>WNFT01000293.1_pt1 | contig 39051 bp, 25 predicted proteins | sample 5400191 | NCBI WGS metagenome assembly WNFT01 (sample SAMN13153359, study PRJNA577476) | soil metagenome | isolation source: 80 cm saprolite under Madrone tree | place: USA:California | collected 2016-06-14 | reverse complement strand
AGCGGCTGGTATACAAAATGGAATCCATCCGCGGCGGTGATCATCGTCCCCTGCCCCGCTCCCGCCACCGTGAACGTCCCGTTGGCATAACTGGCGCTCCCCGCTACTCCGACTGAACCGATGTCTCCATCCGACCAGACGGTAGGAAGAGGGTGGAGCACAGCAGTTACTGTTAAGTTGACCGTAGTGGTAGTCGGACCGACGAAGCCCGCCGACGAACCCGTGACGGTTACCGTGACGGTTCCTGTTGCCGCGCTGCTGCTGGCCGTCAGCGTCAACGTACTCGTGCTGGTCGTGCTGCTGGGGTTGAATGAAGCCGTCACGCCCGTGGGCAGACCGGATGCCGACAAGTTGACGCTGCCGTTGAAACCATTCTGTGGCGTGACGGTGATAGTACTTGCGCCGCTGGCTCCCTGCGGGATCGTCAAGCTGTTGGGTGATACGGAGAGAGTATAGGTTCCTTGAGGGTTAACGTTGAGAGAAAGAGTCGCAGTGCTCGTCAAGCTGCCTGACGAACCCGTGACAGTTACGGTGCTCGTCCCTGGTGGTGCCGTGTTGCTGGCTGTCAGCGTCAACGTACTCGTGCTGGTTGTGCTGCTGGGATTGAACGACGCTGTCACGCCGCTGGGCAGACCGGATGCTGACAAGGTGACGCTGCCATTGAAACCGTTCTGTGGAGTGACCGTGATGGTGCTCGCGCCGCTGCCTCCCTGGAGGACAGTGAGGCTGCTCGGGGAAGCAGAGAGCGCGTAGTCACCTGCGGGATTGACGGTAAGAATGACGGTAGCTGCGGCGGTGACGCTGCCCGAAGTGCCCGTGATGGTCACATTGGAAGTGCCGCTAGTCGCTGTGCCAGTGGCGGATAGAGTCAAGAGACTGCCGGATGTTGCTGGATTCGTGGCGAAGCTGGCAGTGACCCCGCTGGGCAGACCTGACACGCTCAAGTTCACACTGCTGTTGAACCCATTCAGAGGATTGATCGTGATGGTAGTCGAGCCCGACGCGCCCTGCAGGAACCCTAGGCTTGTGGGGGATGCGGAGAGGGTGAAGCTTGGTTGAGTAGCCGAGCCGGGCCAATGGTTCACTAAATTGGCGGCGTTGATCGTGCCGATGCCGGTGGCGAAGTCCCAGCCGACGCTGGTGCCGTAGGCGGGACTGAACGAAGTAGTGGAGGTGGAGAGCACGCCAACCGAGCCATCGGCGAGGTAACAGTTGGGTCCGACGCAGTCCACGTCTATGTCGCCGGAAGTAACATCGTAGAAAATGCAGCTACCGGCGACGGCGTTGCCATTGTCGGAGTTACAGGCAGTGCTGCCGCTCGAACCGTACTCGGCGGTAGCGAGCTGATAATAAACGGGCGCGGGATTGCCCTGGGGACCGCCTGCTTTCTGGTTGATGAGAGCCTGCACGCCCGCCATGATAGGCGACGCAAAAGACGTACCGCCCGCTCCGGTCCAGGCGCTCGGATCGCTGCCACAAACAGCTCCTTTATGCGCGGTATCCGACCAACAGAAAATGTAAAAGTGGCTCCACAGTCCATCCGCGGCGAAAAGAGAAACGTCGGGAGTGTCGCGCACGCCGTCGTTGGGATTGCCGAGAACACTTTGCCAGGAAGGCTTGGGCCATCCCTGGCAAGTGCCGCTTACGACGTCGATTGTGGAGGGAGTTCCCGTAGCGCATCCGCTGGGGCCACCACCACCGGCCGCAGTCGTCTGGAAGAAGGAACCATAGAGCGAATCGTTGCAAAGGCTAGTTGAGCCGTAGGTTGGACTGAAGCCCACGTAAGCGGAGAGTAGTGCGCCGGCGCAGGAGTCATTCCAAGGGATTTCCGGGAGGTAGGAAATAGCGGAACCGAAGGCGGAAGTGTTGCTGGAATTCCAGTAGGTGGCATTGGCACCGGAGTAAGTGTCGCTGAAATCGGTGCCGCCGACAGCGACGTTGTAGGGCGTGGAAGCGAAAGCGTTGACCGCGATGCCGTGCGTCGCTTCCGCAACGCTATTGTCACAGCCGGCCGCACCGCTGTCACCGGCGGCGACGAAGACGGAAACGCCTTCGGTGACGGCTTGTTGATAAGCGGAATTGTAGGCAGCATTGGCAGCCGCGCCGTTCACGGTTTCGCACTGGCCGTAACTGATGCTCATGATAAGGGGGGGAGCCGTGGAGTTGATGAGGTTCTGGAAGGCGATCAAGCCACCAAACGTGGTCGTGGTGTCGGCACAAGCGGCCATTTCGATGGCGGCGCTGGGAGCGGAGGCGCTGGCCCATTCGGCGTCCAGAATGGCTTCCGCATTGTTAGGAGCAAAAGTGCCAGGAGCACCACAATTGTTGGGACCAGAGGGAGACGGAGGGTGAACCTGAGAAAAGGTGGCCGAAGTGTAGCCGGAAAGACCAAAAGTCGAACGGAACGTGGTCCAGTCCGAAGCGCTGAAGACGTCGCTATCTTCAATAAGCACGATGGTCTGGCCCTGGCCGGAAATGCCCGCGGTGAAGAGGGGATTCAAATTGTAGATGGTGGCCAGGTCTGCGGGCACGACAGCGTAATTGGGGTTGCCGAACGCGTCTGTAAAGGTGAATTCCGTGTTGGGCTTACGCAGATGGTGCATCGTATGCGGCCGGAAATCGTGGAGTGCGACGACTCCAGTGATGACGGGAGCGAGAGCGGCGGGAATTCGCGGATCGCTGATGTTGCCAATGTGCTTCTCGCCTTTGACTTCCAGGCGATGAATTTCCATTTGAAAAGTTTTGCGAACTTGGGCTGCCGAGCCGGAGAAATCGATAAGCATGCCGCTGGGATAGACGAGGTTGACGCTCAAACCATGGGATTCCAGCCACCTAGTAACGGCGTCAAGATCCGGCTTCGCCAGGCCGAAACGTTCACCAAATTCCTGTGCGGTCAGCCAGTGATGGAAGTTTGGCGAACCTTTGGTGTGGAGTTCGTCGATGAATTGCTGGAGCGCAAGTTCCTGTTCGGGAGAGCGCTTCAATTGGAGCAGCATGTGCTCCAAGGCGAAATCGTTTGCCACAGGACCGCGGTCGTTCGCGAGGCGCGCTTCAGGACGGGTGTTGCCCGAAAGCGCCATACGATCCATTTCATTGATGCTTTGGGTGACACGGGGCCGAGAATGCAGGCCTGATTCGACTTGCGCGTTGAGCGGAGGCGCCGCAATGAGAGCGGCGAGGACAACGAGGGAGAAGGACCCAAATTTGCGAAGCATGGGTGTCCTTTCTTAAACGAAAACCTGCCTCAAACCAAGTGCGGAGCGAGAGATCCAGGCTTGAAGAGACCGAGAGCACCAGCGTTTCGCGGAGAGGTCAAGAGCTGGGTCTTCCTGCATGAGATCTCCTGGCGGGACATGCTCTGTCCCAGCAAGGAAGCAAAGAAATGGACCTACCGATTGATAGATTAATACCGGAAGTGGACGTAAGAAACAACGGCCGAAGGGACAGTTTTCGGGCAGGGGCCCGCGTGGGACGGATCTCACTCGCGGCGCCCGCGGCATTACCTTAATTCATCTGTCGACCAATTAGATGGCCCAGCCCTGGCGGTACTCGCGGCGCAGAAAGTCGTTGGCTTCGAGCGCGTTGGTGACGCGCATGTTGGAGCCGTCGTAATAGATCTTCTTTCCGGCGCGCAAGGCCACGATTCCGAGGAGCATAACCTCGGTGAGGCGGGCGGCGTACTCGAACGGACAGGAGGCTTCGACTTTCCCTTTGCAGGCGTCCACCCAGTTCATTTCGTGGGCCTGGCCGACGATGCGCGGGAGCTTCTGCGGCGGCTTGCCGAAGGATTCATGGAGCGACTTGGGCAAGAGCCGGGGCTTAAAGCCGTACGTGTCATACAGGAGCTTGCCCTTGCTGCCTATGAGCAGCGCGCCCCCTTCTTTGTTCAACTCTTCGCCGAGCTCTTCGGGCTTGTTGGGCTTGAGGCCGCCGTCGTACCAGGTGAGCTTGACGGGCGGCATCGCGCCACGCGCCGGAAACTCGTAGAACGTCAACGTGGCGTTCGGGTAAGAGACGCCGTTGAAGGGCGTCGAGACGGTTTCAACGCTTGTCGGGAAGCCCAGGTTGAGGGCCCACATGGTGTGGTCGATCAAGTGAGCGCCCATGTCGCCGATGGCGCCGACGCCCCAATCCGCCCAGCCGCGCCAGTTGAAGGGGTGGTAGATGGGGTGATAGTCCACGTTGGAGGCGGCCGTGCCGAGAAAAAGATCCCATGCGAGACCGCTCGGAACCGGGTAGTCGCCGCAAAGTGCAGCGGCTAAGCGCGTATTGACGTCGCGGCCGCTCCATTTGAGAGGTTCGCGGCCGTCCTTCAGCGGCGCGGGCCGCGGAACGCCCTGAGGCCAAAAGCCAAGAGGGCGGTTCGTCCAGATATGAACTTCGCGGACTTCGCCGATCGCGCCAGACCAGACGTATTCGACGGCGGTGCGTCCCTCGTCCGAAGAGTGACCCTGGTTGCCCATCTGCGTGGCGACTCTCGTTTCTTTCGCGCGGCGGGAGAGCTTGCGCGCTTCTTCGACGGACCAGCAAAGAGGCTTCTGGACGTAAACATGCTTGCCGAGTTCCATCGCTGCCAAGGCGATGGGAGCGTGCATGTGGTCCGGAGTGGCAACCACGACTGCATCGATGTCCGTCTGGTGTTCGAGCATGTCGCGAAAATCGGTGTAGCGGCGGGCCTTTGGCACGTGCTCGGTCTTGAGCCTGACCATCAAGTCCACGCGCGCCTGGGCCTTCACGGAATCAAACTCTCCGGGCGGCTCGCCTGGAGGGGGCGGGGCAGGCAGCTCGATGCGTTTCTTCAGGCGCTCGATGTCGATATCGAGGCGGTCGAGCCGTTTGCCGGCATAGCCCCAGTCCACATCGCACAGCGCGACGATGTTCTGGCTTGCGAGATTAATCAAATTGTTGCGGCCCATGCCGCCGACTCCAACGCCGGCGATGTTGAGAGTGTCGCTCGGCGGAGTGAACCCGCGGCCGAGAACATGCCTTGGAACAATGGCGCACGCGGCGCCGCCGGCGGCGACTTCCGTGAGGAACGCGCGGCGGGAGATTTCTTTCTTCTTGCTCATAAGCTTGACTCCTGAAGCATCCATATTATTGCCCGGTCATGCGGCCTTTGCGAAGCAGAGTTTTGCATGGCGCGCGGATCAGAACAAGGGCGGGCGCTGGTGGGCGGCGGCGAAGGCCCTTTCGAGAGCAATGCCCACGCGGCCCAGTGTGCCTTCTTCGAAGAGACGGCCGATCAGGGTAACACCGTGAGGCACGCGGCGCGGAGGTGAAAATTTGGGCAAGGGATTCTTCGGATCGGGCGCCCAGTCCGAACGCGCTTCGGAAACTTCGACGAAGCCGGCGCGCAGAGTGAGCGAGGGATGTCCGGTGTGGTTGCTGATGGTGAGCATTTCGTCGCGGAGCGAAGGCACGAGCAACAAATCCACTTGCGAAAAGATGCGCGCCATCTCTTGCGCGACTTTGCGGCGAAAGCGGTCGGCCTGCACGAAATCCACGGCGGATAGGAAACGCGATTGGCGAAAAAGATTAGGCCAGGCGTCGGGCGTTTGCACTTTGAGCTGGTCCATGCCGTGGCGGAGCGTGAGTTCTTCGAAAGCGGCAGCGCCTTCGGCGAAGAGAATCAGGTTGAGCGAGTTATACGGCCAGTTGGGAAGCCCGACTTCCACTGGAACGAGGCCGAGTTTCGGAAGAGTGTCCAAGGCGGCGCGGTCCACGGCGGTCGCGGGGTCTTCCTTCATCCACGTGGGAAAATAGCCGACGCGCAGGCCCTTGATGCTGGCGTTCGAATCAAAATCGAGATGGCTAGGGACGCTGGAAAGATCGCCGGCGTCCGGCCCGGAGATGGCCTGCAGAACGAGCAGCGCATCTTCGACCGTGCGCGTCATGGGGCCAAGTTTGTCGAGGGACCAGCACAGCGTCATGGCGCCAGAGCGCGGCACGCGGCCATAAGTAGGACGCAATCCAGTGATGCCGCAACGCATGCTGGGGCTAACGATGCTGCCTCCGGTTTCGCTGCCAATCGAGAACCCGACCAGACCCGCAGCCGTGGCGGCGCCTGGTCCGGCGCTGGAACCGGAAGCGCCTTCTTCGAGCAGCCACGGGTTCACTGTTTGGCCACCGAACCAAATGTCATTGAGCGCGAGGGCGCCGAGGCTGAGTTTTGCGAGAAGAACGGCGCCCGCGGCATGAAGGCGCTTGACGACGGCGGCATCGTCCTTGGGGATGCGATTGCGGAAAGGTTCGGCGCCATAGGTGGTGGGAATGCCGGCGGTGTCCAAGAGATCTTTTCCGCCCCAGGGAATGCCGTGCAGCGGGCCGCGGTATTCGCCGGCCGCGATTTCGTCGTCGGCCCTTTTGGCCTGGGCGAGCGCGAGATCGCGTGTGAGAGTGATGATGCAGCGGAGCTTGGGATCGAACTGCTCCATGCGATGGAGGTAGATTTCGGTAAGGCGCCCAGAAGTGAGCTTGCGCTGCTCGATCCAGCGCGAGAGTTGCGAGACGGGGGCGAAGGCGATGTCCGCGTCATTCGTAGGCAGCGGACCAGGGTCGGTCTTGGTGCGGATAAATTGATCGCGCTGCGGACCCGTGGGCTGGCCGGGGAGGACGGAATGGTAGCGCGAGAATGGTGCGAGCGACGGCTCAAGCGCGATGGTTCGAGGGCCGGTGCGGCGCTCGTAGAGGGAGGCCAGGTTTACGCGCCAGGATTCCGCGGCAAGGGCGCGGTCGGCGGTCGTCAAATTCACTTGCACGAGTTTTTCTGCTTCGGCGAAAGTCGTGGTGGATACCGCGGGTCCGAAAGCCGGTCCGGTGCCGAATGCGGGTGGCGCTCCCGGCGGCGGTTGCGTAGGCTCCTGCGCGGTCTCTTCTCGGCGGATTTGCGAAGCGCTGTTGGGAGCGACGGCAGCGCCGATGAGACCGAGCGAAGTCTGGGTCAAGAAATCCCTGCGCGATTTGGACATGGGTCCTCCGCGCAGCATTGTAGCCCGAGTCCTGCAGTTACAAGGAGAAGCCGTCCATTCGGAGCGAGCCGACCTGCGAGCTGCAATGACGGGCGGGGCGCTGGCTATTTGCTCGTGACGGCGGCGTTGCCGGCATCCAGATGGTCGAAGTTGAGCAAGGCGTTGAAGACCAGAAAATAGCTGCCCATGGTCTCGCCGCGCCACATGGGATTGTTGGCAAAAAGAACGACATGGCCCTTGCCGTGGGGAACGTCCACGACCGCGGGCTTTTCGGCGATTTCGTTGCCGCCGGTGATCATGCCGCTGAGGAGTAAATCTTTTTCGGCGGCGAAACGCAGGACAACGCGTGGTTGCTGATCCTTCGGAGGAATCGCAAAGCGAGCAAAGTCCGGCAGATCTTCGGGAACGTAAAGTTCTTGCTCGTGAGGAATGCGCTTGACAGGTTTTTCGGGAGGCTCGTAGGAGCGGGCCTGAATGATGTCGGGATCGTTGGCAGTGCCGCGACCGCTGGAACGCGCGGAACCGCCTGCACCTTCGTCGGGTCCACCGCTACCCGGGCCGCCGAAATTGCCGCCGACGGTGATGACCGGACCGGACCGGAAATAAACGTAGAGTTTATCGTCGTAACCGTAGGTTATGGGGCTTTTCTTGTCGTCAATTGTGGAGAGTACGACGCTGCCGGGGGCTTGCATCGCGCGGGCATCGGAAACATTCACCATTTCCGTCATGCCGCCAGCGACGGGAAGCGCAGCGCTGGTTTGCACAGCAATGAGCAAGCCACCTTCGCGCACGAAGCGCTCGAGATTGGCGAGGCCCTGATACCCAAGACCGCCGCGGATGTCGTCCGTGGAGTCCAGGCCGGGCGCAACGAAGTTTGGAGTTTCGGTGGAATTCATCCACGGACGAGGATCGCCTCGCATCGGCAAGCCGCGCAGCATGGCGCTCAGGCCAGCGGGGCCTCCGCCACCCATGGGCGGGAGAATGATTACATCAAACTTTTCGTGGAGATTCTGGTTTTCGCGCAGCCAGGTATCGGCGACATACGTGTACGGGACCTTCAGCTCATCCATGGGAATGCGGAACCAGCCATCGTTTTGCGTGTTCTGCCAATTGTGGACCAGAGCGACGCGGGGAACGGCGAGCGAATGCGTCTTCACGCTCAGAGCGGCGCTGGTGGAATGGACTTTGATTCCCAGATCTTTGGCGGCTTTTTCGAGCTGGGCGCGGTCGGTGTTGCGAATGATGAAGGAACCTGCTTTGAACTTCATCCCATCAGCTTCAAAGGAATCTTCCGCAGCTTCCATGGAAACGTTGGCGAGGTGGAAGCGAAGTGACGCGAGAATATTGTCCGTGTTGTGCCGGATGACAAAAGTTTTGCCCTGCCCGTCAATTCCGCCCGGGGGATCGATCCTGCCCATTTTTTGCATCGCGGCACTGAGGATAGAAAGATCGGTGACGCGCGTGGTCTTTACATTGCGCAACGCGCCGAGAGTCCACCCCGTGTCGTCATAGGAACGAGGATCGCGCGGACTGTAATACTGGGTGTCGAGAGCCATATCGGCAAGGCGGCTGTAGGGCTGGTCCATTCGGACGACGTAGCTGCCCGCGGGGATGACGGTTTCGGCGGCCTTCTTTTCTTCTTTCGGTTTGGCCGCGGCGTCGGATTTTTCCGCTGATTTTTCTTTGTCGCCGACGGATTCCTGGCTGGTCTCGGCTGCCGGGATGCGCAATTCCTTTTCCAGGCGATGAACTTCGACGCCCTGAAGTTGCAGAAGATTCAAGAGGCTGGCCTGTTCGGCAGGGCGCGGGTCGTCCGCGGGAAAGACCCAGGCGGCAGGGCCTTCGGTGCGGGCTTTGGCAACGGCACGCTTGCTCTTCAAATAAAAGTTGTTGAGAAACTTCTGGCCGTTGGAGGCCAGGTTGTTCATGCCGAAGAGAATGGCGCTCTCCTGCATGTTGATATTGTCGCGGGCGGACCATTTCACTTTAGGAAGAGGCGGATTGGGACGATACCACTCGCGGCTCGTATCGGGCGGGCGAAGCGTGCGGACGCGAGTATCAGCGCCACCGTTGCCGAAAGTTTCGTAGAAACGGCCGATGGAGTTGTGATTGTTGGCGATGGACAGCAGATAGTTGGGGGCCCAGCCGTCATAGAAGCCGTGAGTCCATACGCCGATGACGCCCCGCTTGGTCATCTCTTCAATTTCGTGATAGGCCATCTCCTGCCATTCGCTGATGACGATCGGATCGAGCCAGGCATTGTAAGGGCCTGTGCCGGTCATGATGTAGAGATAGGGGACAGACTCGTGGAGGTCGTGCATGACGGTAGGATGCCATTCGAGGTAGGTCTTGAGCATATTGCGGGAGAGCGCGAGGCTAACGCCCAAGTTGTCGCGGTTGTTGTCATGCGAGACGTAGTGTCCCCACCAGATGAGGGGATAGGGAGGCTGGTCGGGATGCTTTTTGTGCTGCATATAGATATCAACCATGCGGTCGTGGCCGTCCGTTTCGACGATAGGAGTGATCAGCACGATGGCATCGCGCCGGATTTTTTGAATGAAGGGTGTGTCTTCCACGGCCAGGCGGTAAGCAAGTTCCATGAGCATTTCCGGTGAGCCGGTTTCGGGTGAATGGATGCTGCCGTCCGCCCAGTAGATGGGTTTGCCTTCAGCGATGAGCTTTTGCGCTTCAGCATCGCCCACGCCGCGAGGATCGGCGAGGCGAGCAGTGATTTCCTTGTAGCGATCAAGCTTGGCGAGATTGGCTTCGTCGGAGACGGCGGCGACCAACATCTCGCGGCCCTCTTCGGACGTGCCGATGCTCCAGACTTTCACCCTGGGGCTCTTGCTGGCGAGCACCCGGAAATAGGCGTTGATGTCTTTGGTGTAATCGAGAACCTCGGGCGCTCCCACGATGTGATGAAGGGAGACATCTGGCGCGGGAACGCAGGAGCTGAAAGGCAGATGGTCGACGAGTTCGGTGCTAAAAAAGGATTCGGTAGTGAACTCTTTGATCCTCTTCGTGTATTCCGTGTGGTCGCTTAGGGAACACGCGTTGGATTGGGCAAACATGCTGGAAGCGAGGAAACACCAGGACAGGAAACCGCCGAGCAAACTGCGCATCATGAAACACCTCAGGGCGAAGCGATCGCGAGGAATTTTATAGACCGTTTTTCGAGAGGGTGCAACCCAATCGCCTTGTAGGTCGACGATGTGGGGCCATTTGGCCTATGATTGGCCGCCGACGGCAGGCGAATTGAGGAGAGAGACGGATGGAAGAACAACTGAGCCTGGATTTTTTGCGCGTGGTGGAAAACGCGGCGATGGCGGCGGCGCGCACCATGGGATTCGGGGACCGGCACCATGCCGATGAAGTGGCCGTCGAAGCGATGCGCAAGACGATGGACTCGGTGGAGATCGACGGAACGATCGTGATTGGCGAAGGCGAGCGCGACGAGGCCCCGATGTTGTACATCGGCGAAAAGGTCGGACTGGGGACGCACGCGCCGAAAGCCTTGTTTCCGCAAGTGGACATCGCCGTCGATCCACTTGAAGGAACGAACCTTTGCGCCACGGGCGCGGCGAACGCCATTGCGGTGCTGGCGGCGAGCGAGCGAGGCGGCTTGCTGCACGCGCCCGATTTGTACATGGAAAAACTGGTGGTGGGGCCGTCGTGCAAAGGCGCGGTGGACCTGGATGCGCCAGTGGCCGACAACTTGAAGGCCATTGCCAAGCGATTGGACCGCGATGTCGAAGATCTCGTGGTGATCGTGCTGGACCGGCCGCGGCACGAAAAACTGATTGAGGAGATACGCACGGCGGGCGCGCGTATCCGTTTGATTGGCGATGGCGATCTCTCGGCAGGGATTTCCGTATCGGTAATAGGCACGGGCGTACACGCGGTGATGGGCACGGGCGGCGCGCCGGAGGGTGTGCTGACAGCGGCGGCGCTGCGCTGCTTGAACGGACAGATTCTTGCGCGCCTAGTAGTGAGCAAGCCGGAGCACGCGGAACGCCTGGCGAAAATGGGCGTGAAGGATACCAAGCGCGTTTACGACACGGAAGATCTGGCACCGGGGAAGAAAATGATTTTCGCGTGTACGGGCGTTACGGACGGAAACTTGCTGAAGGGCGTGCGATTTTTCGGAGAAGGCGTGCGCACCAGCTCCATGATTCTGACGCTGGATGAGAGGCAAGTGCGCTTCATCGATTCTGTACACCTGGAGAAGCGACCGGACATCAAGGTTCGGTTTAACTGAAAATTGATTTTGCGGAATCAGCTCAAGGCTGCTGATTTGTGATGGCCAGGAAGACGCGGTCATCCACGGCAACGGAGCGAGTGAAAAGAGTGGCGGCGTTTGCGCCGGCGATGGCAACGTGTTTTGCATTACTGCTCAACGCCGGACCAGCGGGCTTTGCGGCAGCTCCCGTTCCATCACCCGGCTGAAGCGAAATGCGCGTCGTCTTTGGAGTGCAGTTCGCCGCGCCGATACACGTATCACGGATGAACACCTGGCGGTAGCCGCTGTTGGTGCCGCTCCCGGAAATCTTCGACTGCGCGGAAACCTGATTCGCAGAATGGCTGGATGTGACGGCCAGAAACGCAATGAAGCGTCCCGAAGCGCTGACGGAAGGCAGAATGCCTTCTGTTCCGACCAACCCTCCATTCGGATCGGTGGAGATCAAACGCGTCGACGGCGTGCAGGAATCACCCGTCCCGGCGCAAGTATCAACCAGAAAGATCTGTCGCCCCGGCGGCGAATTTTCCACGAGATTCGTCGCGGCCGAGCTGAAAGCCACATAGCGTCCGTCGGCGCTCATCGAGGGCGTGTGGCTATCGTCATTTGCCGCAATGCCGTCGCCCGCTGCAGAAAGAAGAGTTGTATGCGATTGGCAAGCCGTCGCGGCACCTTCACAAGTATCGCGTAGAAAAATCTGGGCATGATCATTCTGTACCGCCGTGTAGGCAACGTAGCGCCCGTCAAGACTAAGCGCCGGAGTCTCTTCCGCAACTATCGCCGCCGCTGAAACGCTCGCCGGAGTGCCTGGTGGGCATCCGCTCGAAGGGCAAATGAAAAAGGTTGCAGGCGCACTCGAACCACCACCGCCACCGCCGGTACAAACCGTGGTGCAACCTGCAGGAGCAGGAGAGGGAGGATTGAAAACCGTCACACTCGCCGTCAAATTCGTCGATCCTGAATTGACCAGAAGGTCGGAAGTGACGGTCGCCTGAATCTGGGAGGAAGTTGCTCCGGAAAGGACCGTCAGCTTCCTTTGCGCCCCCCCGACGCTCCAATTCACTTGTGATCCGCCGGAGGGGTCCGTGGAAGGGAGAAAACCAGAACCATTGAGCATCAGCGTGAACGACGCGCTGCCTGCCGGCGCACTTGCGGGGCTAATGCTCGTGAGCCCCGGCAAAGGATTCGGCGGCGGATTGATGGTGAAGGCGAGAGGATTGGAGAGGCCGTTTTGCCCCGCGCCGGAAGCGGGATTCACGGTGATGATCGTGGCAACGCCGGGTTTGGCGACCAGCGGTGCGGGGACCGTCGCGGTGACGATGTTCCCGAAGGCTACCCCGGCGCCGTCCACCGGGACCGTCGTGGCCAGAGGCTTGCCATTCCATTGCACTACCGTCTTCAGGACGAAGCCCTGGCCATTTATCGTCAGCGTAAAGTCTCCGCTGCCAGCGCTCATCTGGGCAGGTGAAAGAAAAGCAAGACCGGCGCCCGTGTTGTTCTGAAACGTGTTGCCGTAGTCGTTGCAGCCGGCTACCGCGAAAATCGCCATCGTTGCGACAGCCATTGCTGTCCAATACCGCTTCATTGAAACTCCTTCATCTATTCTGACGACCCGGGCAGTGCCGGGACCAACTTGCCTGCGCGAACGGGAAGAGCCCGTAGCGCCAGCGCACTTTCGGGTGAGATGCCAGTTTTGTGCTGCGCGTTGACCGCGACGAAGCCGGGAACCGGGGAACGCCGCCCAGCTTGGATCCACCCCTGCGTGAGGCCGCACTTTGCCACGAATCTGGGGACTCGTGCAACCCTACATCATTACCATCTGGAGGCGGTAGGGTCAATGCGGATTACGAGAGGTTCTGGAGGCCGAAGAGGACCGCCGCGGGCTTTGTATGCGAAAATTTGCGCCGTGATTTCGTGGCGGCCAGTTTTGCTATTGCGGACCAAGCGCGGCGATCGATACGCGCACCAGTTCCTGTATATGGTTCTGGCACTCCGGATCCTGGACCGGCAAGGCGCTTGCGGCTCGATAACAGGCCAAAGCTTGCTGCTTTCGTCCAAGTTTGGCATAGAGGTCGCCGCGCGCCAGTTGAAATAGCGGGTTTGCCGGGTATTTTTCGGCTAGCGGGCCGAGAACGCTGAGCGCTTTTTCATACTGCTGATCGTAACGGTGCAGATTCAAAGCGAGATAAAAGCGCGCGATGTTTGAAGTGAGGACGCCCTGCGCCATGGCGTGTTCGAGCAGGCGCACGCCCTCTTGCTTTGAGCCGCCGGGGATGCCCATAAAAAAACGAAGGATCCTGGCGAGCGAGCTCAGCGTATCTACGTAATAGTTATAAAGCCCCAGACCCAAGTCGGCGTCGACGAGTTCCGCATCCAGAGTCTTGGCGCGAAGGAAATGTTCGCGTGCGCGGACTCCGGCGCGGGCCGTGTTGCGATTTTCGCCGCGCAATGCGTAAAGCCGTGCCGAGGCGGCTTCTGCCATGCCCGCATAAAACTGCCTTTCCGCGGTTTCCTCCTGCTTGTTCTGCGCTTCCGCCAGTGACAAGGCTTTGGTAGCCAATTCAAAATAGTGCCGATCCGCCTCGTGCTTGGGCCGGCGGCGGGCGTCGCTCATTCCGTACTTGAAATCGGCAGAGGCACACCAGATCCGCCACCACCATGCTTCCGTCTCCAGCAAATAGCCCAGCGGGTGATTGGGCCGTTCCTGCTGCATGTGCTGCGCGGCTTCCACACCTCCCTGAAGGTCAAAGGAATAAATTTTGTCGAGGATGGCGGGCGTCTCCGGCGGCAGAGTGAGACTCGAAGCGCGCGCGGGAATCGAAAAAGGCACCAGGAGGAGCAGGCCAGCCATGCCGAGGCGCCCGGCCATCTGCAATAAATTCATCGTACCGTCCGAGAAAGAGATTGCGCAGCTTCAAGCTCTGCGCCGTAAGAGTTTAAGCTGTTCAAGAAGAGTTGTCTTGCCAAGGAATCGGGTTAGGAGGCGCGCGGGGCATTTGTTATCCTCGGCGGACCCGTGAAAGCAGACAACAATACGGCAAGCCCCGGCCTGGAACGCAGCTTGGGACTGAAAGAAGCCGTTGCCCTGAACATGATCGAGATTGTGGGGATTGGGCCGTTCGTGGTCAGTTCCCTGGTGATTCGAGCAATGGGTGGGCCGCAGGCACTGATTGCCTGGCTGCTGGGAGCGGTGCTGGCTACCCTGGACGCTTTCGTGTGGTCCGAGCTTGGCGCGGCAATGCCAAAGGCTGGCGGAACTTATGTGTTCCTGCGGGAGGCGTATGGGCCGCAGCGCTGGGGCCGGCTCATGTCGTTCTTGTTTGTGTGGCAAACATTCCTGCACGTGCCACTTTCCGTCGCGTCGGCGTCGATCGGATTCGCGAACTATGCGGAATATCTTCACCCATTGACAACGGTCGAGCATAAAGCAATTTCAGGCGGACTCGTCCTTTTCCTGGTTGTCTTACTGTACCGGCGGATTGCAACGATCGGGAAAATCTCCGTTCTTCTATGGATCGGGGTCATCGGAACGATGCTTTGGCTGATCTGGGGAGGGGCCACGCATTTCAACGCCAAGATTGCGTTTGATTTTCCTCCGGGCGCCTTCCATGTGTCTTGGGTATGGTTCGCGGGTCTCGGGTCCGCCATGGTGAGCACGATTTACAGCTACTGGGGCTACTACAACATTTGCCACCTCGGCAGCGAGATCAAGGACCCCGAAAGAAATATTCCCCGCGGGATTTTTCTTTCCGTGCTGGGGATCGCCATCCTCTACTTAGCAATGCAAACGAGTATCCTCGGCGTCGTGCCGTGGCGTGAGGCTCAGGACTCCAGGTTCCTAGCCAGTTTATTTGTCGAAAGGCTTTACGGAGCTACAGCCGCCAAGATTGCCACGGGCATGATTTTGTGGGTGGCGCTTGCTTCCGTTTTCTCGGTTTTGCTAGGCGCTTCACGGGTCCCCTATTCGGCTGCCTTGGACAACAACTTCTTCCCCGTCTTTGCTCGGCTACACCCCACGAAGCACTTTCCTCACGTTTCCCTTTTGGTGCTGGGAGGGCTGGCGTTCTTGTTCAGCGTGAAGTTGAATTTGCAGACAGCCATCGTGGGGATTTTGGCGGTGCGCCTGATCGTCCAATTTATCGGTCAAGCGGCTGGAGTGATGTTGCTGCGGCACAGGTGGGGTCCGGAACGTTTTCCGTTCAAGATGTGGCTTTATCCGGTGCCCGCAGTATTGACGATGATCGGCTGGTTCTGGCTTTTTTGGAGAACCGGTCCGGTGCGAAAATGGGGACTGCTGCAGATCGCGCTCGGAGTGGTTGCGTTTTTGATCTGGACCTGGGACAGAAAACAGTGGCCGTTTGGGAAGGCCGTGACTGGCGACTCCTAACTGGTGAATGGCGAAAAGTCTCAGATAGAAGCGGGCATTCCCGCAGGTAGCGAAATGCGTTTTCCGGAGAACTCAGTGAAGAGACGAATGTACGGTGTGGTAGTCGGATTGGTATGTCTACTCGGTACGCGGAGTTACGCGCAATTTCCCCCTGCGCCAGGTACAGGGCCAGGTTTGCCAGAAACCGTCGAGGCGATCGAGAAAGCTCGCGTCACCACGCGGATCCTTTACGTGACCGCGCATCCGGACGACGAGAGTGGCGCGGTGCTCACTTATCTTGCCCGCGGGCTCCATGCGGATGTCGCTCTGCTCTCCCTGACGCGCGGCGAGGGCGGCCAGAACGACCTTGGCCCCGAACAAGCGCCGCAACTAGGATTGATCCGCACACAGGAATTGCTGGCGGCAACGCGTGGCTACGGCGTGCGGCTGTACTTTACACGGGCTAAAGATTTTGGCTATTCCAAGACGCCGGAGGAAACGGAACGGGTCTGGGGCGAGCAGGTTCTCGAAGACATGGTCCGCGTGATCCGCAGCTTCCGCCCGAACGTGGTGATCAACGGCTGGGGCGGCGTGCACGGAGGCCACGGTCATCATCAAGCCGCGGGATTGCTCACACCGAAGGCCGTGCAACTCGCGGCCGATGCCTCCTTCAAGCTGCGCGGCTCCTCCCAGGAAGACCCGGACTCGGCGCCCTGGGGCGACCGCAAGCCCGTGGTTGTTCTGGGCCTCGACCGCAGCGAAGCTCCTAAGGGTTACATGCTTCCTCTGGACGAAATTTCGCCGCTCTATGGAAAATCCTGGCGTGAAATCGGCCTGGATGCGTTCGCCAATCATCGCACGCAAGGGATCACCGGATTTTTGGGCTCGCCGTTTCTGCGGCGCGCCGTCGCTCTCCAACGCGAGGATGGCGGTCAACCCGATCCTGCACTCTTGGCTCAACCACTCGGCCCGTTGGACGAGGACTATGAAATTGGGAACATGGGCGTGGACCCGCTCATGCGAACTGTGGACGCCGCGCTGGTGGCGGCTCGCGATGCGGCACTGCGGCTGGAATGGAAGGCGGCCGCCGGTTCGCTAGTTGCCGCGGGCAGAAAAATCAATGAAGTGCCCGTATCTTCGAATTCGAACCAGGTTCCCGCGCCGGTTGCATCCCTCGCGCGAAGTCTGAAGCGGAAACGGGAGAAGATTGATGCCGGTCTGGCTCTCGTCACGGGGCTGCGAGTGGATGCGCTCGCCGATCGCAGCGAACTTGTTTCCGGAGAAACGTTCTCGGTGCGTGTGGACACTCATCGTCGCGGTGAAATCGCCGGAGACTTTAGGAAGCCCGCTCTAATGCTGCCCTCCGATTGGAGTGTCACGAAAGAAGAACCCGAAACCGGCGGAGCGATTCGGTTTACGGTTTCTGCTGGGCCCAATCCTCAGCGGGCACTGCCTCCTGCCGCGGCGATTCTGCCGGAACCTCCACCGCTCGTGACCGTCAGCCAGGAAGCCGTGGTTGATGGCTACTCGTTCAAGGTCACGGCACCGGCGGTACAACTCCGCACGACTTCGACGCGGGCGGATCGCATGCCTCTGCGAATCGTTCCGGCTTATACGCTGGCGGTCGAGCCCCAGCAAGCCATCGAAATTGCGGCCAAGCGGGGCAAGCCGTTCGATGTATTGCTGCGCGTGCATTCCTACGCGACGCAACCGGGAGAAGTTCGCGCGGCTCTGACCGTGCCGCGCGGATGGAAAGCGGGAGCGGCCGTGCCCCTGAAATTTGACGGCGCGGGCGACCACTATGCCCGAGTGGCAGTGACGCCGCCATTGCGGCTCGCAAAAGGGAATTTCAAGATTTCGGCGTACGCGGAACGCGTGGCCAACCGCGCCCGGGGCGAAAAGGCCGAAAAATTCACGACTTCCCTGGAACCGCTGCCGACGCTGCCAACGCAGCTTTGGAGCGAACCGGCCCTCTGCGCCGTGCACGTGTTTGACGTGATCGTTCCCGAGAATCTCCGCGTCGGCTACGTCACGGCAGAAAGTGAGCCGGTGCCCGAAGCGCTTCAGCGCCTGGGTGTTCGCGTGGAAATGCTGGACGCAGTGGCGCTGCCTTTCCGCGACTTATCTCCATTCAACGCCATCGTGATCGGCGTCCGCGCCTACGAACTTCGGCCGGAATTGGCTGGAGCGAACCAGCGGCTGCTGGACTATGTGTCCAAGGGTGGAACGCTCGTGGTTCAATACCAGCGCGAGTTTGCCTGGGACAAGTTTCAGTACGCGCCGTACCCGGCTTTGATCTCGCCGCCGCTTCCGCCTGCGAAAGAAGGAGCGCCGCCGGTAGTTCGCCCCCTTCCGCGGATTACCGACGAGAATTCTCCCGTGAAATTTCTGAAACCGAATGATGCGCTGCTCAATCATCCGAACAAGATTACACAAGACGACTTCAAGGGCTGGATGCAGGAGCGCGGCCTTTATTTCTGGACGGAGTTCGACCCCAAGTACATACCGCTGCTGGGCATGCACGATCCCGGCGAACCGCAACTCAATGGCGGGCTGGTCTACGCCCATCTCGGCAAAGGAACTTACATCTATACGGGACTGGCCTTCTTCCGTCAATTGCCGGAAGGCGTTTCCGGAGCTTACCGGCTGTTCGTCAATTTACTTAGCGCCTCGCGGAGCCGCTAACCGGGTCCGTACGCCACCGTGCAGCGTGAAAACCCAAAACAACGAGTGCCTGGAACAGGTAAACCAACTGGGCACACCGCCGCTGGGCACAATCCCGCATGTTATTCTCTTCAACCGAGGAGTGAAACGCGAATGTGGAATCATCTAGGAATTTGCTTGGCCCGCGGTGCGATGCACAAGATCCTTCTATTGTCGCTGGTTTCCGCGCTCTCTCTCTCCTGCGTTTCTTCCGTCGCGGCGCAAAAAGAAAAGAAAAAAAAGACGGACCCCTCTTCGTCCGCGGACACCCCCAAGACGCTGATTCCGTTGACGAACGAGCAGCAGATTGATTACACCCTGTCGGATATGTTGGGAGCCTGGCAGCTCGGCGACATCGAAAAGCTCCACAAGGATTACGCCGACGATGTTGCGATGGTGAACGGCTCGTGGGCGCCGCCGATTTTCGGCTGGACCAACTACCTGGCGATTTACCAGCAGCAGCGCGCGCGGATGACACAAGTCCGCATGGATCGCTTTAACACCTATATCAAAGTGAACGGTGCCGTGGGTTGGGCATGCTACCAGTGGGACTTCCAGGCGGTCGTCGACGGCCAGCAGGCGCAATCCCAAGGGCATACGACCGTCGTGTTAGAAAAGCGCGAGAACCATTGGGTCATCGTGCTGAATCACACTTCGGCGGCCCCCAAGCCCCAGCAACCCGCCCCGGCGAGCGCACCTTCCGAGCAGCAGCCACCTGCCAAGCCGACGCCGCGCTGAAGCTTGCCGGTACATTCGGGAGACCGAAGAACTAAAGGAGGCCCTTCAGCCCTTCCTTGAGCCACATTCCGGCAATCAGCAGCAGCAGAACGCCTGCCAGAATGCCGGTTCCCATGATGGGCCGGGAGAGCGCGTTGATCTTCGCCACTAGCTCGCGCTGCTCCCGAGCCATATGTTCTTCAGCTGCATCGAGAAAGATTTGATCGTCTTCGTGGCTCGAGAGGAGACTCCGCCGAAACAGCAGACCGAGGAATACGGCGGTAGCAACTCCCCAGGCAATCAGCAGATAGAGCAGCGGCCCTGAAAGGAATTGTGGATCCATGGTGACCTCCCATTGGGACCGATCCGCAGTGCCGGCCGGGGCCGACAAGGGGTTTGTAGGGGTTTCCAGGCTGGAGTATAGCACTCTAAATTAAAAATTCTAGTGGTGAGCATCCTAAAGACTGATAACTGGTCATGGGTCAGACTGGCCGGAACCTGGTCGCGGAGCGCCGCTAGTCACAGGCGCAAAATTAACAAACTAAAGCAGCTTATTGACAGGTCGCGCCTCCGCCGCCTGGCATAGACAGCTTCCTGGTAGCAGAGAGCGACCGCGCCTCTTGCGGCGTATCCTCTCGTGACAGGTCCCGGCGTTGCGTTGACAAAGGGAGACCTGCCGGGCAGAATGAAAAGGCCTCATTGCAAGCGGCTCCGGCAACGCTGGAGCTTGTTTTCTCACACTCGTGCCCGAGTGGCGGAACTGGCAGACGCGCTGCGTTCAGGTCGCAGTGATCGCAAGGTCGTGGAGGTTCGAGTCCTCTCTCGGGCACCAATTCTCGCGAACGAAACGAAATCTCCCGGCATCGGCAGGCAAAAACCGTTCTTGACCACGTCTTCCCACGCGGGCCGAGAGAGTTCGCTATCTTCCCCTTGCGCTTCTACAAGAGGAGGAGTATGTTCCCTGTAGAAGCAATAGGGGAGCAAATGCCGGACCCTCGAATTGATCTTCCGCAAGGTACCCTGGACCTCCTGATCCTGCGCACGCTGGCCCTTGAGCCGCAGCACGGCTGGGCCATTTCGGAACGCATTCATCAGGTCTCCAGCAAGGCTCTTTTCGTGCAGCAGGGGTCCCTCTATCCTGCGCTGCATCGCCTGGAACGCAAAGGCTGGATCAAGGCGCGCTGGGGCGCGTCGGAAAACAATCGCCGCGCCAAGTTTTATGAGCTCACGCGGCTCGGGCGCAAGCAGTTGGAGCGGGAAGAGAGCGCTTGGCGCAAGCTCGCCGCCGCCGTCGCGCAGATCCTGGAGACAACTTAGGAGAGGCCCATGTTGAACGACTTGCTGTTGCGCTTGCGCTCCCTCTTCCGGCGGGAAAGTGTGGAGACCGAACTGGACGAGGAATTGCTCTTTCATTTCGAGCAGCAGGTCGCGAAGTTCATCCACTCGGGTCTGTCGCCGCAGGAAGCAAAGCGCCGCGCGCGGCTGGAATTCGGCGGAATGGATCAAGTCAAGGAGGAACATCGCGAAGCCCGCGGCGTGAACTTCGTCGAAACGCTGCTGCAAGACTTGCGTTACGCGGTGCGCCAACTGCTCAAAAGCCCAGGATTCACAGCCGCTGCCGTTCTTACGCTGGCGCTAGGCATCGCGGTGAACGCTACGATGTTTAGTCTCGTGAGTGCTTTCCTTCTTGGTCGTCCGCCGGGTCATGAACCCGACCGTGTGGCGGTGGTTACTTCAGTCAACCCGGCAGGAGGATTCCTGCCCGACGCCTATCCCGTTTCGGCGCCAAATTACGCCGCCTGGCGCGAAGCAAACCATGTGTTTGCGGACATGGCCGCTGCGGATGAATATCGCACCGTCAGTCTGACCTCGCGGGGCCAGTCTCCCGGTGAAAGACACCCTGAGACACTTCGCTCTGCCGCCGTATCGCCCAACTACTTCGTCGTACTGGGAGTCTCCCCGCAGTTCGGGCGAACTTTCTCGGATGGAGAAGACCAGCCTGGACGCGACCACGTCGCCATTCTCAGTTATGAGCTCTGGGAGCGGCACTACGGTTCTGACGCTTCGCTTATCGGCCGCACGATCAGACTAAACCGGGAAAACTACACCGTTATCGGTGTGATGCCCGCGAGTTTCCACTTGCTGGGCTTCACGCCTCAACTGTGGACCCCACTTGTGTTAACCGCTGCGGATCAAACCACAGCGGCGCGCAAGGACCGTTCCTTGCACCTGTTCGCGCGGCTGAAAACGGGAGTAACTCTCGAAGAGGCCCGCGCCGAGATGCTCACGCTGGCCAGTGGCGCCGGAGAAATGTTCCCCGAAAGCGAGAAGGGCTGGGCTGTTGCAGTACGCACGTTGCCCGACTTCCTGGTGTACAACTTCTCCATTCGCAACGGCTTAGCCGTACTGATGACCACCGTGGGGTTTGTTCTGATGATTGCCTGCGCCAATGTAGCCGGGCTGCTGTTGGCGCGTGCGTCGGGACGTCGCAAAGAACTGGCCATTCGCATCGCCCTGGGAGCCGGTCGCCTGCGCATCGTCTCGCAACTGCTTACCGAGGGCTTGGTGATTGCCGTTCTCGGCGGCACGATGGGTCTCTTGCTTGCCTATTGGGGCATTCACTTCGTTCGGGCAAAGTTGGTCTTCAACGAAGCGATCAGCGCCGTGCCACCGAGCCTGGATTGGAACGTTTTGCTGTTCGCCTTGGGTGCCTCGCTGCTTTGTGCCGTGCTGTGCGGCCTTGCTCCGGCGCTCAACGCCTCGCGAACCGACGTCAACATAAATCTGAAGGACGAAAGTCGCGCGGCCTCGCCGAGCCGTTCGCTTGGCCGTCTGCGAACCGTGCTCGTCACTGGCGAGATTGCCCTTGCTCTGTTTCTCTTGGTGGGGACCGGGTTGCTTATTCGCGGAATTTTCCTTGTCGAGCATCAGAACTTGGGCTTCCGGGCAGACCGCCTCCTCACCGCTGGAGTGACCCTCGACAACGCACGATACAAGGACGCCGCACAGCAGGTCCTCTTCGTCCGGGACTTGCTTCCTCGCCTCCGGGAGATTCCGGGGGGCGAAAGCGTCGCACTTGCGTCCGAATTACCGGCCACCGGACCCGGTACCGTAACTCTGCAGGTCGAAGGTCAGCCCGACTTGCCTGCTAACCAACGGCCCAGCGCTCTCCATGTTCTGGTAAGCGCCGATTATTTCCGAACTGCAGGCATTCCGTTGGTGCGTGGCCGGACGTTCACAGAGACGGACGACGCCGCAGCGCCACGAGTAGTGGTGGTAAACCAGGAGTTTGCGCATCGCCATTTGCAGGACCAGGACCCGCTTGGAAAGCAGATCCGCTTGGATGTGAGCGGTGGTACGCCAGTGTGGAGCGAGATCGTTGGAGTTGTCGCCAACGTGAAAACCTACTCCGAAGGAACGCGCGACGATCCGGAAGTCTACGAGTCGTTCCTTCAACGCCCTGTTTCTTCATTCTCTCTTATGGTTCGCGCGACTTCCGATCCGAATAGCCTGGCCTCGGCCCTGCGCAACGTGGTCGCGCAAGCGGATGCCGAACTTCCACTGGCCCGCGTGATGAGTATGCAGGGTGTGATCGAGCGTCAAAAGGTTGGGGACTCGTTTTTCGTGACGCTATTGGGCAGCTTCGCCCTTCTCGCGCTGATCCTTTCGGCCATCGGCATTTACGGGCTGATTGCCTATTCTGTGGGCCAACGCACGCATGAAATCGGAATACGTATGGCCCTGGGAGCCGCAAGCCCACAGGTAGTGAGAATGGTCTTATGGGAGGGTCTGAAAATGACGGCTACCGGAGCGGCCATCGGGCTTGCGTTGGCGCTCCCATTGCCAAAAATTTTCGACTCTATGTTCTATGGCCTTCATCTTGCCGCACCGCCTATTTATTTCATCGTCCCGGCGGCCGTCGTCGCCGTCGCCATGCTGGCAACCTATCTTCCAGCGCGGCGCGCTACGCGCGTGGATCCCATGGTCGCGCTGCGGTACCAGTAGCACTTCTAAGGGAGCGGAATTTGATCTGGAGGCCACTTAGGAGAAGCCATGTTGAACGATCTGCTGTTCCGATTGCGTGCCCTCTTCCGCCGGAAAAATGTGGAAACGCAACTTGACGACGAATTGCTCTTTCACTTCGAGCAACAGGTCGCGAAGTTTATCCACTCGGGTCTGTCGCCGCAGGAAGCAAAGCGCCGCGCGCGGCTGGAATTCGGTGGAATGGACCAAGTCAAGGAGGAACATCGCGAAGCCCGCGGCGTGACCTTCATCGAAACCGTGTTGCAGGATATTCGCTACGGTCTTCGCACGCTGGCGAAGTCGACAGGCTTCGCCGTTGTGGCCGTGCTCACTCTGGCCCTCGGCATCGGAGCAAACACTGCCATCTTCAGCTACTTCAACGCCTGGATCATCAAGCCACTGCCCTACCCACAGGCGGACAGGCTGATGGTATTCCAGTCGCATGACAAGAAAAAGGGATGGACCAGGGAGGGCCTCTTCTCCACCGCCTCTTTCCTCGACTTCCAAAAGCAATCCACCTCGTTCGAGCAGACCGCCTCATGGGCGGGATGGAATTTCAATCTCACCGGCGACGGTGCTCCCGCGCTTATCGAGGGCGGACGAGTGAGCTGGAATTATTTTGATGCGCTGGGCGTCAAGCCCATGCTCGGGCGGACGTTCACTCCGGACGAAGATGGGCCGGGAGCCGAACACGTGGCCATTCTGGGCCAAGGGCTGTGGCAGAGTCGGTTCGCTGGCGACCGCAACATTATCGGACGGCGCATCACGATTGGCGGGGAATCCTACACCGTAGTCGGAGTGATGGCCGGTGCGTTTCAATTTCCGTTGATGGGCCTCGCCAACTTATGGACGCCCTTGGCGCTGACGGACCAGGAGCGCGCCGACCGCGGGAGTTCGTGGTTCTCCGCATTTGGCCGGCTCCGGCCCGGCCTAACGCCAGAGCAAGCGGGAGCGGAAAGCACGGCGATTTTTGCGCGTCTCGCAAGCCAGTTTCCGCAGACGAACACCAACCTGACTTTGCTCGTCAGCTCCATGACCGACGAAATTGCCAGGAAAGAAGGCGCGGCCGAGGTGCTGATTTGCCTCTGTATGGTAGGGCTGATTCTGTTGATCGCCTGCGCGAACGTCGCGAATCTGATGCTGGCCCGCGCGACAAACCGCACTAGGGAGTTCGCGGTTCGCGGCGCGCTTGGGGCGACGCGAGGCCGTCTGGCCCGGCAGCTTCTGACGGAATCGCTGCTCCTGTTTTTCTTCGGCGGCGCGGCCGGCGTGCTCTTTGGCCTTTGGGGGATGCGCTGGATCGAGTCCGAGATCCCCGGTCACATTCGCGGGTATCTGGTGAACTACGGACATGCGGATTTGGATTCCACAACGCTGGTCTTCACGCTGGGAATCACGCTGTTGTGCGGTCTCCTCTTCGGCCTAGCACCGGCGCATGAGAATTCGAAGCTCAACCTGAACCGCACGCTCAAGGAAGCGTCAGGCCAGGCCACGGGTGGCAAAGGCGGTGCGCGGCTCCGGCGCATATTCGTCGCTGCAGAGATTGCGCTGGCCGTCGTGGTTCTCATATCCACAACGCTGCTCGTGAAGAGCTTCATCCTTTCCGTGCGCTCCAGCCCCGGATACAATCCCGCGAACCTGATGGTGGCGCAGTTGGCGCTGCCCCGGACGAAGTACGCGCAGGAATCGCGGCAACGCAATTTCAGCGAGGATGTGCTGGCGCGCATCCAGGCCCTGCCGCAAGTAATTTCTGCCGGCGCGGCAAGTTCGGTCCCGTTTGGCGGCTTCGGCCAGTCGGTCGAAGTCGAAGCGGCCGAGCGGCCGGCGGCTCAGCCCGGAGAAAGACTCCGGGCGCGCTTCACAGCCGTGTCCAGCGATTATTTCTCGGCGATGCAGATTGGCCTGGTCAAGGGCCGCTGGTTCAAATCAGCGGACGCGCCGGGCGGTTCACCATCCGCGATTATCAATGAAACCTTCGCGCGGCAATTTTGGCCAAACGAGGATCCCATCGGCCGCGAGCTGCGCTTCGGCGAGCGGCATACCGTCTGCACCATTGTCGGGATTGTAAGGGACATCAAGATGTACGAACTGCGGCCTCGTCCCGAGCGGCAGATGTACGTTCCCTGGGCGCAATTTCCTTCGGCGACGCTCGGATTCGTGGTGCGGACGGCAGGCGATTCCACAGCGGTGGCTACGGCCATCCGCGACACGATTTGGACCGTGGACCGCGACCAGCCGATCTCTTCAGTTGAGCCGCTCGAAACCTTGATGGTCATAGTGGACGCGGGGAATCGCGTGTTGACCAAGCTCATGGTTTTCTTCGGCGCCTTGGCCATGTTCTTAGGAGTGATCGGGATATACGGCGTGATGTCAAACCTGGTTGCGCAGCGCACGCACGAAATCGGCATCCGGACAGCGCTGGGCGCAAGCCCGCCGCAGGTGATGGGTATGGTCCTCGGCCAAGGACTGAAGCTGACGTTGATTGGCGTCGCTATCGGTGTGCTGGGGGCGCTGGGAGCGGCCAGAACGCTTGCGACGATGCTCTATCAGGTCACGCCCTACGATCCGCTGACGTTTATTGCGGTCCCGCTTGTGTTTGCCGCGGTCGCCGCAGCCGCCTGCAGCGTCCCCGCGCGGAGAGCCATGCGCGTCGATCCGCTAGTCGCGCTGCGCTACGAGTAAGTCCTCGCTGGAGAGGACCCGCAACGAAACCTGCGAAACGCACGGGATGTCCTTCCCGTTGAACCATTGGAGCACGCAGGTGCGTGTTGCTCTGATGTATGCTCAGAAAGCAGCAAAGAATAACCGAGGTGCACGAATGCTTTTGCATTTGATCGCGCTGAGTTTTCCGGAGTGGCGACCGCACTTCTCCTTTCTTGACACGCCACACGCGAACGAAATGATGGCCCTTCGCTGGCTTCATCTCATCTTCGGCATTATCTGGATCGGGCTGCTCTATTTCCTCAATCTCGTTCTGACACCTGCGATGAGGAAAGATCCCGTGCTGCGCATCAGAATTTATCCTGAGCTGATGTCGGGAGCAATGGGCTGGTTCCGCTCGTCGGCGCTCGTTACCGTAATCGTGGGACTGCGCTACTTCACGATTCATCTGGCCGCGGATGCGAGGCTCGCGGGGGATCTCTCACTCATTGGAAAGTGGCTCGGCTGGTGGCTGCTCGTGTGGCTCGCCGCTTATGTATTTATTTATGCGCTGCAGCTTCCAGCAAAAGGAATCTTCGACAGCCCGTGGTTGCGAGTCACCGGAATTTCAATTGTTGTGATAGCCGCCTCTTGGCTGGTCCTGGTTCTAAATGGCGGGCCCACCGTTTCCAATCCGCATCTCACCATCAGCGTCGGAGGCGGACTCGGTCTGGTCATGCTCCTGAACACTTGGGGTGTGGTTTGGCGCGTCCAGAAGCGCCTGATCGTCTGGTCCCGCACAAGCGCGGAACAGGGCGTGCCGATGCCGCCGGAAGCCGAACGCCTGATGCGCTGGAACTATCTCACCGCGCGGACCTCGTTCTGGCTGTCCTTTCCAATGTTGTTTTTCATGGCGGCAGCCAGCCACTATCCGTTCTTGAGCACTGTCGCGCGATGAACTACATCATGAGGCAGAAAGCCTTTGGGTCTGACGAACGCAAAATGAAAAGGGAGGCGGGCCAGGTCGTCCCGCCTCCCTTCTATCCCCTCGCGGGGAATCCGGCCAGTCTGACGGAGGGCGACTAGCCGGTCGTGTGTTGGCCTGTCTATATGATCCCCAACGCCTGAAAAAAGTTCCTGTGAAACCCAAAAAAATTGTCTAGAATCTGAGTCGAAACCGGCGTCCGCCTTGCGCCGCTACTCCTTATGCCACACCCCTCAAACCTCAGTCCCGATAACATCCTTCGTTTTCTGCAAGTTAGAAGCGCTCCCGCATCCACCAACGAGATTGCCCAGGGCCTCCACCTAAAAAAGTCCGACAATCGCCCGCTCTTCAAAATGCTCTCCAAGCTCAAAAAGCGCCGCGCCATTGAGGAATTACCAGGCGGGCGATACCGCCTCCCGGGCCGCAAGTCCGAACGCGACGCGGCCAGCCAAAAACCTCCCGCAGGCGCCCCGCGCCACTCCCAACCCTCGCCGCTCGCGGGCCGCGACGAGGTCCAAGGCCGCCTCGTTCTCCACCACGACGGCTACGGCTTCGTCGTGCCCGATTCGCCCATGCCGCAGCTCGACGGCGATGTTTTCATCCCGCGCGATGCCATCCAGGACGCCATGCACGGCGATCACGTTCTCGCAAAGATCCAGCGCCTAGGCGGCGTCGCCGGTGCGCAGCGCGCCGAAGGGCGCATCCTGCGAGTCCTCGGCCGCGCTCACCCGACCGTGGTCGGTCTGTTTCGCTACGGCAGCCAGCGGAATGTCGTCCTGCCTTACGACATTCGTATCCAGCACGAAATTGAAATCCCCCGCGGCAACGAACTCACGCCCGGCCTCTGGAAAAAACTCGGCTTCAGCGGCGCCGATGAAACCAGCATCCGCTCGCGGCGCATCCCGCGCCTCGACGAACTCGACGGAGCCGTCGTCAACGTGGAGCTGCTCCGTTATCCGCATGGAGGGGCATCGCCGACCGGCCGGGTCATCGAAATTCTCGGCCGCCCGGGCGAACTCGGCGTTGACACGGAAATCATCATCCGCAAGCATCACCTCCCCCATGTCTTCTCCGCCGAAGTTCTTGACGAAGCCGCGCGTGGCGCCAAGCCTGTCAGCGAATCCGAGCGCGCCGGCCGCGAAGATTTCCGCCACTTGCCCATCGTCACCATCGATGGCGAAACCGCGCGCGATTTTGACGATGCCGTCTACGTCGAGCATCGCGCCGACGGCGGCTGGCACTTGCAGGTTCACATCGCCGACGTCGCGCACTATGTTCGAACTGGCACGCCACTCGACCAGGAAGCGCGCCTCCGCGGCACTTCCGTTTATTTCCCCGATCGCGCCGTCCCCATGCTTCCGGAAGCCCTTTCGAACGGCATGTGTTCGCTCAAGCCCCATGAAGATCGCCTGGTGATGAGCGCGCTCATGGAGTTGGACGCCGCCGGCCACATGAAATCCTCGCGCATGACTTCCGGCGTCATTCGCTCCGCCGAGCGCATGACCTACACCAACGTCAACAAAGTTCTCGAGGGCGACGCGGAGATGTCCAAGCGTTACGCCTCGCTCGCGCCGCGCTTCCGCGATATGAAGGAGCTCGCTCTGCTCCTCAACGCCCGCCGCAACGAGCGCGGCTCCATTGACTTCGATCTCCCCGAACCGGTCATCGAATTTGATGAAGAACAGCGCATGACCAACATCACGCGCAGCGAGCGCAACATTGCTCACCGCCTTATCGAAGAGTTCATGCTCGCCGCCAATCGCGCCGTAGCCGCGGGTCTTCTTCGCCGCGGCATCGAGTCGCTCCATCGCGTTCACGAAAAGCCCGACGCGCGCAAAGTTCTCGACTTCGAAGAGCTGGCCCGCGCCTTCGGTTACTCTCTCGGCGTCGAAGACTTGCACCAGCGCGAAGTCGTCGTTCGCCATGGCCGCGTTCCCGCGCCCGCGAAAGCAGGCCGTCCTGACTCCTATGGCCACGGTCGCGAGCGCGGCATGAAGGTGGCGCTTCCGGCCGACGACCTGCGCATCACGCCGCAGCACTATCAGCGCCTGATCAAAAAGGTCGTCGGCAAACCGGAAGAGCGGATTATCTCCTACCTCATGCTGCGTTCCCTCAAGCAGGCTCGCTACGCCGCCGAGCCGCTAGGCCATTTCGCCCTCGGGTTCGACGAATACACCCATTTCACTTCGCCCATTCGGCGTTATCCCGACCTCATCGTTCATCGCATCCTGAAATGGGCGCTCGAGCATCCCAAAGCCGGTCCACCTTCCTCTTCGCGACCCGAAACCAGCCGCAGCACGTCCCTTCTGTCATCCCGACCGGAGCGTCCCGGTCTGCCGGGGCGCGGAGCGGAGGGATCCCGGCTTGGTTCCCCCTCACTCCCGCCCGCTGAGATGACCCCACACGGTAAAGACTCCGCCTCGGAAGCCACGCTGTATTCCCATCGACAGCTCGAAGAAATCGCTGCGGAAACTTCTGAAGCCGAACGCCGCGCCAATGGCGCCGAGCGCGAACTCATGGACTGGAAAACCGCTCAATTCATGGAAGCGCATCTCGGCGAGGAATACGACGGCCTGATCATTTCCGTTCAAAAATACGGCTGCTTCGTCGAACTCTTCGAAGTCTTCGTCGAAGGCCTTCTGCCCATCAGCGCCCTGGAAGAATTTGCCGGAGCGCGATGCGTGCTCCGCGAACGCGATCACGCCATCGTCGCTCTCGCTGGCCCAAGCGGCGGCCGCGGGTCGAGCCGCTCTCACCGTGAACGCTCCACCTCTTCGTCCGTTCGCGCCGGAGGCGCGTCGGGTTCTCGGCTCGTTAGCGGCCGCGCTCCAGGGGCCTCGGCTCCGGGCCGTGGCGCAAAACCTCGCCAGCTCGAATGGCACCTCGGCGGCAAAGTCCGCGTCCGCGCCGAACGCATCGACCCCATGCGCAAACGCGTCGAATTCGCCCTAATCCCGTAGGGCCCTCTAGCCTTATCCGGATTCCCGTCGGGCGGTAAACCGCCATGCGCCTCTGCTGTCATCCCGAGCGCAGCCGAAGGATCGTGGCCGGGCGCAAACATGGCACTCTTTTGCAGGCAGCAAAACTCCACTCTTTTCCTTTCCATCAAAACACCCGGGGGTGGGGGTACCCGCCTCTCTCTTCTCGGCTCCGCCACATCTGCTATTCTGGAAAGCCAAACATGATGGCCAGTTCGCCACTACGACCGCAGAACGCCACACGAAAGAGGAAACCCCTTCCGTGACTCACGCAACCGTCAGCGCCACCAAGCGCGTCCACAATTTCAACGCCGGGCCGGGAGCGCTTCCTCTTCCCGTCCTTGAACGCATCCGCGAGGAGCTTCTCGACTGGCGCGGCAGCGGCATGTCCGTCATGGAAATGAGCCATCGCTCGCCCGAATTTGAAAGCATCAACGCCGCCGCCGAACAAAAGCTGCGCGATCTCCTGGGAATCTCCGACGATTACGCGGTCATCTTCGTTCAGGGGGGCGGCAGCATGCAGTTCACCATGGCTCCGATGAACCTCGTCCTCCCTGGAAAGCCCGTTGACGTTCTCCATACCGGCACTTGGACCGCCAAAGCCATCGGTGAATTGAAAAAAGGGTTCCTCCACAATATTGCCGCTTCCACCGAACCTGAAAAGTTCGCGCGCCTTCCCCGTCGCGAAGAAATCAAATTTTCACCCGACGCCTCCTACGTCCACGTGTGCACCAATAACACTATCGAAGGCACGCAATGGAACGTCCTTCCGGAAACCGGTGCTGTGCCGCTCGTCGCCGATATGTCTTCGGATATTGCTTCGCGTCCCGTCGACGTAAAAAAGTTCGGCCTCATCTTCGCCGGCGCGCAGAAAAATCTGGGACCCTCCGGCGTCACTATCGTTGTCATTCGCAAGGATCTTGCTGAACGGGCGGACAAGAATCTCCCCACGCTTCTGCAATACCGCACGCACATAAAGGAAAAGTCTCTGTATCACACGCCGCCGACCTTCGCGATTTACATCGTCGGCTTGGTGCTCGAATGGATCGAATCCCAAGGCGGGATTCCGGGAATGGTCGAGCGCAACGACGCCAAAGCAGGATTGCTCTACAACACGGTCGAATCGAGCAGCGGCTTCTACTCCTGCCCGGTCGAAAAATCCTCGCGCTCAAAAATGAACGCAGTCTTCCGCGTCGCCGGTGGTGTCGGCCACTCAGCGGCCGCCCCGAACATGGATGCCGTTGAAAAGAAGTTCGCCAGTGAAGCCGCCGCGGCCGGCCTCCTCGGCACGCCCGGTCACCGCTCCGTCGGCGGCTTGCGCGTCTCGCTGTACAACGCCGTCGAGCCCGCCGCCGTCGAAGCTCTCACCAGCTTCATGCGCGAGTTCCAGCGCACCCGCGGCTGAGAAGAGTATGCGTTTTCGACTGGCGCTTCGGCCAGTTTCCGGCGGCGCCCAGTTTGGTGTAGAGTGAATAGGAAAGCCGGGCAGCTGTTCGGTACTGTCCGAGGAATTTCAATGGACTCCCCACTCTCCGCAACGGCAACGAGAAAGGAAGAGGGCTCCGCCACGCCCCGCCAAACCCTCACCATTACGGACAATCGCACCGGCAAGTCCTACGAGATCCCCATCACGCACGACACCATCCGCGCCGCCGACCTCCGCCAGATTAAAGTGGACCCAAAAGATTTTGGCCTGATGAGCTACGATCCGGCGTTCAACAACACCGCTTCGTGCATCAGCAGGATTACGTACATCGATGGCGACGCCGGCATCCTCCGTTATCGCGGTTATCCCATTGAAGACCTGGCGGAAAAAAGCACCTATCTGGAGACGGCGTATCTACTCCTGCATGGCGAATTGCCGACGTCTTCGCAGCTGAATGATTGGACCTACAACGTCACGCACCACACTTTTATTCACGAAAGCATCAAGAAATTCCTCGACGGCTTTCACTACGACGCCCATCCCATGGGCATGATGATTTCGACGATCGCGGCGCTTTCCACTTTTTATCACGACGCGAAAGACATCTTCAGCGTTGAGTCGCGCAAGAAGCAGACCTACCGCCTGGTCGGAAAAGTTCCCACCATCGCGGCGTTCTCCTATCGGCACACTCTGGGCATGCCGTTCGTGTATCCGGACAACGAACTCAGCTATCCCGGCAACTTTCTGAACATGCTCTTTCGCACTACGGAACCCAGGTACCGGCCGAATCCGACGCTGGAACGCGCGCTCGATGTTCTCTTTATTCTCCATGCCGACCACGAGCAGAATTGCTCGGCCAACACCATCCGCGGGGTCGGAAGCTCTCACGTCGATCCGTATTCCGCCACGGCCGCGGCGATCGCGGCCCTGTACGGCCCACTCCATGGCGGCGCCAATGAAGAAGTTCTCCACATGCTCCTGGAGATCGGCTCGGTCCAGAAGGTTCCCGACTTCATCAAGCGCGTCAAGGCCGGTGAAGTCAAACTGATGGGGTTCGGCCATCGTGTGTACAAGAATTACGATCCCCGCGCGCGCATCATCAAGCACATCGCGTATGAAGTGTTTGAGCTCATGGGCAAGAACCCGCTCCTCGAAATCGCCCTGGAGTGCGAGCGCATCGCTCTGGAAGACGATTATTTTGTGAAGCGGAAACTCTACCCCAACGTGGATTTCTATACCGGCCTTATTTATCAATCCATGGGCTTCCCCATGACCATGTTCCCCGTGCTGTTCGCGATCCCGCGGACTTCCGGGTGGATAGCGCAGTGGGAAGAGATGCTTCTTGACCCCGAGCAAAAAATTGCGCGGCCCCGGCAAATCTACCTCGGACATGACACCCGCCAGTACGTCCCGATCGATCAGCGCGGTTAGGAAACGCGGTATCGACTTCGTATATGGCTTTTAGGGAGATCCTCGACAATCCCATCCGGCGGGGTATAGTTAATTTCTGGATTGAAGAGAGGTTCGATGGCTCAAGTTTCGAATAGACCCACGCATGCGGGAGCTCGCCGCCGCAGTCAGCGTGTGCTGATGCAAGTCCCCGTGCGCGTCCGCGGAAAGAACGCTCAAGGAGCGGAGTTCGAGGAATTCACGGAAACGCTGGCGATAAATGCCCACGGATCTCTGATCCTGCTAAACGCCCGTCTAACCAGCGGCGCGGTTGTGCACATGAAGCACAACAAAACGGAAGAGGAACAGGAGTGCCACGTGGCGTTTCTCGGTCCCGTGCGTGGCGGCAAGGCGGAGATCGGTCTGGAATTTACGGCGCCGCGCCCAACTTTCTGGCGCGTGGCTTTTCCTCCGGAAGACTGGACCCCCAAGAGTCCGGAAGCCCGCACAGTTCTCGGCAATCGAGCGAATAAGTAACTCCTTCTCGCTAGTATCTACCGGTTTTGCTCTGCCTGCGGATTCGAGGGATGGAAGCCAGGAAAGAACGTGAGTCCGAAAACTTCTGGCGCTGAAAAATTCAGCCCTTCGGCCCCTTTTTTCCCATCATCGCCGACAACAGCCATTTCCTTAACACCATCAGGTAGTAGGGTTTTGTCTCGCGAAACATCAACCCCATGCCTTGATTGGGCTGCGAATAGATGACGCTCGCTTGCGCTTCAAAAAATTCAGTCTCAGTAAAAAGTTTTATGGCCAGGGACGCCCCCATCGGATAGGGGCTTTCCATATCCACATAACAACCATTTAAACTCAGTTCTTTGACGCGCGCCGTACGCTTGTCTTCGGACGCGTCTTCGCGCATCTCAATGGAGCCGGCGAAAGGATACCTAGGGTTGCGGCGCCGATCTTGTTCCATGGACCACCCGCGTGAGAACTGTGATGATTGTATGCTGGCAGCACAAATTGGCCCTGAAATATTACGCTTGAATTGTCCGATTGGATAAAACGCAAAGAGGTAAAAACCAACCGCTCCCGTGCCGTTCTCTACTCAATCTCCGCAGGGGCACTCCGCAAACGCTCGCAGCGAAATTCTGTGCTCCTTCTTAAGTTCCTCGCCGCGATGCGTTGCGCGCGTCACAGCCGTTGCGCGCGATTTCCGCTGCATCGCAGGCTGCAGCGAGATGCTGAGTTTTTCCCGGAGTTTCCTGTGGGCGCGAAAAAGCCGCAGACGCACGGCCATCGCCGAAATCCTGAGCCGCCTGGCAACTTCGTGGGTGGAGTACTGCAACACATCGCGCAGCAAGCATACCTGCCGAAGATCTGCTGGAAGCTGGCGTATCGCTTCGGCCATGAACGCGCGCATTTCGCGGCGGGCGAAGCGTTCTTCAGGATTGTTTTCTCGCGCCATGACGTTGCTTCCGAGAGTTTCATCACCCGCACCGCTGGGCTCTTCGAGCGAGAAGAGTTTCCCATCGCGCCGCTTGCGGATCACGTCGATCGAGGCATTAGCCGCAATGCGCGAAACCCAGGCATGCAGGTCGTCGCGGTCCTCACCTGGTTTGCCGACAAATTGTTCCAGGCGGGTCATCACTTTCAGGAAAGCGTCCTGGCGCACATCTTCCGCGTCGGCGGGATTGCGGGTCAGGCGCAGCGCCCCCAGATACAAGCCCGGTGCGTAGGGCAGGATCAGCTTGGCGAGGGATTCGCAGTTGCCCCTTCGCGCCTGCAGGAGCAACGCGGATCGGCTCGCGCCGTCCAGGCATAAAGACGTGCTGCTCATGATAGAAGATGGAGTGGCAGGCCAATCGCCACCCCGCATTCGGTTGTAAGTTACAGAAAATACAGGACTAACTGATTTTTACACGCCGAGCGCCCGAAATAGGAGTGACCGTTTGTGGGACGCGACGTGGCGAATCCGGTCATTCGGGGGTGAGGGTGAATTCTGCTGTTACACGGCGCGGCCGGGAGTGAATTCGACGGAATATGCCGCTACCGAGGAGCTTCGAATGGGAGACCAGGATCAGAACGGTGCTAATCGGCAATTTGAAGTTTATCGCCGCGCATTTCCCATTCAATGCGCACCAGAAAATCGAAGTGCATGCCTTCGGTTTTGAACCAGGCTTCCAAATCTTCGCGGGAATTGGAGCGGAACTCGACGAACATTTTCCCTTCGAGCATGTTGACGAGGACGCGCTCGGCGCGCGCGAGCCCGCCGGCTTGCATGCGTTGCGCGAGGGCCTCGGCTCCCTGGCGAGTGAGGCAAGCGAGTGTGTGCTGTGTGAGGTAGCGTGGCATCGGAACTCCTGCGTTGCATTGGTGTCTAAGTATTCCACAGAAGGCAAAGCATCCGCACGACTACGCGGGGAGTAACGGCGACGGCCGGATGATTTTGAGGCGGAATTCCGCGAGTGGGACAACGCGATTAATGAGATGCGCATCTCGATGGGCAGGCTCAACATTGAGTATCGCGGGGGGTGCAAGGTGAAGAGGGTCATTCCAGTATTGTGTCTCTGCATACTTTTCGGGACTGCGCTTCGATCGCAAGGGAGAAGACCTTCGACAGCAAGACCCAGAAACGCGGAAGCTTCCAGTGAATCGCGCGAAAACGCGAAGCCAGCGGCGGCGAGACTTCCGGTTCGGCGCGTGGTGCTGTACAAAAATGGCGTTGGCTATTTCGAACACTTGGGACGAGTGCGGGGCAGCCAGGATGTTCATGTCGACTTCACGAGCGCGCAACTGAATGACGTATTGAAATCCCTAACGGTTCTCGATTTGTCCGGCGGAAAAATATCCGGCGTTGATTACAACTCGGAAGCACCCTTAGCGCGCAGACTGGCTACGCTTCGGCTGGCGCTAGGAGAAAACCCGACGACGGCAGATTTTCTGGGCGCTCTACGCGGAGCAAGACTAGAAGTGCGCGGCGGCAATGGCCCCCTAACCGTGGGAAAACTGCTGAGCGTGGAGAAAAAATCGAGTGTAAAAGACGATGAGACGACCGAGTGGACAGAGATTTCTTTGGTGAGTGAGAGCGGTGAGGTTCGCACTGCCAAGGTGACGCCAACCACAAGCTTTCGCATCGCCGAAAGGGACTTGCAAGCGGAAGTGGGGCGATACCTTGGCCTGATCGCTTCTTCGCGGGACCAGGATTTGCGGCGCATGACCATTTCGACGACAGGCGCGGGCGAACGTAATCTGTATGTGAGCTACATCAGCGAAGTGCCGATCTGGAAGACTACGTACCGGCTTGTATTGTCCTCAAAGGCGGAAAAGAAGCCGCTCCTTCAAGGCTGGGCGATCGTGGATAACACGATCGGTGAAGATTGGAACGACGTGGAATTGTCGCTCGTGGCGGGCGCCCCACATTCGTTCATCCAGCAGCTTTCGCAGCCGTTTTACGGGAGAAGGCCCGTTGTCCCATTGCCTGAGAGCGTCCAATTGACGCCGCAGACGCACGCGGCAGCTCTGGAGACAAATGCCTCTCGGCTCACGCCCAGAATGGTGGGTGGCGTGCCTGGAGGAGTCGCCGGCGGATCGATGGGTGGGGTTATCGGTGGAGTGATCGGGAGCATGGGATCAGCGCCACCGCCGCCGTCACCAGGTATGGCAGAAGAAGCGGACGTCGAAGAAGCGAGAGAGGAAAGCGAGCCGTTCGCCGAGGGCCACGCGCTGGGCGACTTATTCGAGTACAAGCTGAAAGAACGCGTGACGATTCGAAAGAACCAATCCGCGCTGGTGCCAATCCTGCAGACCGACATCGCGGCAGAAAAAGTTTCGCTGTGGAACGAATCGCTGGGAGTCGCGCGGCCATTGCAGGCGCTATGGGTGAACAATGCAAGTTCTCTGACGCTGGATGGCGGGAGCTTCAGCGTGCTGGACAGCAATACGTTTGCAGGGGAGGGCCTTATGGAAGCCATCAAGCCAGGTGAACGACGATTGCTGTCCTACGCGACGGATCTGGGCCTGCTCGTGGATTCAAGGGTGGACAGCGGTCAAGAGGCTGTAACCAGAGTCCGAATTTATCGAGGCACAATGACTACATCAAGCGAAATGCGCGAGAAGAAAAGCTACCTGGTCAGAAATGAAGATACGACATCACGAACGCTCGTGATCGAGCACCAGGCGCGACCCGAATGGAAACTGGCCGAAGACGGCCCTAGGCCGGAGGAGAAGGCTATCGGGTTGTATCGGTTCCGCTTAACCGTAGAGCCGAAAAAGACCGCGAAGTTGCTAATCAACGAGGCCAAGCCGGTCTATACACCTTATTCCTTGAACAGCGTGACGGCCGACCAGATCAGGGCTTTTCTCCTGCAAAAGTCGATTAACCCGGAGATCGAGAAGGTGCTTAGGGAAATCGTGGCACAAAGAAATGTGGTTGTAGATTTCGACGCGAAGATCAAAGCGCAACAAAAAACGATTGACCAGATTTTCACAGACCAGGGGCGCCTGAGGGAAAACATGAAGGCGCTGAAGGGCAGTGCTGAAGAGAGAGCACTGTTGCAACGTTACACGAAGCAACTCAACGACGAAGAAACACAACTCGATGCGCTACGCCAACAAATCCAGGAGACCCAAGTGCAGCGGGAAAGAGCAAACGAAGAACTTCAGAGGATGATCGGAGACCTTCAGATGGATGTTGTCCTTTAAATTGAGTGGTAATCCGAAACCTTCACCCACTGCATGGGCATACTTCAGAGCGCCATAGCCGTTGAAGCCTGGACTCCAGCTCGGTACCTGACCGAGAAGGCAGGTTGACGGTGGAGCACATTCCACGCTTGCCGCAGAACTTCCGGGGGAACACGCTTTACACTCAAGGCAGAAGCAGAGGAACGCGGGGGGAATACGCCCGGGTGGCGAGTCCCTTGCGGCGCTCCGGAAAAAACACGGGAAGAGGTTCGAAACATGAGACGCACACTGTTCTTGACTGTCCTGTTTGTGCTGGCGGCGGCTCGCGGCGCAGCTGCAGCGCCGCAACACAGGGGTTCGTCCACGCTGAGCGGCGTGGTGCTGGGTCCGGATGATAGGCCGGTCCCCCATGCGAGCGTTTCGTATCAATCGTCAGGCGGCAACGCGCCGCATGCCGTGCACACGGACGCGCAGGGCCGTTTTGCGATTTCCGGCCTGCGAGCAGACAGTTACGATGTCCGGGCCTCCGGCAAAGGCGTTTACTCAGACTGGGAGAAAAACATCCCGTTGCGCGCCCGGCAAACCAAGAGCGTGACGCTGCGGCTGATTTATGCGAAGGAAATTCCCAAGGAGTACGTGAAGAGCAAGCCAAAGCAGTGAGTAGTGACTGGTGATTCGTGACCGGTGAATCGTGCAAATCGCTAGTTTGCCCGAGAGGGAGCCATACAGCGTCGGCGATCCCGCGTTTAGGACCTGAGATTACCGGGAAGCACTATCCGGCAGAGAAGCAAAACGCCTACTGATACAAGAGCTGGGCAAGCTCGAACAGGTCGGAATCTGAAACGTCCGAGACCGCGCAGTACTCCATCCCCTGCCTGCGCCAATGGCGCCACTGATACCCTTGCCGGAGGCCGGGCGGATGAATGGGCGTGTCCGGCTCCCTGGTAGGCAAAACAAAAACGTTAATGAAGTGCTTGCGGCGAGAATAGACCAGCGCGGCGACGTTCTGGCCGCCGAGAACATCAAGGCGGCCACCGACGAGGGCAAAACCTTCATCCGCAAAATCCTTCACCGGTGGAACAAAAGCGAGCTTGCCGTTGAACCAAGGCTTCACGGTGTGATTGTCCGTGGAAGCAACGTCGGTGAGATGCCCTGGCTGCAAGGAGCGGACATGAGCGTCAATGATCTCGGCAGCCGTGAAGGGCGTGGTAGAAGCGCTATCCCTCAGCGGGCGCCGCCAGGCAAACCAGGAAACGGAAGCAACCAGCAGAATAGAAGCAGCAACGGCAAACCAGCGCCAGGCAGGAATACGAACGGCAGCCGGGGAAGCGGTCGCGGCATCGAGACCAGCACGAATTTTCTTGCAGAGACCAACGGGAGCGCTTTCGTAAAGAACGCTCCGCTGGAGCGACGAGCGCAGCGATTCCTCAGCTCCAAGAGCGGTGGTGCATTCGCGGCAAGATTCCAGGTGGCGCTCAAATTCCGCAGCGCCTGTGGCGTCCAGCTCACCATCCAGATAGCCGTGGAGGGCCGTGCGAGTAAAATCACAGCTCACGGGAGGCCTCCTGGGGAGAGTGCGTGAGTGCAGACTGGAGACGCTGGCGCGCGCGAGCTAACGAAGACATGACGGTGCCGATGGGAATGGCGGTAATGGACGCAATCTCTTTATAGGAACAGCCTTCCAGCTCGCGAAGGACGAGGACTTCACGGAAGCGAGGGGGAAGCGTTTCGAGTGCACGGGTCAAACGCTCGCGATTATCTCCGGCGATGGCCAGAGCTTCGGGCGAGGTGCTGGGCTGAGGATGCAGTTCTTCGTCGAATTCGGTCATGAGTTCCACAGGGCGATTTTTCTCCAACCAGGTATAACAAGTATTGCGCACAATCTGCAAAAGCCAGGCGCGCGCATCGCCACCGTGGAATCCACGGAAAAAGCGGTAGG
>WNFT01000292.1_pt1 | contig 39154 bp, 35 predicted proteins | sample 5400191 | NCBI WGS metagenome assembly WNFT01 (sample SAMN13153359, study PRJNA577476) | soil metagenome | isolation source: 80 cm saprolite under Madrone tree | place: USA:California | collected 2016-06-14 | reverse complement strand
AAAGAAGGCCCTCGCTCCTGACATCGACATGAGAATATTCACATTCGCTTCCTATGAAATTCCAATGAGGGGGCGCTATACTCACTAACATAGAATGGAAAGCGTAAAGCGTCCTGTAGTATGGTATGGTCTATAGTCAATATGCTGAAGAAAATCAACATCACTTCACTAGAAAGCAAGGAGTACCTATGTTACCAATGCGTCTTAAAGTAGGATTTGTAGGTGTTCTCTCGTGTCTAGCGCTCATGCTAGGCCTGTTCTCTTCTACAGGGGTCGCGTCGGCCCACAGCACCCAGGCTCTCCAGAGCCAGGCGAGCGCCAGCACTCTTGCGAACGACCGAAATCAGGCTCAGTGTCGAACATTCTACACCGTGAATCAGAGATTCCGCGGATTCGAAGACCAGAACACTGGCCAATTCATCTCCAACATTCCTGTCGTCTCCTTCCAGGGCCATTCTGGTGTCTTTGTCCCTGGGAGGCAGGGGCGGCAATTTCACCAAGTGTTCTCCAGGCTCTTCGAAAGACAAACCATTGTGACCACCTGCAACGGTCACCGGTCCCAGAGAACCGTCATCCGCGGCATCTGATGAGCTGATGAACTACACCCTCCAAACAGCACGGGTATCCTTCGGGATACCCGCTTTTGTTGCGCAATTTTCTCTTGTTGCAACACCAGTAGCGTCGTCCGATGCAGATGTCCACGTGATATAATCCTTTGCAGAACGTTTTTACTCGCCACCGTGCAGAACGGTGTCCAGCCACCTACAGAGCCAACAGCAAGGAGCAGCCTATGCTGATGAATCCAGTACGTGATAAGTTCGTGACCGCAGGAGATGTGAAACTGCATTATGTCCAGTGGGGTGAGCAAGGGCCAGCTATCGTCTGCGTGCATGGTCTCACAGCCAACGCTTTTTGTTTTCAGGCGTTTGCCGACGATCTGGCACGCGATCACCGGGTCTTCGCCTATGATCTGCGTGGGCGTGGTGACAGTGACAAGCCTGAGCATGGCTACAGCGTGCCCATCCACGCTACCGACCTGTTGTATATGATCGACGCACTCGAACTAGAGCGTCCAGTCCTCATGGGGCACTCGCTAGGGGCGCAGATTGTGCTCTATTTCGCGGCACACTACCCACAGAAGCTCAGCAAGCTCATTCTGATCGATGCAGGCGCTCCCCTCCCGTGGAAGAAGCCGGAGGATCAACCTGCCTGGCTCACGGCCTCCATTAGCCGCCTGGGCACGTCGGTGCCTTCTTTCGAGGAGTATACGCAGCGCCTGAAGGCAGCGCCTTTCTTGGGACCCTACTGGAATGCATACATCGATGCCTATTTTGAGCATGACGTACAGCGCAATGATGACGGTTCGGTCAGGTCTAAGTGCTACCGTGAAGGGGTGCTTGAGGAAGCGCAACGCTTCGACGAGGCCAGGCCGGAAGAGCAGTGGGCCAATGTCCAGGTTCCAACACTCTTGTTGAGGGCTGGGCAAGGCTTGTTTTTCCAGAACGATCAACTCGTGCCGGAAGAGTCGGCTGAGGCTGTTCAGCGCGGCATAAGGGACTGCCGTTTTGTGAATTTCCCGACGCTGAACCACTATACGATTATTTTCGGTGTGGAGGCCGGGCCGACCCAGGAGGTGCGGAAGTTTGTGGATGGGGGTGAGAACACCCCATGACGTCGACACTAGAGCAAGTCCGATCCAGATGGGATGTAGCAGCGTGCATCAAAAAAGGGCGTGGTAGCTGTCGAGTGAAAGGTTTCGACGTAGACAATCTGGAAGCCTCTCTCTAGCAACGGTGCCAGGCAGGGATGAGGCCCTGGCACGTCAATCCGCACCGCTTCAGCCTGTTGCTGTGCCCACCTTGTGGCCGCCAGAACACACTCGGTTGCGTGTTCTGGCGTGCTCACCCCCACGGGTCCCACGACCCAAGTCTGAGGCGACTGCAATGTTTCTGCCACCAGCCGTACATATCCGTAGCCAACGGTGACACCTTGCCGTCGAAACCAGAGGGGAACGCCCTGTTGCTGCCTCGTCCAGAAGGCATGATCCACCGGACGCGCTCGCCCACCGATCTGCGCATCCCACTGGACAAATGCCGGATCCCCGACCTGCCCCTCGACAACCTCGAGGTCAGTGGATAACTCCTCCTCATGAGAACGTCCCTGCCATTGCAGATTGAAGGTAACTATTCAAGACTCCTCGCCGCCTGCGGCGGCTCGCCTATGTATGTGAGAGCGGGCTGTGCCGCCTGCGGCGGCACAGCCCGCTCTCACATACATTTGTTCTCTTTTTGCTTGCCTGTAGTGCTGAACTGATCTCGCCCGGTTCATACACTCAAGCGTACACCAGTGCCGAGTCACGCTCCTGGTGGTATCATAGAAGACTCCAATACATCGCTCGTTTTTGCACTTGCGCAATCGTGTTCTTTCCCCTTGAGCAAGCAGACGAAGAGCCGACAATGCGATTGAGAGCAAAGTGGCTTGCTTCTCTCGATCAAAAGCGTGATACCTCGGTTCGAGTTCGCCTTCTGGTGTCATCTCAAGTGATTGATACCCCATGTGCAGCAGACGATTCAGCTCTGCAAGGTCTCCTGGATTGATAGGACATTGTTCAATCAGGGAGATCACCACATTCCGCAAGGCTGTCCGGAGCGTTTTGATCGCCTCAAGCAGCTCGTTCGTCCAGGATGCTGCGTTTGCGGCTCCCTCGACGGCATTTTGCTCAGTGGACAGGCTTAGTGCTTCCTGCCACCAGGCAGCGAGGTCTTCTGGTGAGGAGAGCAGATCACGCTTTTTCCCTCGCATGATCACCTCTGTATTGAGGAGATCGAGTGCCAACGCATTCCCAACAAAGAGAAATTTGCTCGCTGCTGTTTTCTCTCGTGGTTCTTTCGTGGTTCTCTCTCTTTGATTCATTGATGATGCCCTTTCGCTCAGTCTTTGCTTTGATTCTCATTATTATACAATTCTATCATGTTATTGACAAGTATATTTTTTCGTGACACCGTTCCCTTGCCGTAACTATTCAGGTCTCTTTGCTCGGAGACTCCTCACTGCCTGCGGCAGTTCGCAAATATTTCGTAGTGAGTGCGGGCGGTGCCGCCTGCGGCGGCACCGCCCGCACTCACTACAAGAATGGGCGAGCCGCCGCAGGCGGCGAGGAGTGCTGAAGAGTTACCCCTTGCCAGTGAACCAATGTTACTCCAATTATAGATGGTACCTATAAGTATAAGAGAAAACAAGTATTGGACATACACTACTATCTATGGCATACTCCTCCTAGCGGTAGTTTGTGGACTCCGGAATTTTACGCTCGGTAGAGGGCCCAACCTGCGTTTGTTCAGATTCGATGAATCCGGGTATAGTCAATGATCAGCAGAAGAGCGAGGGGGCGCTTTTTCCCTAATCAACAAAGTACTGATACAGCGGTGAACAAAAAGATTGAGCCGTTACTGAGAAGTGGATGTAACGTTTTTGATAGACTGGACTCTATAGAAAGCAGTCGGTATGCTGCTGCTCTAGTGGTACGCTGAATGCGATGCGAGCCACATGGGGGCTTGAGGCATCGATCACACCCTGACTGTGCGCTCTCTCATCAAGGAAGGAGATTTTCCATGATCACCTATCGGACGCTCACCGTTGACGGGCTCAACGTGTTCTATCGTGAGGCGGGGCCAGTCGATGCGCCCACCATCGTCTTGCTGCACGGCTTTCCGTCCTCGTCGCACATGTTTCGTGAGCTCATCCCCGCACTTGCAGAGACCTTCCACCTTGTCGCACCCGACTATCCAGGCTTTGGGTACAGTGCAAGCCCTTCCGTCGAGGAGTTTGACTATCGGTTCGACCATCTGGCAGAGATTGTCGAGCATTTCCTGCAGGCACTCGGGCTGCAGCGCTTCAGTCTGTACGTGCAGGATTATGGTGCGCCTATCGGCTTTCGTCTCGCCACCAAGCATCCTGAGTGGATACAAGCCCTCATCGTGCAAAATGGCAATGCCTACGAGGAAGGCATCTCGGCAGCCTTCGAGCCGCTCAAACCATTCTGGGCTGAGAGGAACGCGACCACGGAAGTGGCGGCGCGTGCGCTCTTACAACGCGAGACCACCATCTTCCAGTACACGTACGGGGTACGTCACCCAGAAACAATCAGCCCCGACACCTGGACGATGGATCAAGCCTTTCTGGACCGCCCTGGCAATGATCTCATTCAACTGGAACTGCTGCACGACTATCCGTCCAACCTGCAACGCTATCCCGAATGGCATGCCTACTTCCGCCAGTACCAACCCCCGACGCTCGTCGTCTGGGGCACAAACGATCCGTTTTTCGGCCCAGAAGGGGCCTCTGCCTATCAGCGTGATCTCAAGACCCTTGAACTGCATCTGCTCGACACCGGGCACTTTGCCCTGGAGGAAGATGGGCATACGATCGCCGGGCTCATCCAACGTTTTCTCACTACCCACGTCTTTTAATGGGTTTTTAGCCCTGGCCTATCTACTGATAGATAGGTTTCCTGGAACCATCAACGAGCACGTTGATGGAAATGTACCTGAGACCGTGCGCCTCGTTCACGACGCGCAAGACAGAAAAGGATTTCAGACCAGAGCTATTCATTCTCGTGAAGGGAGAACATTGCATGTCATTCACACACAAAGTCGTCGCCATCACCGGAGGTGGCACAGGCATGGGCAAGGCCGTTGCTCAGGCATTTCTGAAGCGCGGAGCTCTTGTGGTTCTCAATGGACGACGTGCTGACGTCCTGGAGGCAACCGCCCGCGAATTGGACCCATCGGGTGAGCACATCGCGACCGTCGTAGGCGATATCGGGGTCGTGGGAACGGCAACGCGCCTGGTGCAGACGGCAGTCGAACGCTTTGGGGGACTGGACATCCTCATCAGCAACGCGGGCGTGTTCAAACCGATCCCGTTCCTGGACACCACCGAAGCTGATCTCGACTCTACCCTGGGCAGCAACCTCAAGGGCCACTTCTTCGCAGCTCAGGCGGCGATTCCTGCCATGCAGAAGCGGGGCGCAGGAGCCATCGTCACTACGGGATCGCTGTGGGCTATGCAAGCGATTGGAGCCACTCCCTCTGCTGCTTACTCGGCGGCAAAGGCAGGCGTCCACGCCTTGACCCATAACCTGGCCATTGAATTCGCCAAGGATCAAATCCGTGTCAACACCATCGCGCCAGCCGTCGTCGAGACGCCGATATTCAACACCTTCCTGAACGAGGAGCAGGTGGCCCAGGTCCTTCCAACCTTTCACGCCTTACATCCGCTGGGACGCAATGGACAAACACACGATATCGTGGCAGCCGTCCTCTTTCTTGCCAGTGATGAGGCGAGTTGGATTACCGGCACCATCCTGTCCGTTGATGGTGGGGTGATGGCGGGCAGGCCATAAAGTCAAATCCACATCGCGACTGCTATTCGGAGCTTCTGGGACGAAGAGATCGCGTCATGAGTCAGTCATGATACGGCCGTATTCATTTCCCCTGAGGAGCAACCCTCCCCATTTCACGAAGCTCTGCTCACAGGTGAGCAGTAGCATTCAGAAGGTATTCCACTGTTTCCGCCAATGACCCGACCCCTTCCGTTGTTGCATGTACGGTCCTCTTCTCGCACTCAATCCTTGCTTTGCTTCTTTTCATTATACGACTCTATCATGTCATTGACAAGTATATTTCCCGGTGCTATACTTCGTATATACATATCTATATTATTTTAGATATGTATATTGAGAGCCGTTCAGTACCGAAGGGATCACAAAATGGAACTGCGCCACTTAGCGTACTTTATGATGGTAGCTCGTCAGAAAAACTTTACACGTGCCGCCAAGCTTCTACATATTGCACAACCATCACTTTCCCAGCAAATCCAGCAGCTCGAGCAAGAACTCGGGGTCACGTTGATCACACGGACAAAAAGGAGTGTACAATTGACTGCCGCAGGCGAAGCATTGCTCAGGCACGCAGAGCATATTACTGCCGCAGTAGAGCAAGCGCGTCATGAAATGCAAGAGTATGCTCACACGTCTCGGGGAAGCATCGTCATCGGGACACTTACTTCACTGAATGTGTTGCAATTGCCAACCTTACTTCGACAATTCCGTGAGCGATTTCCCGGCATTGATATCATTCTCCGTGAAGAAACCACAGAATGTTTAGGCGATCTGTTGCGCGCAGGACAAATCGATGTAGGCTTAATTTGTAGAATCAACAGGACCATGCCAGCACTCTTCGCCGACCCATTCTTTGCTACCGAGGAGGTGTTTTGTGAAGAACTGGTGGTGATAGTCACTTCGAACCATGTCCTGGCAGGCCAAAAAACGATCACCATGGAAGCGCTTCGTGACCACCCATTTATTGCTCTAAAGCCCGGTTCAGGGCTGCACCATGCCCTGACAGCACTAAGTCATGCGGCGGGATTCATCCCATATATTGCCTATGAAAGTGGTGATATTAACACGATTTGTGCTCTTGCAGCCGAAGGTTTGGGAGTAGCAATTGTACCTCGTTCAGTAGCAGAAAGCCAGGGAAGCGGGTTAAGCCTGATTCCATTCGAAGCGCCATCTCCCTATCGCTCGGTGTTACTTGTCCGGCCGAATGGGCGTGTGCTTTCGCCATCAACTGAAGCATGGCTCTCTTTTTTTCGCGACACCGTGACCTTGCCATTGAGCCAATGTGGCTCCTCATTATAGCTGATACCTATAAGTATAAGAGAAAACAAGTATTGGACATACACTACTCCCTATGGCATACTCCTTCTACCGGTAGTTTGTTGATTCGGGAAATCGTGCCTGATTTCGTTCGTATAATCTGAGCAATTTGAGCTTAGACCATCACTATTGGATGGGCTTGAAACACTATAAAATCCCGAGTCCACAAACTACCGCTACAGCGGTGAACAAAAAGATTGAGCCGTTACTGAGAAGTGGTGTAACTATTCAGGTGCTTGATTCCTCACCGCACGTGCGCGATAAATCGGCACTCTACAGCGGCTCGCGTCTTTTTGTGCTGCGGGCATGGCAGCCTGCGGCTGCCATGCCCGCAGCACAAAAACCCCTTGCGAACCACCGCAGGTGGTGAGGAGTCCTGAGCAGTTACGAAGTGGTTGTAACGTTTTTGATAGACTGGACTCTATAGCAAGCAGTCGGTATGCTGCTGCTCTAGTGGTACTCGGAACGGTGAAGCCTCCAGCACGACGCAAGAGGACGAGCCAGGTGATACAGCCAGGGCATGAGATCATCTTCTCAAAAACTTTGAGCTTAATGTTTCTCAGTACCGCTATAGTGGCAACATGATCCATCTAGCGGCAATATTCATGACCTTACCTGGCTTTCATAATATTGACCGCATGACTGTCTGTTCGTATGAGGCAGGATAGCGCAGCGGACCTTTGACCCTGCAGATCCTGCCCCCCTGATCGTTGTCCAGAGCTGAGACTTTGTCGCAAGCAGCGCTGAAGGCAATGCGGGCCAAATGATGGCTTGAGGCATCGATCACACCCTGACTGTGCGCTATCTCATCAAGAAAGGTTGGTTGACATGATCACATTTGCAGCGCGTCACATTGAGGGCCTTTCTGTCTTCTACCGAGAAGCAGGTGATCCTCACAACCCGACGATCGTCCTGCTGGGAGGCTTCCCTTCATCCTCACACATGTTCCGTGGGCTCATGCCTCTGCTTGAAAAGCAGTTCCATAATGGCAAGCATTTTTGCGAGCCCAGCAGCCCGCGACGCTCATCCTCTAGGGGAAAGGAGATATCTTCTTTACCCCGCAAGGAGGCACCGCCTATCTACGGGACCTGACAAACGTGGATCTGCACCTGCTGGACTCAGGCCATTTTGTGCTCGAGGATCAGACAGAGGTCGCGGCCTTCCTAAATCACGCGCTTCTATCAACAACGGGTAGCTGGCACGCGCTAACCGGACCAGCGACACGGGACGATGGGAGACCGACTATCGCTCCCGTCTCGTCCCGTGTCGGCATGCCAATGCTTCTCTATTAAGGACTGGCCCACTCGAAACAGGCGCTGTTCCGCCGCTCCACACACGAAGAACTCGAGTTGGTGCGTCGTTGCGAACAGAGGTGTCAAGAGCGTGGCATCACCTTTAGTGCTGCTGGCTCAGCCACGCCAGTGGAAAGCCTGATACGGGCAGATTTTTTGCGGGATGGCGATCGTCCGTGGTCCGGTTGTCGCCGTCCCTACACACTGACCTACATTACCTCGAGCGGCAATGTGCTTTCGTGTTGTTTTGCTCCTTTTGGACATACAAGTGCAAAGGAGTATCGGGAGGAACGTGTAATAGGTAACGTCTTTCAGGAACCAATAGAGGCCATCTGGCATGGTGAACGGTACGAGGCATTTCGCCGCGCCTTCGAAAGCGATCATCCTGCCAAACACTGCTCGCAATGCGGCATCAACTGGAGTTATTGAAAAGTACCATCACCCAAGAGGATACCTATGAAAAACACTGATAAAACATCTTCCGTTGAAAATATTCAGCCATCTTCTTCTCTTCCGGCTCGCCGCACACAAGTCGGCCACCTACTCATCGCTGCCCTTGCTGCTTTGGGAGCAGGTCTAGCGGCAAGTCTGATGGCTGTGGTCCTGATGGGCGTATTGCGGCTGGCGGCAGGTGTACCAACACCAGTTGAGCTTTTTGGCGATCATGTGCTCAAACTATTACCGGTAGGACAATTTATACAGCTTCTCATCACGTTTGGCCCTCATGCTAAAACTGAACCACTTGGCCTGACGTTGTTGGGCATGATCGGCGCGGGAACTGCGTTGGGGTTGCTCTATGCTGCTGTGGTGCGTGTCAGACTGCCTGCATCGGGCTATCGACCAAAACGAGGTGAATGGCTCACGGCAGCAACCCTGGCAGGAGTGATGACAGTGGTTGCGGTTGGACTGTTCTGGGGCGAGATCGGACAAAATTTCCTTGGTCTGCCTCTCGGTTGGGCCATGCTGGTCACCGCGCTCTCGTTGCTGGCCGATTTCAGCCTGTACGGCTTGACGCTCTGCCTGGCCTATCGCGCACTGCTGCCCAAGCAGCCTGTCGTCAATGTTCCTGCCAGGGCACAGGGGCGGCGACAATTGCTGGCGGGTGCTGGCGTTGCCGTATTGAGCGTAAGCGCTGCTGCTGGGTCACTCGCGTTGATTCGTGGCTTCTTGAACAACGACAATTTCACCTCATATGACGGGACAGTGACAAATGCACATAACGGTGTGACCGCCCCTATCACGCCAAACACTGAACACTATGTGGTGACACAGAATGCCATCGATCCAACGGCCAACCTTGACGTATGGCGACTCGAGATCACCGGCCTGGTGAGCCATCCAGGCACCTACACCTATGAGCAACTGAAAAGCCTGCCTTCAACGTCAAGAGCTGTCACGCTGGAGTGTATTGCCAATGGTCCCGGTGGACGACTCATCAGCACAGCAATTTGGCAAGGCGTGACGCTGCGCACGCTGTTGGAAAAACAGGGAGGAGCATTGCCAAATGCACGCTACGTGGCGTTCTACAGCCTCGATGGGTACACGGTCAGTCAGCCCCTGGATGAGGTGTTAGCGGCTGATGCCTTGTTGGCATGGCACATGAATGGGGTTCCAGTTCCCAACCGCCATGGGTTTCCCTTGCGCGCCCTCATTCCTGGGCGGTATGGCGAAGAGAACGCCAAGTGGGTGACACGGGTCGAGCTCACCGATCATTTTGTAAGCGGCCTCTATGCTGACCAGGGCTGGTACTATGGCCCCTTGCACACGATGAATCGCATCGACCGCCCACGTGGTCACCTTGTCCTTGGACATACCATTGAGGTCGGTGGGATCGCCTTCGCAGGGAATCGTGGGATTCAAAAGGTAGAGGTGAGTGTGGATGATGGGGTGACCTGGCACCAGGCCACGCTTGACCCAGCTCTCTCGCAGGACGCCTGGGTCTTATGGAGCTGGCAATGGAAGCCTTCCCTGCCCGGACAGTACACACTGGTGGCGCGGGCTACTGATGGGACCGGAGAAGTCCAGACGAGCCACCAACAGGGAACAGTGCCTAATGGTGCAACAGGGTACCATACGGTTGTGGTTCAAGTGGGATAGTCGGTACTAATGATGAACAAACCCGATCAATCATCCTTGGCCCTGGACACAGTCCTGGTCCATGGTGATGGACAGAGTCGGTGCGCGAATCACGCCGGTGTACCTACAGTGCTGCCCATATATACCAGCACCACCTACCTTCATCAGAATGCGGAGTCGCTTGAGCAGGCTTTCAGTGACCACTCCCCTTCGGGGGAGCAGGTCTACGTCTATGCTCAGCAGGGGAACCCGAATGCTCACGCGCTTGAAAGCGCGCTCGCACAAGTCGAAGGTGGTGTTGGTGCAGTGACATTCGGCTCCAGTATGGCAGCCATTCACGCAGCACTTCTGGCAGCAGGTCTTGCTCCTGGAACTAAGATTCTGGTGGCGCAAGACCTCTACGGCGCAACCATTGGATTGTTGCGTAACGTTTTCCTCCCTTTGGGCGTCGAGGTGATTCTGCGTGATTTATGCAGTCCCGATGCTGCCAACTTCATCCGTACAGAGCAACCAGATGTCATCTATTCAGCCTGGTCCTGCCGCGAACAGGCGTGGCTAGCTCTCCTTCTTGGGACCGGTGATACCCGACGTCCAGCGCCGGACCAACGCAGCCTGCGCATCAATCATCTGGTGTGCAGACTCTTGCCAGAGCTGTACCAGGTCGCTGCCTGCTTGTGCGGCAGTTCCGGGCTCCACCTTGAAATTGATGTCCTTCACGATATTGAACCAGCCCTGCCAGAGCTGCCGCTCAGCGTCGGTCCAGCGCTGCGACAATTCCCGCCCCTGTCGAGCCAGGTCCCGTAGCTCCTCGGGTGTTCCCTTGGCGTTGGCCAGATTCTCGGTCCATTCGCGGGTCCATTCTGCCCGTGCATCCAGGGTTTCTTTCACTGACGCTTGCCAGGCTTCCACAGTTTTCGTCCAGAGTTCCAGAGTCGGTGTCCCGCCGAACCGTCGCACGGTGTCGAGCCAGTTCGTCAACAGCTGCTGCTGTGTCTCGGCCCAGGTTTTGATCAGACTATCGCTTGATCTGCTTTCGCTCATTGCACAATCTCCTTTTAGTATGTCAGCACTGAAAGCGCTGTCTACTGAAGAGGGCTGCTATCGTAATGGACACGGTCTACGACGACAACAGGAAATATCGTATCTATATTGTAGCCCAATCTCTGTTGGACGGCAAGCTCAACGCAAAGCATCCACCTGATCATAAAGGAAATGGGAATTGGGGCGAGTCGTGCGGTCAATCAGTGCTCCTCACTCCCGTGTTCTCCTGGCAGAGAGCGTGGATCGCTAATGCCGTTCACCGAGCTCGCATGATCGGCAGGGTGCGCACGCTCTCGAGGGAGCTGCTGGTGATGGTAGAGTCGATTAGAGAGGAGTGCATGGTTGGTGGTCATCACCACTTGCATAGACTCAATGATCCGTTCGAGATGCTCAATACCCCGAATCAACTCTTGCGTGCTTGTCGCAGTAGCAACATCGCCACTGTAGGGTTGAGCCTGCTCGCGCAAACTGTGTAGATGTGCCAACAGATACTGCTCCCAACGTTTCATGGTCGCCTGGATCGACTCATCGAGCGCCGCAAAGCGTGCATCCAACACCTTGCCAAACACCTCCATCAAGTCTTCCCAGGGGAGATCGGTCTGAACCTCAATGGCTTCAATATGCGGGTGGAAGGCGCGCTCATCAGCCCCGGTATGTGTGCCAGCCTCATCAAAAGCCTGCAAACGTTGACTGATGAGTTGTTCTATTCCTAGCAACTGAGCAGCCAGTACCCGGTCCATCAGGTCCTCAATATAGTGCTGGTTCCGCTCTGTCTCCCGACTGATTGCCTCGGTCACATGCGTTTGCTGCGTGCTCAACTTCTGATTCAGTGTCGTATTCAGCCCATGTTGTTGGTCGGACAGGCGGCGTGTCAGCGTGCGCACCATTTCTTGCTGTGCAGTGGCAAGACGTTGGTCAAGCTCACGACGAAGCGCATTCAGGCGTTGGTCAAAAGTGCGTTCCATATCTCGGCGATGTGCCGAGAGCCGCCGTTCGAGAATAGTATTGAAAGCTTGTAGTTCATCTTCAGTAAATGTCATAGGAAAGCTGCTTCTCCTTGCTGTAGCACCCAATATTACAGTATGATGCTCAGTATAGGAGTAGTCGTAAGGACGTGTCAACGTATATCGCTGATACTGCCCAAGTTGGCTAGTTGGAGGATTTGCCATGCCACGTGCAATTGATTTTCACGTCCACCTCCCCACGACGGAGTTCATGCAGGTGACACTCGGTCCCTACGCCCAGGCGGCTGAGCGCTTTTTTCGTACAGAGGTCAAGCTCAAAGATATTGAGCAGGTTGCCGCCGATTATGCAGCGCTAGATATGGTTGGCATACTGCTCGCATGGGACGCAGAGACAGCGACCGGTCGGCCCCCACTGGGCAATGACTATATTGCCGCTATCGTAGAACGCTACCCACAGCAATTCATTGGCTTTGCCAGCGTAGACCCGCATAAAGGCAAAGCAGCGGTCAAAGAGATGGAGCGCGCTATTAAAGACCTGAGGCTTGCAGGTGCCAAGTTCCATCCCGGAGCGCAAGCATTTTATCCCAATGATCCCACCTTCTATCCTCTGATGGACAAGATCCAGGCGTTAGGCGTACCCGCTCTCTTTCATACCGGTACTAATGGCCTGGGAGCAGGCACACCTGGCGGCATGGGTATTAAGATGGATTACACGCGCCCTATCTATCTTGACTCACTGGCGGCAGATTTCCCCGGTCTGACGATTATCGGGGCCCACCCTTCGTGGCCCTGGCACGAGGAGATGATCGCCAGTATGCACCACAAGACCAATATCTTCAACGATCTCTCAGGCTGGTCGCCCAAATACATTCCCGAAACGCTGTTACGCGAAGCCGCCACACGTTTGCAGGACCGCTTTCTCTTCGGCTCAGATTACCCTTTCATCACCCCGCAACGCTGGCTAAAGGATTTTGAGGCCCTTGACTACTTCAAGCCAGAGGTGCGCGAGAAGCTGCTGTGGCGGAACGGGCAGAAACTACTGGCAAATACGACTATAGGAAAGATGCAGTTCTCGAACGTGTAATGTAGTGGCAAGAAAGCCTGGAGGGCTCTCACACGGCGCAGATTAGCATTGGAGACAGGAGCACAACAATGATCATTAGACAGGCGCGCCTGGAGGATGCAGCCGGGATCGCGCAGGTGTACATCGATGGTTGGCGCACCACCTATCCTGGCATCGTACCGGATGAGTATTTAGCCAACATGTCTCACGAGGAGCATACACGTCGCTGGATGCGCATTCTCAGTACCACTGACGGGTTCGTTTACGTAGCAGAAGATGGGCCTGGGAATATTGTCGGCTTCATCTGGGGAGGCCCAGAGCATAACGGCGAGCATGTCTACAAGGGCGAGCTACACGCTATCTATATCCTTAAAACCTATCAAGACCAGGGACTCGGCCGGCTACTTACCCAGGCTCTCGTGAAAGACCTCCTTCAGGTGGGCATCGATTCAATGATTGTGTGGGTGCTTGCCGCCAACCCTTCACGTCACTTTTACGAAACGCTAGGCGCACAACAGGTGCGGACGGGCCCATACCAGGTCGGTGATATAACACTCGATGATGTCGGCTATGGGTGGACGGACATCAGGATACTGCTAGATGATGCCCCCGGCACTGATTGACTATACGAATCTGTCACCCCAGCGGCTTCTTCGCCATCACTCCCCCGCTGCGGGGAAATCGTGTCGGGCACAACGTCTGTTGCTCCCAGACCAGCAAACGACGACCATCCGACAGACCAGGTAACGTCACAGGCACGTCCGCTTTGAACACCAGCCCAAGCTGCTGTGCCGCACGTTTCCCCTGCGCCAACTCCTCTGCCACATCACCTTTCTTGGGCAGAATGACCTGGCCACCGACCCGGCAATAGGGTGCACCATACTCTAAGAGCGTGGAGATCGACGCAACTGCACGCGCAGTCACAAGATCAAAGGCGGCGCGATACTCGGCGTTGTGCGCCAGTTCTTCAGCACGTCCATGCACGGCTACAACGTTTTTGAGTTGCAGCGTCTCAATGACATGCCGCAAGAAGGTCACTTTTTTGCCGGTGGCCTCTAGCAGCGTCACCTGCCATTGAGGACGTGCTATTTTGAGAGGAAGACCAGGAAAACCAGCGCCTGCCCCGATATCGAGTAAACGTGCTCCTGGTCTATCATAGACTATCAACAGCGACAACGAATCGAGGAAGTGTTTCAGCAACACTTCCTCGGGATCGGTAATGGCCGTCAGATTGATGCGCGTGTTCCAGTCGAGCAATTCTTGCCGATAGCGTAGGAACTGTTCTACGACCGTAGCGAGGCGGGCGTCATCAAGACCGAGCTGACGTACACCCGCCACAAACGCATCAGGTAACTCACTACGCATCTTTATGCTATAATTTTCCGCTTGCTATTCAGATAATCGACCAGCAGGTACTCGCCCAGGTTGTTCTTATCTGTGTAGAAGGTGCGGCCATGGTTGATCTCTGCCAGTTGATTGACGAAGGACACCATCCAACGATCATCTTCGAGCATGAAGGTGTTGATCGTGATATTCTCGCGAGTGCAACGCTGTGCCTCTAGCAATGTCTGTTGCTCGGCGTAGGGATTGGGCGGGTAACCGAATTGCCATCCGCCGTTTTCAAACCAGACCGTCGGACCACCATCGGTAATCATGATGATCTGCTTGTTCACCCCGTGATGCCGGGCTAAGAGCTGCCGCGACAGCATGAGTCCATGGGCCATGTTCGTCCCGGTGGTGTGATCGTAGCGGCCCATCTCGATCAACTCGTCAGGTTTGTATTCGCGAGCAATAAAGGAGAAGCCTACGATATACAGATTGTCACGCGGAAACTGCGAGCGGATCAGGCTCTCCAAAGCCACTGCGACCTTTTTCGCGGCGGGCTGGCAACCGTTATAGATCATGCTCATGCTCATGTCGATCATTAAGACGGTCGAGGACTGCGTGGTAAACTCGGTGCGATAGACTTCAAAATCCTCTTTTTCCAGTCCCACCGGCGTACCTACGCCGCGGCGATGCACCGCATTCATGAGCGTCTTTTCCAGGTCAAGCAGGAACGGATCACCGAATTGATAGGCCTTGCTTTCGTCCATGCGTTCACCGCCCACACCACGGAAGGGGTTGGCATGGCGACCAAAGGCGTCACGCTTGAGCTTGTTGAAGATGTCCTCGAGCGCTTTCTGCCCAATCTTACGAATACCACGGGCAGTCAGTTCCCAACGGTTGCCCTTCTTCTGGATGTAGCCCGCTTCCTCCAGCATCTCCATCAGCTCTTTCAACTGCACGATGGATTGGTACTCCTCGTCACCGAGCAGGTCCTTGACTTTTTCGCTATCAATAGCCTCCAGATCATCCAGGCGCCGCGCCTCTTGAAACTGGTCTTCCAGGCCTTCCATCTGCTGCAAACGCCCCATCATGCGCATCGCTTCATTCAGGGGCAAGGATTCATCGCCACGGAAGGGGAAGCGTGTGCGCGCCTGCTCCATCGGTGCCAGCGCCTCCAGGTTTTGAGCCAGTTCCATCATATCGACGCGGATACGATCATCGCCCATGAGCTGTTCCATCAGGTCTTGTAACTCTTGCCGTTGCTCTGGCGAGAGGTTATCCAGAATACCCTGCATGGCCGCCATCTGCTGCTGCATCTGCTCGATCAAATCATCCAGCGAGTTGACGCCTGGAAAATACTGACCGTGCTTTTGCATGAATGAGTCGAAATCGGGCTCCTTGCCTTCCTGACGCTCACGCAGCATTTTGTTGAGGTCACGAATCATCTCGCGCAATTTGGCGAGATCTTCGGGGGTCATATTCTGCAATGATTGCTGCATGCCCTGAAAGAACTGCTGCATCATCTGCTGCTTCAGACTCTCCATCAGTTCGTTGAACTTCTCACGCGCCTGTTCATCCATGAAGTCGTATTCGGAGAGTCCCTTGATCTGGCCGGGAATGTCCTCCGGCAGTTTGTCCAGGTACTCCTGCTTGCGCCTGGCAATCATCTCCAGCATCTTACGCTTCTGTTCAGGCGACAGGTCGTCGCTCCCCTGATCAGCCTGACCTTGCTGGCTCCTATCACTGCTCCCTGGCTGCTGCCCTGATGGTTCACCTTGACGCTGACTCTTTGACCGTTGTCCTGATGGCTGCTGCCCCGTTTGTTGTTGTTCGCCTGCTGATGGCTGGCCTGATGGTTGCTGCTGGTCATCAGGGGCTTCATCCAGGCGATGTTGGATGCCCTGGCGCTCCAACTGCTTGATCTCTTCCAGTTTTTCGCGCAGGTCATCCATCACGCCAGAGGCCATATTGTAGCGATTGAGCTGTTGGTTGCGCATATTGCGCATACGCTCCATCATCTCGCGCAGCCCCATCGTGCGACGACCATCATCGCTCCGCATACCCTCCTGCATGAGGCGCCTGAGCGCCTGCTGCAGGTTGCCATCCTCTAGATAGTCATCGGAGAGCGCATTGAGGATGTCATCGGCATCGAGTCCTTCGATGCGCTGCGTGCCATCCCAGCGGGAGTATCCGTAGCGATTTTTGAAAAAGCGTTTGAACATGTGCTGTGTCCCTTTAGCGCCGATAGCGTGTCTTACCGTTGACCTCATCCTTATTAAGACGTCGGTTCAGGTGCAGGCCTTCGAGAATAAACTCGACACTTGATGCGATACTGGCCGGACTGCCACGGCCATTGAGCTTATCAACCGCTTTACTTAAACCGCCAACTTTCGCGAGCTGGTTGACGTAGTCCATCGAGGGCATATCATCACCCACCTGGACGTTCAGGCCGCGCTCGAAACCAGCTACCAACTGTTCAAACTCGCGTAGTTCAAAGTATTCACCAAAGACGTTGAGCATCGCCGCGTTGACGAGCTTTTGCACGACACGCTCTTCTTTGACATCACCCACGGTGTCAAGCTCAATCTTGCCGCACGTGGAGGCGATGATGGCAGAGAGATCGCTCACACGCGGAGCTACCTGGCGCTCTTTGAGTCGCAAAGCACGCCGGCTGGCATTGCTGAGTACATTCTCGAAGTTTGATATTGAGACACGCACGCTGACACCCGAACGCTGGCTGATGTCGTTGCTGCGCCGCGCCAACTGCGTGATCTCCGCAATCACTTCTTTCATAAACTGTGGGAAGACGATCTCCATTCCCTCGGTGATGAAATGGTTGCTTTCCGATTCCATGATCTGAATCTCATGTTCCACGGTGCGCGGATAGTGCGTGCGAATCTCCGAACCAACGCGGTCCTTAAGGGGCGTGATGATGCGTCCACGGTTGGTGTAGTCTTCGGGATTGGCACTGGCAACGACATACACATCCAGTGGCAGGCGTATCTTGTAGCCGCGAATCTGCACGTCACGCTCTTCCATGATGTTCAACAATCCCACCTGAATGCGCTCAGCCAGGTCAGGCAGTTCGTTGATGCAGAAAATGCCGCGGTTTGTGCGCGGAATCATACCATAGTGAATCGTGAGTTCGTCCGAGAGGTAGCGACCCTCGGCCACACGTATGGGGTCTACCTCACCGATCAAGTCGGATATGGTGATATCGGGTGTCGCGAGTTTTTCGCCATAGCGCCGGTCACGCGGCGACCAGGCAATCTCGACACGATCACCCAGTTCCTCTACTTTGTCACGGCAGGCCTTACACACAGGCTCAAACGGGTTGTCATTGATCTCGCAGCCAGCGATTACCGGCACCACTTCATCCAGTAAGTTGACCAGGTTGCGGGCTATACGTGTTTTCGCCTGCCCACGTTCACCCAGAAAGATGATATCTTGACCGGAGAGAATGGCATTTTCAATCTGTGGGATAACGGTCTCTTCATAGCCTACAATCCCAGGAAACAACTCCTCCCCTCTACGAATCTTCTGGATGAGATTTTTCCGCATCTCCTCTTTGACAGGGAGTACTCTATATCCGCTTTCACGCAACTCACCAATCGTGCGTGGTCGGGTAGTTATCGTCATGCGCCTTCATGCTACCTTTCTTGGGGTTGGTCTCGTGCGATGCATGTCTGGGATGGGAACACACAACCTATCCTACATGATCCCACTGCACCAAAAACAGGTGGAACCACCTTAATTCTACCGCTTTACGCGAGAAAGCGCAAGGGCATCCTGGAGGCAATGGAGCAGAGCATGTGCATTTTTCGATTTGGCACAGGGCTATAGTGGAGCTAGGAAACTTGAGCGACACATCGGAGGATTGACACCACGCTATGAGCATGACTTATCCTGGACTGAGGCTACAACCCCATATCTACAAGCACCTTGCGCTGTTAGCGGTCACAGCGAGCATGTTACTTGGCTCTTTTGTCGTCGCGTACAATCAACGGGATGCCTATGCCGCTAATCCGGGTGCTGGCAACACGTGTGCCTGGCACACCGTCCATCCCGGTGATACCCTCAGCAAAATTGCTTGGAGCAAGCATATAGCTGTTTGGAGGCTGGCACGGGTGAATCACATCAGTGATATCAACTTGATTTTTATCGGGCAACGCCTATGCATCCCCTATGCCAGAGGTTTCTCGACGTCTGGCGCGCTCTCGAACGGTGTCGTACACTGGTACGATTACAATGCGTTGCAATGGTCAACACACGAGCAAGTGACCAGGATGCTGCGTTTGGCTGCTGCTCGCTATGGCTTACCTGCCAATCTGCTGCTGGCTATTGCCTGGCAGGAGAGTGGTTGGTACCAGCATGTGATCGCGTGGGACGGAGGGATCGGGGTGATGCAATTGATGCCATACACAGCGATGGGTATTAACGCTGGCACGGGTATTCGACGAGACCCCTACCGTCTCTTGGATAACATTGACCTTGGGGCGACCTTGTTGAGGTGGTTATGGATCAATTTCCATGGCAATCTGGTGAACGTCATCAGCGCCTACAACGAAGGCAGCTGGGCAGTAACGCATCGCGGCATCTACAACTGGTCCTATGTGCATAACGTGCTGTTCTTGATGGGGAGATTCCGCTAAGCAGCAAAGGGGCTTGAGATCACTGCCTTCTCATTGTTGTATGATGATGAGAGAGCGGTGATCTCAAGCCCCTTTGTCGTTGCGGACACCGCTTCTGCAAAAGGAGTCAATGCCATGGAAGCCTTCGAACTTGCTGATCTTATCAAGCGGCGCAGTCAATCGGATAGTTCGTACCTTGAATTTCTCCGTGCAGCTTCTCTCAGCATGGGCCTGTACGTGCTTCCGGCAGGTGGGATTGATCCACAAAAGCCGCATACCGAGGATGAGGTGTATTATGTGGTTAGTGGTCGTGGCTTCATCCAGGTAGGCACGGAGAGTCGTGCAGTGGAGGCCGGAACGGTGGTGTTTGTGCAGGCCAACGTTGAGCATCGATTTCACACGATTGCGCAGGATTTGACGGTGCTGGTGTTCTTCGCGCCTGCGGAATATGCGTTGGCTCGGGGCCTGTAACCAACATTCCGCAGTTTGCATTTGCATTTTTAGCAAAATCCCTTGGAGGGCGATTTTACAAAGTAGAGTTTATTTTATAACTCTACAATATAAAATGGTTTTTCGCCTAAATTCTCGAAAAAAACTGCGGAATGTGGGCTGTAATACAGCACTACTGGTTCTCGCGAAGGGTATAGCTGAAAACGCCAACACCAACGCCATAAGCCCTCTCTCGGCAAGAAAGGGTATGGCAAGGATTCCTTCCTGGGGCAGCCATTTGCACGGTAAAAAGAGCAAATATCATTTAGACTCTTCATACCCACATTCCGCAGTTTTCATTTGAATTTTTCACAAAATCGCTTGGAGAGCGGATTTGCAAAGTAGAGTTTACTCATAGCTCTGCAATATAAAATGGCTTCTCGCCTAAATTCTCGAAAAAACTGCGGAATGTGGGTTCATATGTGCTTATTGCCTAATAAAAGAGCTTCATTTGGCCTTGACCGCCCGGGGTAGACTTGAGATCGCACATGGAAGGCAGTTTTGTCACTCCATCGGAGATGAGTATGTTGATGCTTGCTATTTACTACCCTGACCATCCTGGGAATTCTTTCTCTCGCCTCTCACGAAGAATGTGTATGGCTTCATCGAGCCGCCACTTATCGGCCTCTGAACTATCATCATGCTCTGCCCACCGAAACACATACCCTATGGCTCCAATCGCATTGCCAATTTTATGTACATCTTGGTACTTAAATCGGCATAATGATAGCGCTGCTACTTGCCGTATCTCTCGATCATTATTGTGTATTAAGAGCATTACGATTGGAAAAGCATCCTCAGCGTTCATATTGGCAAAAACTTCATCTCTTGCCGTGCCAGAGTCACCGCCTCTGATCGTTTTTGTTTCTTTAATTAATCTCTCAAGACAAGCGACTCCATATTGCTTGAGGCGCTCTACACCTGCTCTGGTAGGATGTCCTCGTCTTATTTGTGCCGTCAATAGACCGATCTCATCGGTCCCAGAACTCATATCCACTTCTTCTAGTGCTTCTGTCCTGTTTTCTTCGGCTTTTGGCTGCTCTTGTAGGGGACAATAGCGCGTTTTCCGATATGGTTCATCACCCATATAGACTCGCCACTCCTCTGGAGTCAGGTTATATGTCAAGCGAGAAGACGCCTCATCGATCATGTCTTGCGGCTTCCAAAGCCATCCTTGTGCAGTGCCATCTTCACTCGCCGTAATTAAATATTTATCATCCCAGCTAAAAATCGCTGCATATACTCTACTTTCGTGAGTCACACGCGCAAGTTGACGACCACTCGGCACTTCCCAAATTCCTGCTGTTCCATCCCAACTCGCTGTTGCGAGATAGTTTCCGTCGTGACTAAATGCTACGGCATGTACGGATTCCTCGTGAGCTAAGCTGGCCAGGAGGCGACCACTGGACACTTCCCATAGACCTGCTGTGTAGTCGTTACTTGCTGTTGCGAGATACCGTCCATCTGGACTGAACACCGCCGCTCGGACTTCTAATTTGTGGGGAAGGTGAGCATGCCTAGAACCATTGGACACTTCCCATATCTCTACGGCTCCTGGATCGAGGAAATCACCACCGCCTGTAACAAGATAGCGCCCATCCGGGCTGAAGGTCACATCAAGGAGTCTCGCACTGCTTCTGTTCGCATCCTTGAAGTAATCATGCATCAGATGGGCCTTACATTGCCCACTGGCCATCTCCCAGATTTTTGCTGTACAATCTTCACTCACTGTCGCTAGATGCATTCCATCTGGACTAAACGCAACAGCAGTTACTGCCCCTTTATGCTCAAGACGAAAACGATTCTGACCACTGGCCGTCTCCCACACGCCTGCCGTGTGATCCGAACTAGCAGTAGCGAGATAGCGATTATCTGGACTAAAAACTACATCAACGACTTCCTCTTTATGAGGAAGGAGAGCAGTCAAGTTTCCATCGGGTAACTGCCATATTGCTGCGGTATGATCTGCACTTGCCGTAGCAAGATAGCGGCCATCAGCACTGAAAGCTACTGCACTGACGTAAGCTCTGTGAGGTAGAGAAGCTTCGAGTTGACTCTTGACTGTGGTCTTCTCACCCCTCTTCTGATCGTTCATACTTTTCCACAACCGTGCGGTCCCGTCCTGAGATCCTGTGGCGAGATGACGTCCATCTGGACTGGCTGCTACGGCATATACTGGACCGTTATGATTGAGACAAACAAAGTGGGATTTGCTGGGCATTTCCCACATTCGTACAGTATGATCACTGCCAGCAGTAGCGAGATAGTGACCATCTGGACTAAAAACCACGGCATGAACACTGATACCACCCGTCAAACAGGCTATTTGACGGCCACTATGTGTTTCCCATATTCCGGCGGTGCCATCTCCACTGGCGGTTGCGAGATACCGTCCATCTGGGCTGAACGCTACTGCATAGACTGCATTTATATCGAGGTACCAACCCTCGTGGGTAAAACGCTGTAATTGGCGGCCAGTCGCTACCTCACAGAGGTGTGCCATCCAATCTTCGTTTGCTGTAGCAAGAGAGGCGCTATCCGGGCTAAACGCCAGTGCGTTGACTGCCGCCTGATGAGTAGCGCTCAAACCATCTACTCCCTTGAATTTTATGCGTTTAACCTCAGAGCGGCTGTTGATTTCCCAAATCACCACAATGCCATCAAGAACATCTTTCTTTCCTCCTATTGCGAGATAGCGTCCATCTGGGCTGAAAGCAACCGCCTTCACTGCTTGCTTTTCCTGATCGTCTACAACCTCTCCCAGCGCTATATGAGCAACCACCTCGTGACTGACGGTATCCCATATTTGTGCAGTTCCATCATTGCTCCCGGTGGCAAGATACCGTCCATCCGGGCTGAACATCACCGTATTGACAATGCCCTCGTGAGTCAGGCGAACAACTTCTTCACCGCTGGTAGCTTCCCAGACTCGCGCGGTGCGGTCTCCACTTGCTGTAGCCAGGTACGAACCATCTGGACTGAAAACTACTGCTCCAACGTATCCCCCTTTATGAGTCATCGAAGCAACTCTCTCTCTACTGACAGCTTCCCACACGTGTGCTATCTGATCATCACCAGCAGAAGCAACGTAGCGCCCATCGGGACTAAACGCAACTGCATTTACCGCATCACCATGACGCACACGTGTAATCTCTCGACCAGTGGCGACCTCCCAAACACGTGCGGTGTGGTCGCCACCAGCAGTGGCAAGGTGGAGACCATCGGGACTAAATGCTATCGCACGCACATCACTCATAGAATGTTGCAAACGAGTAATTGGACGAGGAAACAAGGCTAATCTGCTGCGTAGCGCTTGATCTGCCTCCAGACAAGGAAAGTGAAGCATGGCCTCTACGGCTAAGAGCATGCTTCGTTGTAAAAAATGCGTCTTCTGATTTTGCACTGCTTCAGCCTGGGCAGCAAGTTGACGAGCAACGAGTGCCTGGCGTTGGCGTTCAATGTGTTTGCGGCTGATTGTGATAAAGTCTTGCTGCATCGAATCAAAATCGAGAGCACGCTCAGCCATCCAATGTTCAGCGTCATCAAGATCACGTCCACGTAGCAATCTGCCTTCATCACGCAGGGTGGGGTCGCTGGGATCAGTCTCTATCCATAACTGAAGGCGTTTCTCAAATTCTTGGCGCCATGACAAAAAGACTCTATCCTCTGTGATCCAGCGATGTAATAAATTCCACTCGCGTAAAAGAACATCGTGGATAATTTCCACAGACTCCTCGCCATCTCTGGGGTCACGACTTGTTACAAGGAGCCGAGCTTCTGCCAACCGAGCGATTACGACGTGGATATCTTTTTGCTCAGGATAGAGCGAAGTGAGTGTTCTTCTTCTGCGGCTATGAGGAATGTTCTGGTTCTCATTACCTAAATGGACAAGCTTCGTGAAAATAGCACGTGCGAGCGGCTGTAATCTTTTGTCAAGTCTGCGAAAGGCTTCATCTGCCCATACCGTCAGTCCACCACTCACTCGGCCTATTCTATTGTACGCTTCACGAGTCATTTCTCTATCTTGTCGCTGCTCCCAGAGCCGGGTCAGAGCGAATTCAAGTAAGGGAAGGATAGTATTGTCAGTAACGAACTCCCCCTCCACTTCAGTAGAAGACGCTGTCAATATGTCTTCTATGATCGTATCAACCAGACCTGCTGCAAAACGCAGCCTTTGAGCCTTGGCTGGTTCTTGTACAATTGTGGCAAGTTCTGTTCGTCTCAGCGTCGGAGGTACACGAACGCGAGATGCATCTACGAGTTCGGCCAGTGCCTCGTGTCGTCCAAGATGAGGGTAGAAATCATCGCGCATGACGAGGATGAGGGTAATATACCCAGCGTACTCGGAAGCATTTATGAGGGCAACGAGCTGGCTCGTAAAGTCTTGTGCCATCTTTGGGGAACAGAGTGTCCAGACTTCCTCGAATTGGTCCATGATCAGGACAAGCCGCTCCTTTTCGAGATGTTGGCCTCGCCAAACTTGCACCCTCTCGGTTAAATTTGTTGAGGTGCCAGACAATCCTCGCAATGTGAGTTCTGCAAAAGGATCACTGCCAGGACGTGAAATAATAGCCTCCAGGCGTTCGCCAGTGCCGAGCCACGTCCCCAGACGTAATTGTCTCATCACGCCAGCTTGAACGAGAGATGATTTGCCACTGCCAGATGGACCAAGAAGTGCGAGAAAGTCAGGGGTGCTTTTCAGACGTTTTAACAGTGTCTCTACAGCGCGTTCGCGTCCAAAGAAAAGCTCATGATCTCGCTCGGTAAAAGCCCTTAAGCCAAGATAAGGACATACATCGGAAACCGGGAAAAATTCTTCTATAACCTTTCTTACCCCTTGAGCAACATCGCGAAAAGCTTCGTCACGATTCTTCCGAGAGGTGATAGGCTTACCTTCTGCAGGAAGCGCTTGGAGTTGCCCGAAGGACATTTCTTGCCAATAGACGGGACGAAGAATGATAGGAATGACGCGCGCCTCTCCCGCTTCGTGCCTTTCCATAGCTCGTTTCACTTCAACGCTGTAGCAGTAGTTTGAGGCAATAAAATCTGGGCTGATTAACAAAAGAATAATATCGGCTGCATCGAGGCGCTTATCTATCTCATTTTGCCATTGCTGCCCAGCACTGATATCCCGATCACTCCATCCGGCAATGAGCCCCAAGCGCTCTAAAGAGGCAAGTTGCTTTGCTAGCTGATCCTGTAGTGGCTTATCCTTATGAGCATAACAATAAAAAAGCTTTGCTGCCTGCATCATTCCACCATCCTTACATATTCTGGCGGGACTCTCGTTACGTCTATGTCCATGCCATAGTTTCAACGGCCTGTTGCAAATCGTGTTTCGTTCCCTGAATGTAGAGCCTGGTTGTGTCCAATGAGTCGTGTCCCATGATTTGCGCTAATCGGTGCAGTGGAACCGACTCAGCCATAAGATATCCGAAGCGGTGACGCAGGTCATGCGGACTCACATCGGCGAGCTTAGCTGTCAACGCATATTTTTTAACGATATAGCTCAAGGCACGTTCTGATAACGCATCTTTTGTCTTACCTGATGGAAAGCAGAAATGCCTTTCGAGGGATATCTTAGGAACGTTAGCAGACATTTTTCCTACGAAATTGCGTAACTACTCAGGTCTCCTACCGACTTGCCAAAGGAGAGGAAACCAAGTAAAGTAGACGTATGACGAAAGAAGAAGAACTGCAAGCCCTTCGAGAAGAAAATCGCATGCTCAAAGCGTTGGTAGCGGAACTGCAGCCGTTGAAAGAGCAATTGGCCCAGGCGCAGGCCCGGATCAAGGAGCTGGAAGACCGCTTGGCCAAAGACAGTCGCACGAGCAGTAAGCCACCCTCTTCTGATGGGCTGGCGCGTCTGCCCCGCCGTTCTCGTCGTCCAAGTGGAAAGCGTCCAGGAGGTCAGGCGGGACACCCTGGGCAGACGCTCTGTATGGTAGAGCAGCCAGATGAAGTGGTGCGTCACCGTCCCCAGGTCTGCAGCCAGTGCCGTGCGGACCTCAGCGCTGTCCCAGGCAGCATCGCCGAACGCCGTCAAGTCCTGGACGTGCCGGAAATTCGTCTCCTGGCCCACGAGCATCAGATCGAAGCCATCTGCTGCCCCACCTGTCACACCAGAAACCTGGGCAGCTTTCCCGCTGCGGTCAGCGCGCCCGTCCAATATGGTCCCAACATCCAAGCGTTGGCCGTGTATCTGCACCAGGGGCAATTGCTGCCCACGGCTCGTACCTGCGAGGCTCTCGCTGCGCTCTGTGGGTGCCAGCTCTCGGAAGGCACCAGGCTTCCGTGGAGCGAACTGGCAGCAGAGCGGCTGGCTCCGACGGTTGAGCGCGAGGCCTCGCTGATCGTTGCCAGTCGGCTCCAGCACGGAGATGAGACCGGCATCCGCGTGTATGGGATGCTGCATTGGTTGCATGTCAACTGCACCCGTTTCCTGACACATCTGGCCTGGCATGCGTCGCGAGGTCGGCAGGCCATGGACGAGATCGGCATCTGGCCACGCGAGGCTTCGCGAGGCATGCACGACCGACTGGTGAGCTATGATGCCTATGCCTGTGCGCACAGCATCTGTGGCGCCCACCTCGTGCGCGATTGTGCCGCCGTCGCCGAGCAGGAGCATCAGCAGTGGGCAACAGAGATGCAGGACTTCTTGCTCGATCTGCACGACGCGTGCCAACAGTGGCGTCTGCTCCACCTTACCGCTGTCCCCGCTATCGAGCGCGACGACTGGGTCGCTCGCTACTTCGAGATTCTGGCGGCTGGCTATGCTGCTCAACCGCCACCACCCGCCTCTTCCCCAGGCTCGCGCAAAGGCAGGCGCAAGCAAAGCAAGGCCAAGAATCTGCTCGATGCGCTGCTCTTGCGTGCCGAGCAAGTGCTGGCTGTGCTCGACGACCTGCGGATTCCTTTTACCAACAACCAGGCCGAGCGGGACCTTCGCTGGGCAAAAGTGCAGCAAAAGATTTCTGGCACCTTTCGGAGTGCGACTGGGGTCACTGCTTTTTGCCACATCCGCAGTTATCTTTCGACCATGCACAAGCAAGGATATTCCATGCTCTCTGCTCTTACCGCTGTTTTCCATGGTCACCCTTTACCGGTCGCTTGGGCACCTGAGTAGTTACGAAATTGCTCTTATTACTTCTGCAATTGTATAGTAGCAGAAATCAATCAGCACTGCAAGAGGCACAGCAAGCGGTGCAGATGAAGACAATGAGAAGCAGCGAACCGCTCCCTGTCACAAGACAGTGCGAATGGCCTCCACGAGAACATCTGGGGCTTCAAAAGGTACAAAGTGACCAATGCCGGGCAACATCTGAACACGGATCAGATGGGAAAAGTAGTCTGCAAGCCGGTCGGCCCAGGCTGGCAAGAGGATAGGGTCAGCCTCTCCCCACACGACGAAGGTCGGATGAGCAATAGGTGCCAATTGGCTCGGTGGGTAAGAGGTAGCTAGTTGTCCAGACCCAGCTCCGGCCCGATACCAACTGATGCTCCCCCGAACGGCCTCAGGTTGCGCGTACGTGTTCACGATCTCTTCAAACTCTTTGGGACGAAGCGCTTGTTTGTTGCCTACCCAATGATCGTAGAAATAGGACAAATACAAACGAACAGTTTCGCGGTCATGCCCAATGATCTGGTCAGCTTGGGGAATCCTGTGAAAGTGTTGGTACCAGCGTTCTTGCTGTGCTGCTGGCTCCAGCGGGCGAGTGCCAAAACCGGGATAGACTGGGGCTGATAACACGAGGGCCTGGACTCGTTCAGGAGCCATTTGAGCGACGGTTTGCGCCACCCGTGAGCCAATATCATATCCGACGAGGATCGCCGTCTCGAGTCCTAGGGAGGTGAGAAGCGCAAGCACATTGTTGGCTTGCGCTTGGGGAGAGTACGCCGTATGTGCAGGCCAGTCGGGTTTCGCCGAGGAACCAAATCCCCGCAAATCCATAGCGATGACTGAAGTGAACTGGGCAACAAGAGGAAGCACCCTCCGCCAGTCATACCAGAACCCTGGCCAACCGTGGAGCAAAAGCACAGTTGGGTTCCCTTGACCGCTCCTCACATAGTGCAACTCTAATCCATCCGCATCACGAGCCATTTCATGACCCCAGCGTGCATCCTGAGCAGGAATATCAAACATTTCTTCACCGCTCATCTTTTTTCTCCTTTTGCCTCTAGCTGCCATTGTAACTGCAGACCCCTCGACACATCCACCAAAAAGCGTTCCGCCTGCAGATCATCCAAAAGACGGCGGTCGAAAGTCAACGAAAGATACACACAGGAACGGTAACGAATCCCATCGCTTGCACCAACAGCACGGCGAGTGATTGCACCCACACCCAACATAACGGCCTGATTCTCATTGAGCATAGGCAGCGCAAGCAAACCAGCCATACTGCCAACATTAGTGAGGGTCGCGACCCCACCAGTTACCTCGTCAGGCCGTAAGCGCCGAGCACGAGCACGGGCAACCAGCTCAGCCTGGCTGCGGGCCAGCGTCTGCATATCTTGCCGGTCGGCATCACGTATCACCGGCACAATCAGTCCATCATCTAAGGCAACAGCAACACCAACATGGACACCTTCCCTTGGCTCGCGCTGACCATCGCGTATTGCCACACGAACGGCAGGCCACACTCGCAGCGTCTGTGCCAGGGCGTATAAGAAAAACGGCGTATAGGTCAGTGGGAAGCCAAAGCGTTCCAGCCAGGCATCACGCTCTTCTCTGTAGAACTGCTCTATGGTTGTCACGTCAGCCTCCACGACTGCACAGCCTGTCGGTATCTGCCGGACAATCGTCATGCGTGCTGCCGTGGCACGGCGCAAACCAGTCAGGGGCAACACTTCACTAGGCGTAGACAATGAAGACGCTGGCACTAACGACGTGCCGGACACGGGTACGGTCGTATCCTTCCTCTCGCTGCGCTCTTCCTGCTGTGCTTGCCCGGCAATCGGCACTGGTAGCGCCTGGCGGGGCTGAGCCAGGTGCCGCTCGACATCTGCTCGCGTAATACGGCTTCCAGATGCATTGACCTGAGCCAGGTCTATACCATGCGCCTGTGCAATACGTGCAGCCAACGGTGAGGTGCGTTTTGCAGCAGTCTCCTGCATCGCTTGATCCGTAGAAGGGAACACTGGCTTACCGCTTGATGCCGCGTGATCTTCAGGAGAGAACTCCTGCTCACCCTGGGCACGGATGCGGACCAGAGCAGTGCCAATCGGCACCGTGGTACCTTCTGCGATCAGCAGTTCGCTCAGTGTGCCACTCGTCGGGGCCGTCAGTTCCGTCGTGACCTTGTCAGTCTCGATTTCTGCGATTGGCTCACCCGCCTGAACTGCATCATTGGCAGCCTTGAGCCAGCGAGTCAGCGTCCCCTCGACGAGGGTATCAGCGAGTTTGGGCATGAGAACATCGGTTGGCATAGCATACCTCCCTCAGCATGCACTCGGCGCAGGGTAGTCTTCCAGAAATGTCTTGATGGAGTTCAGGAACCGGCCCGCAGTCGCCCCATCCAGGACACGATGGTCGACACTCAAGGTCAAATACACATGCGGGACAAGCGCCAGGCTACGCTCTCTCGGCACGAGCCGCTCTGCCACGGCCCCCACACGCAATGCAGCCGCCTGGCCCGGCAACACCGGCGGAACAGCGAACAACGCTGCTTCAGCGCCTAGATCGGTGAGTGTAAATGTACCTCCTGTTGGCCACGTTGAGGCAGGGATAGCCGCCAACACCGCACTGACCGCCTGCGCCAACCCGAGCAGATTGCGAGTTTCCGCCTGTGCAATGATCCCGCGTTTGAGCACATCGCCATCGGCAACTTCGAGCAGAATATCGACGCTCTTGTAGCGGCGGATACTCTCGCCCTCAAACGCGCTGTTCACCTCCGGCACTACCACGAGCGCACCAGCAGCGGCCTGCAGCACAAAAGACGTGATGGTCAGATCAATGCCACGAGCCTGAAACGCTGCCCTGTGCGCCTCCCGATAGGCCATCACCTGGCTCAGGTCCACCTCGACGATGCTGGATGCCTGGGGAATCTCCAATGCACTGCGTGTCCAGGGATCAAGCACAGGAGTTGGAGCGCTTGCTTGCGGCAGATCGACACCTCCCCACTGTCGCACTCGCTTTGTAACGAGTTGACGGACTGCATCCGCAATCTTGTTGCGGTTCGGCAACACGAAGTCTTCCATAGGGGCACTGGTAGGAATACCGGCGACATCCGGTGCGGTCACCCGACAGACGGGGGCTTTGAGGACATCTAGCGCCTCCTCTGCGGCCAGCGCGGCCAGTTCTGCGCCAAAGCCCATCGTGCGTGTATCCTCGTGTACGATACAGAGCCGACCGGTACGCTGCAGCGATTGCAGGATCGTGTTGCGATCCAGTGGGATCAACGTGCGCAGATCAACCACCTCGACGGAGATGCCCTCAGCGCTCAGCAGTTCTGCCGCAGCTAGCGATTCGTGCAGCATCATACCATAGCTGACAACGGTCACATCCGTTCCCGAGCGTGCAATCGCTGCACGTCCAATCGGCACCATGCCATCGCCAGCGGGCACCTCGCCCTTAATCAAACGATAGGTGCGCTTGTGCTCAAGGAAGAGCACAGGATCAGGGTCGCGGATAGCCGACAGCAGGAGTCCCTTCGCATCGGCAGGGGTACCGGGAGCTAGCACCTTGAGGCCGGGAGCATGAGTATAGAATGCCTCGACACTCTGCGAGTGGTAGGGACCACCACGAAAACCACCACCATAGGCGGTGCGAATCACCAGCGGGCAGGACCAATCTCCGCCAGAGCGATAGCGAATTTTCGCTGCTTCTCCCAAAATATGATCGGCGGCAGCATGAATGAAGTCGGCGAACTGGATTTCGGCAACTGGCCGCAACCCTTTCATCGCGAGGCCGACGGCAATACCAGCAATGGAGAGTTCGGCCATCGGTGTGTCTATGACGCGCTCTGGGCCAAAGCGCTCCAGTAGACCCTCGGTCGCACGGAAGACGCCGCCCAGTGTGCCAATATCTTCGCCCAGGACGAGGACTCGTGGGTCGCTTGCCATCTCTTCGCTCAGCGCAGTGCGAATGGCCTCAATCACGGTCATGTGTGACATTAGTATATGTCCTCCGCGTAGGTATAGAGCAGTGCATCCTCCGGTGCTGGATCAGGACTTGCCTCCGCCCAGGCAACCGCATCATCGACAGCCGCAGCTACCTCCGCCTCAAGCGTCTCAGCATCGGTCTGCGTGAGCACGCCGTCTGCTATCAGTGCAGTCCGCCAGCGTGGGATGGGATCGCGGGTGCGCCACTCCTCGACTTCGGCACGGGAACGATAGCGCGTATCATCGTCGTTAGAGGTATTGGCCCCGTAGCGGTAGACATTGGCCTCGACCAGGCTGGGACCATCGCCACGGCGTGCACGCGCCACCGCCGCCGCAACGGCGCGATAAACGGCCAGCAGGTCCATACCATCGACGCTTATACCAGGCATGCCATAGGCAGCAGCGCGGACGGCGATGCTCGGTACAGCAGATTCGAGCGCTAGCGGCACCGATTGTGTGTAGCGATTGTTCTCGCAGCAGAAGACGCAGGGTAAGCGGTGAATGGCGGCGAAGTTCATGGCCTCGTGGACCTCGCCTTTCTGAGCACCACCATCACCATAAGAAATAAAGGTCACAGTATCCTCACCCTGGAGCTTTGCCCCATAGGCGATGCCGACGCCGTGGGTGACCTGATTGGGCTGCGGTCCCTGCAACGTGAGGACGTGCAGCCGGTGAGAACCCCAATGGACATATGGTTGGCGACCACGTGAGCAAGGATCGGCGGCGCGTGCGAAGTAATTGGCAAGCACGTCGCGTGGTGTGAAGCCAATGGCGAGCATTGCCGCCATGTCACGATAGTGCGGTGCGACGTAGTCGTAGCCACGGCGCAGCGCCAGGGCATAGCCAGCTCCAAGGGCTTCATGCCCCCAGCATGGCACAGCAAAGTGCCCCTTCCCCTGGCGAATGAGCTGCCACGTGCGTTCATCCAAGCGCCGGGCCAGCAACATCCACCGGTAGGCGGCACGCAGTTCGTCAGGTGATGGATCGGCGATATCGCCGGTTGACAGTTCCTGCTGTTCGATCTGTATGTTCATTGCTCCCCTCTCTGTACGTTGTACCACGCATCTGCGCCTCCTGGTGGGCAGCCACCCCCCCAACTGGTCCCAAGTTCTATGGGTAGCATATCACATCTGAAAATCCGTTGGGTCAACTCTGAAGCATCCTACCCCTCTTGCCATCATGCCCGACAAGAGGTATACTTCGTCTACCTTCTTGAGGTAGGCACATCATTCTGAAAGGGCGAGACAATATAATGTATTGCCGAGGCATTCGGGGGGCAACCACCGTCGAGCGCAATGACCGCGAGGAAATACTGGCGGCCACCAAAGAGTTACTGCAACTCATGATCGAACAGAACGATCTCCGTAGTGAGGATGTCGCCAGCGCTATTTTCACGGTCACAGAAGACCTGGATGCGGTGTTTCCGGCGGAGGCGGCTCGGTCCATGGGCTGGAGAGAGGTAGCGCTGATGTGTGGACGTGAGATTCCTGTGCCCAACAGCCTGGGCAAATGCATTCGTATCCTGCTGCACGTTAACACGACACGTCGTGCCGCAGAGATACAGCATGTTTATATTCATGGTGCAGTCAATTTGCGTTCCAGTTGAGAATATTCGCTGTTCGTTCATGTCTCGCAGCGAGCAAGCAACAACAGGCAATCATGACAATGGTGTCAAGATGGGCCGAAGCGCTGGCAACGGGGAGTCATTTGTGCACCATACATTGACACGAAGGAGTTATTGTTCATGATTGTTGTCATGAAAGCGAATGCTAGTGATGAAGCTATTGAACACGTATTGACATTCTTGCAAAATCACGGCTTAACTGGCCGCCTCACCCGTGGTGTCGAACGTACCATCGTGGGGGTGCTTGGGGCTGTTGGCCCCACCGGTACACCTGGGAGCATCGGCGGCATTAACCCCAACCTGGAAGAGGCATTGGAGAGCCTCCCCTACGTGGAGAACGTCTTGCGCGTCTCCAAGCCCTATAAACTCGCCAGCCGTGAATTTCACCCAGAAGCTACGGTTGTCGAGATCCCCGTTCCCTGCGCGGCTGAAGGGGTGGTGTATGTTGGTGGCAGTGAAGTCGTCATGATGGCGGGGCCATGCACCGTTGAAAGTGAAAAGCAGCTCATGACGACGGCGGAAACGGTGAAAAAAGAAGGCGCGGTCATTCTACGCGGTGGAGCCTTCAAGCCATCAACCTCCCCCTACGGTTTCCGCGGCATGGGCGAAGCAGGACTCAAGTTGCTAGCCAAGGCCCGCGCTGAGTTTGGTCTGGCGGTGATCACTGAGGTGATGACACCGTCCGACGTTCCCCTGGTCAGCGAATATGCCGACATTTTGCAGATTGGCACACGCAACATGCAAAACTACATGCTGCTTGATGAGGTCGGACGCGCTGAGAAACCGGTGGTACTGAAGCGCGGCATGTCAGCTACTATCGAGGAATGGCTGTTGGCTGCCGAATATGTGCTCGCACAGGGCAATCACAACGTCATTCTCTGTGAGCGCGGTATTCGCACATTCGAGAAGATGACGCGCAATACGATGGACATTAGTGCCATCCCACTTATTAAACGACTTTCGCACTTGCCGATCATCTCCGATCCCAGCCAGGGGACCGGTCATCGCGACCTGGTCATTCCGATGTCGTTGGCTTCGGTGGCAGCAGGGACCGACGGGCTCCTCATCGAGGTCCATCCTAACCCCGATGAGGCGTTGAAAGATGGTCCTCAATCGCTGACACTGGAGCAGTTCCAGAGCCTGATGCCACAAATACAGTTGGTTATTTCGGCGGTTGGGCGCACGCTGGCGGTGTAACCCCATGCTCCACGTTCCCTCCAAGGACAGGGCTTGCCCTATCCCTCCCCTACGAGGGAGCGTGGGTAAGGTCAGTACGTTCCTCCCAACTTTCGATGGTCCCAGGAAACGATCTGCTCAGGCTTGACGAAAACTATCATTCGTTAGGAACTACCCACGCGCCTCCTGGTGCAGTGATGTCCGATAGTAGGCCATTTGGGTCGGAGCTTCCTCAACTCCCACCATGATAGTGTGCAGGTTGGAGATATCGTAGGCGCTGAGGGCGTGACGTAGTTCACCGCAGATGTATTCCGCCAGCCGCTCAGACGTGGAGTTATCAATGGGTAACTCGACCACGTCGGTGCGGGGAAAGACATAGCGTTTCTCCTGGAAGCGTATCTCCCAGCTGTCGGGGGACGCGCTTAGTTCGAGGTGCGGATTGTGCAACGGCAACAAAAAACGATGGTTGAGCCGCTGGCAAATCTCTCTGGCGAGCCGTTTGATCACGGTAAAGTCAAAGACCAGTTTATCGTCGTTGAGCGTCCCTTCAATTTCAACCAGCACGCCATAGTTGTGGCCGTGTAAACGCTCACACTTCCCGCCAAAGGTGATGAAGTGGGCCGAACTGAATTTGAGGTTGCCGCCTTCTACTTTGACTTTGCGTAGCACTCGCATCTCTACCATGAAAATATGTTCCTTTCTTCAAGACTCCTGGCTACGATTCTAAAAGCTCTCACAGTGTTTTGGCAACTGTGCCCAGGAGAGTCTTGTCTCCTGGACATTGCCCGCTTGGGGCTGCTATACTACTAGAGCAAAGCCAGCAGAGGCTTTTCCTGTAAAAACGAAGAAGGAGCTAACTAATGACCATTAGCGAACTTTTCAATGGCATGCCTGATGCACTGAGCCCTACTGCAGCAGCAGGATTGAACAAAACGTTCCAGTGGAATATAACTGGCGATGAAGCCGGTGTATGGGCTTTCAAAATTACCGATGGGGTTGGCGAGTTGATCCCTGGCGGCGTCGAGAAGCCTGATATTACTATCACCGTTAGTGATAAAGACTGGCTTGCCATCACAGAAGGCGCATTGGACCCGACGACAGCTTTCATGACTGGCAGAATCAAAATAGCTGGCGACATGATGCTTGCGATGCGTCTGCAACAACTATTTCCCAGGGGTTAAACAAGACACCCATAGGTTCTGTCAATGATCCTGGCGGAGCAGCCCTATAGGTGAAGCCCCACCAGGATCAGCCTGGTTCTACCAAAGGGCGATAGAGATACCGCTTAGTCTTTCAGCCACTGAGCCACATCAGGCGCAAAGTATGTGATAATGATATCTGCCCCGGCTCGCCGAATACCTGTCAGTACCTCCATCGTCACGCGGCGCTCATCAATCCAGCCATTGCGTCCAGCCGCCTTAATCATAGAGAACTCGCCACTGACGTTGTAGGCAGCGAGAGGAAGATCGCAGTGGTCTCGCACACGGCGAATGACATCCATGTAGGCCATAGCAGGTTTGACCATCACAATGTCGGCTCCTTCGGCAATGTCCAGGTCTATTTCGCGCAAGGCCTCGCGGATATTGGCCGGGTCCATCTGGTAGGAGCGGCGATCGCCGAATTGCGGTGCCGAACCGGCAGCCTCGCGGAAGGGACCGTAAAAGCCGGACGCGTACTTGGCGGAGTAAGCCATGATGGGTGCCTGGCTGAAGCCGTGCTCATCCAATATGCGGCGAATGGCTCCAACACGACCATCCATCATATCGGATGGCGCTACCAGGTCAGCACCCGCTTCAACGTGTGAGAGGGCCATCTGCGCGAGCAATTTCAACGACTCGTCATTCTGCACGTCGCCATTGTGGATGACACCGCAGTGCCCATGGCTGGTGTACTCGCATAGGCAGACATCGGTGATAACCAGCAGGTCCGGGGTTGCAGCTTTGAGACGGCGGATGGCTTGCTGAACGACGCCCTGCGAGGCATAAGCCTGCGAGCCAACTTCGTCTTTCTCGTTGGGAAGGCCGAAGAGCAGCACTGCCGGAATGCCCAGGCGAGCGATACGCTCAGCTTCACGACCCAGGTGCTCTAGCGGCCACTGCATGATGCCCGGCATGGAAGGGACTTCACGCGGTTCGTTCAGTCCTTCTGCTATGAACAGTGGGTAGACGAGTTGTTCTACGGCCAGGTGCGTTTCGCGTACGAGGCTACGCAGTGTTTCGTTTTGACGGGTGCGTCGCAAGCGCACGGTAGGAAATGTACTCATAATGTCAATCCTCCTGCCGCAAGGCGGCCTTCAACCAGCAATATTCTTCTCAAAGCGAATTTTAGTCGGTGTGACACGCACGAGCAACTCGCCCGCTACGCCGTTGCGCTTCCCATAGGCTTCCGCTAGATCAGCACCCATGTATCTTCCGCCAATACGAGTCGCCCAGTGCAGCAGTGCATCGCTGTCGGCACTCAAGGTCGCTATTCCTTCAATTTGCATGAAGGCAAACGGAGGCGTCTCATCGTCCACGCAGATACAGACTCGTGGGTCGCGCCTGATATTCACTGCTTTGACCGAGTTGTGCCCTGTGGTGAAGACAAGCGTGTCACCATCCAGGTCAAACCAGATGGGCACCACATGTGGTCGCCCATCTTTACACACTGTTGCTAGTTTGCCTGTGCGGGTCCCTCCCAGGAGAAAGTCGCGCTGCTCGGCGGTCAACATATTCATACGTTTTCCTCCGCGACCTGCAACGCCAATTCCACATGTTTCACTGTCTCCTCAATCATCTCATCATCCAGAGCAAGCGAGATGAAGCAGGTCTCGAATTGCGATGGTGGCAGGTAGATGCCGTGCGCCAGCATGTGCCAAAAGAAACGGGCATAACGGGCCGTGTCCGAAGTTCTGGCGCTGGCGTAATCGACGACCGGCTGTGCAGTGAAGAAAAGACCGAACATTGAGCCGATGTGCGCATATCGTAGCGCTCCGCCCGTCTCGTGGATCACTCGCATCACACCGTCAGCAAGCAGTTGTCCCTGGCGTTCCAGCTTCTCGTATTGCCCGGGCTTGCGCAACTCGGTCAGGGTAGCGATGCCAGCCGCCATGGCCAGTGGGTTGCCTGAAAGTGTCCCGGCCTGGTACATTGATCCGAGCGGAGCAACATGCTGCATGATCTCGCGACGCCCCCCGTAGGCTCCTACGGGGAGGCCCCCGCCGACGATCTTGCCTAGGCAGGTCAGGTCAGGCAGAACACCCACCCGTTCTTGCATCCCACCGAGCGCGACACGGAAACCGGTAATGACCTCGTCGAAGATTAAGAGCGCGCCATACTCATCGGCCAGGCTGCGTAGTGTTTGCAGGAAGCCGGGTAATGGTAGCACAAGTCCCATATTGGCAGCTACGGGCTCTACGATGATAGCGGCAATCTCTCGAGGGTACATACGAAATAACGCTTCTACGGCAGCGCTATCATTGTATGGTACGATCAATGTATGCACTGTGGCCTCTGGTGGAACTCCGGGGCTGTCGGGTAGCCCCATCGTCGCGACGCCGGAGCCTGCCTGCACAAGCAACATATCTGCGTGGCCGTGGTAGCAGCCGCTGAACTTGATGATCTTGTGACGTTCCGTATGCGCACGTGCCAGGCGCAACGCGCTCATCGTTGCCTCGGTGCCCGAGTTGACGAAGCGCACCATCTCAATCGATGGCACGCTTTCGATCACCAACTTCGCCAGTTCGCTCTCGGCCTGCGTGGGTGCGCCAAAGCTGAAGCCTCGCATACTGGCATATACTACTGCTTGTACGACGGCAGGATGGGCATGGCCCAGGATCATTGGTCCCCATGACTGAACATAGTCCAGGTAACGATTGCCATCCACGTCGTACAGGTAGGGACCGCTCGCACGGTCGATAAAAACAGGCTCACCCCCCACACCACGAAAGGCTCGTACCGGGCTGTTGACGCCGCCAGGCAGGAGTTGCTGCGCCTCGGCGAAGAGGTCGTGTGAACGCGATAATTTCAGGTTGACCGAACTATCCATGATCGCCCCCTATGCTCCAATCGCTTCCAATATCTCACTCAGTGGTTCTGCGACACAGCTAAACATGGGCGTGTCGCGCAGGGTGTACGAGCTAGCCTCGGTCTCACGCAGTTCCTGGACGAGATCAAGAAAGTCGCTGACATGGTCGGTCTCGAAGGCGACGACGAACTCCTGGTCATCCAGGCCGAAGGAGTAGGTCGTATTGAGTGTCACCGAAGGGTAGGTCACGCCGATGCGAATATGCTCATCCATCATACGTTTGCGTTCAGCCAGGGGTAAGGCATACCAGGCACGAGTTTTGACGAACGGGTAGACGAAGAGATACTTCTTGTCGTCAGGGGTGATGACCAGGCGCGGGTCGTGTACGCCCCGAGCGTTTTTCCCAACGTAGACGGAACGTTTGGTCATGGAAAGGAAAGCATGCGTCTCGCGCAGGTATGGTCCCATGCTGCTGCGACGAATGCGACTGCTCAGGCCTTGCAGATCGTCGATGGTATAGGTGGCCTGCCACAACATGAAATCGCAATCGGAACGCAGCCCATAGAGGCTGTAGCTGCGCATGAGGGAATCTTGCTCATATTCGGCGAAGATGTTGCATAGTTCTTGCTTTCCCTGCTGGCGTGTTTCGGCGGGCAACATATACCACTGCGCATCGAGTTTGTAGAAGGTGAAACGGACAAGCTGACGTGGCTGCTTGGGTTTAGCCGGTGTCGCAGCTTGCTCTGGTTGTGTTGTGACGGTGTGTTGTGTCATGATTTCTCCTCGTATTCAACAATTGCCTCGACAAGCCCGTCGATGGTGAACTCTTCCGCTTCAATGTCCACGTGAAGGCCGAGTTCACGCGCGGTCTGCGAGGTTATGGGACCGATACAAGCGATTTTAGGGCTGGTACCGCGCTCGGCACCGCACCCGGTGAACCATTGCATAAAGTAACGTACGGTAGAAGAACTGGTGAAGGTTACCATGTCAAGCTGGTGGGTTTGCAGTAAGCGCACTACATTGAGGCTTTGCTCATCGTTGTGTGCGACGGCGACAGTGTGGTAGGCGGTTACTTCATCGACTATTGCACCGGCTTGCTGTAGTTCCGTAGCCAGAGCTTTGCGTGCCTCGGCGGCGCGAGCCAGCAGGATACGCTTCCCTTGCAATGATTCGCCGCGCTGGCGGGCATCTTCGATGAGGGCAGCAGCGACTCCTTCGGCGATATATTGGTTTGGCACGAGATCGGCGGTGACGCCGTAGCGGGCCAGGATAGCGGCGGTGGCAGGACCGATGGCGGCTATACGCACATTTCTGATGGCCCCGGCCTCGTAGCCTATGCTGCGCAGGCGTTCAAGGCAGATGTTGACGCCGTTGGCGCTGGTGAAGACAAGCCAGGCGTAATAGGGATGATCAACGGCAGTGGTGCAAAGCCGTTTTAGTGCATTGTCGAGGGATTCCCAATCCTGTGGCGGGACGATACGGATAGTCGGGAATTCTATTGGTATGGCTCCCAGGGCTGCTAGTCGCTCGCTCAGGGCACTGGCTTGTTGGCGAGTGCGAGTGACGAGGATGCGTTTGCCCTGCAAAGGGAGCGCTGTGACGCTCTGTTCAGACATACTGGCGCTCCTGTGCTCGGCCTGTATCCAAC
>WNFT01000295.1_pt1 | contig 39164 bp, 32 predicted proteins | sample 5400191 | NCBI WGS metagenome assembly WNFT01 (sample SAMN13153359, study PRJNA577476) | soil metagenome | isolation source: 80 cm saprolite under Madrone tree | place: USA:California | collected 2016-06-14 | reverse complement strand
TGTCGATTCGCGTGATGCTGTACACGACGCCCAGCCACAGGCACACCAAAACGATATTCACCAGTGCGAAATTGCGACTGTCGAAGGCGAGTCTGGTTCCGAGGAACACCAGAAGTGCCGATAAGGCATCGCCCACACGCCAGAAGAAACTGTCAATTGCGGTTTTCGCTTTGTACTTGGACTCCCGGTTGGTCGGCAGGAACAGGGCATGGCGGGCGGTGTTCTGAATCGAATAGTCGGTGCTGTTCTCCGCAATCTTGGCAAATCGAATAAAACTCAGGATCGGCACGAAAGCCAGCAAGGTGTAACTTCCGAGAGCGATTATTGGAAGGAACAAGAGGGCAGGCCGGATGTCGAAACGCCTGATGATTCGCGAAACGGCGAACATCTGAAGAGCGCCGCTCAGCATATTGACCCAGAAAAAGAAGTCGGCGTAGAACTTGCCGATATAGGCCTCCTGGCTGGCGGCACCCGCGGCACCAACAGCCTCTCTTGCGTGTTGAGCGACAGCTTTGCCGAGAATAAATTCCCCCGTTGTATTCACGAGATTTGACAGCAATATAAGCATCGCAATCAGCAGTAGATAACGGCTCTTGAACACCAGGCGGAAGCTGCCCGACGTCGGGAGCTTGATGTCTTCCACCTTTCGGGGACCCTTCACGGCAATCGCTCGCTTTTCCCGGTTGTGAACGCACGTTGTCAAAACAATGCACACGCTGAGCAGCACTGCCGTCACCAACATCATCGGGTATGGACCCAGGGGATTGAAAAGCCAGCCCGCCAGGCGCGCGCCGAAAATGCCTCCAAGGGAGCTCCCGATACCGACTACGGCGAATAGACGCTTCCCCTGCTCGTGGGTGTAGATATCATTCGCGAATGCCCAGAATTGGGCGATCAGGATCAGATTGAAAAGACCTACCCAAAGGAAGAAAACAACACCAAGCTGAATCCCGGCATCGCCGAGGAAGTAAAAGATCAAAAGATTTGAAATGAAAAACGCGGTCACGCCGTTGATGAGCCGGACACGATTGACACGGCTGGCGATGGCGCCATAGACAGGAATGATAAACAGGAACAGCAACGCCTGTCCCGCCCCCGCATAGCTTTTGATTTCCGCACCGAGTTCGCCCAGGATGAGGGCTTCCCGAACCGGTTTGATGATGTAGTAGGCGGTCAACAGCAGGAAAACATCGATCATCAATAGAACGGATGTGAATCCCTCGCCGCTGCGGACGGGCGCGAAGATCGACAGGAATCGCTCGAAAGGGTTCTGCATTTTCAGACTCTCCGATTGCACGGCGGCCCCTTTCACAAATCAAGGTGCAAGCGGCGTGCCATGCAACGGTCCTGTCAAAAACACGAATCGGCTGAAACCCACGCCCAGAGCCACTTTCCAAGGACTTCGTTTTTGTGTATCCTGACTGTCGCATATTTAAACTCATCGCTTTCATAGTTGTTATTCCGGCTACTGTGTTGTCTTCCATTGCCGCCGTGGTGCAGACCGCACTGGCGCCCGGCCGCACTTTATCGGATCGCAAATCAAGGGTAGGATGCCAGGAAGGCCTACGACGAAGCCTGCGATATCGGTCTTCGATGGTGGTAGAGCGCCACAAAAACCAGGGGTTCGAATTCAAGCCGCTACCGGCGGCAAAATCAGCTCCCCGAATTCTGGCCACCGAACGCCAGTCATTTCCTTACAATAGCGGCGGTCGCAGACCCCGTCCAGGTTGTGATCAGGGTCAAGACCTTTTCGAGTGAGCTTGCGCTGAAACCCACGCCTGTATTCAGCCGCGGAGCGGCGACAGAGTGTAGCCCCGGGCGCAAGCCCGGGGTAGGTGTCGTTTTGGCACACCAGCCCCGTAGGGGCGAAAGAGTCTTTCGCCCCTACGGGGCTGAGATCGTCTCGAAAGAAAACCCCGGGCTTACGCCCGGGGCTACACTCTGTCGCCGCTCCGCGGCTGTCCATGGCGGCGCATTTTGGACAGCTCTCACCGACCGCCGTTATGTCCCGTATCCAGAAGACTTTTTCCCCAGTAGATTTACGGACCACCGAATGTATCTTCGGCGGTCATAGACCGCCGCTACAGCTACCCACGCGAGATTCGTCCAACGACAAACTCTCCGCTGCGTTTTGCAAATAAGTAAACGGTGACCGGATCGCGATGCGTCCCGACTCGCATGGTTCGAATCGTGACTGCGATCGGCCTGTCAGGGGCATTCTTCTCGAGTGCTTCGCTCAATGTCTTGCGGTCCACCAGAACGAACCGGTCTCGTGTGGTCATTTCTGCAGACTTATAGTGATGTCCTTTGACCTGGTATGCGTATTCCGTCGCCGCGCCATCGGCCAGATTCCAATCCACCATGAGATCCTGGAACTTCAGAGCGATGCCTTCCCGGCAAGTCTCGACCGTGAATCGCGCGAGCGGATTGACCTGCCTCAGCCAGTGATCGGCCACCTTACGCCTTCGCTCCAAAAGTGTCCGCATAATGTACTCGGTCGCCATGGGATCTGTGTACTCCGCGGTCTCGACGATCCTGCGAAGCTCGGCTTCGCTGAATGACAGGATGATGCGGGTGGCCCAGAACGCGTCTTCATCCGTCATGTTTTCAAATGCCATCACCGGATATGTTGTCTTCCACTTCTCCGGTTCGAAGTCATTCGACGTAAACGCCCCAACTCGCGGCAACACGACGACGCCCTGTTTCTCGGCGGCCGATTCGTAAAACCCGAGCGTGAACATTTCGCGTATGACGCTCCCGAGATCGAAGGCATGCTCACGGCCGCGAAAGTATTCCGGCGGATATTCGGCGCCCAGCGTTGACCCGAAGTCGAGTAGATAATGCCGAAGGAACTTACGGCCGTGTTCTTCGACGTACATATCCAGACTCTGTTCTTCCTTCATGTCCCAGTGATTGATCCAGGAAGCGATCACGCGCAGGCCACGCAGCTCCCGCCGATGCTCGTGAGGTATGAGGTCATTAGGGTCGTCGTGGCGGATTCCGACGTGCGGAAAAGGCCCCTTTGGCGTCCCCGGCAGGAATTTGCTCGCAAGCACCCGATAGCGTCCATCCGGCATTCTTGCGGTGGGTCCGAGTAATTTCGCCAGATCCTGACGTGTAAATGGTCTCCGCTTGTTCGAAGCGTCACGAACCTCGAGCTGTTGTCCAATGATGAGCTGGTCGGGTTGGATGTACGCGATGTAGTTTTCGGGAACGTTGTAGCCCACAGCATAGAGAATCTTGGTGGAGATGACTTCCGCACCCGACATAAGCTCCGGAGCATTCGCATTATCAAACTTGATGAAGTACACCTGCCCTTCCCTGTCCCTGAGCTGCATACCCGGCGTGACTCCGGAATCCTTGGTTTTCGTGATCGTGGCCTGATCGAAGTCCGGCGGGCCGCCCTGGTTGGGACCACGCACCAGCTCCTCGATACTCATGTGGCGCAGATGGTGGCGGTTGGTGTACCAGCTCGAGTCGGGCACTTCATCGACTGCATTGACATTCATGGCAGGCTTCGGATTTCCGGCCAGAGCTCGAAACCATCGCGGAACGTCGAGATTCTGTTTCGCTTCTTCAACCCACTGTTCACGGAAAAAATCATCGTAGAAACTCGCGCTGCGTGCCTGGGGCTCGGGAATGTTCTTCATATCGAAATCGAGCCAGAGAACATCAATGGCGGCGCGGACGTCGATGTGCACAGCCAGGGCGGTTGCAAGCGCGAGGAAGAGCAGGAAAGCGGCTTTTGTCCGGAATCGCATCCGCCTCCTAGAACGTCGGATTGAAATTGACATACATGCGCCATCCTTCATTGCTGTGGGCGAAATCGAGGGTCATCAGGAGCTTCCGTGTGGGTCGGGTGATGAAACGGGCGCCATAACCTGTGTGAAAACGGTTCCAGCCGAAGTCGCCGGGTTCAGGGGCGACCTGTCCCGTGTCGACGAAGAAACTCCAGTCGAATGCGCTCCAGATGCGGTATCGGTACTCGAGTCCGAGACTAAGTGCGCTCTTGTCGCGGAATCGGTAGTCTTCAAATCCGCGCAGCGTTTCCCACGTGCCAACCACTGGCATGTCGAAAAACGGGACCTGGCTGCCGCCCTTTTCCTGATTGGTTTCGGCCAGACCTCGAAGAGCGATCACCTTCTTACCGTGCCGGCTTACAGGAAAGAACCGCTGGAACTCGAGATGGTATTTCCAATAGGCAAAGTCTCCCTTGCCGACTGCTTCGTGGAGACTCACCTCCACAAATTCCTGGCCGCCATGAGTCGCCATGTGCGGGTCGTCCCGGGTGTTGTGTTCGATCGATAGCGAAGTGGCACGCATACTGGCACCGGTGAATAGCGCCGGGACATTACTCGCCGCGAATACACGTTGCGCAGACTTGCCGGATTGAGGCTCGGTCACGCCGACTTTCTCAAAGCTCAATTGGACTGTGGATCTCAGGTTGTTGCTGACCTGAGCTGAAAAACCGATCGCTCCTTCTCGAGTCACGGTCTTGAAGAAAGACTCATTGTTCAGGGACGTATCATTCCCGATTCCGAAAAAATTGTCCTCCGGCCTTGAACGGTAGGCCCCGTCCACAAAGACGTACGAACTCCCTGCCGGAACGTGCACACTGAATTGATAGTTCTCGTAATGCCTGTACGTGTAGAGCAGCGAGGTTTCGATCTCGATCGTTCGCCCAAAGAAGGCATGGTGAAGCGGCGTAATAGACGGACCGAACCCGGAACCTGGTCCTGCTCCGCCGATACCAACCCGGAATCGCCCCGGTCTTTGCCCCAATCTCTCGAAGAGCGGGCTGGTGGCGACGGAATACGCTGGCCGGAATACACCTACATCGACCCACGTAAACGGATGCAGCGCCCGCTTGATGAAATAACCGGTCGGACGGCCATCGACAATGCGAGCGCCCTGCTGGCCGGGATCCGGAGTCTGAGAAATGTCCGGCGGCGGATCCTGCGCCTGGAGCGGCACAGCCATCAAGCCAACGGTCAGCCAGAAAACCCATTTCGATAAGCTGATGTTGCAGCGTTGCATGTATATCCGGCGACACGCACCTCGACCAGCTTGAGTATAGGAGTACTGTTTCTGTTGCCGTTACCGATGGACCCCCGGCTGTCCCACGTGAGGTTTCCGGGGATTTTGAGGAAAAAGTCCTGACACGGGCTAACGCAGAGCGCGCAACAGCAGGATCGAACGTGCAGCGACGCAGAGCGTTGCGCCATTGGGAAACTCCTGAGAAGGAGGCTCTCCATGGGGGTTGGCAGTATCAAGCACGGCGGTCCAGTCGCGTTGGAGCCCGGCCGGCAGGTTGAAGCGCAGCGACTCGAAGTGCGCATTGAAGGCTGCATAAAAGTCGTCATCCGCTTCGTCCGCTCCTACGCCGCTAAGAAACATTCCGAGCGCCTTTGCGTAACCGGTAGTCCAATCCGCGGGACGCATGGCGAGTCCATCGTTTCGATACCAGCCGGTTCCGCTGCAATAGAATCGTCTGCGAAACACCGGATGCTCGCGCCGAAGCGTAACTACTCTGGCAACAAACGCGAAGAAGTCATAATCCGCATGTTGCCAATCCATCCAGAAGGTTTCGCTGTCCTGGCAATATGCGTTGTTGTTGCCGCCTTGTGTCCGTCCGATCTCGTCTCCGGCAAGCAACATGGGCACACCTTGCGAAAGCAGGACCGTTGTCAGCAGATTCCGCTTCTGGCGCGACCGAAGCTGATTGATAGCGTTGTCCGGCGTCGGTCCTTCGGCGCCGCAATTCCATGATCGATTGTCGTTCTCGCCGTCGGAGTTCGATTCGCCATTGGCGTCGTTGTGCTTTTCGTTGTAGCAGACGAGGTCTTCGAGCGTAAAGCCGTCATGAGAAGTTACAAAGTTGATACTGGCCGACGGCCGCCGTCCAGCGGTTTCGTAGAGATCTGGGCTTCCGGAGATGCGATAAGCGAATTCATTCAAAGCGTGATCGGCCCCGCGCCAGTAGTCGCGCACACAGTCCCGGAACCTCCCATTCCACTCCGACCACAGTGGCGGGAAGTTGCCTAACTGGTATCCCCCATCGCTCACATCCCAGGGCTCCGCAATGAGCTTGACCTGACTCACGATCGGATCCTGCTGCATGACATCGAAAAATGCGGACAATCGGTCAACATCATGAAGCCCTCTCGCGAGGGTCGATGCGAGATCGAAGCGAAATCCATCGACGTGCATTTCGGTAACCCAGTAACGCAGAGAATCCATCAAAAGTTGTAATACGTTTGGCTGGCACATGTTCAGGCTGTTGCCGGTGCCGGTGTAGTCCATGTAGTAGAAGCGATCGTTCTGAACCAGGCGGTAATATGCCGCGTTATCGATTCCCTTGAAAGAAAGGACTGGTCCGAGATGATTGCCTTCAGCGGTGTGGCCATAAACGACGTCGAGAATCACCTCGAGGCCGGCACTATGCAGAGCTTTCACCATCTGCTTGAACTCCCGCACCTGCTGACCCGCGTCGCCGCCGCAGGTGGAATACTCGTTGTGCGGCGCAAAAAAGCCGATGGTGTTGTAGCCCCAGTAATTGCGCAGTCCCTGCTCGAGCAGATACAGGTCATGCACGAACTGCTGGACTGGCATCAGTTCGATTGCAGTCGCTCCAAGGGTCTTCAGGTGGTTGATGGCCGCCGGATGGGCGAGCCCGAGGTATGTGCCTTGCAGTTCTGCGGGAATATCGGGATGGCACATCGTGAGTCCCCTCAGGTGGGCTTCATAGATCACGGTCATGTCCCAGCGGGTTCGGAGTGGCTTCTCGTTCTCCCAATCGAAAGTGGGATCGATGACAACAGATCGGGGCACGTATCGCGCGGAATCCAGATCGTTCCGGGAATGTTCCGGATCGATAAAGTGATGCGCAAATAGAGCCTCATGCCATCGCAGCCGTCCCTGGATACATCTGGAGTAGGGGTCCAGAAGCAGTTTTGTCGGATTGCAGCGAACGCCGGACACCGGTTCCCATGGACCATGCACTCGAAAGCCGTAGTGTTGTCCGGCTCGAAGACCTGGAACATAGCCATGCCAACACAACGCCGTCATCTCGGGAAGATCGCACCGAGTTTCCCGTCCGTGCTCGTCGAAAAGGCACAGCTCCACCCGGCGGGCGACGCTGGAGAACAAAGAGAAGTTCACGCCGGAACCATCGAAAGTGGCGCCAAGCGGATAGGGTTTCCCGGATGAGACACGCACGAGAATAAGCCAGCATTCGGGGAACCGGGGGGCGGGGTTTCCGCGGAACCGGCAAAATAATTCGGGGCCAGACGTATAAAATCACCTGATTCGCAAGTGAAGTAACGTTGCACGCAAATCAGGTGATTTACGCGTCTGTCCCCGAATTATCGCGTCAGACTGCCTCGTACCACGAACTTCGGCCGCGTCCCAGAAGCTGGAGACGTCCTGCCTGAACGAGCTGGCGCAAATGCAGCTTCAATGTGTTTCGATTGGCCTTCGTAAGTGCCTGCGCTGCAGTCAACGTCAGCCGGCCGTGCTGGTGGGCCAGTTGCAACAATAACTCATCGAGAGCGGAGAGAGAAGTCATGAGCCTTTCCCTCTTCACCTTTTCCGCCAGAGAATTTTTCTGCTCCACGAGACAGAGAAGAAAAAAACGCAGCCAGTCCATCAAATGAGACTCGTCCTTATCGAGCGTTCCCTGGGCGCTCCGGAGCGCGCGATAGTACTGTTCCCTGTTCTCCTCCACAACGCGCTCCAGCGAACTGTAGGGTACGTATGTGTAGCCCGTTCGCGCCAGAAGCAGGTTGGTGAGTACTCGAGCGAGCCTGCCGTTGCCGTCCTGAAACGGGTGGACTGCAAGAAATCGGACGACAAAAACGGCGACGACGAGAAGCGGATGATGGCTGCTTCCGCCAAGCTCGCGGTTCGTCCACGCAACCAATTCCTCCATCAGCCGCGGCGTGTCAAACGGCGTTGCGGTTTCAAAGATCACGCCCACACTTCGGCCATGCTCGTCGAAGGCCTCCACATTATTTGGCGTCATCTTGTAGCCCCCGCGATGGTACTCGTCTCGATGTGAAAACCGGAGCAGCGTGCCGTGAAGCTGCTTGATGTGGTTTTCCGTCAGCGGCATGTCCCTCCAGGAATCGAACACCATCTTCGTTGCCTCCGCATAACCCGCAACCTCCTGCTCGTCCCTCGACCTGAATGAGCCGAGATCGAGGTTGGACAGCAGAACGTCCACCTCACGGTCGGTCAGCCTGGCACCCTCAATCCGAGTCGATGCTCCGACAGACTCCACCGTCGCTATCTGGCGCAACGTCGCCAGCCGATCCGGCGCCAGACTCCCGAGGGCTTTCCATGCTCCCTTGAACTCGTCAATCTCGCCGACGAGCAGGAGCAAGTCGGATGTAAGTACCAGATTCTTGAAAGGATCGAGAGGCATATCCGCAACTATACCCAAGAATACCCGAAATCGGCATTGGGTATTCTCGGGTAACGTTGTGGGTATCGGGTATCGGGAGCTTTGCACAAAAAGGCGCAGATTCTGGGCACATTCCCCTCCTCGTGAGGCGGGGTGGCTGCGGCATCAATAAGATGACGCGAAGCCACCGAAGCGCCGCAGACGGGATGGTCGCTCACAAGTTCCATTTCAAGAATGCGTTTTGAAAGAGGATGTCTCAGCGACCACCCTCCTCACGAGGAGGGGAATCTGCGGTACTGCGACTTTTTGTGCAAGGCCGGTATCGGGTAGCGGTAGCGGCGGTCTGTAGACGTCTATAGACCGCCGCTGCAGTGCAGTTTGCCTTCTCGGAGCATTTTTCCGCAGCCTGTTAGAATCCAAAAATCCTATCGTCGGCCTTGCAGTCAAGGTCGAGCCACTGGAGAATCTGTTCCTGAGATAGATGGGTTGTATCGACCCTTACACGTCATGGACCAGAACATCTCCATTTCCGGAGAGGGAGTCCGTACAAACGAAGGGTTCACCGTTCTGACATGGGAGTTCCCAGAATCCGCTGCTTTTACATATACCCCCACTTGGTGATCATAAACACAGAAACGTTATCCGGGACTGACCACCCCGTCTGCGCCTCCTCTCCGGGAGGGGAACGTCCTTTCCTGCCATTCCTTCACACCTTCTATGACCGCCGGCATCTTCAAACTCATCTGGCGTAATAGCCGGTCCGAGACTGCGTCACGCGAAGCCCGCTCGCCCGAGTCTTCACTTCAATTCGACGAAATGAGCCGGCCGGCCCCCGGGTCTCGGGCACATAGCCGAGACTATACGATGTGCCGAGTTGCCGGCCGATCTGTTGATAGAGCGGGACGACGTCTTTAAGGTTCTTTGGGAAAAGGATCTGACCGCCGGAGACATCCGCGAGTTGTTCCATGTTACGGCGTACGGTCTCAAAATATTCCTGCAACGATGGAAATGGATTCTTCAGATCGGCGCCTTCATCCCAGGCGATAAGGTAAATCGGGATATGCCGCGCTTTTGCAGTCTTGAGTGTCCTTTCGAAAAGCCGATTGAATTGGCGAGAGGAAGAAGTGTCTTCGCCGTCGGTCAGCACGATGACCGCCCGGCGTCCCGTTGTACCGTCGAATTCACTGCGCAGTGTGCGATCGAGCGACGCATAAAAATTGGTGCCGTTACTCACGCGGCTGTCCATCAGTTCGTTAACGGCAGCCAGGATTTTGGTTTTGTCGGCGTTCCATCGCAGGGGAACCTTCAGTTCGTCATCGAAATATCCGAGTGCCGTTCGATCCTGGGGACGGAGCGTCACAACGAAGGCAGTGATCGCGCGCCGCATGAAATCGCGTTTACCTTGAGTGCTGCCGCTCCGGTCGAACAAGAGGAAGACGTTATACGGTGCGGAGACAGGACTGAAGAATCGGATGTCCTGGGGTTCACCGCTCTCGTAGATCAGGAAATCATCCCTGGTGAGGTTGCTGACAAGGTTGCCGTTGGAATCGTCTACGGACACGTCCACGGTCACTACCGGTACGTCCACCTTCAGCGTATAGAGCGCATCCTCACCGGCGCGCCCCGCCAGTTGCAGCAAGGCGAACAAGAACAGCCCCCAGGTTCCCATCAGGATGAAATCCTATCACCAAAAAGATCCTGTGTAAGACCGCCCGGTGACTTCGTGTCCGGACCGGTAAAGTTACTTGAGAGCGATTCGAAATTTACGGAAGTGTGTTGGACGGATTTCCGTTTGCCATTACAGAACGTAGATTGTTTTGTCAGAGGTGAATCATGCGTTCAACCATTCGCGGCTTTCTTGCGATATTGCTCTGCGGAAGCCTGCCGGCTGCTTTAGCCCAGAACACCACGACACGGACGGGATTCGCAATAATAACGCTCGTTTCGGGCAACATTGCAGGATTGCTCGCAACGGAAACTCTGATTAACAAAACAAGTGGGGATGCCGCGCACGCGACTGTGGCTCCGTCGATTTTGGTAAGCAGCGCCTCAATACTGGTGACTGTCGGGCCGGCGTCGGTAAACACAACCGCAATCGCTTTGGCAAATCCGTCAATGGGTACCGGGAGCGTCAATCTCTTGTTGACGAACGAGCAGGGTGGCGTCGTGTTGAATGCGACAGTCCGGCTTGGTCCTCGCGGGCACTTCGCGAAATTCCTCAATGATCTCTTAGCCCTCCAGCCAACGGGCTCGGCCACACCGGCATTGCTGACGATATCGGCTGAGATTCCCGTAGCGATACTCGCCTTGAACTTTCGAGACGGCGACTTTACATCCATTCCGCTGACCAGTCTCGCAAACCCGACGCCCATTCCCGTTCAGCCGCTGATACCGCCACCCGTTGTCCCGAATTCCGGGGCCGGTTTTGGTATCGGCGTTGCGCCTCCGCCGCAGCCACCATTGATCGGCACTCCTCCTGTTACGGTATTCAGGTCGCCTGTGCCGACGGTCACCTCGATCGGCGGTGCCGCTTCTCTGATCTTTCCTCAGGTAGCGAGCGGCGGCGGGTGGTTCACCGAAGTCGCCGTCGGCAACACTTCGAGCGGGCCACAGGTAATCCGCATCGATTTTTTTGGAGCCAACGGGGCAAATGGGGCCAGTTTGACAAACATAACCATACCGTCGCAGGGTGTGTTCTTCTTCTCCACTGAATCGGCTGGCTCCAGCGTTTTCTGACGCCGGCAAAGTTTCATGAATCGCCTGGCGCGCCGCGGCTTGATCTTCATGTTTATTGCATTGGCGACCGCGACTTTCACGCGCTACAGGACCAGGGCCGCGGCTGATGAGGCTGCTCGATTTGTCCCCGCCGGCACAAAGCTTTTTTCCGTTCCGGCCGGAACCACAATTTATGCGTTGGTGCTGGATGGAGTTGAAGACCAAATAAAGGTGGGCGATCTGGTCACGGCGATGGTTTCCACTCCTGTCATCATTGGCGGCGAGCACGTGATTCCTGCCGGGACGCACCTGAAAGCGAAACTCGAACGAATCGAGTTTTACCACGCAAAAGCCACAGTCCGGCTGAATTTCACTGTCCTTTTAATCGGTGAGCGGGAGTTCATCATTCAGACACGGCGAGTGCAGGCAAGGGTTCCGCTCCAAACTGACGTTGAGATTCTCGGCGCCCTGTTCCGGTCCGCTCTGGCAGTCAGCATTGGAGCCGCTATCGGAGCCGCGTCCGGGGACAAACGTTTGATTGCCAGAGGAACGTTTGAAGGAATCCTTGCCGGCATTTCCGCCCCTGAGTCTGCCACTCCAGTTGCCGTGGTCCTCGTTCAGGATCTTTGGGTTCGCCATTAATCAAACGACGACTGCGGAAAAATGTTTCAACGAGGCAATCCGTCCTGTAGCGGCGGTCTATGACCGCCGGTTTTATGGCATGTTGCAAGGAAAACCGGCGGTCATAGACCGCCGCTACAGTCGGAAAGCCCGCATGGATGACATCGAATTTGTGAACGAATTTCTGACTCAGGACACTTAGAAGCCGCGCGACAAAGACACATAAACCAGCGTGCGCTCATTGCTGCGGCCCACTTCGACCCTTGCAGCTATGTTCTTGGAATGCCTGTACTGGATACCACCACCCACTCCCGAGTGCCAGTTGCTCTTACTGAAATCGTCGTTCTTGAGAATTACAGGATTTGTTGTTGACCGGTTATCACCCCAGACCTGTCCGGTGTCTGCGAATCCGACCAGGTCCACGCCGCGCTGATCCGTTTTCGCGTATACCGTCTGCCTCAGTTCCGTAGAGAACAGGAGCGAATTGTTGCCGCGAAAACGTTATGTCCGATAACCGCGGACATATTCGTCTCCGCCGAGCCAGGACAACGCGTAGAAAGGGATCTGGCTGCCACCTTTGGGATCCTTGAAGCTGCCTCTCGCACGCAACGCGAGCGAAGTCTTGTTGCTTCCAAGCGGAATATAAAGACGCCCATCGAGCTCTGCTTCGTTCCAACCGTAATCGGCAAAGGCGTCGTGGTTTTTCAGGCCGTCTGCAGATGCGCTGCGGCCGTACACGTTGGCGCCCCGAGTCAGACCGCTCGAATTGTCACGAGCGTCATACTCGAAGAATGCGCCGTACGACACGATTTTGGCGTTCGAAAGCAGCCCGGGCGCCCAGAGTACTGGTGTCGGTTCCGGCACAGGCGTAAAGATCTCGTCGATGGGGGTATCGTTCTTATCTTTCCCGCGAAAGGCTCTGGCATTGGCGAGCTGACCGTACAGACCGGCCTGAATGTGGTCCGTGAAATCGCGGGTAAACGTTCCCTGGTAGCTTCGCTGCTGGAGGGCAAAATTCGTTTCGAGAGTCTGCGGAATTCGCGGGCCGATACCGAAGAAGTTGTCTTCTCTGCGGTAGAGGTAACTGAACCACACATCGGCGCTGTTCCGGCTGTCGAGGATATCGTGGGCGAAAGCCTCCAGATCATATCGCTGATAGAGACGCGTGGTCACAAGCGCAGTGGCTCGCAGCTCCACGTGCCGAATGGCATTGGCAGAAGTAAATTGCACCCCGCCACCGAACCCTGCTCCCTGCCTGAAGCCGCCAAGGATTCCTCTCATATACTTCAAATGGAGGTCGATCGCAGAGAGATTCTCACGTACGGGAGCTTCACGGCAGGTCGATTCAAGGCAGGTTCCAAGTTGCACATTTCCCACTGGCGGTACAGTGGTCCCCTGAGGTGGAGCATTTCCCGTCTGACCCCAACACGAGACAATTCCCGACAAAAACAGCGCACCAATCAGCACGGGCTTTGTCACAAGAGCCCTCCCTTCTCGTTAACAGCCATCCCCAAAGATATCGGGTTCCACGATCGATTGAATTCGGGTGAACTCCGGGCCTTTCAGTGCGAATCTTCTGAGTTGCTTTGTCAGGATCGAAGAAGACACCGCCGCCACTTTGTTTCGCATATAATTCGGCAGGACTCCGCTCGGAAAGAGCCAGGCAGTCGAATCGCTGGACATTGGAGGTTGTCGTGAACATTTCGCAAACCCGCCGGGAATTCCTCCAGTACGGCACGCTATTGTTGGCGCGGACCGCCTTTGCTCAGAGCGTGGCTGCAGGGCGGGTCACTACTGTCGTGGGAACAGGGGCGAGGGGCGTCGCCCTGGAGGGCGACGCGGCAGACCACTCACAGCTCAATAATCCTTTTCATATGGTGATTGGCCCGGACGGCGCCATGTACTTTTCGGATTTCGGGACCAGCAGGGTGCTTCGATGGGATTTTCGAACATCCAGGTTGTCCATCGTGGCAGGTACCGGCACGAAAGGTTTTTCCGGCGATGGCGGTCCCGCAAAGTCGGCTCAGTTGAGTGCCCCTCATGAAGTGCGGTTTGACAGCAAGGGGAACCTTTACATCGACGAACGTGACAACCATATCGTCAGGCGCGTCGACATGAAGTCCGGAATCATTTCCACCGTGGCAGGAACACCGGGAAAGAACGGCTATGGCGGCGATGGCGGTCCAGCAACAAAAGCGCTCTTTAACCAGCCGCACGGCATCACGCTCGACCGGTCCGATAACCTTTATATATGTGACCCGCTGAATAACCGCTTGCGCCGGGTGGACGCGAAGACAGGCATTATCACGACATTCGCGGGAAACGGTAAGGACGATCGCGCTCCCGACGAGGGCGCTTTCACGGGAACTCCGCTACCCGGACCTCGATCGCTCGAGATCACGCGCAACGGCAAGTGGTATTTGGCACTCCGAGAGGGCAACAGCATTTTCCTGCTCGACCCTGGAAAGAGCCGGCTCAAACGAGTCGCTGGAAATGGCGATAGCGGTTACTCTGGCGACGGCGGACCTGCCCTGGCCGCCCGGTTTGGCTCATTGGGAGCTGGTGGGCTGACCGGACCCAAAGGCCTCATCATTTCCGACGATGAGGGAACAATGTACGTTGCCGACTGCGAGAACCATGTCATCCGGAAGATCAACTTGCGCAACGGAATCATTTCAACCCTCATTGGCACCGGCCAGCGCGGCGATGGCCCCGATGGTGATCCTGCTCAATGCAAGCTCTCCCGGCCTCATGCCGTGTGCATCCACGGCCGCACGCTATATGTGGCCGACAGCGAAAACAACAGGATTCGTGCCCTGGCCATCTCATGAATGAAATCTGACGCGAACGGCTCCCGCATCCTTCCTCTGCTGATCCTGCTTCTGGCGGGCAGCGGCTGCGCAGCGCTGATCTACGAAATCGTCTGGTTTCAATTGCTCCAGCTGGTGATTGGTTCGTCGGCGATTTCTCTTGGACTGCTCCTGGCCGCCTACATGGGCGGATTATGTCTGGGAAGCGCGTTGCTGCCGCGCATCGTTCCCCAGGGCCTGCACCCTTTGCGCGTTTACGGAGTGATCGAGTCCGGTATAGGGATTCTGGGTCTCATTGTGTTGTTCGCGGTTCCTCTGGTCGGCCGGATGTACGTGGCGGCCGCAGCTCAGGGCCTCATCGGACTTGTAGTGCGCGGGGCGATTGCAGCAGTCTGCCTGCTTCCGCCAACGGTGCTCATGGGAGCCTCACTGCCTGCGATCGCCCGCTGGGTCAGGACCACTCCGAAAGGTCTTTCGTGGGTGGGATTCCTTTATAGCGGAAACATCGCCGGAGCCGTGTTCGGCTGCCTCCTGGCCGGATTCTATCTGCTGCGAGTTTACGACATGGCAGTGGCTACTTACGCCGCGGCCGCGGTCAATCTGTTAGTCGCGGCGATCAGCTTTGTGGCCGCAGCTCGTTTCCCTCGGGCGACGGAGCGTGGTGTTGACGAGGAGAGCAGGCTGCTCGATGCCCGCCGCTCTACCCGCAGGTGGCTCGTACTTGTCTCGATCGGCCTGTCGGGACTGTGCGCGTTGGGCGCGGAGGTTATCTGGACGCGACTGCTGTCCCTTCTGCTAGGCGGCACCGTCTACACGTTTTCGATCATTCTGGCTGTTTTCCTGTTTGGATTGTGGGCGGGCAGCGGCACGGGCTCTGTCCTGGCCCGGCACGCACAACATGCCTGGTCGGCACTCGCCGGTTGCCAGATTCTCCTGGCTGTTGCAATTGCGTGGACCGGCTACACGCTGTCGCATTCGTTACCCTATTGGCCGATCGATCCATGGCTTTCGCTGAATCCATGGTTCAACTTCGAAATCGACCTGGTTCGCTGCGTGTGGGCAATCTTCCCGGCAACACTCTTATGGGGCGCCAGCTTTCCTTTAGCGCTGGCCGCGGCGGCGGCGCCGGGAGAAGATCCGGGAAGGCTTTCGGGAGAAATTTATGCGGCCAACACAGCAGGATCCGTCACCGGAGCGCTCCTTTTCAGTTTGGTTCTGATTCCAACCGTGGGAACGCGTACATCACAACAATTCCTGATTGGGCTATCCGCTGTTGCAGCGGTCGCTGCAACGCTATCCGTCTCGGGGGTCCCGCGGTTGCGCGCGGCACGCTACGCAACCATAGCCGTTGCCATCGTTCTTGCCGCAGCCCTGACGCCGCTGATTTCGGAAGTACCCTGGGCAGTTGTGGCATACGGACGGCGCCTGGCGCCGATCATGCGAGCCTTTGATTTCGATCGAGAGCATCCCACAACGGTTCTTTACAGAGGCGAAGGAATCAACTCATCGTTCTTGATTGCAGAGCGTGCAGGACAGCGCCAGTTTTTCGTGAGTGGGAAGGCGGAAGCATCCACGGCACCCCTGGACATGCGCCTCGAGCGAATGATGGGACACGTGCCTGCGCTCATTCATCCCCATCCGCGCTCCATACTTACTGTGGGATTCGGGGCTGGAGTCACTGCCGGATCGTTTGTCACGTACCCGGAAGTCGAAAACATTGTCATCTGCGAACTCGAGTCTCAAATCCCACCCGCTTCGACAAAATATTTCGGAACGCAAAACTACAACGTCTTGAATGACCGCCGGACCCGAATCGTTTACGACGACGCCCGGCACTACATTTTTACGACGCGCGACAAGTTCGACGTGATTACGACCGATCCCATACATCCCTGGGTGAAAGGCACTTCAACACTCTATTCGAAGGAGTACTACGAATTGGTGAAAGGCCGTCTGAATCCAGGCGGCGTCGTGGCGCAATGGCTTCCTATCTACGACAGCGATCCGGAAACGATCAAAACCGAGCTCGCCACATTTTTCGCGGTGTTTCCGGGCGGCACCGTCTGGAGCAACAATCTGAACGGCGACGGTTATGATCTCGTCCTGATAGGCCAGGCGGGGCCCAGCGTCCTCGATGTCGATGATGTGCAGAAGCGGCTCGACGACCCCAGCTACGCTGCTGTTTTGCAATCGTTGAGTGAAGTCGGATTTCATGCCGCAGTCGAGTTGTTCGCGACATATGCCGGACGGGCATCGGATTTGCAGCCCCTGCTCGTCCATGCGCAAATCAACAACGACATGAACCTGCGCTTGCAGTACATAGCGGGCCTGGGACTTAACTCGATGGCGTTCCAGGGAATCTATCGAACGATTCTGGCTTATCGCAGATTCCCCGACGGGCTGTTTACCGGCTCTACCGGACGGATCGACGCGCTCCGCACGCTGCTGCGCCCGCGTTGATCACGCAGCCGCGGAGCGGCATAAGAATGTAGCCACGGGCGCAAGCCCGTGGATCGAAATAGCGTGGAAATCCCAGCCCCGGTAGGGGCGCAGGATTGATGGAGTCCATTTGAGTCTTTCGCCCCTCTGGGGCTGGAAATCCAGGACAACCGTCAACCCCGGGCTTGCGCCCGGGGCTACACTCTGTCGCCGCTTCGCGGCTAAGACAATGAGCTGACTCTGCTCACTACAGAGGCAGCGGGCCGCTGTTGAGGACAGCGAACGTTGTGCCATTGAAACGCACAATCTGGGCTTGTCTGGGGGTAGCTGCCGTCGTACCTGTTGCGTGTATGGCCGGCGTAATGATCGAGAGCGTGTCTCCGCCACCGAGCCGCACATGGGATGAGGTGACTGCAAGACCTGGGAAACCCGACACGTTTGCCGGAAGGGCCTGGTTGCCGACGATGGCAATCAACCTTTGCGCGGATGTCGTTCCGGACGTCGTCGTTGTCAGTGTCGTCACGACGGCATAGATCGCCTGCGTTCCCACGCCGACCAATTCAAAACCACCATCGAATTCGAGGGTTTGCGGCGCACCGGCGGTGTGCATCAATATCAGGCGTGTGTGCGGCGTTCCTCGGGCTCCCCGCGGAAAAAATCCGCTTGGTGTAGCAGTTGTTACGGTCGCTGTATAAGTGAATCCAGTATCGATGACGAGCAGGTTTCCACTGTCGTCGACAATATTCGTGCTTTCACGGTAGACGGTTTGAGTTGTCGCGGTCTGAGACCAGCCTGCGATAGCAAATAATAAACAGAGCAAAATAGCAGTCGTGATACGCATGTTTCTTCCTCCCACACGCCGGTTACGGTAGCGCGTCTGGCTGAGTTTGGACGAGGGTCGGGAATTTTCGGGTGTAAAAAGTTGTTAAAGAGGACCACGAGCGCTGCAAGTCGCTGCAAGTTATTGATAAATCGCAAAACGCCGCCAACTGGGCGAAAATGAAGGCATGGGACCACCACTCTTCTCGCCGGCTTCCGTTTTCTGGCGCGTCAATCGTGAGTTGGCAAGCGGCCTGGCCGGCCCTCGTGCGGTGTTGATGCAGATCGCGCATCCGCTGATTGCGGCGGGCGTGGCCGAGCACAGCCAATTTCACTTGCATCGCTTCGCCCGGCTCTATCGGACTTCGATGGCGGCCGCAGCCATCACTTTTGGAAGCCGGGATTTTGCGTTCCGGGTCATCCGGTCGATCAATCGAAGGCATCAACAGGTGCATGGTGTGCTGCGGGAACAAGCCGGCATCTTTCCTCCTGGAACACCATACGACGCGAACGATCCGGAATTGAAACTCTGGGTCCTGAGCACGATTACCGACTCGACTCTGCTCGTCTACGATATGTTTGTTTCACGACTTTCCAACGACGATCGCGAGCGGTATTACCGCGACAGCCTGACTGTCGCCAAGCTGTTCGCGATACCCGAAAGTATGATTCCTCCCACATTCGCGGATTGCCGCTCCTACATGAACCGCATGCTGGAAAGCAACGTCGTCACCGTGAACGACACTGCTCGAGAAATTGCCCGGGCTCTTTTCTCACCGTCGATCGAAGGCACCCTTTTGTTTTTCGGAAGTGCGATCGGAATCGGCCTGCTTCCCGAACGCCTGCGGCGAGAGTTTGGCTTCCGATGGAGCCGCCGGCGTGAACGGTGGCTGGGCAGAATGGCTTCCGTCTCCAGACGGGCGCGCGGGCACCTTCCGTCGATCCTGTGCAGCAGCCCGATCGCGACGTTGTCTCACGTGCGCGCGCTCGTACAAAACGCGGGCTAAAGCCACGACTACATTGGTCGGTTCCATGTCTGAAATGTAGTCGCGGGCTTTAGCCCGCGTTCTGTCGGCAGGGCTATGACGTTTTCTTGGAGGCTGGTGCCTTCTTTCCGGATGCCTTACCCGGTGCCTTGTTCTCGGTATTGGCCGCTTGCTTGGCAATGACCTGGCCGGCGATCTTGTCGTAAGTCGCCTGCGGAACAATATTCTTTCGCGTGAGATCCGTCTTTGCTCGATATGGGCGGTTATCGATGATTTTCTGGGCGTAGGCATCGCCAACACCCGGCAGAGTCATGAGTTCCTGCTTGCTGGCGGAATTCAGATCGATCAAAGCAGGCTTTGCAGATTTGGAAGCTGAGGGCGCGGTGGTCTGTGCCTTCGGCGCCTTGCTGGCATTACCTTTGGTCTGGGCAAACGAGGAACCGGCAAAACTGATCAAGAGAACAATCAGACTTACAGTCAGGAATCGTTTTGCGTTCATATCGACCTCCGTTCCTGATTGTACGTCCAAGGCATCATGAACCGGGCATGCAACATGAGCCGAAGAGATTTCTTGAATATCCGGCACGGGTAAGCACAGCGTCGCGCGACGCCTCGACTGTCCGGCGGATCCTCGGCAAATCGACACCCAGCAGCTTGCCGCCGCGTTTCATGAGCTTCCCTGCAATGAAAACGGTGTCGACGTTGCTGGTATCCATCAGCGTTACCACGGCGCCCGGCGCATTGTTCAGCGGTGTCACATTGATTACATCCGTGCGCAACATGATGATGTCGGCCTCCTTGCCAGGCGTGAGTGTTCCGACCTTGTGATCGAGATGGCTGTCGCGCGCGCCGTTGATCGTCGCCATCTCCAGCACCTGGCGGCACGAGAGCAGGGGCGGAATGTTCTGTTCGCCCGCCAGGGCGCGCTCGTTGAGCAGCGTGCGATGGAGGGTAAAAGTCGCCCGCATCACCGTGAACATATCGGCTGCCATATTCGTCTCGACGTCGACGCTGAGGCTCGGCCGGACGCCATGATCGAGCGCTGTCTGAATCGGAGGCATCCCGTGCCTCATCTGCATCTCGATGGCGGTTGCGATCGAAACTTTTCCTCCAGTATCGGCAATGAACTTCCAGGCAGCCTCGGTCAGCCGGACGCAGTGGATGTACTCGTTGTCCGGGCCCATCATTTTGGCGGCTCCCAATTGCTCCAACGCCGCCGCGTTACCGACGATATGGTTAACGATGGGCGCACCGACCTCCCGGGCGAGCCTCCAGACATTGGCGTCCGCGCCTCCACCCATGGCCAGCGTCAGCAACTGGTCGTCGGACGAAAAGTACTGCGTTCGAAGCCGGCGGATGTCCTGCGGATATTTGACTCCTGGACCTACACCCTGCGAGTAGGCGAACAGCGTCCGGCGTCCCGCCTTGGCGAGGCCATCGATGCAGGCGTCGGTATGCTCCGGCGTGTGCGACACCTGTGAGGTATCGACTCCTGTCGTGACGCCCGCATTGATCTGACTGAGGGAAGCAACGAGCTCCGAGATCTGTGCGTCTTCCGGCCTGTAGGCCGGAGTAAGGATGGCCTGAATTTCGGAATTATAACTCTTCGGCCCTGTAAGAAGGCCGTCGGCCAGAATGCTCCGCAAGACGGTTTCATACTGATGATGGTGCGTGTCGATGAAACCCGGCATGACGATCATGCCCGAGGCATCAATCACCTGAGCATCCGCTTTGAGATTCGGCTGGACCGCACTGATCTTTTTGCCTTCGATCAACACATCCGCGTTTTCGAAGTCGCCGATATTGCGGTCAAGAGTGAGCACGATGCCGCCTTTGAGCAAGGTCCGGTTGCCTCTGCCGCTTCGAACCACACTTTGGGGCTCGCCGCCGACAGCAGCCGCAACGAGTCCCACGGCGCTCGATTTCACAAACTCGCGACGCGATGTGCGCTGTTTATGCATGGGGTCTCCTTCGATTATCGGGTGGAAAAATCGCGGCATCATAGTAACAAACGCGGGCTAAAGCCCGCGACTACATTTGGGAACCACATTCGTTTCCGCGTTCGTCCCCCACGTTTATCTCTACGTTGTCCCCAATGTAGTCGCGGGCTTTAGCCCGCGTTCAGGCGGGCCACAATGGCGGCCGCTATCGCGTGGGCCGCGCGGCGGTCGGGATGCCAGTCGCGCGGCACGCGCCAGGTTGAGTCGAGTTCAACCAGCAAGTACGGGATGCTGCCCTCGTCGAGGATCCGTTGGCGCAGCAGCCGCTCCGTGGGTTCCTCCGGTGTGAACTGAGGCACGACAATCAGGGGCACGGCTCCACGCGAGCGCGCCAGATCGCTGGTCGCACGCAGCACCGCGCGGGTCACGTCAATTCCCCGTTCGATCGTCTCCTGACTGCGGTACGGGACGAGCAAGTCGGCAAGCGCCGCCAGGCGCCATCGCGGTTCCGGTGGCAGCCAGACAAGCCCCGGCCCAAGATGTGGGCGGTCGCTGTTGAGATTCCGGTCGAAGAGTGCCGGTGTGAACAGCGACACGACGGCTTTCGGCTGGCGAAAGCGCGGAAGCTCCTCCAGAAGCCTCACGTAGGCCTGGTCCGTCGAGAAGCCACTGACTGCCAGATTTGCACTGTGCGTGCTCATGAGGGTTTCGACCTGCCCCGGCACGCTTTCCTCCCAGGTCAGAGCCTCTCCCACCATGACCGATTCACCGGTAAATACGACCGTCGGTCGCTCAGGATCCACCGGCTGATCGGCGCGGCGTACGCGATATCCCGCCGGATCGAAGGCATACTCGATCACACGGCCGGCGACAGTGCTATGCCCGCTGCGCGCCGGCACGAAAACCCAGCCGAGCCGACGGTCGGAATGACGCAGCGGTTCCTCCCAGGCCGGCACCTCCTCCGCGGCGCGATGGTATGTCCGCCGGAGAATCGCCTCACTTGTTCCGAATGCCACGACAACAGCGAGCGTCACCCGAGCCGCGGACGCAAGGAGCCGGGGCCGCTGAGCGCGCACGACGAAGTTCCCAATTCGCCGGCGTAAAAAAAGAACCAGCGCCACTCCGATTGCTGCTGTCGCGATGCGCACCAGCCATGCCACAAGTACGTATACGGAGCGCGAAACGAAGAAAGACGGCAAGAAGTGCGCGTCCAGCCATCGCCCATCAAAGACGACGGCACACGCAGCGAGAGCGATACCGATGAGGGTAACCGTGATCTCGGTGAGTTTTGGCAACATCGTTGCTGTAGCGGCGGTCTATGCCACCCGCCGGTGATCTCGCAACTGCTGTATCGTCGGCGGTCACAGACCGCCGCTACAGTGGCGAACCTGAAATTATCCAGTTATTATACGAAGAGTGACGCGATCCGTATCACCGAAGGTCTGCGCAACCCGGCTTGACAGGATCCTCCGTCCTATCCACAGCTGGATCTGGTCCGACGCCGAACGGCGAGCCCGCAAACTGTTGCGTTTTGCGGAAACCGAAGCCGACGGCGGCCGCGATCTTTCGCGCGCCGCGGAGCTCACACCGGATCCACTCTTGCGCAGGCTCTACCTGGCGCACGCAAGCGACGAACAGCGCCACGCCGAACTGTTTCTGCAGCGGGCCAGAGGCCTTCTGTGCTCCTTCCCATCGCGCTCGAATCCCGCCTTTCAGGCGAACTGGTTCGCGCCCGGCGAGCGCGGACTGGACGACTTGCGGGTGGACAATACCCCGGATGACGCTTTGCTCGCCTTCCTTCATTTGTCGGAGAAGGCCGCCGCCAGCCGATTTGCCATTTATCGCGAAGTGCTGGGACACGACCCTGCAACCCGCGCGATCTTCGACGAGGTTCTGAGTGATGAGGCATTTCATATGAACTACACCTATTCGCAGCTTACCCGTGTATCACCGCAGCGCTATCGGAGTCGGCTGTGGTGGTCGCGGTTTGGCCGCCTCTGGAAAGGGTACTTGCGATTTGCAACGGCGCTGGCGGGCGTCATTGGCACGATCGTGCTCACGATCCAATACTTCGTTTTACTGCCGCCCTTCGCCTGGCTCGCCAAGCGCGCGGGGCGGCGGGAGCCAGTCGGTTGGACTCCGATCTCTGCCAAACGCAACAATTCCATGCGTAGCCAGTATTGAGATGAAGATTCTCGGGATTTCAGCGCACTACCACGATTCGGCGGCAGCACTCGTGATCGATAGCGTGCCCGTCTGCGCCGTGCAGGAGGAACGTCTCTCGCGGCGCAAGAACGACGCCGCCTTCCCGCTCCTGGCGATCGACTGGTGCCTCGAGCACGGCGGTGTCCAACCCGAGGAGCTCGATGCCGTGGTCTTTTACGAGCGCCCGATGTTGAAATTCGAACGAATCCTGACGTGTGCGCTACGCTCCTTCCCGCACTCCTGGCGCACGTTCCCACGGGCTATGAGGAATCTGCTCGGCGAGAAGATCTGGGTGCGCGGGATCATTTCATCTCACCTGGGCGTGCCGGCGCGTAAGATCTTGTTCACCGAACATCATCAGTCGCACGCGGCCGCCGCCTTCCTGACTTCGCCATCGCGCCGCGCCGCCATCTTGACGGCTGACGGTGTGGGCGAATGGGCCACACTCACGATCGGCCACGGCGAGCGGCGTCCGGACGGAAGCGCGGCGATTACTCTTCTGCGCGAGATCCGGTTTCCGCATTCGCTGGGAATGCTGTACTCGACGTTCACGGCGTACCTGGGCTTCGCGGTGAACGAAGACGAGTACAAGGTTATGGGGCTCGCCGCCTACGGCCGCCCGACGATGGTGGATCACGTTCGCAAGTTGATTCACCGCACGCCGGACGGCGCGTTCGCGCTGGACCTGGATTACTTCGAGTATCAGACCACTGCCGAACGATCCTTTTCCTCGCGTTTCGTGGACTTGTTCGGACCGCCGCGTGACTCGTCTGAGCCGATTGACCTGGAAACCCCGAGGGGCCAACGGTTCGCGGATTGCGCCTGCAGCGTGCAGCGAGTTCTCGAGGACACTCTGGTTGAGATGGCCCGCAGTCTTCAGCGCGAGACGGGCATGGCGGATCTTTGTATTGGCGGCGGTGTGGCATTGAATGGCGTCGCCAACGCACGGATCCTTGCCGAGTCCGGCTTCGAGCGCGTCTTCGTCCCGGCCGCTCCCGGCGATGCCGGCTGCGCGCTCGGCGCCGCGCTCTATGCGGACCGTACCCACTTCCGCAACCCGGATTGCGAAGTCCCGGACCACCCGTTCTGGGGGCCGCCGGTAGACGGGGCCGAGCTGGCAAAAGTGGCACACGAAGACAGCCAGCTTGTCGAGGAACTGGACGAGTACCCATTGATCGAGCGGATTGCCGACGATCTGGCCGCGGGCCGTATCGTCGGCTGGATGGACGGCGCCTCCGAATTCGGACCGCGGGCTCTGGGCCACCGCAGCATCCTGGCGGCTCCGCATAAGGCCGAAATGCGCGACCGGTTGAACCGCGACATCAAGTACCGCGAACAATTCCGGCCGTTCGCGCCTGTCGTGCCGATCGAAGCCGCCAGCCGTTATTTCGCGCTGCCGCCGGGCGGGTTGCGCCTGGCCCGCTTCATGTCGGGCGTTTTCCCGGTACGGCCGGAGTGGCGGGCGCGTTTGGCAGCAATTACGCATGTGGACGGAACCGCGCGCGTGCAGGCACTCGAGCGTGAGATGTCGCCGAAGCTGTACGCCCTGCTCGAGGCATACGGGCGGCGCACCGGCATCCCTGTACTGCTCAACACCTCGTTCAATCTCGCCGGCGAACCGATTGTCAATCGCGCCATTGAAGGCTATTCGACATTCCGGCGTTCGGGAATCGATATATTGGTGGCTGGGCGAACTTTAGTTCTGAAGCGGGCTTCGTCGATGGCGAAGTTCAAGGAGACGGGCACATGATCAAAAAGCGCGGCAAGATCGGACGTCAGTTGATCGTCCTCGGAAGCGCGGGCGGAAGCATTGCAGATCTGACGCGCGGATTGTGGCGAAGCGACTTCGGTAAACGCTGGCTTGTGCCGCTCGCCATCTTTCTGTGCTTGACCGGACTGCTGCTGGGCATAGCCATGAGCGTCGAAGCTCTGGCTCCATTCGTCTATTCGATTTTCTGAGGCGTGGATACTTCAACCGAGCTACTTGCCTGTCCCGCGTGCATGGGTGCGCTTGCCGGGGATTGGTCGTGCCGGAACTGTGAGGCACGCTACGAAGCGCCGGATGGGATTCCCAACCTTCGTCTCGAAAGCGACGCGCGCACCGATGTCGTGCGCCGTTTCTACGAGTATGCTCCGTTTCCAGGCTATCCGCCGCGCGACAGTCTGGTGGGCTTGCGCGCGAGGGCGGAACGAAGCGAGTTTGCGCGCCTGTTGGATCGCGAGGTTCCCGGTGACGCCCGAATCGTGGAAATCGGATGTGGAACCGGGCAGATGAGCCTTTACCTGGCGCGTGCGGATCGCGTTGTGATCGGCGCCGATCTGTCGCGGGCATCGCTTCTGCTCGGCAAGGCGGCAGCTCATCGATTCGGAATCGATCGGGCGCGGTTTGTCGAAACCGACCTCTGCCGGCCCGGTTTGCGGCCCGGCTCGTTTGACGTGGTGTACTCGTCAGGCGTCCTGCACCACACGCCCAATCCGCGTGCATCGTTCGCCCGAATGGCACAGCTCGCGAAGCCGGGCGGAATAATTGTGCTCGGGCTCTACAATGCTTTCGCGCGTATTCCTTTGCGGCTGCGGCGCATGGTGGCGCGGTTGTCCGGGTTTCGAATGGTCCCCTTCGATCCCGTGCTGCAGGACCGGAAGCACGAGCCGGCACGGCGCGAAGCATGGCTGCGCGACCAGTATCAGCATCCAGAGGAGCATCGCCACACCCTCGCCGAAGTGCAGACCTGGTTCGAAGAGAACGAAGTCGAATACGTGCGCGCGTATCCCAGCGCAATGATCGGCGAGGAACCGGAGGAGCTCTTCGCGCCGGCCGCCGACAACTGGCGGTTGGAAGGCTGGCTGGCGCAGCTCGGGTGGATGCGCTCGCTTGGCCGCGAGGGCGGGCTCTTTATCACTATCGGCCGTCGTCTATGAACAGAGCGGAAAACAACTGGAAGATCGACATCCTGCTGCAGGGTAACCCCACTCAGGCGGCGGTGACCCTTTTGCGCCAGCGTGATCTGCTTGTTCTGGTGGACTCCGGATGGCCGCGCACGCGCACACAGCTTGTGACCGCGCTGGCAGAGCACGGTGTCCAGCCGCAGGATATCACCCACGTTCTTCACACGCATCTGCACCTCGACCACGCGGCCAATCACCCGATCCTGACCGAGGCCGTGCTGCTGGCGTCAAAAGCAGAGTTCGCCTGGGCGGACGGGCTATACCGCAATCTGATTGCGGATGAAGACGACATTCACTTTATCCTGAGTGTCTTTCCGAAACTCTCCGGCGCCGCCCTGGAACAGGCAGTTGCCTTCATCCAGGTCGCTCGAAGGATTTGTCGAAGGGATTTGTTCTCTCGCTGGGATGAGATCCAGTTCTATGAGGATCACGGTTTGCCGGAGGGTCTCAGTGTGGTGCCGCTGCCCGGACATACGCCGGGACACTGCGGAATTGTCGTTTCAAATCCTGAACCGGTGCTCATGGTTGGCGACGCGCTCACGACCGAACACACCTGTCTGAGCCGGATGCCGCCCACTAATCCGAACGAATTCGAGGCAAGTATCGAAACAGTCCGCCGCTTTCGCGGACGAATCATTCCCGGACATCTTCCGCCGTTTCACTGTAGCGGCGCTCTATGAGCGCCGGTCGGCGGTCATAGACCGCCGCTACAGTATTACTCGCAGCGGCTGATCAGGCGATCCAGCAAACCAACGGCAAGGTCGATTTCATGGCGCTCGATGTCAAATGCGGGCGCAATGGTGATGACGTTCTTGTAATACCCGCCCACATCCAGCACGAGGCCGTACTTCCTGCCATCCACGTCCAGATCGCCCTTGAGGCCGGCCTGAAAAATGCGGTCCGTCAACTCCCGGTCCGGTGTCAAACCATCGGGCTTGCACAACTCAACGCGCAGCGCAAGGCCAAGACCGCTGACATCGCCGACAACTCCGGGCCGCCTCCGCTTGAGCATTTGCAGCTGCTCCAGGAAGTACGCTCCTTTTTCTTTCACTGTTTTCTCCAGGTCCGATTCGGCAATTATCCGCAACACCTCGAGGGCGACGGCCGTGCCGAGTGTGTTGGAGGAAAACGTGGAATGGGTCGAGCCCGGAGGAAACTTCGAAGGGCTGATCAATTCTTCTCTTGCCCACAAACCAGAAAGCGGATTCAAGCCATTCGTCAGAGCCTTGCCGAAGACCACGACATCCGGACGCACTCCGAAGTTCTCGATGCCCCAAAACTTTCCGGTCCTGTAGAAACCCATCTGGATCTCGTCGTCCACGAGCAGGATCTTGTGTTCATCGAGTATTCGCTTCAACGCCGGAAGGTAACCTTCGGGAGGAATGATGTAACCACCCGTGCCCTGAACGGGCTCGACATAGAACGCTGCGAATTCGCATTCACCCGCTTTCGAATCCCACATCGAGTAGTATTCCGACTCGAAGAGCCGCTCGAACTGCTGGACGCAATACAGACCACAGTCGTCGGGTTTCTTCTCGTAGGGGCAGCGAAAGCAATATGGAAACGGCACGAAATGCGCACGGTCGCTGAAGTGACCGTAGGGACGGCGATAGCGATAGCTCGAAGTGATCGCACTCGCGCCCAGCGTGCGGCCATGATAGCCGCCCATGAAGGCAAACATCAGGTTCTTTCCTGTATTTCGACGGACCAGCTTGAGCGAGTCTTCGACCGCCTGCGATCCTCCGACGTTGAAGTGCACACGGCCCGGCGTCCCAAAGCGGTCTTCGCAGATTCTGGCAATCTCGGAAGCCACTTCGACTTTTTCCCGGTGCAGATACTGACAGGCTAGCTGCGGCAACGTGTCCAGCTGTTTCACCATCGCGTTCCGCAGTCGTTCGTTCCGGTAGCCGAAGCTTGCCGCTGAATACCACATCTGCAAGTCGAGATATGGTGTCCCCGCCTCGTCGTACAAATAAGAGCCTTCGCAGGCGCTGAAAACCTTTGGCGGTTTCGCGTAGTGAACGGTATCGCCGAAAGAACAATAGCGGCTGTCCCTCGACAGGATGTCTTCATTCATACTGTGTTCCTCATAACGGCGGGGTCGTAGATTGCACTCAGGTGCGCAAGCACATCGCTGAGGCTGCGAAATGGATGAAACGGAATACCCTGTTCCTTGCAATGACTCTGCAGCCACCCCTTGGCGTAAACCATATAGGCAGCATCAACAGCGAAAATGTCGGATCGCCCATCGCCGATCACTACAGGTACAGCATCGGGAGTTGTCAGACGGTGGATGATACCGTGCTTGCAAGTGCCACATCCATGCGCGCAGCCCTTCGCATGAGGGAAGCTCCATTTCGGAACTCCCGATACAAACTCGAAGTGGCTCGCAAAGATCCGGATGCCGAGCGCCGCGACGTCAATGGAGTTGTGCGCGAACGCTCGCTCGATGATCCAATCGAATCCGTCACTGAACACAATGAGCGGAAAGCCGCAATCCCTGGCCCAGGAGGCGAGGCGTTGAAAGCCTTCATCGATTTCGATACCGCCAAGAAGGTCATCGAGATCGGCCTCGCTTACGCGCGTGCACGCCATCTGGCGGTCCAGGCACTCGCGTGAGCTGATTCGACCGTCAATCCATTCCTGTTCGACATCGCGCCAGCGAGGCTGGGCATACGTTTCGAGCAGCACATCTATGACGTCCTGACGAGTAATCGTGCCGTCAAAGTCGCAAAATAATCTCGGGCGTTTAACGTTCGTCGACAAGCCAGCTCACCTTTCTCGGTTGTTTGGATTGCGTTGGCATAACCTCTCTGACGTCGATGCAATACATCGCACACTGGAGATTGGTCCACATTCCAGGCTGTTGAATTCGGATCTGCTCCTCAATGCTTTTCCGCAACTCGTCCAGGCGCAGATCGCCATTTTTCAAAATGCGAAACTCCAGCACGTCCCGCCCTTCCCTCTGGAGAACCGCGGCCTGCCAGACCTTGGGCCAGCCGGCAACAGGCTCCACGAGTTTCTCGAGGAGCACCGGATAGATGTTTCCTGCGCCCATCACAACCATGTCGTCGCGGCGCGCCTTCAGCGGCGAAATGCGCTGGATCGTGGATCCGCAACGGCAAGGGCCCTCGACCAGCCGCGCGACATCGCGAGTACGGTAGCGAATGAGCGGCATAACGCGGCGTGAGAGCGTCGTCACCACAATTTCGCCGAAACCTTCGGAGTCGCGATCCACGATTTCCACGATCAGATTGAATTCGTCCAGGTGGAGACCGTTGCGCTCGAGACATTCACCGCCGATAAAACCGCAGGTCTCGGTCGTGCCGTAACCTTGAAGCACCGGGCAGCGCCACACATCCTGGGCATAAGTGCGAGTCCGCTCCGGCAGCCGATCGCCTCCGCACATGATGAATTTCAATTTCGGAATGTTACCGGCACTGCTCGCAACATCGGTTAGTGTGAGAAGCCAGGTCGGATCGGCCAGCAGAACCGTATACCGGTCGTCTTGCATACGCCGGTAAGCTTCATCCGCCGGAACCTTTCCCACTACCGAACCAAACACATTCAGGTGACGCAGAGTAGCTTCGGTCATCGGACCGGTAACCCAGAACCCTTGATCGAATGTGCAAAGAACCCTGTCGCCGGAACGGATACCGCAATAGTAGAGAGCGCAGGCTTCGTATCGCGCCAGCCAATCGATTTCTTCGTACGAGAAATACGTGCGCTTCGGACGTCCCGTCGTGCCGCTGGTTTCGCAGACAAGACCGGGAGCCCTGCACAGAAATTGCAGGGGGTCGTCTTGCACGTCTTCGGGCCAGGTATAGAAGTCGCCCAAATGTTCGATCTTTCCGACCCATGCCGGGTCGATATGAGCTTCAGCGAACCGCTTCCGGTAATAGTCGGATCGACTGGCCGTCCAGATCATCAGATCCCTGAACGCCGCACGCGCCCTGGCCCTCAGAATCGCCGAAGGCACAACCGGAGCAAGTTTCGTCATTCGCGGAATGTTGCGGGTGGACCAGTAGTCGGCCGCTCTGAAAATCCGGTTAAACACAATTCACCATCCTACAAGCACGCGAACTCCCCTCCTAAGTTAGGAGGGGTGGACGCGCATCAAAAAAATATCGCGAAGCCACCTTTGTTAGCGCGGCCGGGGTGGTTCCCTTTTTTACTTCGATTCTGGAACCACCCCGTCTGCGCCGTTTCGGAACGGGATCTTCTTCTTAATGGCGCAGCCACCCCTCCTAACTTAGGAGGGGAGCTTCGCACTCTGCAACTCTCCAGCGATTAACAACCGCACGATCATCTCGGCCTCGGAATCTGCGGAGCCGGTCGATGACGATCGCAGCTCGCCGCGCAAAACGGCTTCGGCCATCGCCGCCGCTTCGGCCGGATTGCGCGACAACCATCCGGCGCCCCGCCGAACCAATTCGCGCGCGTTCTCTTCTTCGAGTCCGGGTAAAGGATCGAAGGCGATTGTGGGCAGGCTCATCGAAAGCGCTTCTCTCAACGTCAGCGCACCGGGCTTCGTGACCAACACATCGGCCGCTGCCATGTAGAGGCTGACGTCTTCGGTCCACCCGATAGTGCGAAGGTCCAGTCGAGCCGGCTGTAATTTGCGAAGTCTGGCCAGCAATGCGTGGTCATGTCCCGCAATCGCAATGGCCTGAACGGGAATGCTGGTCCGTCGATCCAGTTCTTTGATCGCGGTGTCGAGACGGGCAGGTCCCATTCCGCCTGCCATCAGAAGAACGATGGGACGTTCCGGCGAAAGTCCACATCGAGTGCGCGCTGTGGCTTTCGACTCGGCGTTTCGGAAGTCCTTCCGAATTGGGACGCCCACGACCTCGATCGGCGTTTCGTCCGTTCCCCATTCCCGCAGTTGTGCGGCGACCCTGTCCGAGGGAACCAGGTACATGTCAATACCCGGCTGAACCCAGGCAGGTTCGCTCTCACAATTGAGAATCATTGCTGCGATCCGAACGGCTCCATCCATTCTGCGCTTGTAGAGAGACGCGATCTCGCAGGCGCCGACCTCAGCGGCCAAAATGTTTTGTGGACGGAGCCGGCCGATCACATCCAGCAGCCTCCGCGTTCCGAGCGCCAACAGTGCCGGAGATATCGTGTGACGATGCAAATTCCGAAGCCTTGCTTCGAAGAGTCTCCGCCAGAGAGACGGACAGTAGCGAATCATGAGCCAATAAGGGGCCACATAAATCGCCCTGAACCAGAGCGGGAACCACTCGATGGCATCAATGATGACCGCATCGCAACCTGTGTTCTCGCGCCAGGCCTCGGCTACGGCCCCTGCAGCGGTGATATCGCCCATTCCGAACGAGAGACTGAGTATGAGAAGCCGGTCCTTGCCTGAAAATTCCTCTCCTAAGTTAGGAGGGGTGGCTGCGCCATTAATAAAATGCCGCGAAGCAACCGATGAAAGGCGCAGACGGGGTGGTTCTCCATAGGAACCACCCCGCCTCGCCCTTGAAATACTCGGGCTCGGCACCCCTCCTAACTTAGGAGGGGAATATTTTTCGCTATCCTTCATTCGTCTCTCCACGGAAGCAATCGAGGCCACAGCACCAGAGCAAGCGACGACATCAATATCAGCTTGAGCCGGCCCCGGAAGCGGTCTTCGAGCAACGTGGACCCGAGCCCCATAATGGACAACATCGACAGGGCAAACAGCATTGAACCGGCCAGGAGACGCAATGAAGGCCTGCCCTCGGATACGCCCGTTGTGAACAAGAGCAATCCTCCGGGAAGCAACACCGCGCTCAACAGAAAATAACCGATGCAGCTGCGGGACTCCTGCACGTAGAGCCAGAACACCAGCATCACATCCCGTATGAACTTCAAACCTTCTCCTCCACGAATCGAAAGTAAACCTCCATCAGACCTTCCTCAGATCCATCCAGGAGGCCGCTGCCCCGCGCCTTCCTGCGAAGCTCAGACAGCGTGCCGAGCGCAACCAGTTTTCCGTGGCTCAGAATGCCGATCCGATCGGCCAAAACCTCGGCTTCCTCCAGATAGTGCGTGGTGAGAATGCTTCACCTTGCCGCATTACAAGCTCTTCACAGCGATCACGGCATTCAAGCCGCCGAACGCAAACGAATTGGAAATCGCTACCCGGATGTGCCGTGGCCGCGCCTGGTTAGGTGTGTAATCGAGATCGCATTCCGGATCAGGCCCATGAAAATTTGCAGTAGGCGGCACAACGCACTTCTGCATGGCCAATACGGTGATCATCAGTTCAACGGCGCCGGATGCGCCCATCATATGACCATGAAGCGATTTCGTGGAGCTGATAGATACGGCCTTCGCGCTCGGCCCAAACACTGCATGTACTGCTCTCGTTTCGGCGCAATCGTTCAGCTTCGTGCCGGTTCCGTGAGCGTTGATGTAGTCCACTTCGTCTGGCACAACCCGGGCTTCCTTTAACGCAAGCCTCATGGCGCGCGCGGGGCCATCGACGCCTGGCTGCGTGATGTGCCCGGCATCGGAACTGGAGCCGTACCCGGCAACTTCGGCGTAGATCCGGGCATTGCGGCGCCGTGCGTGCTCGTATTCTTCGAGGACGAACACCGCGGCGCCTTCGCCGATCACAAGGCCGTCGCGATCAACGCTGAATGGACGGCACGCTTCAGCCGGACACTTCCCATTGCTCGCGAGCACACGCAAGGCTTCCCAGCACTTGAACACTCCGAGTGTCAACGGGGCATCCGATCCGCCGGCCAGCATCACATCGGCAGACCCGTGCTGAATGGTCCGGTACGCGGACCCGATCGCGTCCGTTGCCGACGCGCAGGCCGTAGATACGGAAAGCGAAGGACCTTTGGTGCCGAGCAGCATGGAGATGTGGCTGGCCGCAGCATTGTGCATCAGGCGTGGGATCGTCAAAGGGTGAATACGTGGGGCCTTGTCTTCGTACAACGAGCGGTAGCTGGCGTCATAGCTCTCCGCACCTCCGTAGCCGGAACCCATCGAGACACCGACGCCCGTCGCGAGCTCATCGGTCCACTCGATTCCCGAATCCAGCCGCGCGCAGCGGGCGGCTACGACGGCGAATTGGGCAAATCGGTCCATCAGCGACAGCTCTGCTGCTGAGAAATGCTTTCCGGGCTCGAAGTCTTTGACTTCAGCGGCAACGTGACCGTTTCCGTTCCCGATCTTCAATCGGCTCAGCAAACCAACGGCCGAGCGAGCCTCGGACACATGTTCCCAGACTGAATTCAGGTCCGACCCGAGCGGAGACACAATACCGCAACCGGTTATAACAACGCGGCGCATTAGTTCCGCCCTTCAACCGAAAGCCCGGGCGTTGATGCGATCAGAAAGGCGACGCCATCCACCACGTCGCGGACGCATCGCATGTTCCTGGCAGCGTCATCCGGAATGGTGATATTGAAGGTATCTTCCAGATCAAACACGGTGCAGATAATCGCCAGAGACTCTAATTTCAGTTCGTCGAAAGTCGTATCCAGACCAACGGGAACCGAATCGAGCCGCCCGTTTTTTTTGATCGCCGCAATAACATGTTCTTCAATTTCAATAGATGACATGATCGTTGTCCCCTCATACACGTGGTTCAATATCGGACGCTGTCCTCTTGTTGCACCAGGGACAGCTTCCGGTTAAACGAATTGAACGTTGGATGTTTAAACGTGTGGAGGCGGACGGGACCAGGGCTGCAGGAAGTGCTGCCGGAATGGAGTTTCGTGACGTTGCGGTTCGACGAGAAATGCTTCTTCCGATTCGACGATCCAGATATGCGCGCACTTCAGCAAAACCTTCTCGACGTCCGGAATGTCCGGCGGGAGCCCATGAGGTAAGGTCGCCATCCAGGCTTCAGAATCCGGCGAATGCGACGGCACCATGATCAGGATGGCCTGAAGGATGTCGTCTACATCGGGCCGGTCACCGTAGCCGTAACAGATGTCGAGCGGATATAGCTGGAAAACGGCGAAGGCTACGACCAGGGCGATCATCTTTGACGATCGAAACTGCCGCAACCCGGAAATGTTCACGAAAATAGCTTAATACTTAACGCCCGGACGAAGCACTAATTCTTCGATATTTTTCAGGGATTCCTACTGTAGCGGCGCTCTATGAGCGCCGGTTTTTCGAGGAATCCACGAAAACCGGCGGTCACAGACCGCCGCTACAGTCAGAGCAAACCACTCTAAGGGCGTCCACTGGTCAGCCTCCGGAGATCGCGCGAGGCTTCTTCAAGATCGGGCTGGAGCCGCAACGCGGTGCGCAACTCTGCGATCGCGTCGGGCTTCTGGCCCTCCCGCTCGAGCGCCAGCGCAAGTTGCCAGTGCGCCTTCGGGTGGCCGGGGGCATTGCCCTCCGGTTCCTGCGTGAGGTATTTGCGCAGGTGACGTTCGGCGCGCCGCGGATCGCCGTCGCTCGAGAGCAAGGCGCGGGCGGCTGCGTAGTAGGGTACAAAATCGTCCGGATTATTCTTCTCGGCCTGGCCCAGGACCTCATCGAGTTCGGGCAGCCGATGCTGCGATGCCAATACGGCCGCCAGGACGGCGTAGGCGCGAGTTTGCCCGTGGTCCGCGGACAATGCGAGCCGCGCGTGCTTCTCTGCCAGCTCAAACTTCCTCTGGTGGTCCGACACGTAAAATTCGGCGAGTGCTGCCTGCGAATCGTACTCTCCCGGAGCAACGGCCACCGCCTTGAGATAAAAAGCTTCGACGTTGAGCCAGTCACTTTCTTCCCGCGCCAGACGGGCCTGAGCCATATATCCCTCCCACGCATTGACGTTCACAATCTCCTGCGCGAGCGCCCGGGCTTTCGGCTTCCCACCCATCGCTGCAGGCGCGTTGAGGTAGAAAAGCATCAATTCGTATCTTGCGTCGATGTGGCGGGCATTGAGGCGGAGCGCCGTTTCGGCTTCGTTCTTGAAGCGCAATCCGTACATCATTCGCCTGAAGGCTCCCGCACTTTGCGCCAATTCGCCGTAAACGCGAGCGAGGATGGCATGGTAGTCGGCGTTTTCGTTTTCCAGTCGCACCACATTCTCGGCGAGCTTCAGAGCGGAATTCAGATCACCGAAAGCAATTTTCACCTGGGAAAGCAGGAACGTGGCCCTGGCGTCGGCAGGGTTCTTGCGAACTCGTTCCTCGAGGATTGCACGAGCACGCTTCCAGTGACCGCCATCGATCAAACGATCGACATCCGTGGAGTTCACGGATTGGAGGAGAAAGGCGTAGAGAAGTACAACCGTCGTTTTGCACATGTAGCCTTATGCTTTCGATTGATCGCGGGGAACAGGAGCATTATAGTGACCGGCACTCGGAAAACTGAAGCGAAGTTAATGGAGGTCAGTGATGCGCGTATCGATGGTTTTACTATTGGTTCTTGCCGTTGCGGCGTTAGCAGCGGCGTTTCCGCCGGCGCAGAACCGGACATCGAAGCCCCTCGACATCTATGTGATCGACGTCGAGGGCGGCAATGCGACGCTGTTTGTCTCGCCTTCCGGTGAATCGTTGCTCATCGACACAGGCAATGCCGGCCCGGCTGCGGCTCGTGATGCAGGCCGCATCCTGGCAGCAATCAAAGATGCCGGCCTTCAGCAGATCGATCATCTTATTATCACGCATTGGCACGGCGACCACTTTGGCGGGTTGGCTGAGCTCGCTTCCCACACGACGATTCGCGAATTCATCGATCATGGTCCGAACGTTCAACCGGCCGCTGGAGCCGATGAGTTTCTCGAGAAAACGTATCCGTTCCTTTATGCCAAGGCCAAACACACGGTCGCGAAGCCAGGCGACAAGATTCCCATGGCCGGTCTCGATGTTCGTGTCGTGACGTCCGCTGGTCAAACGATCAAGACGCCTTTGCCCGGCGCCGGCGCCCCGAATCCATACTGCGCCAATTTCAAGGCCGGCGAGAACAATGCCGAGGATCCTCAATCCGTCGGGACTCACATCACCTTTGGAAAGTTCCGCACCGTTCATCTGGGTGATTTGACCAGGAACAAGGAATTCGAGCTGATGTGTCCGAATAATCGTCTTGGCACTGTCGATGTCCTTCTGGGTTTGCACCACGGGCAGGCGAGCTCGAATTCGGAAGTGATGGTACACGCGCTGCATCCGCGCGTCGCCATTATGAACGATGGCACGCGCAAAGGCGGAGAACCTGAAGTGATGAAGACGGTTCATTCATCGCCCGGCCTCGAGGACCTCTGGCAAATCCACTTCTCACAGCTGAGCGGTCAGGAGTACACCGTGCCCGGAGTATTCATCGCCAATACCGTCGACCAGCAGCAGCCGGCAATGCCGATCGCTCCGATCCCTGCGCCGCAACCCGGGCCCGGCGCGCCACCGCCGCCTGCACACAACGGAATGGCGTATTGGATCAAGGTGTCGGCGCACCAGGACGGTTCCTACACGGTCACGAATACGCGGAACGGTTTCAGTAAGACTTACATGCCGCAAAAGTGATAAGGAGGAAACACAAAGAATCAGCCGCGGATTTCACGGATTACGCGGATGGCGCGCATCAATGGCGTTTAATTGCGCGCCATCCGCGTAATCCGTGAAATCCGCGGCTGATTCTTTGTGTACCGTTATTTCCTGAATATCGCCTTCGGCATTAACGCATGAATGCCCTTCGTGCCGTCCACGGCCTGGGTCACGACGAGATCCATCGTGGCGCTGGCAAGCATGTAGGCGTCTTCCCTGCTGAGCCCTTTCATTTCGACGACCCAATCCAGCATCTCGCGTGTTGCGATCTTCGCCGCTTCATCCAAATCGGCATTCAACCCCATGGTCATGAAATGTGTTGGCGTCTCGGCGCGCGGCTGTTTGAGGAGTTTGTTCTTATGCAGAACGACCTGTATCTCGCCTTTCAGTGATGTCTCAATCGCGGACAGGCAGACCTCGCCATATCCCTGCGCAGCGTGACCGTCTCCAATTGACAACAGACCGCCCGGAACGAACACCGGCAGGTAAAGCGTGGTCCCGCCGACCAGGTCGCGGTTGTCCATGTTTCCGCCGAAAACATTCGGTGGACCGCTGGGGACGCGGCCCATTGAGAGCGGCGGCGCAACACCGATGACACCCCAGAATGGTTTCAATGGAACAACCACGCCAGGAGCATACTCGGTTGTTTTCTTCTTCAGATCCAGCCACAGAACCCGGTCTTTGGCATTGGGAAAATCTTCCGGCAACAGACCACGATTTGGTACAAAGCCCTGTCCGGCGATCGGAAGTCTCAGGTCGATCGAGCGAATGCGGATCTCGAGCATATCGCCCGGTTGTGCACCATCTATATAGATGGGTCCGTCCAGGGTGTGGTCTCCGCGCCCTTCACCTTCAACGCCCTCATACACGTCGTACAGTTCAGCCGGTATCTTTTCCTTTGGCACACCGAGCCGCTCGAAATAGCGAGGGTTGCCGGTTGCGGTTTCCAACTTCACGATGTCACCGGAGTTGATGGTCAGCACCGGCTCTAAGGACGCGTCAAAAAAACCTCGATGTACAGTTTGTGTTGTTGCTTTCAACTGATGAACCTTCGGCGAAGTCTGCGCCCAGACGCCTCCAGTGAAGACCAGGACACACGCGATAAGCGTTACGACCTTTCTCATGGTTTTATTCTCCGGTGGTTTTAACTATAGCGGCGGTCCGTAACCGCCGGCCGCGTTGCAGGTTAAAGATTGCCGGCGCTCATGGAACGCCGCCACAGTTAGTATAGAATACCGGTTCACAACCAGGAGGACCGCATATGAGTAAGAACTTTTTATTCGGGATATTGATTGCGCTGGTTTTCTCCTCCACGCTTTCGGCTCAGGGCCAGGGCGGGCAGCCGGCCCGGCCGTTACCGGAAGGAAACGGGAAAACCATCGTCGAGACCGCCTGCACCGTCTGCCACGCCGTCACGATGATTACGAGCACCGGGCACACCCGCGAAGACTGGCAGCTCCTCATGGAGCGCATGGTGTCCGCCGGAGCCGACGTTCCGCAGAGCCAGATCGCCATGGTGACCGATTACCTGACAAAGAATTTTCCGGAAGGGAATGTACCCAAGGCCGTGATCATTCCAGGCTCTGTTAAAGTTAGCTTCAAGGAATGGAAGGTTCCGACGGTGGGTTCGCGGCCTCATGATCCGCTGGCGGCGCACGACGGCTATCTCTGGTACACCGGGCAGTATGCGAGCGTGCTGGGCCGCGTGGATACCAGGACCGGGGAGATCAAGGAATTCCGGCCCCCGATAGCGCGCTCTGGCCCTCACGGCCTCGTGGAAGACAAGGACGGCAACATCTGGTTCACGGCAAACTCCAAGGGCTACATGGGGAAGCTCGATCCCAGGACCGGCAAGTTCACGGAGTACAAACTGCCGCCCCAGGCACGCGATCCGCACACTCCGCTTTTCGATCAAAAAGGCACTCTCTGGTTCACAGTGCAGGGTGCCAATCTTGTAGGCAGACTCGATCCGAAGACCGGTGATGTCAAGGTTGTCGAATCGCCCACTCCGCGGTCGCTGCCCTACGGCATGGTGGTGGATACCAAGGGTACTCCTTATTACTGCGAGTTCGGGGCGCCGAAGATTGCGGCGATCGATCCGAACACGATGGCGATCAAAGAGTGGACCCTGAAAGATCCCGAAGCACGCCCGCGGCGGATCGCGATCACGAGCGACGACGTTATTTATTACGCCGACTATGCACGCGGATTTCTGGGCCGGCTCGATCCGAAAACCGGCGCCATGAAGGAATGGCCGTCGCCCGGCGGACCGGCGTCGCAGCCCTATGGAATTACGTTCCTCAACGGAGTGATCTGGTACAGCGAATCGGCGGTGAAACCGAATACGCTGGTCCGTTTCGATCCCCCGGCCGGCGGCGGAGTCGTGCGGAATATGATGACGACTCGTGACGGTAACCTCGTCATGGCGGAAAGCGCGCTCAACACCGTCGCGCTGGTCACGATCGGTAAGTAGGTTGTGACAATGGGACACAAAGACACAAAGGAAGCCAGAATCCAGAAGCCAGAAGCCAGAATGGGAACCACGACCAAAGCCTGGTTCCCATTCTGGCTTCTGGCTTCTGGATTCTGGCTTCCTTTGTATCTTTGTGTTCCCGCCCTCGCGCAGAGCCCTGACGAGCTGTTTCAGACGCGCTGCGCACAGTGCCACAACGCCGGGAACGCCGTGGGTGCGCCGCTGCCGGACACCTTGCGCCAAATGTCCTGGCAGGCAATTCTCACCGCCCTGGAAACCGGGAAGATGACGGGTATCGGCGACACATTAAGTCCCGCGCAGC
>WNFT01000303.1_pt1 | contig 39282 bp, 28 predicted proteins | sample 5400191 | NCBI WGS metagenome assembly WNFT01 (sample SAMN13153359, study PRJNA577476) | soil metagenome | isolation source: 80 cm saprolite under Madrone tree | place: USA:California | collected 2016-06-14 | reverse complement strand
AACGTGGACGACATCGGCCGCGCCTATGGCCTGCAGGAGGAGGACACGGGCGCGCTGCGCAGCGCGGAGGAGGTCCTCGCCCGCCGCGACCGGCACCGCTCCGAGCTGCGCCCGCCGGGGAAGCCCTCCGCATAAGCGGCCTGCCTTGCCTCCCGCGGATCCGAAGCCCCAGGACCCCCGACCTTTCCCGGAGAGCCTCTGCCACGCCTGCGCCGCCCCCCCGCGCTACGTGACCAGCGATCGCGGCGCAGTCTTCATCTTCTGCCCGGTCCTCCGCAAGTACCCGCCCCAGCCCGTGCTCGACTGCCCGGAATTCGTGCGGCGCACGGACTGAACGGATAATGAAGCGGCCATGGAGCTCGGTCCGGCCCTCGAGGCAGCGACAAAGGCGGCGCGCGACGCAGGTGAGCTGCTGCGCGCCGACTTCCACCGCCCCCGCGGACCGCGCGGCGCGGACGACAAAGCCGACGCCGACCTCGAAGCCGAGGAGCTCATCCGCGGCCGTCTGCGCGACGCCTTCCCGGGCTGGTCCTACCTGGGGGAAGAGACCGGGCGCGCGGGCGGCCAGCCGGGGGCGCCCCTCTGGCTCGTCGACCCGAACGACGGCACCCGCGACTACCTGAAAGGCCGCCGCGGCAGCGCGGTGTCCATCGGCCTGCTCCACGAGGGCCGGCCCGTGCTCGGAGTGGTCTTCGCCTTCGGCCTGGTCTCGGCCAAGGGCGACCGCGATCCCGAGGGCAACCTCCGTTGCGCGGACCCCGCCCGCTACCGGGCGGTCCCCAGCATCGCCCACCGCCTCGCCCTGGTCGCGGCGGGGGAAGCGAGCGCGGCGGTCTCGCTCTTCGCCCCCGGCGCGTGGGACTACGCGGCGGGCCAGGCGCTGCTCCGGGGGGCGGGCGGAGTGCTCCTGGACCAGGACCGCCTCGAGGTTTCCTACGCGCCGGACGGAGGAAGCCGCTGCACGCGCGCCTTCGGGGGGTCGCGCGCGGTGGCGGAGTCCCTCGCCGGGCAGCCATGGGACGCGGTGGGAAAGCGCGCGCTGGGGGCCCACGGCGCGTGGCCGTTCGGCGCGGGCGCGCGGCCCCGGCCGGGAGAGACGGTCGCCGATCCCGGTCTCCTGGCCCGCGCCCAGGGGTGCCTCCTGGGCCAGGTCGCGGGGGACAGCCTCGGCGCGCTCGTGGAGTTCGCGCGGGCGGACGAGGTGGCGCGGGCGCATCCGGACGGCCCGCGCCGTTTGCAGGATGGAGGCGTCTTCGGGCTCCTCGCCGGCCAGCCCACCGACGACTCGGAGATGGCGCTCACCCTCGCCCGTTGCGTCCTCGCCCGCGGGAGCTACGACGCGGAGGCGATGCTTCGTGCCTATCGCGAGTGGCAGGCCTCGAAGCCCTTCGACATGGGCCACACGGTGCGGGCCGCCCTCGCGGGCCGTCCCAACCCGCAGAGCCAGGCCAACGGCTCGCTCATGCGCGCGAGCCCCCTCGCGGTCTACGCGCACGCGGCCTCCCTCGAGGACGCGGTCGGGTTGGCCCGTGCGGACAGCCAGCTCACGCATCCGAACCCGGTCTGCGGAGACGCGGTCGCGGCCTACGTGGCGGCGATCCGCCACGCCCTCCTCCACGGCGACGGCCCGGAAGCGGCGTTCCGCGCGGCCCTCGAGGCGGCCACCACGACCGGCGCGGTCCCTTCGGTGATCGAGGCCCTGCGCCAGGCGGAGGACGGTCCGCCGGTGTGCGACGGCGAGTCGCCGGGCTTAGTGCTGATCGCGCTCCGCAACGCGTTCCACGAGCTGCTGCGCGCCGAGAGCCTGGAGGCGGGGGTGGTGGCCACGGTACGCCGGGGGGGCGACACCGACACGAACGCGGCGGTGGCGGGGGCGCTCCTGGGAGCGGTGCATGGCCGCGAGGCGGTGCCGCCTCAGTGGCGGAGCATGGTCCTGAGCTGCCGGCCATACGCGCCCTGGGCGAAGCGCCCGCGCGCGATGACCTATTGGCCGGTGGACGTGCTCGATCTCGCGGAGCGCCTGCTCGTCCAGGGCGCGCGGATGCTCGCCGCAGATCGATCGACTCCATGACGGAGAGCCACCCCCGCTCGGTGACGATCGCGAAGGACCTGACGGTGACCCTCCAGAAGGACCGCCCGAGCATGCTCGCGAAGGCGGCGGAGGCCATCGCCTCCGGCGGCCTCAACCTGGACGGCTTTGCCGAGGTCGAGGGCATCCTCCACATGGTCACCTCGGACGCCCGGTCGGCGCGGCTGGCCCTCGAAGCGGTGGGTCTGCCGGTGGTCGGGGAGCGCGACGTGGTCGTGGTCCAGGCGGTCGACCGCGCGGGGACGGCCGCCGCCCTCTTCGGGCGCCTGGCCGCGGCGGGCCTGAACGTCGCCTACACGTACGTGGCCTCCCGCAATCGCATCGTCATCGCCGCCGACGACGTGCCGAAGGCGGTGGCGTTGCTCCGCCGCTAGCGGGCGAGAGCTCGCGTCACCGCGAGCCGCCGGGGCGGGGGAGGAGGGACACCGCGAGGGCTCCCAGCGCGGCCAGGGCCGCCAGCAGGCCGAAGCCGAGGGCATAGCTGCCCGTCGCGTCCCGCAGGGCGGCCACCCCCATCGGCACCACCGCCTCCGCCACCCCGTCGGCGGTGAGGATCACCCCCATGAGCCGGCCCATCACCCGCAAGCCGAACAGCTCGGCCGCCATGAGGGGGATGATCATGTAGTCGCCGCCCAGGCCGATGCCGAAGAGGAAGGCGGCCGCGTAGAGGAAGCCGTGGCCGGGAGCGATGGCAATGAGAGGGATGGAGCCGGCCACGATCGTGTAGATCAGCAGCATCACGCGCTTCTTTGCCCAGCGGTCCGCGAGCCATCCCATTAGGAGCCGGCCAAAGATGCTGCCGAAAAGGATGATCGACCCCACGTTGCCGGCCTCCACCTGGGTGAGACCGCGATCGAGGCTCAGATAGAGCTTCAGGTTCTGGGTGGTGCCGCCCACCGCCCCGATGGAGGCCATGCTCCCCAGGGCGAGAAGATAGAACGCCCGCTGCCGGAGCATGCCCCGGAGGAAGCCCGGGATCTCGCGCAGCGACTCGCCGATCTGCTGAAGGAGCGCCCCCTTGGCGCGGTCGGCGCCCTCCAGCCGCGGCGGCTCCCGGACGAAGAACGCCGCGGGGAACGCCACCACGATCATGAGGACGCCCAGGGTGCGCAGGGCGCCCCGCCAGCCGAGGCTCTGGATCAGGTACGGGGCGAGCTGCAGGACGATCACTCCTCCAATGCCGATGCCCAGGTAGGCGATCCCCATGGCCCGGCCGCGCCCCGCGTCGAAGTAGCGGGAGAGCATGACCTGGTTAGGAAGCGGCCCCCCGAAGATGTAGCCGAGGGCGTTGAAGGCGTAGAACAAGTAGAAGAGCCAGAAGGCCGAAGACGTGACCGTCGAGAGCCCGACCAGGGCCCCGCCCGCCATCACGATTCCCAGGAGCATCAGGCGCCGCGGGCCGAAGGTGTCGACGATGATGCCCGCGATGAGGCCGAAGACGACGGCGCACGCGATCTTGCTGTAGGCGTTCCCCGAGGTCACGGCCTGGCGGGTCCAGCCGAGGTCCTTGTAGAAGAAATCGTAGAAGAAGGGGAGACCGTAGAGGGCAAAGCCGACGATGGAGAAGAGGGCCAGGAACGCGGTGACCACCGCGAGGGCCTGGTGCCGGCGGATCGCGTCCGGGGGCGCCGCCGCCTCCCTCATGCCCGGAGCGCTTCCTTCGCTTCCCGGAGTCGCACCGCGTCTGCGTGCGCGGCGTAGAAGGGGTCCAGGGGAAAGCAGCCCGAGACGAGGCCGCTCCTTGGGGCGCTCGTGCAGTCGCTGAAGGTGCGGCAGATCGATTTCCGCCGCAGGGGCGCCCCCCGCAGGACGTCCGCCGGCAGCTCGGGGTAGGCCAGGACCATGCGGCCGAGGCCCACGAAGTCGGCCCCGCCCTCGCGCACCACGCGCTGGGCCACGTGGGGGAGCCACTCCTGGAGGTAGCTGTAGGCGGAGCCCACGAACACGAGCCCCGGGAACGCGGCCTTGAGGCGCCTCGTGGCCTCGATCTGCCGGGCCACCCCGCGCAGCGGGTCCTCAGGGGAGAGGTAGCCGTCCGTGGGCGGGAAGAGGGCCGGCCGCTGGACGTGCGGGTTGTAGTAGGGGCTCCCGGCGGTGATGCAGACCCAGCGCACGCCCAGGGTCTCGAGGAGGCGCAGGAGGGCGCGGCCGTCGTCGAGGGCGGCGTCGAGCCCCTCGTCTTCCACCAGACCGAAGGCCCACCGATAGGAAGAGCTCGAGGCCTCGGGCACACCCACCCCGCCGTCGCCCTTCCGGAAAGGGACGGCGTCGAACACGGACGCCCGCACTCCCACCTCCAGGCCGGGGGCCTCGGCCCGGATGCCGCTCACCACCTCGCGCAGGAAGCGCGTCCGGTTCTCGAAGGAGCCGCCGTAGCGTCCCTCGCGGTCCCGGGCGGAGAGCAGCTCGTGGCCGAGGTAGCCATGGCAGTGCTTCACGTCCACGAAAGCGAACCCGGCCTTCTGGGCCAGGCGCGCGGCGGCCACGAAGTCCGCGACCAGGCGGTCCAGCTCCTCGTCGGCGAGGCGGCGAACGCCGGCCGGGAAGCGGCGATCCAGGATCGGGTGGGCGTAGGCGACGAGGGGCTCCGGGCGGTCCGCGGCGTGGGGCCGCGCGAAGCGGCCCGAATGGGTGAGCTGCAGGCCGACGTAGAGGTCGGAGTGCGCCCGCGGGCCGAAGCTCTCCTTGTGGGCGGCGAGGAGCGAGAGGCGGAGGCCCTCGAGGCCGGCCAGGGTCGACTCCGCCATCAGGAGCTGGTTCGGGTTGGCGCGCCCGTCCGGGCGCACCGCCACCGCCTCCCCGCCCCAGATGAGCTTGGCTCCGCTCCGGCCGAAGTTGCGCCAGCGGCGGTGCGTGAGCTCGCTGGGCGCGCCCTCGCGGGTGCCGTCCCAGCCCTCCATGGGCAGGATGCAGAAGCGATTGCCCACGCGCACGCCGTCCACCTCGAGGGGCCGCGCGAGCGGGGAGGCTGCGGGCGAGACGAGGGTGTCGTCGAAGGCGATCGGGATCCCGCTCTTCGCCAGGTGGCTGCGGAAAGCCTCGGCGGTCTTGAACGAGGCGACGCGCGGCCAGCGCGGATCACTCGTCAACGAAGTCCCCTCGGGGCGTGCTCAGAACTGCAGCCGGACCCCGAGCTGTACGTTGCGCGGCGGAGCGGCCGCGTTCAGCTGCCCGAAGCCGCCCGCGCTCAGGTTCAAGCTCTGGCTGCCGAACCTGAGGTTGGTGTGGTTGAAGACGTTGAACAGGTCGGCCTGGAGCTGAAGCTTCACGTCGCCGCCCAAAGCGAAGCCCTTCCGGATCGAGACGTCCCACATCTGCAGGCTGGGCCCCCGGACCTGGCCGCGGGAGGCGTTGCCGCGGCGGCCTTCCGGGGGGGCGGCGAAGGCCGCGGGGTCGAGCCAACGGACGATGCCGAGATTGACCGGATCGAACCTCTGCGGCTCCGGCAGGTAGGGGTCGCCGCCCAGGAGATCCGCGCGCCGGGTCCCGATCGAGCTGTTGGCGGTGACGGTGATGGACGCCCCCGACTGGCATCGCCCGATGCCGCTGATCTCCCAGCCCCCCAGCACGCGACCCACGCCCTTCTGCGCCTTGAAGAACGGGAGCTGCCAGGTCCAGGTTCCCACCAGGACGTGGGTGCGGTCGAAGTCGCTGGGCCCCCAGTTGTAGTCCTTGTTCGTGTAGTCCTCGGGGTTGTCGCCGTTGCCGCTCGCGTTGTCGTAGGCGCGGCTCAAGGTGTAGCTCACCGTCCAGCGCAGGTCTCCCCGGCGCCGCGAGAGGAAGGCCTGGAGCGCGTGGTAGGTCGAGTCCGCGTCCGAGAGCCGCATCTGGATCACGGAGTAGCCCTTGTAGGGCCGGAGGAAGTTCGTGTTGGCGCGCTGGGCCGTGGGCAGGGCGGCGTTCTGGGCCAGGGCCTCGAACGAGGGCTGGTTGATGTCGGGCTGGCGGAGCAGGTTCTGCCCCTTGCTCCCCACGTAGCCGAGCTCGCCGAAGATCCCCCAGGGCAGGGCGCGCTGCACGCTCACGCTCCAGTTCCAGGAGCGCGGGACCTTCAGGTTCGGGTCCAGGGCGGCGATCGTGCCCTGGGCGGTGGGAGCGGGAACCGCTCCCCCTCCCGGCGCCGACAGGTTGCCGTTCTCGTACTGCGCGCTCAGGTTGTAGGGCGGGTTGTTGAGGGGGCCGTTGTTCGCGCCGCCGAAGAGCAGGTTGCCTTCCGGCCGGTCGTAGAAGAGCCCCACCCCTCCGCGCACCGCCATCTCGGCGTTGCCCGTGGGCGTCCACGCGAAGCTGAACCGCGGCGCGAGCAGTTGGCGGTCGTCATAGAAGCCGCGCGGCGCGTCCGCCGGTACGGCGAGGGCGAGCGGGCTGTTGCCGGTGGGCACCCGGAACAGCTCGTCCTCGGGAACGCCCCCGCCCGCTCGCACCATCCCGTTGTACGGGTCGCCGGAGCCCGGCACGAGGGTCCCGTTGCGGTTCACGGTGACGGCCCGGCTGGGATCGTAGAGGGCGGGATCGAAGCTCGCCATGTTGTTGGCCTGGGTGTACATCGGCTGGTGCCACGTGTAGCGCACGCCCATCTCCAGGCTCAGGTTGCGGGACACGCGCCAGTCGTCGGAGACGAAGCCCTCCACCTGCCAGAAGCGGAAGAACCCCATGGGGTCCGACTGGGCCTCGGTGTAGGACCGGAAGTTGCCGAGCAGGGCGTCCGCGAAGGCGTTGCCCGTGGAGCGTGGGTTGCCGCTGGTGTCGAACCTCAGGTCTCCCGCGTACACGGAGCGCCCGTTCTGGTCCTTGCGGTTGCGGATCAGGAGGCCGCCCGCCTTGAGGCTGTGCGCGCCCTTGAGCCAGGTCAGGTGGTCGCTGAACTGGATGTCCGTGGTGGGCGAGAGCAGCGACCTCTCCGCGCCGTACATGGTCGCGTAGCCGCTCACCCTGGTATCCGGGATGCTGTCCTCGAATCGTCCCCCGCCCGCGAAGAGCTGGGGGAACGCGAACCCGTAGGTGTCGCGCTTCCAGGCGTCGCCCGTGGGCGGGACCCTCTGGCCGTTCCAGGACGCGTTGGCCTTGAACTCGTTGATGAGGTTCGAGGCCATCGTCCAGTTGTGGGAGATCTGGTAGTTGCGCCCGGGGCGGCGGCGGATGGTCGGGATCGTGGGAAGGGAGCTGGAGTCGGAGATGAAGGTCCCGAAGGGGTCGATCAGGTTGTAGCTGTCATAGAGGACGCGCAGGCTCAGCCGATGTTCCGGCGACGCCTGGTAGTCCAGGCGCAGCAGGTCCTGCCTCCAGTCGAACGGGTTGTCGGCCTGGAAGAGCGCGTTGTTCGAGGTCGCGCGGTCGGTGTAGGAGCTGGCGACCTCCTCCATCGCGGAGTAGACGTTCGCGATCGCGCGTCCGTCGGGGGTGATCCGGCCGGCGGGAATGACGTTGCCGGGGAACGGCTGGCCGGTCGTGGGATCGCGGAGAGGGGTGGCGAGCGCGCTGAAGTTGCCCTGGCGCATGGCCTGCGTGGGCAGCGTCCGCAGGGCGGGGGTGGTGGAGCGGCGGATCTTCTTCCACTCCTCGCCCGCGAAGAAGAACAGCTTGTCCTTCTGGATCGGCCCCCCCAGGCTCCATCCGAAGTCGTTGTAGCGCAGGCGGGCCTTGTCGACGCTCCGCGCGTTGTTGAAGAAGTCGTTGGCGTCGAGCCCGTCGTTGCGGTGGTACTCGTAGGCGCTGCCGTGGAAATCGTTGCTCCCGCTGCGTGTGACCACGTTGATGGCGGCTCCGGAGTTGCGCCCGTACTCGGCCGAGAAGTTGGCGGTCTTGATGGAGACCTCCTCGATGAAGTCGATCCCCACGTTGCTGATCTGGCTGTTGTTGCTCCCCGAGTCCATGTTGAAGCCGCCGTCCACCATGAGCAGGCTGGCGTTGGTGCGGCTGCCGTTGACCGAGGTGTTGATCCCGAGGCCGGTCATGATGTCGAGGGCGTTGAGGTTGCTGTCGAGGAGGGGCGATCCCGGGATGAGGCTGGCGAGCTGGAGGTATTGGCGGCCGTTCAGGGCCAGGTTCTGGACCTGCTCGCGGTCCACCACCCGGGCGACCTCTCCCGAGACGGTGTTCACGGTCTCTCCGGCCACCGTGACCTCGATGACCTCGCTGATGTCGCCCACCCCGAGGGTGAAGTCGGCGGTCACCCGGCCGTCGGCCACGAGGGTGAAGCCGGTCTTGACCGCTTTCTTGAATCCGCTCAGCTCCGCGCTCACCGTGTAGCTTCCGACGGGCAGGCTGGCCACTACGTAACCCCCGGCTTGATCCGTGAGGGCGGTGCGGGTGAGGCCCGTGCGGTCCTGGGTGACGGTCACGGTCACGCCGGGAAGGACGGCCCCCTGCGGGTCGGATGCGGTCCCCGAGATCCGCCCGCTCGTGGTCTGGGCCGCGAGCTGCGTCGCCGCGAGGGCCAGGAGCACGACCGCCGCCCGGAGCCAACCGCGGACGCTTTGCGTTCCCGCCATGATTCCCTCCTTCGTTCGCATCACGCGATCGTGATCCGGCTCTTCTTCTCCATCGCCTGGTTCGCGGCGATGCAGGCCAGGGCCGATCCCATGGCCTTGTCGGGCCCGCACCGGAGGGGCTTGCCCACCCGGACCGCGGCACAGAACTCCGACACCTCGTTGCGGTAGGCGAGCAGCCGATCGACGCCCTGATTGCGGGAGCCGCTGGCGGCCCGGCCGGCCGCGTCCGCCACCCGGCTCTCCGAGGCCTCCGTCACGGGGCCCGCCCCCTTGGCGCTCACCTCCAGGCTGGTCGCCTTCTTCTCGTCCCCCTCCTGGAAGAGGTAGGCCTCGGTCTCGCCGCGCAGGATCAGCGATCCCTTGGTGCCGAAATAGGCCTCGTAGTAGTGGTCGTAGGCGTTGGACTCGATGGAGGTGAAGACCGCGGTCCGGCCGTGCGGGTACTCGAAGACGACGTACACGTGGTCCGGGACCTCGCGCGCTTCGTTGGTCCAGCGATAGACGCCCCCCGATCCCAGCACCGCCGCCGGAGTGGCCCCGAAGAACCAGTTCGCGATGTTCACCTGGTGGCTGGCCAGCTCGGCCAGCAGGCCCTGGGAGTACTTCCAGTAGAGCCGCCAGTTGATCAGGTGGTCGAAGGTGGGGTAGCCCCAGCGCGAGGGGTCGAAGTCGGGGGACGGCGGGTCCTCTTTGCGCCGCCAGGGGCCGTTCCTATGCCAGAGCAGGCGTGCGTGGAAGACGTCGCCCAGGATCCCGGGCTTGACGATCCCGTCGTAGGCGGCCTGGTAGATCGGGTTGTAGTTGCGCTGGTAGCCGATCTCGAGCAGGCGGCCGGTCTTCTTCGCCGTCTCGAGCATGCGCCGGCACCCCTCGGGGTCCCAGGCCATCATCTTTTCGCAGAGGACGTGCTTGCCCGCCTCCATGCAGCCCGTTGCGACCTCGGCGTGCATCCAGAGGGGGACCGCGAGGACCACCGCCTCCAGGTCCTCTTTCTGGAGCATCGTCTTCCAGTCTTCGTAGTGCTTGGCCGGGGGCACCCCCGCCTTGGCCAGCACCTCGTCGGCCCTCTGAAGCCGGGTGGGGTTGACGTCCGCGAGGGCCCGCACCTGGGCGTAGGCGGGGTCGGTCTCTCCGAGGAGGACCCGCCCCTGGCCGCCCAACCCCACGAAGCCCACGCGCACCGGCCCGCCTCGCACCGGGCCCCGGACGGCCGCGGCCGCGCCCAACGCGGCCAGGGCGGGGGTGGTGGCCACCGCCTTCAGGAAGTTCCGCCGGCCATGATCCTGTTCTTCGGGTGTGAGGTTCATGACGCCACGGCCTCCGTGCGGGCCGCCGCGCTCCGCGTACGGAGCAGGTCGAGGCCCGCGATGCGGCCGGTCCGGAAGGAGAAGAGCACCAGGACCGCCGCCGCTTCGATCAGGTTCTTGTTGACGATGAGGTAGGCGCCCTCCGCCCCCGTCTGGGCGGTCCCGCTCAGCGGGATGGCCGAGAGGTAGAAGACCGCGAGCAGGAGCAGCGCGCCCACGCAACCGGCCTGGGTGAACAGGCCGAGGACGAGCGAGAGACCGACGAGGAGGAGGCCGACCATGACCAGCAGGTCGATCTTGTCGAGCCACGGCGAGTCCGCGAGCCGATGGAACAGGCCGGCGAAGGGTCCGGCCGCGGCGCCTTTCAGGTAGCCGGCCGAGGTCCAACGGCCGAGCGGCACGCCTTCGCGGCTCCAGGACGGCGCGATCACCTTGTAGAAGCCCTCGTAGAGGAAGTGCCAGCCCACGAGCGTGCGCAGGACGATCAGGGAGACCTGCTGCAGTCTTGACTCCTTATCGTTCATCGACCCCCCCTCCTATCCTCCCCCACGTAGGGGGGAGGGAACGCTGCTACACGTTCGGCTCCGCGTTCACAGCGCCACGCTACCCATCGTCACTCCCTCGTGGGCGCCGAGAATCCGCAACTGATCGGGGGCCGCTTCCTCCGTGACCAGGGCCATCGTTCGGGGATGGGCCGTGCAATAGCGCTCGGCGAGGGCGGCCCCGCCCACCAGGAAGGCGGTGGCGAGGGCATCGGCGGTGGCCGCGTCGTCGGCCACCACGGAGACGCTGAGCACGCCCTCGGCGGGCCAGCCGGTGCGGGGATCGAGGACGTGGCCGTAGCGCTGCCCGCCCGCCTCGAAGAACTGCTCGCCCGCCCCGCTCGTGCCGAGCGCGGCCTCGCGCAGGCGGAGCCGCGCGAGCGGCCCGTTCGTCACCCGAGCCGACCGCACGTCGACCGCGAAGTCCTCGCGGCCGCCTCCGATCGCCCGCAGGCTGCTGCCTCCGGCCGAGAGCAGTGCCCGCTCCACTCCGCGGCGCCGCAGGAGGTCGGTGATGCGGTCGAGGGCGTAGCCCTTGCCGATGGCGTTGAAGTTCACCTCAACCCCGGGCCGGGTGAACCGCACGCCGCGGTCGTCGAGCGTGACGTGCGTCATGCCTACGCTTCCACGAGCGGCCTCGATCTCGCCCGCGGTGGGGAGGCGGCCCTGGCGGCGGAGGAAGCCCCAGCAGCGGCTGAGCGGAGTCGAGGTCACGTCGAACGCTCCCTCGGTCTCGCGGTGGAGGGTCTGACACCGCTCGAGCAGGGTGCGCAGATGCCGTCCCACCGCGACCGGCCGTTCGCCCGCCGCGCGGTTGACCGCCGACACTTCGCTAGTGTCGCGAAAAACCGTGAGGGCGTCTTCCAGCCGGTCGATCTCGTCGAGGGCCTCGCGCGCGGCCTGGATGTGCCGGCTGTCCTCGCCCGGGAGCGTGATCTCGAAGCGGCAGGCCATGGCGGGCCGGTGAACCCGCACCCAGAAGCCCGCCTCTTCGGCCCGGGGCCGCGACCGCACCGAGAACATCTCGCGGCGGCTGAGCAGGCCGATCCCGGGATCCGGACTCGGAGCGATCGGCGCCAGGCTCATCGGCCGGGAGGCTACACCGACTCACCAAGCGCCGTCAATGGCTCATATAGGATATATGACTGTCAGGGCTGCAGCTGTTAAGTCAAGGCAAGAGAGCAGGATAATGGAGTGGGGCCACGCAGTTACCAGGCCGGGGGCCGAGCGAAGCCCCGGTCCCCCCGGTCGCGCTCGCGCAATCGGTCGCGGATCGGCCACGGACGGGGCAGGATGCCCAGGGCCACGAGACCGCTGCGGTACTCGTAGCGGAGCGAGATGCGATCGGCGGGAGTGGGCTCGGGGTCGTAGCTGACGACGACCGCGGGATCCTCGGCCATGGCCCCCCAGCCGGTGCCCGGGAACGAGCCGCCGCCCGGGTAGGCGCGCGAGCGATCGCGGGGCGCTTCGAGCTTCGCCGAGGGCGCGTCGGCCGCGGCCGGCGGCGGCCCTTCGGGAAGAGGGGCGGCTTCGCCGGCCCGATCGCGCTCCTCGGAGCGCGAGGATTCCTCGCGCCAAGGCTCTACACCCAGGGGCTCCGGGCGCCGGTGGGCGTACCGACGGCGCTCGCGATAGACGAGGGCCTGGATCCAACCCATCTTGCTGTTGGCCTTGCCCGAGCGGGCCGCGTAGGAGGCCCGCTCGTCCACGAACGTGAAGCGCCGCACGTCCGCCAGGGACGTCCGCCAGCCCCGGATCGTGCTCTGCTCCCACGGTCCGAGCACATACATGCGGTTGGAGTCGCGCTCGCCGCTGATCGCGTTCAGGCCGTCGACCGTGAGGACGACGCCCAGACGCTCCGCGGTGCGGTTCGAGAGCACCACCGCATAGCTCGAACCCTCCCGCGCCTCGAGATACCAGCGGGTGGAGCCGTCGGGGGACGCGTATAGGGGAACGTGGCGGCCGTCCACCTCGATGGAGACCCCGACCAGGGCGCCGGGGGTTTCGCCGGAGTCCCACCACTGCGCCTCGGCCGCGCCGGCGCCCAGCAGCAGGGTCAGGAAGACGGGAAGAACGTGCTTCATGCTCCACCTCTCGGCCTGGATACAGGGACACCGGCCGGCTTATTCCCGCGCGTTGCGGAGGCCGCGACGGCCCGTGTAAGCTTCGGACCGCTCCCGCCCCGAAGGGGAAACCGATGAAACTGCGCCGTTTCCTGTGGCTGCTCGTCGCGGTGACGGGGGTGGCCCTGGGGGGGCTGGTCGGCCTCGGCTGGCCGGCCTTCCCGCCCGACGCCCCCGCCCGAACCGCCGCGTCGCGCGCCCCCGGGGACGGCGGTCTCCGCCGGCCGTTCCCCGCCCTGAGCTCCCGTGACCCGATGACGCCGAAGCGGGTGGCCCTCGGCCGTCAGCTCTACTTCGACCCCATCCTCTCGGGTGCGAACGACATGTCGTGCGCGACCTGCCACCACCCGGACCTCGGCCTCTCCGACGGCCGGGGGCAGTCGATGGGGAAGGGCGGCACCGGTCTCGGGCCCGCGCGCACGGGGGGAGCGGTCGTGAAGCGCGGGGCGCCCACCCTCTGGAACGCGGCCTTCAACCACCGCCAGTTCTGGGACGGCCGCGCGTCCGATCTCGAGGACCAGGCGCGCTTTCCCATCACCTCGCCCATCGAGATGGATCAGAAGCCGGCGGAGCTCGTTCAGGAGCTGAGAGCGATCCCGGAATACGTGCGGCTCTTCGACGAAGCTTTCGAGGGCACGCAGGGCTCCGCGGTCACGTTCGAGAACACGACCCGGGCCATCGCGGCCTTCGAGCAAACCCTCATCTCCGACGCCTCGCCTTTCGACCGCTACCGGATGGGCGATCCCACCGCGCTCACCCCGGCCGCGCGGCGGGGCCTGACCCTCTTCCGCTCGCTCAAGACCCGCTGCTTCGAATGTCACGGCTTCCCGACCTTCGCCAACCCGGACTTCAAGGTCATCGGCGTCCCCGACCTGCCGGGACAGGAGAAGGACCTCGGCCGGGCCGAGACGGGAGCGGGGCCGGCCTACGAGCGCGCCTTCAAGGTCCCCACCCTTCGGAACGTGGCCCTGACCGCTCCCTACATGCACAACGGGCGCTACAAGACGCTCGAGGAGGTGCTCGCTTTCTACGCCAAGGGCGGGGGCCGCGGCGAGGGGCTCGAGCTCAAGAACCTGGACGACAAGATCCGGGTCTTCTCGCTGAGCACCGACGAGCAGCAGGACCTGATCGCGTTCCTGAAGTCGCTCACCGACGAAGAGCGCCTTCCCGAGATCCCCGATCGCGTTCCCTCGGGCCGGCCTTTGGTGCCGCACTTGCGGGGCCCCGCGGCACACGCCACTCGTCGCGCGCCCGCGGAGAGCCCGGCGAAGCCGGCCCCGGAGCACGCTCCTCGGACGATCACGGTCCGGCCCGGGGCGTCGATCCAGGCGGCGGTCGACCAGGCCCGGCCCGGCGATACGATCGAGGTCGAGCCGGGGACCTACCGGCAGAGCGTGCTCGTCGACGTCGACCGGATCACCCTGCGCGGCCTGGTGAAAGACGGCCAGCGAGCGATCCTCGACGGCGATCTCGAGGTGGACAACACCGGCCTCTACGGCGTGTACCCCGTCGAGTGCCGGGACGTGCGGGTGGAGCGCGTGGTGGTGACGGGAGCCCGGGACGCCGCGATCTACGTGGGCCAGTCCGCCGATATCGTGGTCCGGGACAACGAGGTCCACGACAACGTGACCGGCATCGAGATCGAGAACTCCGTGAACGCCCTCGTCGAGGGCAACCATGCCCACGGGAACACGGGCGGGATCCTGGTCTTCCTGCTGCCCAACAACCCGTCGAAGGTGGGGAGCGACACCCGGGTCGTGAACAACCGGGTGATCGCGAACAACCACCCGAACTTCGGCGACCCGAGCGCGATCGTGAGCCAGGTGCCGCCCGGCACCGGCATCTTCATCATGGCCGCCGACCGCACCGAGGTGGTGGGCAACGAGGTCCGGGGGAACGACTCGTTGGGGATCGGGGTGGTCAGCCTGACCGGCGTCCTCCCCCGGGGGACGTCCTTCGACGTGGGCGTGATCCCCGAAGCCAACTGGATCCACGCCAACACCCTCGCCGGGAACGGCGGGAACCCGGCCCCGGCCGTCAAGGCCATGGCCGGCCGAGGTGTCGACCTGCTCTGGGACGGCAGCGGATGGGACAACGCCTGGCACCAGCCGGGGGCCATCGCCTTTCCGCCCCTCCTGCCCGACCGCACCTGGCCCGACGTCCTGCGGCGGGCCTGGTCCCGGGTGATCTCCTACCTCGCGGAGAAGGCGGGCTAGGAGCTGCCCAGGCGATCGAACGCGAGGTTGAGGATCGGGTAGCGCCGCCAGTCGTGGTAGTCGAAGTGCCACCACTCGGCCTCGTAGACGGTGAAGCCCGCGTCCTCCATGGCCGCGCGGAGGAGCTCCCGGTGCCAGCGCTGCTCCGAGGTCCCGCCCGGGAAGCCAGGGTAGGAGCGCTCCGACATCTCGTCGTACCCGCCGGTCATCTCCACCGCCTGGCCATCGGCGAGGCGGCAGAGGGTGAGGTCCACCGCGCAGCCACGGTTGTGGCGGGAGCCCTGCGCGGGATCCGCCACGAAGACGCGCTTGTCCTCCGGGGTCGCGTCCCAGAAGACCTTCGTGACGTACCACGGGCGGTACGCGTCGTGGATCAGCAGGCCGTAGCCCTGCTCCCCCAGCCGGCGGTGGGCGCGGGCGAGGGCCTCCGCGGCCGGCCGCTGCAGGAAGGCCCGGGCCTCGCGGTAGACGGGGGTGGAGAGGAAGTTGAGGGCGGTGGCGTAGCGGATGTCGAGCCTGATCGTGGGGTCGAGGGACGACAGGTCGACGAGGTCGGGAGGGAGAAAGCTTCCAGGCTCGCGCGGCGGGCTCGCGGCGAGGGCGGCCTTCGTCAGCTCCGCCACCGGACGGGGAGGCTTCACCCGGAACGTTCCCGCCCCGTCCCCGCCGCTCGTCCGCCGGGCAAAGACGATCCCGTTCAAGCTCACCGCGGTCGCCCGGCCTGAGGGGTCGCGGGTGAAGCGGAGGGTCTCGCCCGCGTAGAGCCCGCGGTCGGGGAGCTGGAAGACGTCGGCCGAGCCCTCGGACAGGGGATACGAGGTGAACCATTCGATCAGGGCCTCGAGGCGTCCGTCCTTCTCCAGGACGTACAGGAGGTCGTGGTCGGGGCCGTATTCGCCCACCAGGCCGGTCCACTTTGCGGGAGGGGAGGAGGGCGCCGCGTCGGGGACCCGCGTCCACGCGCCGTCTCCGATGCGGAGGGCGCCGTCCCGCGTCGCGATGCCGAGGCCGAACCCCAGCAGGTCGTCCACCACGAGGCCCCTCGGCCCGTTGCGGAGGCGCAGGCGCTGCTCCTCGTCGCTGCGGTGCAGGTAGAGCTCGCCGTCGCGTGGGACCAGCTCCGCCGTGGCCTCCCCGCGGACGTAGCGGCCGGCCAGCCGCCGCGCGAGCGACGGGTCGACGGGGGTGGTGACCTCCGGCTCCGGCAACGGCCGGCCGTCTCGCCGGGCCAGGAGCAATCGCAGGGCCGCGTTCGCGATGCGGTCCGTCACCGCGTTGGCGCAGTCCTTCGTGGCCACCACCACCACCCCGAGGCGATCGTCGGGCAGCGCGCCCAGCGAGGTCGCGAAGCCGTAGACCGCGCCGTCATGGCCGACCAGCCGGTGCCCATCCAGCTCCGAGACGTGGAAGCCCAGGCCGAAGCCGCGCTTGTCGCCGGGGCGGGCGAACTGGGGTGCCCACATCGCCTCGAGGGTCTCCGGCTTCAGCACGGGGCCGCCCGGACCACGCCCTCCCGCGAAGAGCGCGGTCACGAAGCGGGCGAGGTCGCGGACGGTCGAGTAGAGCCCCCCCGCAGGGGCGATCCCCAGCTCGAAGCGCGGAGCGGGGAAGACCCGGCCCTCGTAGGTCCACATCACGGCGCTCGCCAGGTGGCGCCGCAGGGCCGGCGGGGGAGTGAACGTGCTCCGGGCGAGGCCGAGGGGGCGAAGGACGCGGCGGCTCAGGAGGGCGGCAAAGGGCTCGCCCTGCGTCTTCTCCAACACTCGTCCCACCACCGCGATCCCGGCGTTCGAGTACTTGGTGCGCGTGCCCGGCTGGTAGACGAGGGTGGTCGCATTGAGGCTGCGCACCAGGTCGGCCAACCCTACCGGGGCAGGGTCGAAATAGCTCCCCGTCGGGGGCTCCCGCACCAGCCCCGACCGGTGCGCCATCAGCATCCGCAAGGTGATGGGCGTGCCGAAGGGGTTCGTAGGCGTGAAGTCGGGGAGGTAGCGGGTGACGGGCGCGTCGAGGTCCAGCTCCCCCTGCTCCACGAGCTGCATCACCGCCATGTCCGTGAAGAGCTTCGAGACCGAGCCGACCCGGAGCACCACGTCGGCCGTCATCGGGGTCTTCTTCTGGGGGTCGGCCTCGCCGTAGCCGCGGGCCCACATGATCTCCCGGCCCTGGACGAGAGCCACCGCCACCCCGGGCAGCCCCTTGTCCGCCATCTCGTGGGCGATGAATCGCTCGAGGACCGCCACCACCGGCGCGGGCGCGGGCACTACCCCCGGGAGGTCGTGGGGGATCGCCACCACCCCGAGGGCCGCGATCACCAGGAGGCAGGTTCTCGGGACAAACGGTCGAAGACGAGCGTTCATGCGATTATGATTCTGGCCCAGGCGAAGGGGCCTGGCGAGCCATGCCACGGGACTGGAAAGCCGTCTTCGAAGCCGACGTGCCGCGGATGCTCGAGGACCTCGAGGCCATGGTGCGCCTGGAGAGCCCGTCGGACGACGCCGGGCGGGTCTCCCTCCTCGCGGCCTGGGTCAAGGACCGGCTCCGGGAGCGCGGCGTGTCGGCCGAGCTGCGGCCCTGTCCGCCGCGGGGCGAGGCGGTGCTGGCCTCGATTGGAGCCCGGGACCGGGGGGCGCTCCTCCTCGGACACCTCGACACGGTGTGGCCGGCGGGCACCCTCGCGACCTTCCCGTTCCGGATCGAGGGGGATCGCGCCTCCGGGCCGGGAGTCTTCGACATGAAGGCCGGGATCGCGGTGGCCCTGGCCACCCTGGCGGGCCTGGTCAAGGAGCAGCAGCCTCCCGCGGTCTCGCTCCTGCTGGTCCCCGACGAGGAGGTGGGGACCGCCGCCTCCCGCGAGCTGCTGATGAGCGTGGCCCGGCGGCACCGCCAGGTGCTGGTGCTGGAGCCGTCCCTCGACGGCGCCGCCAAGATCGCGCGCAAGGGGACGGGCGTCTTCCACGTGTCGTTCACGGGCAAGGCCGCCCACGCGGGCCTCGAGCCCGAGAAGGGGGCCTCGGCCCTCATGGAGCTGGCCCTCTTCGTCATCTTCGTGGAGACGCTCCTGGATCCGGAGAAGCAGACGAGCGTCGTGGCCACCATGGCCCACGCGGGCACCGCCGCGAACGTGGTGCCCGAGAAGGCGACCCTGACCGTCGACGTGCGCGTCTGGTCGAGCGGGGAGGCCGCGCGCATCGAGGAGGCGATCCGTACCTACCGCTCGGTGGACCCGCGCGTGTTCGTCTCCATCGAGGGCGGCTTCGACCGGCCGCCCATGGAGCCGACCCCCGCCTCGCAGGTCCTCTTCGAGAAGGCGCGGGCGGCCGCGGCGCGGCTGGGCTTCGCGCTGGAAGCGGCCCGGGTGGGGGGCGCCTCCGACGGCAACCTGACCGCGGCCGCCGGCGTCACCACCCTGGACGGGCTGGGGCCCACGGGGGGAGGAGCCCACGCCCGGCGGGAGTACGTGGCCCTCGCCGACCTGCCGCGCCGCGCGGCGCTCCTCGCCGCGCTCTTGGCGGAGGGCTAGCCCTCCCGCTCAGGGCTCGACGTCTCGGGCCGCGGCGTGGGCGAAGCCGCGCCTGCTCGCGCGTACGAAGGCGGTCATCTCGTCCACCAGCGGGTCCTGCAGCGCGGCCATGCGTTCGAGGGCGTCGGGCAGGCGCAGGCTCGCCCGCAGCAGGAGGCGGTAGCCCTCCTTGAGCGCGCGGATGTGGGGGGCGGGGATGCGCGCCCGCCGCAGCCCGACCAGGTTGAGGCCGCAAGCCCGGGAGGGGACCCCGTCGGAAGTCACGAAGGGCAGCGCGTCCTGGATCACCTTGGAGTTGCCCCCGATCATGGCCAGGCGCCCGATCCGGCAGAACTGGTGGACCACCACCCCGCCGGAGAGGAACGCCCCGGTGTCGATCTCCACGTAGCCGGCCAGGGCGGTGTTGTTGGCGATGATCACCTGGTCGCCGATGCGGTTGTCGTGGGCGATGTGGGCATAGGCCATGAGGAAGCACCCCGACCCCACCCGGGTGACCTGCCCTGGCCGGGTGGCGCGGTGGATGGTGACCCCCTCGCGAATGCGGTTCCCGTCGCCGATCTCGAGCCTCGTCTCTCCCCCCGTGAAGCCGAGGTCCTGGGGCTCGCTGCCGAGGACCGCGCCCTCGTGCACCGTGTTGCCCGCGCCCAGTGTAGTGTAGCGCTTCACCACCGCATGGGCGCGCAGCTCGGTGCGGGCTCCGATCGTGACCTCGTCTTCCACGACCGCGCAGGGACCGATCACGACGCCTTCCCCCAGGCGCGCGCCCCCGTCCACGATCGCCGTGGGGTGGATGCTCATGGCCGTCGATCTTACACTCACCTCGAGATGAGGGACCGCCTGCTCGGCCTGCTGCTCTTCCTGCCCGTTCCCCTCGTCCTCTGGCTCCTCACGCGCCAGCCCCTGGGCACCCTCGCTTCCCTGGCCATCGGCTTCGCGCTGATGGCCACCCACCGGCTCTACGCCCGGCCCTTCGCGCTCGGCCGCGCCGACCGCCGCTGCCTGTGGTGCGGCCGCGCCGCGGGCGACGGCCCCGCCCTGCGGGTCCGCGAGCCGTTCGGCCCCACGTCATGGCGCGCGTGCGGAGACGACCACGCCCGGCGCGTCGGGGGCGCGCTCGCGTGGGCCGCGGCCCATGCCCGCTTCCTGAAGATCGGGATCCTGGGGACGCTCGTCGTTTTCCTGCTCGCCGGCCTCGCGACCGTCCTGGGCCGCTGGGGAGCCCTCGGCGCGGACGACGCCGTCGCCTTCTTCCGCCTCGGGATCGCGGTGACCGTCCTGCCCCTGGGCTTCTGGTCCGCGGTCCCCCGCCCGGCCGAGGCCGAGGCGAGGGTGCCCTTCCCGCTCCACATCCAGGCCCTCATCGGCACCGCCTGGGTGCTGTGGCTGTTCCGCCTGGTGGGCCTCTGGTGGCTCGTGGCGGCGAGCCTTCACGTGGCTCGCCGCCTCGGCCTCGTCTGACCCGGGGCCTACTTGGTCGCGGGCTCTTCCTTCTTCTTGATCGCCTCGAGGGCGATCGTCACCTTCACGTCGTCCCCGAGGAGGTAGCCGCCCGAATCCAGGGTCTTGTTCCACAGGATGTTGTAGTCCTTGCGGTTCAGCGTGGTCTCGACTTCGAAGCCGATCCTCTCGTTCCCCCACGGGTCCTTCATCTCGCCCAGCACGGTGACCGGCAGGGTGACCTCCTTGGCCACCCCTCGCATGGTGAGGGTGCCGGTCACCTCGTAGCTATCCTTGCCCGTGGGCTTCACCTTCGTGCTCCTGAAGGTGATCTCGGGATGGTTCGCCACGTCGAAGAAGTTGGGTGAGCGCAGGTCGTCGTCGCGCTGCTTGTTGGCGGTGTCGATGCTGGCGGTCTTGATCTTGAACTCGACGGCCGAGGCCTCGGGCTTGGCCCGGTCGACCTGGACCGCTCCCTCCACCTCCGTGAACTTGCCGGTCACCTTGCTCATCAGGTGCCGGATCGTGAACTGCGCGTTGGAGTGCACCTTGTCGACGGTGAAGGTCTCGGCGGCGAAGAGGGGGGCGGCCGCGAGGATGAGGACGGCAAGAGCGCTGAGCCGAATGCGCAGCGTTCCCGTGGGCTTGGCTTTCATGGTCCTTGTTCTCCTTTATGGCTGATGCGGGGTCTACTGGTCTCTGGTTGCGGCCCGGGCCGCGGCCCGGACTTCGTCGAGCAGGTGGATGAGCTGGGAGGTGCGCGCGTCACCCAGGCGGCCCACGACCTTGCCCGAAGCGCGGGCCAGGGGGGTTTCCAGGTCGGCGAGCACGTCGAGGCCGGCTTGGGTGATCCAGCAGAGCACCTGGCGGCGGTCCTCCGGGCAGCGCTTGCGGCGCACCACGCGCTTGGCCTCCAGGCGGTCCAGGAGCCGGGTCACTCCCGGGCTCTTCTCGATCATCCGCTGGCCGATCTCCAGGGTGGGCAGGCCCGAAGGGCCCGCGCCCCGGAGGATCCGGAGCACGTTGTACTGCTGCAGGGTGATCCCCCGGGCCTCCACCACCCCGGAGAGGACGCGCCTCAGGAGATCGGTCGTGCGCAGGAGGGCCACCACGCCCTCGGCGGCCTTGGAGTCGAAGGGCCGGCCCTGCTTGATCTCCTTCTGGATCGCGCTCACCCCGACAGTTGACGACACAATACATGACTGGTCAAGTAAAAAGAGGTGAAGCCGCCCGCGTTGCCGGGGGCGGCCGGTTCGTGGTCTCCTTGCCGGATGACGGACCAGGTCCAGGCCGTCGTCATGCCCGCCCCCGGCCGCCCCGTCGAGATGAGGAGCTTCCCGGGGCCGCGCCCCGGGCCGGGGGAGGCCGTGCTCGAGACCGTGGCCAGCGAGGTCTGCGGGACCGACGTCCACCTCCACCACGGCCGGCTGGCCGGCGTGCCGTATCCGATCATCCCCGGCCACGTGAGCGTCGGCCGCGTGCTCGAGACCGGCGGCCCCCTGCGGGACGTGGAGGGCGGGGCGATCGAGCCGGGCCGCCTCGTCACGTTCTACGACGTCTACGGCACCTGCGGTGCCTGCTGGCATTGCCTGGTGGCGAAGGCCGCGACGCGCTGCCCGCACCGCCGGGTCTACGGCATCACGACCAGCGCGAAGGAGGGCCTGCTCGGCGGCTGGGCCCAGCGGATCCACTTGAAGGAGGGCGTGCGGGTGCTTCCGCTGCCCGCGGGCCTCGCGGCCGAGGACTTCATGGGAGCCGGGTGCGGGGGGCCCACGGGCTTCCACGCGGTGGAGCGGGCGGGGATCGCCCTCGGCGACACGGTCGTGGTGCAGGGCAGCGGCCCCGTGGGTCTCTCGGCCCTGGCCTTCGCCTCCCTGGCGGGGGCCCTCCGCGTCCTCGTGGTGGGCGCCCCCGCCGCTCGGCTGGAGGCGGCACGCCGGCTCGGGGCCGAGGACACCCTCGACGTGGGCGCCACCCGGCCCGAAGACCGCGTGGCCTGGGTGCGCGACCGCACGAGCGGCCGGGGCGCGGACGTGGTGATCGAGGCCTCGGGGAATCCCGCGGCGGTGGGGGAAGGGCTCGAGATGATCCGGGACGCGGGCCGCTACGTCGTGGTCGGCCAGTACACGGATGCGGGGGACGTCACCCTCAACCCGCACCGGCACCTCAACCGGCGCCACGCCACCGTCCTCGGCTGCTGGGGCTACGAGTACACGCACCTCCACCGGGCCACCCTCCTCATGGCCCGGCATCGCGAGCGCTTCCAGTGGTCGCGCCTCGTGACGCGGGAGTACGCGCTCGAGGAGGCCGGCCGCGCTCTCGCCGACATGGAGGCCCTGGCCGTGGTCAAGGCCCTGATTCGCCCGCGCGGCCGCTAGCGGCGCTTCTTCGCGGCCGCCGCCTTCTTGATCAGCGCCACCGCCCCTGTGGCGTCCGCCTCGGTCGCGAACCCGAACACGGCCGAGAACTTTCGCCCCGCGGTCTGGGCCACGAGGAAGCTCACGTTGAGCCCGGCCTCGCCCAGCGCCCGCGCCATCGCGTGCCCGAGCCCCGGCCGATTGTCGCCGGACACCAGCAGCGAGGGGATGCCCGCGGGCCGGAGCCCCTTTCCCATCAAGGCGGAGGCGACCTTCTTGGTCGCGACCGGGTAGAGCTCCACGACCGCCTGCGCGTCGCCCGGCTCGCGGTATCCCATCACCACCTGCAAGTCGGCCCGGGAGGCGGCGAAGGGCGCGAGCACGTCCGCCAGAGCTCCGGGACGGTCCTCGATCTTTCCGCGCCAGAGCGCGATCTTCTTGACGGTGACTGCCATGTGGGTGCCCCTTTCGGCCCCGAGGCTAGCAGGCAGCCAGAAGAGCTTCAAGTAAGGACGACACGGGAAAGGGCTCTGGTGGCGGGGCTCTGGCCGTGGGCCTCTACTGTCGCCTTGCCCAGTCTCTCCAGTACCTCAGATAACGGGCGTCGTCTTCTGCGAACTCGTCCGGGCCAGGCCTCCATTCGTTTTGCCCTGTGATCTCAGCCAATCCTATTACCGCAACGTACCGGACGTCACTGTCGGTGTCCTCCAGCGCCTTCGCGAGCGCCGTGACGGCAGATGGCGAGCTGGTGTTTCTGAGTGCCTCGACCGCAGCCCGCCTCGTCTCCGTATCGCCTCCGCTCAGGAGCCGCGCCAGGCCCGGGACCGCTGCCTCATCTTTCACACCTACCCGAATCCCACCCCGAAGGTTCTGAAGAATCTCAGGGGACAGGCTCGGCTGAGGATCCAGCAGCGCTTCTTCCGCGCTCGTCAGCGCACTCACGTCGCCCAGCAGGAGAAGCGCCGCGGCAGCGCCGAGCCGAAGGGTCTGATCGTGATCCGCAAGGCCCGCTCTCAAGGCGGAGACTGAGACAGGGCCTCCTGTATTGCTCAAGACAGAAATCGCTTCCCGCCTCCGCTCTGGAGACATCTCAGGCGAGCGCAGAACGGCGGCCACTGCACTAGCCACTCTATCGAGGGCGCTCCGATGCTGCATCTGAACGCCAGGAGCGGCAATAACGGACGGATGGTGGACGCTCACGAATTCATGGTAATCGCCCTTACGTTTGAGGAAGAACACGCGGTAACTGCCTGGCGTAACACCACCGTAACCGATGAACTCGTCCGGCACGACGAACCGAAATTGCACCGCCGAGACATCCGCGGGTCCCTTCAGCATGTAGTCCACAAGCAGTTCGCCGGTCATACTGCGTGCCGGAACTGTTCGTCCGGATGGCGTGTCAACGAAAGCCTCACCGTGGTCGACGACAGCGCCCACCCTCCCAGCCGCCACGATGTCGGCTCTCGCAACGAGGTCTGCGACATCGAGCCCTGGCACAGGGATGGCGGCCGCGACAGGAGCCATGAGCACGAGCGCCAAATAGAGACTGGACTTGAGAAGAGTTCTGTTCATCGTTCTCCCCCAGGCTCGCTGAAGTAGTCATCATTACCCTCCGAGTTCCGTCTCGTAGAGAATTTCCGTGGACGGCCAGGGAAGGCCACCCCAGCTCTTGTCTGGCCGGAACTGTTCCAGTCACACGGGTACGGGACGTACTGGGCATAGAGGTGCGGGTCAGGCCCTAGATAGAGCAAGCCACGGGCGCCGGTCAATGGTTTTCTTCAGCCGGTGTTGCGCAGGCCGGCCGCGATCCCGTTCACGCTCAGGAGCACCGCCCCCCGCAGGGCCTCGGCCTCCGGCCCCTCGGGGAGCGCGCGCAGCCGGCGCAGGAGGGCCGCCTGGGCGTAGTTCATGGGATCGATGTAGGGGTTGCGGACGCGGATCGAGCGCTTCAGCCAGGGCTGGAGGTCGAGCAGGTCGCGCTGGCCCGTGAGCCGGCAGAGGCCGGCCGCCGTCCGCTCGTGCTCGGACCGCAGCGCGGGGAAGACGGCGGCCCGGGTCTCGGGATCGGCGAGGCCGGAGTACACCTCGGCGATCAGCATGTCCGCCTTGCGCAGCGAGACCTGGCTGTTGTCCACCACGGTCCGGAAGAAGGGCCACTCGCGGTACATGGTCGCGAGGGTGTCCCAGCGCGCGGAGTCCTCGCCGGCCCAGGTGAGGAGCGCGCTGCCGAACCCGTACCAGCCGGGGACGGCGACCCGGCTCTGGGTCCAGGCGAAGACCCAGGGGATCGCGCGCAGGTTTGCGAAGCTCGGCACCCCGCCCCGGAAGGCGGGCCGGCTCCCCAGGTTCAGCCGGCCGATCTCCTCGACCGGGGTGGCCGCGCGGAAGTAGGGCATGAGCGCCGGCTGGCCCTGCACGAGGTCGCGGTAGGCCTTCTCGGCCAGGGGCGACAGCGCGTTCATGGCCGCTTCCCAGGCCCCCCCGCGCGAGGGACTCTTGATCGGCCGCTTGCCGCTCGCCAGCAGCACCGCGTGCAGGAGCTGCTCGAGGTGGCGGCCCGCGAGATCCCGGCTCGTGTAGCGGTTCGTGATCGCCTCGCCCTGCTCGGTGAGGCGGAGCCGGCCGCCCACCGACTCCGAGGGCTGGGCCAGGATGGCGCGGTTCGTGGGCCCGCCCCCGCGCCCCACGGAGCCGCCCCGGCCGTGGAAGAGGGTCAGGGTCGCACCGTGGGTGCGGCAGGTGGCGGCCAGGGCGCGCTGGGCGAGGTGCAGCTCCCAGTTCGCGGTCAGGTAGCCCGCGTCCTTGTTGGAGTCGCTGTAGCCGATCATGATCGGCTGGCCGCGGCCTCGCGCCGCGAGATGCCGCGCGTAGGCGGAGTTGGCGAAGAGGCGCTCCATGGTCCGGGGGGCCGCGTGGAGGTCGGCCACGGTCTCGAAGAGGGGCACCACGTCGAGGCGGTCCGCCACTCCCGCGTCCTTGGCCATCAGCAGCACCGCCAGCACGTCGCTCGGCCCGCGGGTCATGCTGACGATGTAGGTGTCGGTCGCGCGCGCGCCCAGGCGCTCGTGGGCGCGGCGGGCGAGGCGGAACACCTCCAGGGTCTCGTTCGTGGCCTCGGAGAAATCCAGCCGGCCGGTGAGCGGCCGGGGGTTGAGGAGCTCGCTCGTGAGCACCTCCTCCCGCCGCTCCTCGGTCCATTGGGGGTAGTCCTCTCCCAGCCCGTAGCGGGCGAAGACCTCGGCGAGGGCGCTCGTGTGCCGCTCCGCGTGCTGGCGCAGGTCGAGGGTGGCGAGGTGGAAGCCGAAGATCTCGGCCTGGGCCAGGAGCGTCCCCAGCCGGCCCTCGGCCAGGCGGGGCCCGCCGTGGGCGCGCAGGCTCGACTCCACGAGGCGCAGGTCGGTCAGGAAGTCCTCGGCGTCGCGGTAGGTGCCCGGCCGCGGCCGGTAGTCGGTCCGCCAGGGGCGGCCTGCCGCCTCGAGGGTCGCCGAGAGCTTCCGGTAGATGAACGCCATCTTCTGGCGGTGGGCCTGGCGGCGGTAGCGCTCCCGGGCCCGCCGCTCCTCGTCGGGGAAGAGGGCGGCGTCGGCCGCGAGGCTCGCGAGGAGCTCGGGGCTCACCCCGCGCGCGTCGCTCATGCTGAGGTGGGCGCGCATCCGGTCGAGGGCGCGCTGGTAGAGGCGCAGGGCCACCGCCTTGTGCTCGCGCAGGGTCTCCTCGGTCACCGCGGGGGTCACGAAGGGGTTGCCGTCCCGGTCGCCCCCGATCCAGCTCCCGAAGCGGAGGAAGTGGGGGACCCGGAAGGCGTGCTGGGGGTAGACCGCGCGAAGACCCTCCCGGAGGCGCCGCTCGATCCTCGGAGCGAGGTCGAAGAGCGTGGTCTCGAAGTAGAAGAGGCCGTTGCGGACCTCGTCGATGACGCGGGGCCGATAGCTCCGCGTCTGGTCCGTCTCCCAGAGCGACACCACCTCCTCGCGGAGGGTCTCCAGGGTCTCCTCGGTCTCCTCGGGAGTCAGGGCGCGAAAGTCGAGGACGTCCAGGGTCTCCGCGATCCGGCCCAGCTTGGTGAGGACGGTGCGGCGCTTGGCCTCGGTGGGATGGGCGGTGAAGACGGGCATGACCAGGAGCCCGTCGACCAGGGTCTGGATCTCCCCGGCCGTGACTCCCTGCTCGCGCAAGGTCAGCAGGGCGGCGGAGACCGTCTCGTCCATGGGCCGGCCCTGGGTGCGGGCCTCCTCCGCCCTCCGCCGCACCACCCGGATGCGCTCCTCCTCCTCCGCCAGGTTCACGAGCTGGAAGTACGAGGAGAACGCCTTCACCACGCCCCGGGCCTCCGGCAGGGGCAGGGCCTCGATCCGCGCGAGCAGGCGGACGCCCGCGGCGGCGTCCCCCGCCCGGTGCGCCTTGGCGAGGGCCCGCACCTCCTCCACCAGGTCGAAGAGGCCCCGGCCCTCCTGCTCGACGATGGTCTGCCCGAGCAGGTCCCCCAGGAGGTGGATCTGCTCGCTGAGGAGGTCGCGCTCCGGGGACATGCGACGGGATGTTACCGCGATCAGCGGGGCCTGGGCGCGGCGCGGCCCTACGCTATTCGATAAAGCTGAAGTACGCGACGTGATCGGTTCCGTCAACCAGGCGCACGATGAGCTTGCGGCAGCTCCCGGTCCATTTATGGTCGGTCTTCCAGACATAAATGTACTGGTCACGGCTCGCGTCGTAGTGCAGACCGCTCGTGGTGCCCGCGGTCGTCGCCTCGTTCTGGTCCACGATGCCTGTCGTGGGGCAGCCGACCGGCTCGACCCTAGGGTAGGCGGTCGCAAAGATGCCCAGCCCCTGATCACCGCCCAGGCTGAACTTCACCGGGACGGCGCGGCCTGCATTCACCGTGTTGAACACGGGTACTGATCCCGTGCCCGGATCGTCGATTGGCTCGAAGAAGCCGCTGAAGTTGTAGATGACGGCGAAGGTGCGCGCCACGTCCGCTGCCCGCTCGAAGTAACCATCGCCCATTTGGGAGGCGGCAATGGTGCACGGTCCGACCGCCGTGATATGGACCTGGCCATCGTCCGTGACCGTACAGCTCCCGCTGGCCGCGAAGCTCACCGGCAGGCCCCACGTGGTGCTGGCGCTTGCGGTGAAGTCGCCGTCCACGATCCAGATCTTGGTCGGGATCTCAGGGAAGTCGATGGTCTGGTCAGCCTTGCTGAACACCTCGATCTCATAGAGGCCGGGGTTATAACCAGGTGGGTTGCCGTTGGTGAAATTGATGTAGCTCGATACCGCGATGCCGAGGTACCGGTACGGCGCGGTATCGACCACCGTATCGGAGGTGAAGCCCAGATCCGTGCTGGTGCTGCGATCGGCGAGCTGGACAAAGGTCGTGTTGTCCGTGCTCCCGTAGATCTTGTACTGGTAGTACGCCTCGGATCCTCCGATGCCCCGCCAGCTGAGGTCAATGCGGCCAAGCACCCTAGCTTCACCGAGATCCACGTTCACCGAAAACGGCGTGTTTCTGTTGCCGGCCTCCCAGTAGGTCGCATACGACCCGTCGATGGCGTGCGCCGCCGGATGTGCCGATGTGCTGTTCGAGGTCGTCACGACCGCCCCTCCGGAAACGAGCCGAACGGACGGCACGAGCAGCTCTCCGGTGGTGACATCGAGCTTGAAGCGAGGCACATACTCCATGTTCACCGTCCGATTCACGCTGTCCAGCTCCAGGGGCAGCCAAACGTATTCCGAGGCGCCCAGCTTGTTGGGATGCCAGCGGTCGCCCGCATAGATATGGGTGCTTCGGGCCGTGCCTTTCACCGTCATTATGAACGCCGGCTGCGTGTAGAACGACCAGGGGTCTCCGAAGATCGGCAACGGCGTCGGCGTCCAGGGCCCTGCCATCGAGGTCGCGGTGGAATATCTACCTTGATTCGGCGCCCAGCCGGATTGCCCCGACGTCAGCAAGAAGTAGATGCCGTCCTTCTTCACGACCGCCGGCGCCTCTCGGCGCTGATTCGGATACAGGGTGGCGATCCGCTCTTCTACGTCGAGGTAATCGGGGGTCAGGCGATACACCGCCAGGTCCAGATTGGCGCGCGTGCTGGCGATCAGGTACGCGGTGCCGTCATCATCCTGGAACACGGTGAAGTCGCGCGACTCGTCGCCGACCCCGTCTTTGTCCGGGTCCGGTCGGAAGCTGCCGAGATAGGTGAAATGACCATCGGGAGTATCGCTGACCGCTACCGCCACCTTGGCCTCGTTATAGTTGGCTGCGACCTCCTTGTGCCCCCACAGCACATACTTCCCGGTCGTCGCGTTGTACAGCACCTTCGGCCGCTCGATCTTTGCGTCGGCAAGCTCCGGATGTGAATCGATCGTCAACGCATGGTTGACGAAGCTCCAGTGCGCCAGGTCCTTCGAGGAGTAGATCGTGACGCTGCGGAACGATGCCCCGTTGTGTGACTTGTCCTCCCCGTACCAGTAGTAGGTATCGCCGACCTGCAGGACAGAGCCGCCATGGCCCTGGATCACCGCGGCGCCGTTCTCGGGGCACCAGAAGCCCCCGTTGTGAACCAGATCGGTGTCACGACTCGGTGTCGTGACCTCGAGCTCGGCGGATGGTGCCGACTCGCCCCGCTCGTTGAGAGCGGACACGACATATTGATAGCTCGTTTGCGGAGCAGCCTCGCAGTCGATACCGCTGGTCGAGATGTACAGATTCTCGTTGACTGGATTGACGAAGGCATAGGGGCCGCCCGGCTGGGAGCTGCGGTACAGCCGATAGGACGTGGCATCGGGCGCCGGCGTCCAGCGCAGCTCGGCGCTGTGGGAGTCGATCTTCGCGAGAGCCAACCCCGTCGGAATGCCCGGGAAGGGGATGAAGGTCCGGGCACTGACGGCGTCCGACGAGGCCGACTCCACGCCGCCGATTTCGTAAGTAACCTTGTAGTAGTAGGTCGTTCCTTTGGTCAATCCCGTGTCTCGATGGGCAGGGTCGGTCCCCGTGTAGACCGGTTGAAAGACACCCGTCGCATTGCCGGAGCGGTACAGCCGATACACGGCGCCGTCGGCCACCGCATTCCACGTCAACGTCATGGACGAGTCCGTGATGTCGCTGGCGGCGAGCCCGGTCGGGGCGGCGGGGGGAGTGGGGGACAGGGCCGTCGTCGCAACATCGTCGAACACCGACTTCCCCCAGTTCGTACGGAAGCCGATCCTCCCGGCCGTGAGCGCCGTGTCCGTGGCCTCGAACCGCGGGTCGCCGTCGAGGGAGCAGCGGATGGTGCTGCCTTGAACGGTGATGCGCAGCGAGTACCAGGTATTGGTCGTCGAGGCAAAGGAGTAGCTCGCGAGGACGGTGGAGGCTCCGTTGACCTTCTTCGACAGCTCCATTCTCGCTTCGCTTATCTTGTTGATCCGGCACATGTAATAGTTGTTGGTGTCCTGGAAGCGCGCCAGCAGCCCGGGATACGGCTCGACATCCAGCTGCTTCAGCCGGGCCTGGACCGAGTAGTCCGTCCAGGTGACGTCGCCGGAGACGGCATAGGATTCGTTGTTGACGCCCGTAGCGCCCTGCGATAGGACCTTATTGGTCGCATCTGCTGGATCGGTGATCACCGACCACGGCCCGGCCGTCGTCGTCGAGACCGTCCAGGGAGGGGTGGTGAAGTCCCCGTCCTGGAAATCGTCCGCGAACAGGGAGGTCGTCGAGCCCTGAGCGACGCTGGTTTCCGGCGGTGGCGCTTCACCCGCGGCGCGCCGGCTCGGCTGCGAGAGGACAGTCAATGCCAGCCCCGACAGCATCCAGCGCACAAAGACCGGCATCCGTCGGAAAGCCACTCGCGGATCAGGCTGCATGGTTCATCTCCCTTCCGAACGCTATCAGCGGCCCGCTCCTTCTCCGGGTCGGTACTCGCGCTCGAGGTGGGCGCGGATCTCGGCCTCGTCGAGCCACACCGGCTTCAGCTCGCCGCGCGCGAAGAGGGCGGCCTGGTCGGCGTAGTGGGGGGAGGCGGGGTCCGAGGTCGCGCTCCCGAAGGGGTGGACGCTGCGCGAGTGGACGCGCCCCTCCCGGTCCCACTCCACGAGCAGGATGTAGCTGTCGCCGCCCGCTCCCACCAGGCGGCCGTCCGGGGCCCGGAACTGGTAGACCGCGCGCAGCACGTCCGGGGCCCCGCCGAGCGGCAGGTCGACCGTCCCTCGACGCAGCCGATTCACCTCGCCCCAGGGAACGTCGAGGCGGCCGAAGGTCGCCTTCAGGTGGTGGGCGGCCTGCTCGAGCCGGCGCACCAGCTCGTCCGTGGCCACCACGGGGGGCCGATTGTCGTGGATGGGCCGGAGCGTGAGGACGGCGAGGGCCGCCGCCCGATTCTCGGGATCCGTCTTCAGGTCCCAGCGCCGGAGCAGCTCCTGGCCCTCCCGCGCGAGGGGGTCCAGGGGCGGGGCCGCGTTCAGAAGCGTCTGGAGGCGCAGGGCGGTGGCGGAGCGCGTCGAGTAGGCGGTGTCGAACTTGAAGCGATCGAAGTCCGCGGCGGTGATCTGGCCGTCGCCGCCGAAGAGCTCCAGGGCGCGGAGCTCGCGGTTCGTGAGATGGGTCTCGATCCCGAAGGTCTTCGACCAGCGGGCCGGATCGGGGTTGCCCTCTCCGGCCGTGACCTGGAAGGGCGAGCTGTTCGCGCTCACCAGGAAGCCGGCCGGCGGGTCCTGGACCTGCGGCATCTCGTCGAAGCCGAGGGTCTCGTTCCAGAGGGTCTCCCGAGTGTCGCCCGGCAGGTACTGCCTCCAGTCGTAGCCTTCGGGGCGCCGGGGCAGCCGGGCGTTGTAGACGTAGTCGATGTGCCCCTGGCGGTCCGCGTAGACGACGTTGAAGTTCGGAATCCCAATGAGGCGCATCGCGTCGCGCCATTCCTCGAGGCTCTTCGCCTTGTTCATCCGATACCACTGCTCGACCGCCCGCAGGTCGCCCATCCCGGGGTAGCGGAGGGCGTAGGTGCCGTGGGAGAGGCGCAGGGTCGGCCCGTAGACGGACCAGAGCACCTCGCGGGCGAACGTCCAGTGGAGGCTCCGCCACAGCTTCACCTCGATGGGCGCCGTGCGCACCTCCAAGTCGCGCCACTCGCCGTCGAAGCGGTACTGGTTGGGGTTCTGCGGGTTGGTCGTGAGGACGTAGACGTCGGTGAAGTCGGGGCGGTTGACCGTGAAGGCCCAGCCGAGGTCGCGGTTGTGGCCGTGGAGGACGAGGGGAGTGCCGGGGAAGAGGCCGCCCACCATGTCCCACCCCTGCTCGCTGTGCAGGTGGGCCTCGTACCAGGCGAGGGGCCCCTGCCAGGGCTGGTGGGAGTTCACGGCCAGCCGCGTGAATCCGTCCGCCGAGCGGCGGGGCGCCACCGCCAGGGCGTTCGAGCCGCGGGTCGTCTCCTCCCCGAGCGCTTCGCTCGCGGCCGCGGTCTCTCCCTTGCGGGAGACCGGCCGCACACGCGTCGGCCCCATCAGCTCGCGCAGGATCCGGTCGAGATCGAAGAACAGGGGGATGCCGGCCACGAAGCCGGCCACCACGTCCTTGCCCTCCACGGGATAGAGCCCCGGCAGCGCCTCCCGTCGGTGCGTGGCCGCGTAGTGGTTGATCCCGTCTGCGTAGGCCTCGACCACCGCCCGCGTTTCGCTCGAGAGATCGGCCGCGTATCGGGCGTCGACCGTCTCCCGGACCCGGAGCAGGGCCAGGACGTAGTCGGAGGCCGCTCCCTCGCGGCCCAGGACCGAGGCCAGCCTGCCCCGGGCGCCGAGGAGCTGTCGCTGGATGGTGGCGAAGTCGTCCTCGGCGTGCGCCCAGGCCAGGCCATAGGCGGTGTCCGCGTCGCTCTGGCCGAAGACGTGCGGCACGCCCCAGGTGTCGCGCAGCACCTTCACGTGGTACCGGGAGCCCGCCGCGGCGAGCTCCCGGCGAGGACCGGACGACGGGCCGGGGGCGAGCACGACGGTCAGGGCGAGGAGGCTGGCGACGGCCGCCGCGAGAGCGGCCAGGCGGTGGCGGCGGTTTGGACGAGGCATTCGGCGGGGGAGTTTACTCCAGCCGATCCGCTCGGCGATACTCGACGGGCCGCCCACCTCGTCGAGAGGAGCCCCCGTGGACTTCGCGATCCGCCCGGAGATCCAGGAGCTCAGGGAGAAGATCCTGCGCTTCGTCGAAGGGTGCCTCTATCCCAGAGAGGCAGGGTGGCTACGCTGGGAGGAGGAGCACTTCCCGGCCTGCATCGAGGACCACGAGGAGATCCGCGCCCTCCAGCGCGAGGCGCGGGCCATGGGGGTCTGGGCGGGCCACCTGCCGAAGGAGGCCGGAGGGATGGGCCTCTCGGTGGCGGACTACGGTCTGCTCAACGAGATCATCGGCCGCGCTTATCACGGCTCGCGCGTCTTCGGCTCGAACGCCCCCGACAGCGGGAACGCCGAGATCCTGTGGCACTTCGGCACCGAGGCCCAGAAGGAGCGCTTCTTCTGGCCGCTCCAGCGCGCCGAGGTGCGGTCGTTCTTCGGGATGACCGAGCCCGAGGTGAGCGGGGCCGACCCCACGTCGCTGCAGACCACCGCGGTGCGGGACGGCGCGCGCTGGGTGATCAACGGCCACAAGTGGTACAGCTCGAACGCCAACGGCGCGGCCTTCGGCATCGTCATGGCCGCCACCGAGCCCGAGGCCCCCCCGCATCGCCGCTACAGCCAGATCATCGTCCCCGCCGACACCCCCGGCCTCGAGCTCGTGCGGCCCATCTCGGTGATGGGCCACCGCACCGGCCCCGGGCACTGGGAGGTGCGCTACCGGGACGTCCGGGTGCCGGCCGAGAACCTGCTCGGCGAGCCCGGTCAGGGCTTCGCGATCGCCCAGACCCGCCTCGGTCCCGGCCGCATCCACCACTGCATGCGCTGGCTCGGCCAGGCCCAGCGCGGCTTCGACCTGATGTGCGCCTACGCGCGCCGGCGGCAGGCCTTCGGGGGCCCGCTCAGCGACAAGCAGACCGTGCAGAACTGGATCGCGGACAGCGCGGCCGAGATCCAGGCCGCCCGCCTCATGACCCTGCACGCGGCGTGGAACATCGACCGGGAGGGCGCCAAGGCGGCCCGGGTCGACATCTCGCTGATCAAGTTCTTCGGGGCGAAGGTGCTCCTGGACGTGCTGGACCGGGCCATCCAGGTCCACGGCGGCCTCGGGGTCTCCGACGACACCCCGCTCGCCTTCATGTGGCGTCAGGCCCGGAGCGCGCGCATCTACGACGGGCCCGACGAGGTGCACAAGATGCTGGTGGCGCGCGAAGTGCTGAAGGGCTTCGCGGACGAGGCCTGAGTTGCCGCCGGATCCGCCGGGCGACACCATCGACGTGCGCGCCGACGAGCGCCTCGACGAGGCGCGCCTCGCCGACTACCTGCGCGGCCGGCTCCCCGGAGCCGAGGGGCCGCTCACCCTCCGCCAGTTCGGGGGCGGGGCCGCCAACCTGACCTACCTTCTCCAATACGCCGCCCGCGAGTACGTGCTGCGCCGGCCGCCCCTGGGGCCGGTTGCCCCCTCCTCCCACGACATGGGCCGCGAGTACCGCGTGCTCTCCGTGCTCCACCGCGCCTTCCCGCCCGCTCCGCCCGCGTTCCATCTCTGCGAGGACGCGGGCGTGATCGGGGCGCCGTTCTTCGTGATGGAGCGGCGCCTGGGGGTCGTGGTCCGGCGGGAAGTCCCCGCCGCGTTCGCCGCCAACCCGGCCGCGCCCCGGCGGATGAGCCTCGCTCTGGTGGACGCGCTGTCCGACCTGCACGCGGTCGACTACGCAGGCCTCGGCCTGGAGACCCTCGGCAAGCCGGCCGGCTTCCTCGAGCGGCAGATCGAGGGCTGGCTCGGCCGGTGGGAGAAGGCGAAGCTGGAAGACGTCCCCGACATGACGTGGGTGCACGACTGGCTGCGCGAGCGCTGTCCCGCGCCCGCGTCCGCCGCGCTCGTCCACAACGACTACAAGCTCGACAACGTGATGCTGGCGGCGGACGATCCCGGCCGGCTGGTCGCCGTCTTCGACTGGGACATGTGCACGCTGGGGGACCCCCTGGCGGACCTCGGCGCGCTGCTGTGCTACTGGAGCGAGCCCGGCGATCCGCCGCCCTTGCGGGCCATGTCGATGATGCCGACCGCCCCCGGCTTTCCGAGCCGCGCCGAGCTGGTGGCCCGCTACGCCGAGCGCTCGGGCCGCGACGTGCGTCACATCGAGTTCTACCACATGCTCGGCCTCTACCGGCTGGCCGTGATCGCCGCCCAGATCTTCGTCCGCTTCCAACGCGGCCAGACCAAGGACCAGCGCTTCGCCGCCTTCGGCCCCCTGGTGGGAGTGGTGGCGGCGGCGGCCCGGGAGCGGGCGGGGCGCGGCTAGGCTCGTTCGGGGTTCGCGGGCCACTCTGTTACTATCGCCTGGGCATCCCCCAAAGCTGAAGCCATGACCCGCCACCCGCGAAGGTCCGGCGCCCCTACGGAATTCGAGGTGTGGGGCTGTCGCGGGTCACGGAGCTTCGTCCCCTTCCGCTCCACCATCGGGAACAACACGTCCTGCTATTCGCTGCTCCACGGGGCGGACCTGGTGGTGCTCGACGCGGGGCGCGGCCTGGCCGCCCTGGGCTGGGCGATGGCGCGGCGGGCGGCCTTCCGCAAGGTCGAGCGCGTCCACGTCCTGGTCACCCACGCGCACCTCGACCACTGGGAGGGGCTCAAGGACGCGGAGTGGTTCTGGCGGAAGGCGAACCTCGACGTGAGCATCCACGGGTCGGCCCAGGCCGTGCGGGCCATCCAGACCGCCTATGGCTATCCCCTCTACGTGAACCTCGAGCTGCTCGCGGCCGGACGTCTGCGCTCGGTTCGCTTCCACACCCTGGAGCCCGGCGACGCCGGGGCGGTGGACGGCTGGAGGGTCGAGACCGCGCCCCTCAACCACTACAGCGGCGACGACCAGGAGCGCCAGTGGCTCGACACCCTGGGCTTCCGGGTCACCGCACCCGACGGGGCGACCCTCGCCTACCTCTGCGACCACGAGCCGCACCCGGGAACGCGCGACGTGGAGGAGCGCCTCCTCGGAGAGAGCCACCTCGCGGTCTACGACGCCCATTTCCCGGACATCCGGCAGCAGGCCCACGGCCACGGCTCGCAGGAGCACGCGGCGAGCGTGGCCCGGGCCCATCCGGGACTGATGGTGCTCGCCGGCCACCACGGCCCGACCCTCTCGGACGCGGAGATCCGCTCCGCCCACCGCCGCCACCGCAAGGGCCTCCCCAACTTCCGCCTCGCCGTGGAGGGCGCCGCCTGGCGCTGGGACGCGCGTCGCTCCGCTTTCGTGGAGCGCGTGCGCCGTTGATCGCTTGCCAGGAGACCTGGGCGTCCGGACCGGGCGCCCGTGCGGTCTTCTGAAGCGTCGCTTCGCAGGGTGGCAAAGGCATCGATCGGCGGCATCTGGCCGACGTGCTGCACCGGCATCGCCGCGCTCAAGCGCGTGTCTCCTGCGGGGGTATTACTTCTCCCACGCTGGAGAAGCTGCTACGTCTCACGGCTCCAATCCCACACGCTCGCGAGGGCGTATACCATCTCTCTTGCGGGATACTCACTGTCGACCGCAACAACCGTGACCCTCAAGGACAGAATCCTCGCCTTGGTTGCCGCGACACCTGGTCTGACCGATCGGGAGCTAACCGACCATTTGATGGGAGCGGACGTGGCTCAGCAGGCCGTCAACCAAGCCGCACGCGCGTTGGCTGCTTCCGGCCGCCTTAAGCGGCACGCTCGTCACGACGGCAAGCTTGGCAACTATCCTGTCGGAAAACTCGACGCCGACACTAACGGCACTCACGTCGTCCGGTCCAACATGAATGGAGATCACGCCGTTTCGGAAGATGACGTGAAACGAAGTCTCCAGGCGTGGCTTGAAGCGGCCGGTTGGCACGTCATTGTCAAGTGGGGTCGTGCGCACCCGAGAAGTTCGGCATTTCCGTTCTCGAGCCAGGTCCTTTTCTGTCTGGCCTTGGAGTCTTCAAATGAGCACGCTCAGTGTCCGTCTTCCCAACTCCCTCCATCGTCACTTGCGAGAGCTCGCCGCACGGGAGGGCGTGTCCATGAACCAGCTCATCAGCGCCGCCGTGGGGGAAAAGCTGGCTGCGCTGATGACCGAGGACTACCTGGCTCGGGCCCGCCGCGGGAGCCTGAAGGCGTACGAGGGCGTTCTTGGGAGGGTCCCGGATGTCCCGCCAGAGGAAAGAGACAAGCGGTCGGATAATCGGATGCGACGGACGAGGCCGGCGCGAGCGACGAAGCCTCGCCGCTGATCCGTGTGTTGGACGAGAAGGAGAGCGACGTGAGTCGCCATGGTCTCGGGATCAAGTGGAATGGGCAGCTCGGCGGCGGTGTCGCCACTCGCTGCGCAGCGCCAGCAGTGTTCGCCCGCTTCTCGTAGGGCGGGCGCTTGCGGATATGCACGACTGTACATATAGTTGAGGCGTGGAGGTCGAATGGGACGAAGGGAAGGCGGCGGCAAACCTGAAGAGGCACAGCGTAGACTTCGCCGACGCGCTCTGGTCCTATACGACGACCTCGCGCTCACCACTCAGGATCCGGGGGACTACGACGAGCAGCGGTTCGCGACCGTGGGCATGACGCTCTCGGCCGCATCCTCGTCGTCGTGTACACCTGGCGGGGTGAGCGGGTCAGGCTGAGTTCCGCCCGCCCAGCCACTCCAGCCGAGCGGAAGCGGTACGAGAGCAAGAGATGAAGAAGGAGTATGACTTTTCGGGAGGGGTCCGCGGACCGCTGCTGCGCGTCCCGCCGGGCAAGACTCGGATCACGATTCGGATCGACGACGATGTTCTTCGGTGGTTCCGAGCCCAGGTTCACGCGGCAGGGGGTGGCAACTATCAGACCCTGTTGAACGCTGCTCTCCGAGAGCACATCGAGCGCCGGGACAACGGTCTCGAGGACGCTATCCGCGTCGTCATCCGTGAGGAGCTCGGCCGGTACAGAGTGAAGACCCCTCGAGCCACCGCCGTGCGGTCGAGCAAGAGACGGACGAGGCACGGTCAGACGGAGCCTGGCCGCTGAGCCTCCGTGGCCGGCCGACAAGGAGGGGGCGCGAGAGCCGACCTTGCCACGCGTGCACCGGGTAATGTGGCGTCATGGGTTATCGCTCGGTCGAAGCTCACGGCGCAGGGCAAGATCTCGGTTCCCGCCGCGGTTCGGCGGCGGCTCGGCATCGGGCCTGGATCCGTCCTCGAGTGGCTGGACGAGGGGGAGAGGGTCGTGGTTCTACGAGTCGGTCGCCACAATTCCGAGGACGTTCACCATGCTTTGTTCGCGACGCGGCCGCGGAGGCGGACGCTTCTTCAGCTGAAGGCCGGCGTGAAGGCATACATCAGGCGGCGGCGTACCCGCCGTTGAGGCGGTCGACCGCGCTTCACCGCGGCGCCGCGCACTTCCGCAGCCGGTCCATGATCGCGCGGCCGATGCCGTCTTCCTGGCACGGCTCGGCCAGCACGAGGTCCAGGCCGGCTCCGTCGAGGCGGCGCAGGGCCGCGAACAGGTTGGCGGCGGCGGTGGCGAGCTTCCCATCCGGGGCGAGAATCTCGACCGCGGCGTAGCCGGAGGCGTGGGGCGAGCCAATCATGGCGAGGAGACCTGCGCGGGCGACATCGGTGGGCGCCGGGCCCGCGGGGCCGTCGAGGATGCGCAGCGGGGTGCGCGTGGCGTAGTGCCGGGGGAGCTGTCCGGGGGCGCGTGGGCGCTCGGTCGGCCCCGCTACCTCGAGAGACGTGCCCAGCGCCGCTTCGAGCTGCTCGCGGGTGACCGCGCCCGGCCGCAGGATCAGCGGCGGATCGGCCGCGAGGGAGAGGATCGTGGACTCGAGGCCCACCGGGCAGGGTCCGCCGTCGAGGACGAGGTCGATCTTCTCGCCGAGCTGGGCCAGCACGTGGTCGGCACGCGTGGGGCTCACGTAGCCGAACGGGTTGGCGCTGGGGGCGGCCACGGGCGTGCCCGCGGCGCGGATCAGCTCGCGGGCGGCGGGATGGCCGGGAACCCGCACGCCGACCGTGTCGAGGCCCGCCGTCACCAGGTCGGGCACGGCGGGCTGCCGCGGCAGGACGAGGGTGAGGGGGCCCGGCCAGAAGCGCTCGGCGAGCAAGGCTATGCGCGGATCCGCGTCTGCGGTGCCTTTCCCGCGGGCAACGCGGCCAACCTCGTCCGCGCCCGCGACGTGGACGATGAGGGGATCGAAGGACGGGCGCGCCTTGACCTCGAACACCCGGGCCACCGCCGCCGGGTTGAACGCGTCGGCGCCCAGGCCGTAGACGGTTTCGGTGGGGAAGGCCACGACGCCGCCCGATTTCAGGATGCGCGCGGCTTCGGCAACGGCGGCCGGATCGTCGGCCGGGAGGACCCGAGCCGTCAGACCGTCTCCGGGGCCGCGGAGGCGATCGTCCGGCCGCCCTGCCGCCGGGAGGCGAGCATGCCGCACGCGGCGTGGATGTCGGGGCCGCCCGAATAGCGCCGCACGAAGCCGAGGCCGTTCTCCGCCAAGGCCGACAGGAAGCGCGAGCGCTCTTCGCCTCCGGCGCGGAGGAAGCGGCCCGTCGGGTCGTTCACGTCGATCACGGACACCCGGACGGGCACTCCCGCGAAGAGGCGGCCGAGCTCGCGGGCCTCGTCGGCGCCGGTGTTGACGCCTGCCATGAGGACCCAGGCCAGGTGGATCGGCCCGCCCCTTCGCTCGGCGTGGCGCCGCATAGCCGCGGCCAGCTCCGGGACGTCATAGCGGCTCGTGATCGGCATGAGGGCGGCGCGCTTCTCGGAGAAGGCCGAGGTGAGAGACAGGATGAGCTTGTAGGGGTGGCCCTCGTCGGTGTAGCGCTCGATCTGCGGGACGAGGCCCACGGTGGAGATCGTGATCCGGTCGCCGCGGATGCGGGCGCCGCAGGGGTCGCGCAGGATCGCGGCGGCGCGGAGGACGCTCTCGTAGTTCTGGAAGGGCTCGCCCTGTCCCTGGAAGACGACCCCCGTGACCGGCCGCTCGGGGGACTCGCGGCGCACGGTCAGGACCTGCTCGACGATCTCCCACGGCTCCAGGTTCCGCGTGAAACCCACTCGGCCGGTCTCGCAGAACACACAGCCGAGGGCGCACCCGACCTGCGACGACACGCAGACGCTCCAGCGGGGACGCTC
>WNFT01000289.1_pt1 | contig 39289 bp, 32 predicted proteins | sample 5400191 | NCBI WGS metagenome assembly WNFT01 (sample SAMN13153359, study PRJNA577476) | soil metagenome | isolation source: 80 cm saprolite under Madrone tree | place: USA:California | collected 2016-06-14 | reverse complement strand
ATCTTGCAAACCGGCGGATCGGCGGTCGGCGAGATTTCCACCAAGTCGAGCCCTTTTTCCTTGGCCAGCTTTATGGCTTCAAACGGCTGCATGACGCCGAGCTGGCCGCCTTGATCATCGATCACCCGGATTTCGCGAGCGCGGATTCGTTCGTTGACGCGAATGCGGTCGGCTTGCCGGAAGCTGCGTTCTGCGATAAGTCCCCCTCAAGCACTTCGTTCTTCGCGGCCAGGAAGCGGCGGACAAGCAACAGTTTTCGCCGGCAAGTGCAAGGAATGGCCCCGAGTTCACAACCCACCCCGCACGGCGCAAAGCAGCCATAGGATGGGCTTCAAAGTATAGCACGTGCCAGCGGCAGCACGGCAAGAGGCAAAAGGGTGTGGCATCGCGAGTTGGACGAGAGTTAGGAATGGGAACAGATTTCTGCTAAAAGGCAAGTTCGAAGCTCAGGCCGTGCTTACGCCGAGGTCGCCCTTTGGTCCACTGATGAGCGCGCGGAGGCGCGATTTGTCGCTTCGCTCGACGGGCAGGTCGAGGCCAATCCGCTTTATGGTTGTGGCAAGCTCGTCTGGTTCATCGCTCATGATTTCAAAATACGCCAAGCTGCACTTCTCGGGAGCGTCCTTGGAGGGGTGAACCGTGTCGGCGCTCCACTCGATGAAGAAGGGCAGGAGGCCGTGGCGGTCGTCGGCGAGGTTGACGGTTTTCCAGGTGAGAACGCGGCCGTCCGGGCGTTTTCGGGAGCCGTCGTCGGGGCCCGTGAAGGCGATTTTGTTTTCGCGAAGTTGCTTGGCGACGGCAGCGATGTCCGGAGGATGGACGGCCCAGCCGATGAGGCGCGGATCGGTCATGGAGCGGAGTTGCGGGTAGTGGACGATTTGGCTTTGCTTAGGGTCAGGAGCGATGATTTCCAGGTAGCGGCGCTCACCGAGCGAAAGCAGCGCGTTGCGCGTCCCCCGGCCGGGATGGACTCCGCCGATGGCGGGGCGCACGCCGGTGTTTTCCTCGACAAGGGCGATGCCGCGATCGAGATCGTTGCAGCCGAGAATGATGTGATCGAGCAAAGCGGGCACGTCATCGTCCGCGTCTTCGGCGTTCGCGGCCAAGACAAGGGACGGAACGGCCAGAGCGCTGCTGGTGAGCGCGAGGAAATTTCGGCGAGAAAAGACTGGTGACATTCACATTCTCCAATGAAGCGTACGCGATTCCTGGCTAGAGCGAAATCTCCGAAGTGCGCTGGCCGCGCTTGCTCAAGTAATGATGCCAGAAGAGGCGAGCGGCAACGGCGCGCCAGGGACGCCAAGGCGCCGACATTTTTTCGAGGCGCTCGGGCGACGGACGCCGGCGAAGGCGTTTTACTTCTTGTACCGCCGTGGCCAGCGCCAAGTCGCCGGTCGGCCAGATGTCCGGGCGGCGAAGCGCGCTCAATAGATAGATGTCCGCGGTCCATTTTCCGATGCCTTTGAAGGCTACCAGCATTTTGCGGGCGGCATCGTCTTGCAGATCCTGGAGATCCCGCAGATCGAAATAGCGGCGCGAAAGCGATTCGGCAAGCAGGCGGGTGTAGAGAGTCTTCTGGCGACTGAAGCCGATGCCCAGCAACTGGGAGTCGGTGAGCTTCAGGAAGCGGCGGGGAGTGAGCGGGCGGACGGCGGCATTCAGGCGATTGAAGGCCGCCTTCGCTGAAGCCAGCGACACCTGTTGCTCGAGAATAATGTAGACGAGCGTCGGGAAGCCCGGCTCGCGGACCCATAGCGCAGGCGGACCGTATTTTTCTACGACATCAGCCAGATGAGCGTCGCGATCCGCCAGGAGACGAACGCCTTGAGCGAAGACGTTTTCGTTCAGGATGATTTGCGAATGTTGCACGGGGTGGTGGGAAACAATTTCCTGAGGATAATTCAGCTCGCTGTGCGGGAATCGACTTCGCGCTGGAGCGATTCGACGAATTCGGCGAGAGGCTTGGGGCCGAGATCGCCTTTGCTGCGATGGCGGACGGAGACGGTGCCTGCGTCGGCTTCCTTGGGGCCGACGACGAGCATGTAGGGAATCTTCTGTAGCTGCGCGTCGCGGATTTTTGCGGGCAGCTTTTCGTTGCGGTCGTCGAGGTGGACGCGAAGATTGTGGCGCTTCAGCGTCTCGGTGACGTGCTTGGCGTAATCAGCCACTTTTTCGCTGACCGGGCAGACTTCCACTTGCAAGGGCGCGAGCCACAGCGGAAAGGCGCCGGCGTAATGCTCAATCAAGATGCCGAAGAAACGCTCGACGGAGCCGAGCAGCGCGCGATGGACCATTAAAGGCTGATGCTTCGAGCCGTCTTCGCCGACGTATTGCAGGCCGAAGCGCGCGGGGAGATTGAAGTCGAACTGCACGGTGGTGAGCTGCCAGGAACGGCCGATGGCGTCAATGAGCTTGACGTCGATTTTCGGGCCGTAGAAAGCGCCTTCGCCGACCATCCTTCTGAACGGAATGTTCATGCGCGCTAAGGTGCTGGCGAGAGAATCTGACGCGTGTTGCCAGTCTTCGGGCTTGCCGGGGTAATTTTCCGGATGCGCGGGATCCCAGTCGGAAAGCTCGACTTCAAATTTATCGAAGCCGAAATTTTTCATCACCGCGAAGGCGAAATCGAGGCAGGCTTCCACTTCGGATTCGATTTGCGAGGGCATGCAGAAAATGTGCGCGTCATCCTGAGTGAAACCACGCACGCGGAGCAAGCCGTGGAGCACGCCGCTGCGCTCGTAGCGGTAAACGGTGCCGAGTTCCGCGAGGCGCACGGGAAGATCGCGATAGCTGCGGAGCTTCGATTTATAAATCAGGATGTGGCCGGGGCAATTCATGGGCTTGAGCTGGTAGTCGGCCTTTTCGACTTCGACGGCGCCGAACATATTGTCCCGGTAAAAATTGGTATGGCCGCTGGTCTTCCAAAGGTCGAGGCGCATGATGTGCGGCGTGTAGACAAGATCGTAGCCGCGCTTGAGCAACTCTTCCCGGAGCCAGTCTTCGACAATCTTGCGAATCAAGCCGCCCTTGGGATGCCAAAAAATCAGGCCGGGGCCGGCTTCCTCCTGAATGCTGAAGAGGTCGAGCTCGACGCCCAGCTTGCGATGATCGCGGCGCTTGGCTTCCTCGATGCGGTGCAGATGCTCGTCCAGCTCCTTTTGGGTGAAGAAGGCGACGGCGTAAATACGCTGGAGCTGTGGATTGCCTTCTTGGCCCTTCCAGTAAGCGCCGGCGACGTTCATCAGCTTGAACGCCTGGATGCGTTTGGTGGAAGGAATGTGCGGGCCGCGGCAGAAATCGATGAATTTTCCGGTGGTGTAGAAGGAGACCATCGGCTCGGTAGCTTTTTCTTCCACCAGCTCGCATTTGAAAATCTGGTTGCTCTTTTTGTAGAGGTCGAGAGCTTCGGGCTTGGGAATGAGCTTGCGCTCGTTCGGCAGGTCCTGCGCCGCAAGCTCGTGCATCTTTTTTTCGATTTTGGCGAGATCTTCCGTCGTGAACGGTTCCTCGCGGAGGAATTCGTAGAAAAAGCCGGTGTCAATCGGCGGGCCGATGCCGAGCTTCACGTTGGGGTACAACTCCATCACCGCCGCCGCGAGCAGATGCGCCGCGGAATGACGAAAAACAAATAGCGAGTCGGGATCTTTCTCGGTGAGAATTTGCAGCTTAACGTCATGGTCAAGCGGCCGGCGTAAATCGACAAGCTCGCCTTCGCCGTCGTTCGGGGCGGCCACGCGCGCTACGAGCGCAGCATCCGCGAGCCGAGGAGAGATGCTTCGCGCGACGTCGGCAGGGGTCGTGCCTTTGGGCACGTCTTTGACGCTGCCGTCCGGAAGTGTGATGTGAATCTGTTCCATGGGTGCGCTCACCTGAGCAGAGAAACAACAAGCTTATCGGCGGCTTCCCGCTGGGTCAAGGCGATGTCGACGTTTCTTGATTGCCGGCGTCCTGTTGGGAGCCGGGGACGTGTTAGGATGGCCCGCTGACGCAGCCATGATCGGACAAACGCTGGATCATTACCGAATCGTCTCGCAGCTTGGCGAAGGCGGCATGGGTGTGGTGTATCGCGCGCGGGACGAGGTGTTGAACCGCGATGTGGCGCTGAAGCTGCTAGCCCAAGGAGCAATCGACAAGGTTGGCAGCGGCCATTTGCTCCGTGAAGCGCAAACGGCCTCCTCCCTGAGCCATCCGAATATTTGCACCATTCACCAGGTGGGGCAGACCGGCGACGATTTCTACGTGGTGATGGAACTGATCGAGGGGCGGTCGCTCAGCGACTTGCTCACCGCGACGGGCCTTTCGATGGAAACGGTGACGCGCTACGGCGCGCAAATCGCGGACGCCCTGGCGCACGCGCATGACCGCGGAATCGTGCATCGCGACCTGAAAGGCTCGAACGTGATGGTAACGGGCGACGGGCGCGTGAAGGTGCTGGATTTCGGGCTGGCCACGCGCATGGAGCGCGAGGAAATCAGCGAGCTCACGCTTTCTTACGACACGCTGGAAAGCAAACTGGTGGGAACGCTGCCATATATGTCCCCGGAAGTTTTGCGCGGGCACAAGGCGGATCACCTGAGCGATATATGGGCGCTGGGAGTGATGCTCTATGAAGCGGCCGGGGGCAGGCTGCCGTTTCGCGGGAACACGGGCTTCGAATTGACTTCGGCAATCCTGCGCGAGCCACCTCCTCCGCTGCCGCCAAGCGTTCCACACGGGCTGGCGGCGGTCATCCAGCGCTGCTTGATGAAGGAGCCGGCGGAGCGGTACCAGCGGGCCAGCGAAGTGCGCGCGGCGTTGGAGGCGCTGCAAGGCGCGGTGTTGCAGAGCCGGCATCCCTCGGAAGAAACGCGAGGGCCGCGAACGTTAGTTCTGCGGGGAATGGAACACCTCACGGTGAAAAACGGGGACGTGCTTCTGCTGGTCGGCACGAACAAGGGAGCGTTTCTGCTGCGGTCGTCGCGGGACCGCGCGCGGTGGGACGTCGCAGGGCCGTATTTTCACGGCCAGGGCGTGTACGCGATGGGATACGACGGCCGAAACGGCCGGCACCGCCTGTGGGTTTCGACGAACAGCCTGATGTGGGGAACTTTTTTGCGGTCCAGCGACGACTTCGGGAGAATTTGGACCAATCCGCTGGAAGCGAGCATCCGGTTTCCCGTCGAGTCCGGCGCCGCGCTGAAAAATATTTGGCAGTTTTGCATGGGCCGGGCGGATGAGCCGGATACTCTTTATTGCGGCGTGGAGCCGGCGGCGCTGTTCGAATCGCAAGATGCAGGCGAATCGTGGTCATTGGTACGCGCGCTGTACGACCATCCGCACCGGCCGCGCTGGATGCCGAGCAACGGTGGGCTGTTTCTGCACACCATCGTGCCCGATCCGGGAAACAAAGAGCGGATGTACGTGGCGGTGTCCGCGGGCGGAGTCTACCGCACGGAGGACGGCGGGAACACCTGGCAGGCGCGGAACAATGGAATACGCGTGGTTTTCATGCCGGAGAAGTATCCGGAGTTCGGGCAATGCGTGCACAAAATTGTGCTGCACGAATCCCGGCCGGAGCGATTGTTCCTGCAAAACCACTGGGGACTGTATCGTTCGGACAACCGCGGCGATTCGTGGCAGGACATCGCGCGCGGGGTGCCGTCGGACTTTGGCTTTGCGATGTTGATGCATCCGCACGATAGAGACTGCGTGTACATCGTGCCCGTGGAATCGGACGAGTTTCGCTGCACGCCGGAAGGCCGTTTGCGTGTTTATCGCACGCGGAATGCCGGCGGTTCCTGGGAGTCTTTGGAACGCGGGTTGCCGCAGCATGGGGCCTACGAAACCGTTTTGCGGGATGCCTTCGCGACGGATTCTCTGGATCCCGCGGGTCTTTATTTCGGAACGCGAAGCGGAAAGCTGTACGCATCGAGGGATGGAGGAAAAGACTGGAAGAGAATACTGGAAGGATTGCCGCAAATCGTGTGCGTCAAGGCCGCGGTCATCCAGATGGACGGCGCGCCGGCGGCCAGGCCGCGCCCGAAACCAAAATCCGCGGCAAAACGGAAAACTGCGCGCACGAAAAGCGTCAAGCGCGGGAACCGGCGGTGATGCAGGTCTTATTTAACATTCCCGGACCGCTGCGCGAATTCACAGAGAACCGCAGCAATGTGCAGGTTGAAGTTAAAGCGGGCTCTGATCTGCGCGCCGCTTTGCAGGCGCTGTTTGCTGCGCATCCGGGAGTGCGTGACCGGGTTCTGACCGAATCCGGCGAAACTCGACGGCATGTGAATATTTTCGTGGCCAACGAAGACATTCGTTATACCGGCGGGCTGGCGATGCCAGTTCGGGATGGTGTGGAAGTGTCGATTGTGCCCGCGATCAGCGGCGGCATCCCGTAGTGCCAGGCAACGCCTGGCCAGGGCCAACAACAGGAAAGGTTCGTTGTATGAAATCCGCACTGGCGATCTTGTCTCTGGTCATCATTTTTTCAAGCTTCTCAGAGTCGGCTACCAGTTCGCGTGGTGCTTGCAAAAGGAGCAAGCTCTTCTCGGCACAGGGGATTGTTGCCTGGTTTACTCCATCCAGTACTCAAGGTTTTTTCTATAAATCGGGTATGGCGATCGATGCGGACGGCGCCTTCCGGGCCTACCATCCTGACGATCGACTCGGACTTGATTCATTGGCCCACGCTGGACACCCGGGAAATTGGTGGGCGTTGGTCACAGACAATGGAAAGTCGAACGGACACCCCGTGGTGCAGGGAAAATCAGATCCGGCTCCTGGATATTATGTATCCACGACCTCGCTATATGACCCTGGCAATCCCGATCCCCGAGATCCGCATAGGTATGTCGACGCGGCGAAGATTCCATACGTTGTGCTTCATCCCAAAGCCCTAAAGTATGCTCGGCTCGGCGACTTCGCAACTGTCGTGAATCTTCAGAATGGGAAGATTTCTGCGGCTCTGGTGGCGGACGAGAGCGCGCTGGACCTTCCCTTTGGGGAAGGCTCAATCGCGCTAGCTAAAGCATTGGGAATGGACTCCAGTCCGCGACACGGCGGGAAGGACCGAGGTATTGCCTATCTTATTTATCCTCGTTCTGGAAGTGGCAAGCCAAGGTCACTCCCAGACATAATTCTCAGGTCCAAGCAGTTATTTGAGGCATGGGGTGGGCTTAACAAGCTCAAGGCGTGTTTGGCGGACGATTAGCATTTTATGATCGTCCACCTGTCCGCTGGACTCGAGTCAGTTCCGATTAGCATGTAGAGCGTTTAAACTGCTGACCATGAGAACTGCAACAGCGCTGGCTGTGCTTGTCGCGACGTGTTCCCCAACATGGCTTGGAGCGCAGTCCCCCCGAGCTGTGAGTCAGCAAGACATGGAAAACGCGGCGGTGAAATACCTGCGGGCGGATGCCGCGTTAAGGCAGTCGTATGCATTGGCTCCCGACGCTGCGGCGAAGCTTGAAAAAGCGCTGGCATTGCCATTGGACGGGGAAGACGAGAAATTAGTGGCCGCCGCAGAGGATGCCCTTGTCGAATTCCACCACGGAGCTGCTATCAAGCGGTGCGATTGGATAATGAGTGATGAGGACGGCGCCCTCGCTAATACAGCACATCGCGGCGCGATTACAGAGTTGGTAGGTGTTTCCGGACTTCGCGCCCGGCTGCGTTTTCGCGATGGGGACACGCCAGGAGCAATGGGTGATGCGCTGGCAGCGATAGCGGCGGCGCGGCACTTGTCGGTTGATGGCAGCCTCGCTTCCGTTCTCTTTGGATACAAACTGGAAAGGGAGATCACTGGAGTTCTTGCCCGGAACCTGCTTCGATTCTCTCCCACACAACTGAATGAACTAGCAAGCGGCCTCGGCGTCTTGCCGAGTGGTTTTAGCCTTAGTACTGCCTTCGAATCAGAGAAGGTGCGCCGAAACGACTTCTTAGCTGTCGTTCAAGGGGCAAAAAGCCGCGACGAATTGATCGAACGACTACTAAAAAGGGCTCCCGCGTTGCGGTCGAACAAGGAACTAGCAGGGGAAATCGTCGATGGCTGCGGTGGCTCTGTCAAAGGGTTTGTGAACTGTGTTGACCAGCAGCAGTCTTTTTACGCATCGTGGGCTCCCCGCTTTGCTCTGCCCCCGGAGCAATTCGAAAAGGCATACAAATCCGAGATCGAAGAGTTCGCGAGGGTGAACCCGGTCATCCGGCAATTCACTCCTGCCTTGCCACGTTTTCGCTGGGCAGAAGCATATAACCAGACTCGTCGTGCGCTACTGCACGCCGCAATTGCCGTTCGGCGAGACGGCCCAAAGGCACTCCATCAACATCCTGATCCGTTCGATCAAAACGCGTTCTCTTACATGCCCGTCGATGGGGGCTTTCGACTGGAATCTCGGTTGAGTGAAGGCGGAATTCGAATCTCGCTGTTAATCGCGGCGAACTCTGAAGAGCGGAAACCGAGCCCGAGATAATTTGTGGCCGCGATCAGCAGCGGCACCCATAGCGTCAGAGCCGAATCCTTCGAAAGGCATTTCATCGGGCGTTAGGCAGCGGTTCTGTCGCGGCTGGGAGAGCCGGTTTTTCAGATATCTTTTGCGAGCACCACGTTCCGCCTGCGAGCGACTCGACGAGCATGGTGCTTTCGATCGACTACCAGCTTGTAAGGCCCGGCCTGATTGGAGTTGGTTGCGATGCGTACTTTCGCGGGCTTCTTTGCCAGCGGCTTCTCCACCGGGTAAACGTCTTCGACCCCCGTTTGCGTGAAATGCGCCGGACTCACCTCCTGCGCTTTGCAGGACGGCGTCCAGCATAGCAGCGTCGCTGCAACCCCGATGGTCCCGAGCCACAGGGTCTTAGGCAGCATAAGTTTGAAATAATTCATCGCCGTTGTCCTTTCCTTGGTCGATTCTGCGCGGTCAGTGACGCCGTTTGCCACTTCTGCCACCCGGCGTAAAGTGCGCTGCACAGTGAGCGCTTTTTCGCACACTCCGCTTTTCCTGCCAATGCACAGCGTCTGGAAAGCTGATGAACAAAAGGTGAACGCCCAGCCCATACATTTCGCTGGAGATTTCAGCTTCCAGGGTCGCTAGCCGAAGGTGTCAGTTGGTTCCGGATTGCCGAGTATCGTGCTGGAGGGAGTGCGCGCTGGTTTTAGTTGGAGCGGAAGACAACTTTTGTTTCGCGACCCAATCGTGGATGCGCTTCTCGAGGACGTCCAAGGGGAGGGCGCCACCGTTGAGAATCTCATCGTGGAAGTCGCGGATGTTGAACTTGTCTCCGAGTTGATCTTTGGTATATTGCCGAAGCTTGAGAATTTCCAGCTGCCCCAGTTTGTATGCCAGTGCCTGACCGGGCCACGCGATGTATCGGTCTACTTCGCTTTGAACATTAGGCTCATCCATGGCAGTGTACCGATGAAAGTAAGCCACCATCTGCTCGCGGGACCAATGCTTCTCGTGTACGCCAGTATCGATGACCAGGCGGATGGCCCGCCACATTTCGTTTTCCAGGCGCCCGTAGTCGCTATACGGATCCTGATAGCCACCAACTTCTTTGCCCAACCTCTCGGCGTAAAGGGCCGAGCCCTCCACGAAAGCTGTGTAATTCTCATGTTTTCGGAAGGAAGGCAGGCCGGTGAGTTCCTGAGCGATCGGGGACGGCATTCTTGGAACGCGCAACGTCCATCGGAATGACGGCGAGCTTGCTCTTGGGAAGACGGCCGAAGATTTTGGGCAGTTCCGGCTCCATTTCGTGCACGTAGTTCGCGTACAAGCCGAGCAACTGCTGGCCGGTGGATGCATAGAACCGGCGCTCGTTCTTAATGTGCTCGTTGAGGCTGGCCACGTCTTTGAATCCAAGTTGGTGCGCTACGCCAACCATCTCGGCTTCGATCTCGTCCACTTGCTTAAGCCCGATTTCGTGAATCTGTTCCGGTGTCAGGTCGGTAGTGGTCATGCGCCGAATGGCCAGGCGATACCGCGCTACTCCGTCGGGGAGAGACCAGATGCCGAGCTCAAGGCGGCCCTTCGGGACGTACTCATCACGCACGAACTTGGTGAAGCGGGCGTACGCCGGTAAAACAGATCCCTTAATTGCGGAAAGGCCGGCTTCCCGCAGGCGCTTCTGATCAGATTCAGAGATGTTCTTCGGAAAAGAGGAAAAGGGCTGGGCGATGGAAGACTTCTCTGGTTCCTGGGCAGCGATTTCGTTGCACTGGTCCACGACCTTCTCCAGCAGGAAACGGGGCGGCATCAGTTTGTCGCGCACGCCCTTGTGCATCTGGACGGTGGTTTCGTCAAAGAAACGCGGCGCTTGGGTCAGCCGGGAGATGTAGTCCTCATAGTCTTTGACCGACTGGAAAGAGAGCACGTTGACAACGCCGGGTAATAGAAGCTGCACGCCGTTCTGCTGGTCCACAGGCATTTCCCAGGGTTTGAAGCGGGCGTCCTCTAAATCCATGCGAAGGTCGCGAACGATCAGAGCTTTGTTCAGCGCCTCTTGCTCGGGGAAGCCGGAAGTGTCGATGGCTTCGAAGCGAGTTAGGAATTTCTGAGTCTCCTGCAGATCCTTGTCGATGGCTTCCTGAGAGAAGTCGTCGAGTCGGTCATTCCATCGCTTGTCCCCCAGGAAGGATGCGAAGAGGGGGTGGGTGCGCAAGTTGTATTCCCACTGCTCGGCAAGTAGATCGTTGAGTGCTTTGCGACGTGATTCAAGAGAGGACGGTGATGGGGTGGCCGCTAAGAGGAAACAACATAGGCCGAAGAGTGAAGTCAGATATGTGCGGAGATAAACGAGGCGCACTTCAGGCCCTTTCCGTTATGGCAGCAACATTCTAGAAGCTCTGGCCACGTCGTAACTACCGGTTGGTCGCGTTGCTGGAAATGTTCTGCTTTAGTTCGCCGGAACATGCCGCACCGGCGCAGCCTGTGATCCCGGTCCGGGTTCCGGCACAGGCTTCGGCATCTCCTCAGACTTGAACCGCGGCACCATCTGGTCGGCCATGGCAAGCGAATACACGGCCGAGGCAATTTCCACAGCTCCTTCTCTCACGTCTTCTTCATAAATCCGTTCATAGGTGTCCAGATTCGTGTGATGCGTAAACGAACCATAGTCAAATGCATCCTGCGCCAATCCAATTCCCGGCAGTCCGGCGTTGTTAAAAGAAGTGCTGTCCGTGCCGACGGTCCTTCGGCTGTCGCTTGCCGCAGCTCCTACGAATCCCCAATCCGCAAACGGCATCAAGGCCTCGCGCACCAAGTCCGCTGCGGCTGGCGGCCCAAACACTCCTGCGCCTCGCGGCTTCCCCGTTCCGGAATCGATGTTGAAATAGGCATCCAATTTCGCGTACTCCGGCTTCTGGCTCTCGAAACTCCCAAAATGCTGCTGCACATACGCCAGCGAGCCGAGCAATCCTTGTTCTTCGCCGCTCCACAGCGCAATGCGAATCGTCCGCCGCGGTTTCACGTGTACCGCCGCCAGAATCCGCACCGCCTCCAGCATCATCGAGGAACCGATGCCGTTGTCGGTTGCTCCCGTCGCGTCATGCCAAGAGTCGTAATGGCCTCCCAGCATGACGATCTCGTCTTTCTTGTCCGTGCCGGGAATTTCTCCAATCGCGTTGTAAGCCGTCGTTCCCTCGGGGAACTCCTTGTTCTGGATATTGAGGTGCAGCGTCACCGGCGTTCCGTCGCCAAGAAACCGCGAGATTCGTCCATAGTCTTCATTGCGCATCACTAACGTAGCCACGGCCCTCGTCCAATCGTACGTGCCGTTTTGTTGCGCGATGATGACGCCGTGCGGCCGCCCAGCATCGTTGACCCGTGCCAGCGCCCCGTTGTCCACAAGAAACTGATCCACTTGCCGCGAGACTTCTCCGCGCGTCAACTGCCCTTCGGGCAGCTTTGGCTGCTCCGGAAAACGGAACGGGCGCGGGTTCTTCTCATCGAATCGCGACTTCCATTCGTCTTCGGGACGACGCATCGGCGCGGGGTTCATGTCCTCGGCCACGTCCACGTGCTTTCCCACGAACACGATCGCGCCGCGAACTTTGTCCTTCACTGAATTCAAATACGCATCCAGCTCTGCCTGCGTTGGCTGCTTCGGCTCCGCTGGCTTCGCTTTTGCGGACATCGGCGGTGCCGCCCATTTCGGTTCCGGTGGTGGTGGCGCGCTTCCAAGAAAGTTAAATCCACCGCCCGTCGGCGGCGCCAATCCCGGCGGGTCCAGCGCCACCACTTGTGCCGTCACGATTCCCTTTGTGCTCGGCGTCCACGCGAGCGGCTTCACCATCAGTTGCCCGTGGAACGGCGTAACGGCCTCCGCTAAAAGCTCGATGTTTTCCCAACCGGGCACTGGCGTGGCGGCACTCGGCGGCTGAAATGTCCACGGTTCCAGATGCGCGTTAGACAAACCCCATGACGTCATCGTCTTGACGGCCCAATCGTCTGCCGCCTTCAAGTTTGGTGTGCCCGTCACGCGCGGGCCGTACACATCCGCGACCTGGTGGATGATCCACATGATCTTGGAATTGTTCGTTTCTTCCGCGCGGATTTGCGCATACATCTCGGCAAGTCCCGGAGCCTGCGCAGGCAGCGGCATGGCTGCCAGCAGTAAGAAGCACACCACACATCCACACAGTTTCACCACGGTACCTCCCAGGATTCTTCGGAAGTTTTGAACTCGCATCGCCTTAGCCGCACGTCAATATACGCTCCGGTTTCCCTACAGGCAATGCAGCAAGAATTACATTCCTTTGTTCTGGAACGAAGGGGCAAGAGGAGACAGTTCCCTGGCCGGCTAAGCTACTCCTTCAGTATTCGCAATTCGTCCTTGAGTCATCCCAATTCGCTGTGGAATCGATGCTTGCTTTCGTCGACCTCGAGCCGATTCTTGAGGAGCAGTTTGGCTTCCTCGGCGGCAGCGCGCAATTCCGGATGCTTCTCAACTTCGCTTGAAACCAAGACGGCACTGGCCAGGCGCTGCAGGCAGTTCTCCAATTCACTGATGCGCTTCACGACCTCAGGCGCGGACGTCTGCGCCTTGACGTAGGTATCGAGAGCGACTTCGCCTTCGATCTTCTCAACGTATTGGGAGATGGTGGTTTCGCCGTCGTTCACTGGATGGACGACCTTTGGAACGACGCCTGCCAGTGGATTGGGATTCGGCATGGAACGCATTATAAATCGGGAACCTGTCAAGTGGAAAGTCTAGCGGAGAGCGTGGCGAAGCGAGCGCCCCGCATATCCGGGCCTATAATATTGCTATGCAGCAAGTTAAGCTGGTTGTCGTGCAGTCGTACGGTAGCCGCCCTGAGGCGGACTTGGCCAAGGGCGCGCTCGAAGATGCTGGCATTCAGGCAATGATCCAGGCTGACACGGCAGGAGGAATGCGCGAACACCTTGCGTGGTCCGGCGCAGGCTTTCAAATTCTGGTGCGCGAAGAAGACGCAACGGCGGCGCGCGATGTGCTCACTCCCCCAGCCGAAGGTGACCAAAACCCTGACTCGGACTTCCAATCTGACCCCGACCCTTGGCCACCGTGGCGCCGGTTTACTTGAAAAGTCCTCGCTCCTACGCTACGTTCAAACCGGCAGGGCCCTAACGAAAGCGCCCGGCTCTTGTGAACTGGGCGCCTTTTCAGCTTTTTCGTTAGTTGATCTGGGTCTTCTTACATCACGGCTGCGCTGGTGGTTTCGTCTTCGCAGCTTCCATCTTGGTCTTCAACTCGGTCTGTTGATCAGGCGTCAGAACTTCGTTCAGCTTGGCCATTGTGGCACTGTGGAGCTCCTTCATCTTCGCCTTTTTCTGTTCTTCGCTGAGCGAAGCATCACTGGACACTGCCTGCTTCTTCGTCTTCGCGTCCGCAAAGATATCTTTTACCTTTGCCTTTTGGTCGTCGGTGAGATTCAAGCTCTCTACCGCGGCCTGCAGTCCGCCGTGCATTCCCATTTCCTTCCCGCCGGCCTGCCGTGCGGTTGCAGCTTGCGAATTCGCTGGAGCCAAGATTACGGCCAGGGCCGCAACCAGGCACAACGACACTAATCCTCCCAACAGTCTTTTGATTTTCATTTGCGGATCTCCTCAGTTGATCTCTGGGCTGAGTTGCGGGCAGGGGATCACTACACTCCTACCACATTAATTTGACCCCGGCGAGAACAAAATACTACGACTCGAACGTCCAGCGGCCGCCTGCCATGGTGCGCTCGACGGGAATGGTGACGAGTGTCGAGGGATTCTCTTTGTAGGGATCGCGGCCGAGGACGACGAGGTCGGCGAGCTTGCCCGTTTCGATGGAACCTTTCAGATTTTCTTCGTAGGAAGCATAGGCTCCGTTGATGGTCCCCACGCGAATCGCTTCTTCCACCGTGATTTTCTGCTTGGGACCCCAAATGTTGCCCTTGGTGTCCGTACGTGTCACTTCCGATTGCAGCGCCATCATGGGGATGAATTCTCCGGGCGGATAGTCAGAAGCCTGCGTTGCACGGATACCGGCATCGAGGAAGCTGCGCAACGCAAACATGTGGTTCAGCCGCTCCGCACCGTAGTAGCGCATTTTCTCGCCATGATAGTAAACGTAAGTTGAAAACGGCGTGGGAATCGCTCCGAGCGCCTGGATGCGCGCGATCAAGCCGTCATTGACGACCGTGCAGTGTTCAAGTCGGAAGCGCGGATCGCGGCGGGGACTTTCGCGCTGCAAGCGCTCATAGACGCGAAGAGTGGTGTCAATGCCGACGTCACCGTTGGCGTGGGTGCCGATCTGCCATCCAGCAAGATGCGCTTTGCGACCGTGCGTGTACAGTTCGTCCTCGGTCATCACCAGAATGCCGTAGTCGTTAGAACGGCCCTCGTAGGGTACAGAAAGGCGCGCGGTGCGCTCGGAAATCGAGCCGTCGCAAACCAGCTTCATCGCGCCCACGCGAACCCACTCATCGCCAAGCCCGGTGCGAACGCCCGCATCAATCATGGAATCGATGTGGCGGTAGTTGATGAAACAGTAGGCGCGATAGAGCAGATCGCCGGAATCGCGGGCGTCCTGATAGGCACGAAGGTCCGTCGGCGTGCCTTGCGCTTCCGTCGCCGAAGTAATTCCGGTCTTCGCAAGCATTTTGGAGATGAGTTTCACGCCTTCGCGATGATCGTCAGGCGTGAAATCGTAAGGAAGGACCTTCTCGAAGAAGGCTTGAGCGCTTTCGGCGACGCGGCCGCTCAGTTTTCCCGTGGCCGGGTCGTGATCGATTTTCCCGCCCGGAGGATCGGCGGTCTTCTCGTCGATTCCGGCTTTTCGAAACGCAAGAGAGTTGGCGTAAACCGTATGGCCGCCGCGATGTTCGATGTGCACGGGATGATCCGGAACCGCCGTATCCAGATCGCTGATGTTGAGGGGGCGGCCGTCTTCCGTCTTGGTGTCGTCATATTTGAAGCCGAGAACCCATTCGCCGGCGGGCGTCTTCGCGGCCCGCTCGCGCATTGCCGTCTGAATGGCGGAGATCGAACGGCGGTCGCAATCCACCATGCGCAGATGCGATAGCCCTGCGGCGGCGGGATGCGAGTGCGCATCGATGAAGCCCGGCACTACCGTCATTCCGCCAAGATCGATCTTTCGAACGCCCGGCGCCGCCAGATTCATTACATCGCCGTTTTTCCCAACGGCGAAAAACCGGCCGCGCGATATCGCTATAGCTTCCGCGACCGCATCGGCAGGATTCATCGTCACAACGTGGCCGTTATGCAAAATGAGTTCCGGTTTTTCCTGTTCGAGGGGGAACAGAGAGAATGCAGCAAGCGAGCCTAAAAACTCACGGCGAGTCGTTCCGTCTGTCATCGCGCCTCTTCGAGCCTGATTGGTGAACGCTGCGGATGCTACGCTGCGGCAGCGCGAACGTCAACGAGGCGTCCGAGCGGGCAAATGAATAAGCTTCGAGGATTTACCGGCTTGAGTACCGTCACGCCGGGCAAGCCCGTGAAATGCGCGTCCGAGGCAATCGGCTGCAACCTAGTTTGCGTCGCAACCAATTTCCGCGAACCCCGATTTGCGGCTGCTGTTCTGTGCCGTTTTGGGACGCGGCGATACAGTCCTTTGGTGTCCGGAGCGAATTTCTCACCTCTGCGGATGCTGGCTAGAGAACGCTCAAGAATGCCACCAGGTCTGATTCGTCCCGAGGCGTTAGAACCAGGCCAAAGCGGTTTTCGTAAAAATGCACGGCATCCAATAAAGTCTGAGCGGAGCCGTTGTGGAAATAGGGGGCGCGAGCGGAAAGACCGCGCAGGATCGGTCCCTTGATCTTGCCGACGTGGTCGAACTTGCCATCGATCAAGGCTTGGCCGAGATCGGTGGTCGTCTTGCAGTTGCTGGTCGGCAGACCCGTGGCCGGATCCGTTTTGCACACGGTGATGGCAGGCAGGTAGCTTATATCCAGGCCTCCCAAATTGGCGGATGGGTTGGAAGGGTCGGGGTCACCCGTCCCGATGTCTAGTGGTGTCGGGAAAGAGTGATTACCCACATTTGGCGTATCGTGGCAGGTACCGCAGGTTCCCATAAGCGAAGGAATGCCTTTGTCAACGAGGCCGCCAGCAGACGCGACGTCGTTGATGCCGGCCACGTCAGTAATGTTAATGGGCCTGGAATTGAAAATGGCCTGCCCACGTGCGACCGCTGCGCGCGGGGAGCTGTCAGGCATTGCGCCCCAGGCGTCAAAGGGGTTGAAGATTGCGGGGTTGAACTGGCCATCACCCGCCGTTACCAGTCCACCTGGAGTTTCAAGCGTGGGGACCAAAGGATTGACGCTGGAGTTGATACTGATAAAGAACGGCTGCGGTGGAATGCTTGAGCTCCCCGCGAGAGTCTCGGGTCCGCCATGCGCGCCGTGCGCGTCCAACCGGCCCGCGTAGTTGCCGATGGTTTGCGCGGTGAACAGGGCCATCTCGAAATTCACAATCTGCTGCTGCTCTGCCGGGGTTGGTCTCGTGCCGTCACCCTGCGCGTGGCCATTGGTGGCGTCGAGCGACTGGTGCTTCAAATCGTCCAGAAGTGATTTCGGATAGTTTTCGAACAGGATTTTGGTTGTACCCGTGACCTTGGCTGATTCCCGCCCATCAAACATGACCGCGCTCAAGAACCGCAGGTTCGTAGAGGGCAGAGGCCGTCGGTACATCGAGATCACACCGGATTCGTTGCAGCCGTACGGATTGTTCACGCTGACGACTCGATAGTCCGCGTTTGCAGGGACCCCGATGGCTATACGGATCAGACCGCGGGTCCGCAGCAGGCTGTAGGCGGCGGACCTTCCAGCAAGCGTCGAGACATCCACGCTGTGGTTGCAGTTGGAACCATCGACGGTGCGGAAAATCGGGTCCTGACCTTGCGTTTGCAAGAACCGTTGCTGGACACTCGCGGCTGAGACGGACATGCCGTCGCTGGGCTGGTGGCATGAGCCGCACGAACGGCCGTTGCTGCCAAGGCTCTGGAAGAATGGTCCCGTCAGGTCAACGCCCCCGCCGGTGGTACTGTAAGTTTCGGAAGCGCCACCCGGATTCGTGAAAAACGTTCCATTGGGGATGAAAGAGAATTGCTGCCCACTTACCCCTGCGATCCCCATCAGTGTCGCCACAGACAGAAAAACAACGTTAATGATAATTAGCCTGTAGCGGCACTTGACTGTGGACCCTTTCGAAAAAAGCCGAGACATAAAACGGGTAAAGCTGGATTGCCGGACTGGGAAAGTCTGCATCGAAACGCTCCTTACAGCGCCGTTGGCGCGGTTTGTAGCACTGGTCTCAAGGGAGAGTGGGACAGCCGTGGTTCGAAGGGTATGGAAGCAGTGACGATAAGACAATGCACCGTTACTGATTTCTTGATGACCGGCCAAGCCTAAGATACGATTTGGTTTATCCAGTCAGGTGATTGCGGCCCTGAGGAAACTTCCTTCCTTACGGGATGGTTCGCATTGGCGGAAAAGAACCCACCATCGCCAAGTCCGGTGTACCGCTTCGGAGTCTTCCAGGCAAATCTGGCGGCGCGAGAGTTACGCAAGCACGGTGTGCGCGTGCGCTTGCCGGGGCAGCCCTTTTGCATCCTGTCGATGTTGCTCGAAAAACCAGGCGAAGTGGTCACACGGGAAGAGATGCAGCAGCGGCTGTGGGCTGCGGATACTTTCGTGGATTTCGAGCACAGCTTGAACACGGCGATGAAGAAGTTGCGCGCCGCCCTGGGAGATTCCCCGGAGAATTCGCGCTATGTCGAGACGGTACCTCGCTGGGGCTATCGGTTTATAGCTCCAGTGGAGGAAATCTCCGCAAATGAGCGGCCGGCAGTGGAGACTTCAGGAGTAGCCGTAAGTGTTGAAAGAGCCGTCAAAACGGAAGAACCGCGCCACCGCCGGTGGCCGCTGCTTCTTGGAATTCCCGCAGTTCTAATCACGGTGGTCGCCGCCTATTTTGCGTGGTCGCGTCCCCGCGTTCGCCCGCTGCCGAAAGGCGGACGATTGATGTTTGCGGTTCTACCCTTCGAGAATCTAACGGGAGATTCGGGGCAAGACTACTTTAGCGACGGACTCACCGAGGAGATGATCGCGCAACTCGGGCACTTGGATCCCGAGCACCTCGGGGTAATCGCGCGAACCTCTGTCATGCACTACAAACACGGACAGGAGCAACTCCAACAAATCGGCCGCGATCTGGCAGTTCAGTACGTATTGGAGGGCAGCGTGCGCCGGGATTCCGGCAAAGTGCGAATCACAGCGCAACTTGTCCAGATGAAAGACCAGACGCCAGTGTGGTCACGGCAATACGATCGCGAACTCAGCGGCCTGTTGGCTCTTCAAGCCGAGATTGCGCAAGAAATTGCCGACGAAATTCAGCCGATCCTGGGAGGCGACCACAAGCGCATCACCGCGGATCGCAAGTCTACTGGCTCCCCTAGTTCGTACGAGGCGTACGACCTTTATCTCAAGGGCCGTTATTTCTGGAACAAAAGGACAAAAGACGGTTTTCAGCAGGCGGCGGAGTATTTTCAACAAGCTATCGCCAAGGACTCAAACTATGCCCGGGCCTACGCCGGGCTGGCCGACACGTTCGGGCTCATGAGCACTTGGTCTCTGGTTCCTCAGAATGAGTTCATGCCGAAGGCCCGGGAAGCAGCACTCAAAGCACTGCAAATCGACGCAAGCGTTGCGGAGGCCCACACATCGCTGGCACTGGTTGCCGAGAATTATGATTATGACTGGCAGACGGCGGAGAAAGAATTCAGGCAGGCCATCCAATTGGCCCCCGGCTACGGCACGGCCCACCAGTGGTATGCGGAGTGCCTTTCGTTCCAGGGGCGCTTTGATGAGGCCTTGACGGAAAGCGAGAGGGCTCGCCAGCTTGATCCGCTCTCGGTGATCATTGCCCGGGACCATGGAACAATTCTTTACTTCTCCCGGCAATATGACCGTGCCATCGAACAGTTTCGCGCCGTCCGCGAGATGGATCCCGATTTTCCGCGCACCGGCGCGTTTATCGAGGCCCGCGTTCAGAAGGGACAGTTCGCGACTGCGCTGGCCGAACTGGGGAAACCGCGCACTCATGGTGAGGCGATGTGGTACTGGTCTCACCTGGCGTATATCTACGGCCGCGCGGGCCAGCTGGAGCGGGCTCGACACCAGCTGGAAAAGCTGGAAAAGTTGAGTCGGCATGAGGAGGTAGATCCCGTAGTTATGAGTTGGGCACATCTCGGTATGGGCAACAAGGAAGAGGCCCTGGCTGACCTGGAAAAGGCATACTCCGGGCACTTCAGTATTATGACCACCCTCAAGGTCGAACCGGCCTACGACGCGCTGCGCGGCGATCCGCGTTTCCAAGATTTATTGCGGCGCGTTGGCCTGGCTCAGAGCAACAGCACCGGGAAAAGTACCGTGAAGCCTTGACCCTTCATCGAAAAGGAATCGGGAAGACGGGCGCGGGCAGCCATAAGTCCTTTCCGTCTTTGTTTCGTCTGTGAAACCATTCACTCGAGGAATCTACATGCCACGATTCGTGACGACGTTGCTGATCGTATCTCTGGCCGCAAGTCTGCTGCTGAGCAGAGCAGCAGCGCAGGGGCCGCAGGCGCTGCCCTTGGCGGACGAGCGCTACAAAGTGGATCTCTTACTCGTGGTGGCGCATCCGGATGATGAAGGCGCGGCGACCCCGTATCTGGCGCGGGCGCTCGACGAGCACAAACGCATTGCCGTGGTTTTTGGAACGCGCGGAAGCAGCGGCGCGAATGAAGCTGGAGCGGAGCAGGCCGCAGCGCTCGGCGCGATTCGAGAGATCGAAGCGCGCAACGCCCTGGCCACGCTGGGCATAACAAATGTCTGGTTTCTCGGCGGAAAGGACACGGCCTCGCAGAATGTATTGCTATCACTGGCGAACTGGGACCACGGCGAGTCGCTCGAACAATTGGTGAGGCTGGTGAGGCTCACGCGGCCGGAAGTCATTCTCACGTTTCTCCCGGGAACTTTTATCGGCGAGGATCACGGCGACCACCAGGCTTCCGGAGTGTTGGCCACCGAAGCCTTCGATCTTGCCGGCGATTCGACCGCTTTCCCGGAACAGGTTGCCGGGCCGTCCAAACGTCTCGAACCCTTTCTTGAGAACCTGCGACCTTGGCAGCCGAAGAAGATCTACTACTTTCCGGATGCGGACCGCGAAGACATTTTTCGCGGGAAGGGCCCGGAGTATTCGGTGAAGGAGATTTCCAAATCGGGCAAGCAGCCATATTGGCGAATGGCGCTCGATTCGTTCCGCGCCCACCAGACGCAGGCCAAGTCGTTCCTCGACAAGGTGGCGCAAATGGACGAGGCGCAAATCGAAAAGCTGGCCACCTCCGATAGCTTCTGGACGGAGGCCCTGCATTTCGTGCTCGGTAAATCACTGGTCGGCGGCAGCCTGACCGGCGATATTTTTGATGGTGTCACGCCGGGTGCGATTCCCTTCGCCCGGCCCGAAATTTCTCCGGAGTCCGCACGGCCGGAACTCTCCGTGGAACTCGGCGGCCCATACAGTCTCTACGCCGAGTTTCGGCGCGCCCATGGGCTCACGAATCTTCCGCATGCCGATCCGGCGGAGATTGCCCTACAAGGACACACCACGCTGGTGATTCCTTTGTGGGTGCGAAACCGAACGGGAAAGACGCAAGAAGTCTCGCTGGCGGCCTCGCTGCCGGCAGGTTGGGTGGTCCAGACCGGGACGGGAAAATTCACCGTGACGGCGAAACAACTAGCGGCCACAAGGATCGAAGTCTTGTTGCCCGCGGTTCCCGAAAACGAAACGAAGAAGCCAGAGCCGCAGGAAGTCAGCGTTCACGCTGATTCGAACGGGCAATCCATCGGAGAGGTCAAACTTCGCGTTGAACTTCGAAAGCGGGCGCTGCCTCAGTAGCTATTCCTTATTTCTTCTCACGCGCGGCTTCCATCTGTTCCCAGGCAGCTTCGGGCAAAAGCAATAGATCATTGAATTCGCCTGCGCCACGCAGCCACTGCGCGCCGTCAATCACCACGCATTCGCCGTTGATATACTCCGCCATGTCGCTGATGAGAAATGCGGCGAGATTGGCCAGCTCCTCGTGTTTGCCGAAACGCTTCATTGGGTGCTTGTCCTTGGCGTGGTCTTCAAATTGCTTCGAGGGCATCAACCGCGACCACGCCCCCTCCGTCGGAAATGGCCCCGGTGCGATGGCATTCAGCCGGATGTGATACTTCGCCCATTCCACGGCCAGCGAAGTGGTCATCGCCAAGACGCCGGCTTTCGCACAAGCCGACGGCACAACAAATCCCGAGCCACAGTTGGCGGCCGCGTAGGTCGTCACGATATTCAGCACATTGCCGCCGAGTTTCCGAGCGATCCAGCGCTTGCCAAAAACCTGCGTACAGTGAAAGGAACCGTTCAGCACGATGCCGACGACGGCGTTGAATGCGTTGGGAGTCAGTTTTTCGGTGCGCGCCATGAAATTTCCGGCGGCGTTGTTGACCAGCGTGTTGATTTCGCCGAATTGTTCCTCGGCCTTCGCTGCGGCGGCTTCGACGGCTCCATAATCGCGCACGTCGCAAGTCGTGTATGCCGCTGAACCGCCGGTGCGGTGGATTTCTTCGCACGTTTCTCGCAGCGGATCTTCGCGCCGGCCAACGAGAAAGATCCGCGCGCCCAACTCCGCAAACCGCAACGCCATCGACCTGCCAAGGCCGGTCCCCCCGCCGGTGAGAAACACTGCGCGGCCCTTCAATAAGCCCTTTTGAAACACTTGTCACCGCCTTTAGAAGAAGTGATCGACCGCAGAAGGACCACGTGAGCGCGATTCTATTCTATTCGCGGGAATGCGGATGGAGTTTATTCGAAGCAGCCTGCCCGCTGGACGGAAAGCGCGCTAACGAGCTCAGGGATGCATTTGCGCGGGGATGGGCCGGCCCATCGCCCTCGCGTACTCGGCTGCGTAGAGCGGGCTGGCGGGAAATTCCTCGCTCAATTCGCGCAAGAGTTTCTGGGCCAAATCATCTTGTTTTTGCCGGCGTGCGGCCAGCGCCAGCAGGATTTTCGCGAACGGCTTCAAGTACCTTCCGTTTTCAATGGTCTTTCCAAGCTGCTCCATGCCGAGTTTCTTGTCGCCGTGAATTCCGCCGAACCGCAGGATGAAGCGCGTCCCGCCGGAAAGGCTCCCGATAATGTAGTTGGCCGCGCCCAGCGCGACATAGGCGTCATTGGCGTCGGGCTGCTCCGCCAGCAGTTGTTTGGCATGTTCATTGGCTTCCTTGAGGCGCTTCAAAGCCTCAAGGTGCTCTTTTTTGAGAATCATATCGGCGTCCGCTTCCATCCCGGCCGACAAAGCCATGGCGAAGAGCCCTTCCGGATCGTGTCCGTCTTTCTCCAGGCGCTGGCGAGCAAGTTTTCGGGCGAGCCGGATGGCCTCCTGAAAGCTCTTCATGCGCTCGGGATCAGGCTTGCCTTCAATGCCGTGCAGGAATCTCTTTTCGTTCAAGAAAAAATCGCTGGAGAGTACGTCTTGGCGATAAAACTCCTCGAACAGGTAGCTGGCGGCAACGGCAACTTCGCCAAAGGGTTCGTCCGGATGCTGCGTTTCCCACACGGAGAATTTCTCGCGAGCTTCAGCGAAGTTCTGAACATACAAGGATTGAAATCCGGAAACGAGTGCCGGCACGTTGGTGAACGCTGGACTGGCAACATCAGCCTCCGCCCGAGCGTCGCAGACGGCCGCCGAGAAGAGCAGCAGGGTCGCCATGGTATGGCTTCGCCAGCGCATTGATAACCTGTTCTTCAGAAGAGCCCAGGCAAGAAGCGCGGTTTGCCGGTCATTGCCGCGCGATAGTCAGGATTAGCGGAGAGCACGCGCTCTTCCGTCGAGAGCCGCTGCGCCAGCACTCCCGCGTGCGCAATGGCTCCCGCCGTTGCGGTGATCCACGCCGTGTGAATCAGGGGAAGCGTCAGCATCTCCGCAAAGACCGCGGCATAGTTGGGATGCCGGACGTAGCGAAAAGGCCCGGACGTCACCACGCCGAGGCGCGTGGAATCCACGACCTGAACGTTCCAGTGTTCCCCGAGCGAGCGTATCACCCACCAACGCACGGCATTTGCCGCCAGGAAAACGGCAAACATCAGCGCAGCCAGCCACGGAATAAAGGGACGCCGCAGAAGAACGACTTCCAGCCCTGCGCCAAGCAGCACTGCCGTGTGCAACAGCACCATCCAGCGAAATTTCGGCTCATCAATTTTCGCCGCGCCCCGCGCGGCCATTTCCTGCTGATGCCGCTTCGAGATGTGCAGTTCGACCAGCCGCAGCAGGGCAACGGCAAGGAGTAGCCCCAGAAAAAAAATGACGCTCAGGTCCATTGCAGTAGCAAAAATTCCGCGCTGAAGCCCGGGCCAAACGCTGCCGCCACCGCATACTCGCCGGCGTTCAGCGGTCTTTTTTCCAGCCACTCCTGCAGGATGAAAAGAATCGTCGCGCTGGAAAGATTTCCAACGTTCCCAAGAATGTCCCACGACGGCTGCGTATCGCACTTGCACAGGCCGAGCTCCGTCTCGATGTTTCCGAGCAACCGTGCTCCGCCGGGATGCAGAATCCAGCCCTTGATCTCCTCGCGCTTCCGGCCGTTGCGATCGAGGAAGCCCTGCACCAGCCCGCCAATTTTCCCGCCGATCATTTCCGGAACGTCTTTTGCCAGCAGGATGTGGAATCCTGAATCGCGCAGATCAAATCCCATCGCGCCCAGAGAATCGGGGAAAGTGTAGGTTTCCGTTTCGAGAATCTTCGGTCCCTGCATCTGCTTTCCGCTGACCACCACGGCTGCTGCGCCGTCGCCAAAGAGGATCGAAGAAATCAGGTTAGCCTGGGAAATGTCCTTGCGCTGAAAGGTAAGGGAAGGCAGCTCGACGGCGATAATCAGGACGTTTCCGCCGGGCTCGGCCTTGAGGAAATCGGCTGCCCGGCCCAGGGCCATGGCACCCGCGGCGCAACCCAGTTCCGTGAACGGCATGCGGCGCACGTTCGACCGGAAGCCCATCAAATTGATAAGGTGGGCGTCCAGCGACGGAATCATGAAGCCGGTGCAGGACACCGTGATGATCATGTCGATTTCGTCGGGCTTCAAGCCGGCGCGCTCCAGGCATTTTTCCGCGGCTTCCCGGCCAAGCTTCACCGCGTGTTCGATGTATTCGTTGTTGGTTTGCGAAAGCGGCCGCGGCTCGATGGTGTAGTCGAGCGGGAAAATGGCGTGGCGCTTGTGCACCTGCGCGTTGTCGACAATGCTCATCATCGCTTCGAGGCGGCGCTCGGGGATGTCAAAAACGCGTCCCATGTAAACCTTTACGTCCTCGCGGGTGATGGTATAGGGCGGCAGGGCGGTAGCTGTCGCGGCGATGGTGGGATACGAGGTTGCAGCGGCTCCTGTCGGTCGATTGCTCGCGGATTCCATCAGTCTCCTTGGGCACAAAGCCCGCACCGCTGATTTTCTGCTGCCTAAGCCTTTTGGATGCAGCGTTTTCGGAGCAGGCTGTATTTGAGTCCATGACTCTACATCAATTCATGGCTAGGAGCGAACTACTTTGAGACAGGTTGTTCGTGAGGCAATGGAGAACCGTGATCGGAAACCTGCGCGAAGTCGCTGAGCGCCTCGCACCCGGTCGCGCCTGCATATCCGTTGTTTCCGACCACGGCTTTGTAAAGACCGCGGTGCCACGGAATTTATTCCTCGGGTGGCTGCGGTGCAAATAATGTTGGCCGAGCATGTTAAGTTCTTTGATTGGCGAGGTGCTTCATGCGGAGAACGGCATTGCGTTTGCTTGCGCTGGTTGCGGCGATTCCACTTTTGACCAGTCTGCCAACCCTGGGCCAGACAGCTAGGTGGCCCGCGACAACCGAAGGCGATTTCGTCGTCAAGAATTTCAGGTTCCGATCACGTGAAACGCTGGCGGAGATGCACTTGCACTACACGACGCTGGGCAAGCCCGTGCACAACGCGCAGGGCCGCGTCACGAACGCCGTTCTGATTCTTCACGGCACTGGCGGTGCCGGACATCAATTCCTTACGCCCATTTTTGCCGCTGAATTGTTTGGGCCCGGACAGCTTCTCGATGCCGCGCGTTACTACATCATTCTTCCCGACGGCATCGGCCACGGAAAATCCGCGAAGCCCAGCGACGGCCTGAACGCGCATTTTCCACAATACGACTATGACGACATGGTCGCCGCACACCACCAGCTCCTTAGCGAAGGCCTCGGCGTGAATCACTTGCGCCTTATTCTTGGCACCTCCATGGGCTGCATGCATTCCTTTGTGTGGGGAGAAACCTATCCTGATTTCATGGACGCGTTGATGCCGCTGGCTTGCCAGCCAGTGCAGATCGCGGGACGCAACCGCGTGTGGCGTAAGATGGTGATGGACGCAATTCGCAACGATCCGGAATGGAAAGCCGGGGAATATTCAGCGGAGCCGCAGCAGGCACTGCGGACGGCGCTCGACCTGTTGCTCCTTGCCGGCAGCGCGCCGCTCTACATGCAGAAGACTTTGCCTACGCGGGACGCCGCGGACAAATATCTGGACGACTACTTCAAGACGCGCATGGCCGGACTGGACGCGAATGATCTCTTGTATGCGGTGAACGCTTCGCGCAATTACGATCCCTCGCCGAACCTCGAGAAAATCGCCGCGCCTGTTATGTATATCAATTCGGCGGACGACTTCATCAATCCTCCGGAGTTGGGCATGGCTGCCACTGAAATCAAAAGAGTCAAAGACGCGCGCTTCGTCTTGATTCCCATCAGCGATGAAGCGCGCGGCCACGGCACGCATACCCACGCCGTCGTTTGGAAGCAGTACCTAGCGGAACTGCTCGAGAAATCAGCACACTGAGAAGATTGTCTCGCTAAGTGGTCGCTTGGCTGGCGCGGATTTCCTGCCAGCGACGCGGCCGTTTGTTGGCTTGCAACACTTTCTTGCGAAGCCGGATCGACTGGGGGGTAATTTCTACGAATTCGTCGTCGGCGATGAATTCGATGGCCTGTTCGAGGCTCAGTTCCCGGTGAGGAATCAAGCGGATCGCTTCGTCCGCGCTGGACGACCGCATGTTGGTCTGCTTCTTTTCCTTCGTCACGTTGACGTCCATGTCCTGCTCGCGCGAATTTTCACCCACGATCATGCCTTCGTACACTTCAATGGCTGGCCCGATGAACAGTTCACCGCGCTCCTGGATATTCCACAGCGCAAATGCAGTGGATGGTCCGCCGCGGTCCGCTACCAGCGCGCCGGTGGGACGCAACGCCATCTCTCCGCCGTATTCCATCCAGCCCTCGAAAATCGAATGAATCAGCGCCGTACCACGCGTGTCCGTAAGTAATTGGCTGCGCAGCCCGATCAATCCGCGCGAAGGAATTTTAAAATCCATGCGCACGCGGCCTGAGCCGTGATTGCTCATCTTGATCATCTCGCCGCGCCGGCTGCCGATGGTCTCCATAATGATCCCGATGAAATTTTCGGGCACATCAATCACCAGTCGCTCCAGCGGCTCAAGTTTCTTGCCGTTCTCCGTGCGCACGACAATTTCAGGCTTGCCCACCATCAGCTCAAAACCTTCGCGCCGCATCGTTTCGATCAAAATCGCCAGCTGCAATTCACCGCGCCCCAGCACGCGGAAGGATTCCGGCGTGTCCGTGTCTTCCACGCGGATGGACACGTTGGTGAGAAGTTCTTTTTGCAGACGATCGCGGAGGTCGCGCGAAGTGAGAAACGTTCCTTCTTTGCCGGAAAGCGGGCCGCTGTTCACGGTAAAAATCATCGCCAGAGTGGGTTCGTCGATCAGCAGCGGCTCCAGCGGCATGGGGTTCGCTAAATCCGTAATGCTTTCTCCGATCTGGATGCCCTCAACGCCCGCGATCGCCACCAGGTCGCCTGCCGGAACGGCTTGCGCTTCATCCCGCTCCAAGCCGCGGAAGGTATACAGCTTGGTGATGCGCGTCGGCGTCAACTTCCCATCGAGCTTGACAATCCCTACTTCGGCGCCGCGCTTCAGGGTGCCGTTGAACACGCGCCCGATTGCGATGCGCCCCAGGAATTCGCTGTAATCCAGGTTCATCACCTGAATTTGCAAAACGCCATCGGGATCGCCCGGAGGAGCCGGAATGTGTTTTACGATGGCCTCAAAAAGCGGCAGCAAATCCTTTGAGCCGTCGCCCGGCGTCCGGTGCGCCACGCCGTCGCGCGCGTTCGTATAAATGAACGGGAAATCGAGCTGGTCTTCCGTCGCGTCGAGATCGATGAAGAGATCGTAGATTTCGTCCAGGACTTCCTTGGCGCGGGCGTCGGCGCGGTCAATCTTGTTCAGCACGATCACCGGAGGCAGCTTGGCCGCCAGGGCCTTTTGGAGCACGTAGCGCGTCTGCGGCAGTGGACCTTCGCTGGCGTCCACCAGCACTACCACGCCGTCTACCATGCGCAGCGCGCGCTCCACTTCGCCGCCAAAGTCGCTGTGCCCGGGCGTGTCTACGATATTGATCTTCGTGTCATGAAAAAAAAGCGCGGTATTTTTCGCCAGAATGGTGATGCCGCGCTCGCGCTCCAGATCGTTCGAGTCCATCACGCGCTCCACGACGGCTTCATTGGCGCGAAAAATCCCGCTCTGCCTGAGCATGGCGTCAACCAGCGTGGTCTTGCCGTGGTCCACGTGCGCGATGATGGCGATGTTGCGAATCTTTTCACTCATAATTCCTGCTTCTCATGGCCGGTTCCCGGCCAGATCCTCTTCTAAAGACAAAAATAGCTGCTGAAACAACCAGCAGCCTTGATGAATGTACCTTTTATGTAGGTTGACCGGCCCGGCGGTCACACATCCCTAGGTGCGGCCCAGCAACCCATAGTTTATCAGATGTAGGGGCCCCCAGCCAGCTCAGAAAGGCGAGAACAGACCGTGAAACTTGGGAGTTCACCCTAGCAACATTCAAGTGTTTACCCGATTGTTCCCGAAGTGGGAATGTAGAAGATTGCTCGCATGCTAGACGACTGGCTCGGGGAACTAGCGTTTGTACACTACTGGCGGGTACTCGAAGAGCACGGCTGTGGGGCCATGAAAGCGCCAGAGTTTACGCATTTGACTCTCGCGGAGCGCCAGGCCTGGATCGAAGCCGCGAAGGCCATTGAGGAGCAAGTCCGCGGGGGTTTCTGGCTAACATCCTCTTTGGACGTTCACCAGCGGGTTCCGGGAACCGTTTCCCCCCATCCTATTCAACACGCAGGGCGATGATCGGGTCCACGCGCGACGCACGGCGCGCCGGAACGTAGCAGGCTACCAGCGCGGCCAAGCCGAGCACAGCGGCAACTCCTAGATACGTCAGCGGATCCGTTGGCGCTACTTCAAACAGCAGTTGCTGCAAGAGGCGTGTCAGCCAGAGAGCTCCGAACAGCCCAAGCACCACCCCAATCAACGCCAGCGCCAAGCCCTGCCTCAGAATCATTTGCAGAATCTCTCCCGGTCGCGCGCCGATGGCCATGCGTACCCCAATCTCGTGCCGACGCTGTCCCACCGCTAGCGCCATCACGCCGCTGATCCCCGTTGCCGCGATCGCCAGCGCCAGCAAGGCGAACAACCCCAGCAAGTTGGTAGTCAGCCGTGGCGCGGCCACGGATTCGGCACGCACTTGTTCGAGCGACTGCACTCGTGCGGCCGGTTGATTCGGATCGATGGCATAAAGTAATTCGATTACGCTGCGCGCAATGCTCATGGGCTCCGCCGCGGTTTTGACCACGAGTATTCCGTCCAACAGCGGGCTTTGCGCCAGCGGCACATAAATTTCGTCGGGCACATCTTTGTCCAGCCCGTATTGCTTGATGTCGCCCACAATCCCCGTAATCTGAACCCAGCTTTTCCCGCCGTCCGGCGAAAAGCGCTTTCCGACCGGGTTCTGCGCGCCCCAGAAGTGATGCGCCGCCGTCCGGTTTACAACGGCCACGGCCGGCGTGTTTGGCCGGTCTGCACGACCAAACGCCCGGCCGTCGAGCACAGGAACGTGCAGCGTCTCAAAATAGCCCGGACTCACCACCCGAAAATCCGCCACCGGAAGCGCCTGTCCGGCAGCCGGGGGCTGCCCTTCGATCTGGAAATCGTTGGTCATCCGCATGTTCCCGCTCAGCGGAATCATCATCGAGACAGCTGCGGATTTCACGCCGCTCTGCGCCTGAATCCTGTCGAGCAGCGTCTCGAAAAACGCCAGTTGCTTGTCGTTGGAATTATATTTGGTGAAGTCGAGACCGATTTGCATCGTCAATACATTTTCCGGCTGGAAGCCCGGGTCGACGTGCTGCAGCTTCGCGAAGCTGCGCAGCATCAATCCCGCGCCGATCAAGAGCAGAAACGACACCGCCACCTGAGCCACGATCAGCAAGCTCCTCATCCGGTGCCTGCCGCGGCCAATCGTAGATTGTGCGCCGCCTTCTTTCAAGCCGCCCACAACTGTCTCGCGCGCCGCCAGCGCGGGAGCCGTTCCAGACAGCATGCTCGTCAGGACGGCCACGCCAAGCGTGAACAGCAGTACCGTGGCGTCCAGATGAATCTCTCGAGCCCGCGGTGTGAATCGCGCCGCGAAACTCACGAGCAGACTGAGCGTTCCCCAGGAGAACAAGAGCCCCAAGCCGCCGCCGATGAGCGCCAGCAGCGAACTCTCCGTCAGCAATTGACGGAACATCCGCACGCGTCCCGCACCCAGCGCCGCGCGGACGGCCAGCTCACGTTCCCGGCGGACCATGCGGGAGAGGTTCAAGTTCGCCACGTTGGCGCACGCAATCAGCAGAACGAAACCCGCCGCACCGAGCAGCACCAGCATCGTCGGCCGGGCGTTGTGCGTCAGCTCCTGTTCCAGCGAGGACGTTGCCAGGGAGTAATCAACGGACGGTGGATAGTCGTTCGGATAAGCCTTCTGCAGGTTGGCAGCGACACGAGTCAAATCGGCCCGCGCCTGGCTCACCCTGATTCCCGGCTTCATGCGGCCAAACGCTTGCATCATGCGGGCCTGCCGATTCGCGATAAATGCGGAACGCGAACGGAAGGGGCACGCCGTCGACGGCATGTACACGTCATTCTCGTCCGGATACTGCGGCACGGGCGGCAATACTCCCACCACCTGATGCGGCTTATCATTCATCGAGAACGTCTTGTTCACCACTGTCGGGTCGCCGCCGAAGCTCCTGATCCAGTATTCATAGCTGAGCATCAGCACGGCGGGCGCACCGGGTTGTTCGTCCTCCGGACGGAAGGCGCGGCCAAAGAGCGGCTTCACGCCGAACACGTCAAAGTAGTTCCAGGAAACGACTCCGGTTTCCACGCGTTCCGGCTCGCTTCGCCCCAGCAGAATGAAATTCATGTTGTGGTATTCGACCAGGCCATCGAGGGAATGGCTTTGCGTCCGGTAGTCATTGATCTCCGCCACCGAGAAGGGTTGATTCAACAATCCCGCGCGCGGCGCCTGCTGTTGCAGCGTCACCAGCCGCTCCCCGTGTTCGTACGGCAGCGGCTTCAACAAAACCGCATGCACGACGCTGAAGATCGCCGAATTCGCTCCGATTCCCAGGCCCAGCGTGAGGATCGCCGCAAGCGTGGACCCCGGACTCTTGCGCATCATCCGCAGCGCGAACGCCGCGTCCTGACGGAACATCGCCAGGTGCTCGCCGGGCGCCGTCCGGAAAATCCCCACAATCGTTTCCCACCACAGCCTCAGGACACCTGGGGTTCCGTTGCGCCGCCCTGCTTCCTTATGTTGTTCGTGGAAAACGGTTTCCATTTCGGGGCCGAAGTCGCTCCGAAAATCGAAGGGGAGAAGCCGCAGAAGTGTCCGATAAATTCGCGTCGCCCTGGAATCCGCCGCTGCCATGGTGTCCTCCCGCGGCGCCACCACAGCACCGCTCTTCGGACCACTCGTTGTTTCTGGAAACCGCTCGTCCGCCGCCGGAGATTTCTTCACGCCGTCCGAGTTTTCTTCAGCAGATTCCTCGACCGCGCGATGGACAGGATTTCATCCATCCTCTCCGCCTCCGCGGTTGCCACTTGCCGGCCCTGTGGCGTCAATCGGTAATAACGCCGCCGCTCGTCGTCTGTTTCCGCTGGCCGCGAACGCAGCTCCACAATCAAGCCATCGTTCAGCAATCGCTTGATGATTCCATACAGAGTCCCCGTGCTCAGCCGCACTTTGCCGCCGGTGCGCAGCTCTACTTCTTTAAGAATGGCGTAGCCATGGAGGTCATCGCCCGCAAGCGCCAGCAGCACGTGGAACATGGCGGGCGTGAGTGGCCCGAATGATTCAGGGTTATCTTGTGCAACACGCAAGCGGCAACTCCTGAGAGAGAGCATTCAGTCGTCATACGCTATAGCGCCACACGCCATAGTGTCAAGGGGAATTTTCAGCACGCCATCCGCGATAAGACTATGGCTTCGCGGGTTCGGCTGACGTTTTCTCTGCGGGTATCTCGCTTAAGTGCAGGACGCACGCGGCCGCCGCGAAGCGCACGTCGTCTTTCGCATCATCCAAAACCGGCGCAATCGCGGAAACCAGCGAGCCATCCCCCCGCTGCGAGATGGCCTCCAGTACGGCCGCTCGTATCGACCAATTCTTGTCCGCGGTCGCTTTGACCAGCGCTTTCGCGGTACCCGGGTTCGGGTCGTGGGCCAGTTGTTTTGCCGCTGCCGCCCGTACCGGCGAAGAATCGTCTTTCCTCACCGTTTTGAACGCTTCGTACCCCATTCCCGCAAATGGGATAAACCCTATGCCTTGTTCGAATCCAAGTTCCGCCAGTTTCTTTTTGTCTTTGAATGTGCTGAGCTGTTCTTTGATCAGCCCCTTGCTTGCGCGCCTTTCTCCAGTCAACACGTCGTAGTAGATGTCATAGCCCACGTTGTCGTGCAGCAGAAGCAGCGAATTCGCCGCCGCGAGTACAACCCCCGGCTCGGAGTCTAGCAGGGCGCCTTCCAATTCGACATTGGCGTGTTGCCCCTGCATGGATCCCAGCGCCGCGGCCGCGGCCATACGCACGTTCGGTTTCTTATCGTGAAGCGCACTCACAGCGGCTTTTTCTGCCTCCACGTTTCCCTGCAAGAGACCCAAGGCTCTCACCGCCTTGGCCCGCTTGTCCGCGTTCTCATTCTTCAATCCATCGCGCAGGATTCCCCAGGCTTTCTCAATACTAGCTTGCGAACGGAAGTCGGTGGTATCGCTCGCCGGTTGCTTTGCCGTTGGCGTCGCTGGCCCGGGAGAGGGGGCCTGCGCCAGAGCCGTAGTGCCGACTATGGCTGCCAAGCTCATGATTCCAGTTAGGACACGTTTCGAGTGACGACCCATCCAGGATTGTTTGCTCTTCATTTCCGTCTCCGCTTTGCTCGAAGAACTTGATGACTATACTCGAATGGGAGACGCTCGTAGGAAACGGGAAACCCGGGAGGCGGAATACGATAGATGGCCTAAATAGGACGATCAAACTGCACAACCAAAAGGCGTCTGAGCGGCATACTGCCACAAATGGGCACTCGCGTGACCAGCCGCACTACAGTAATTCATATAACGTACATCTAAATTCTGGCGATTTCCGCTTGTAACATCCCGATTTTTAGATTTTTCCGCGTCTCCCTGCACCTGCTTCATGCAGCCAAGTGATTTCACGGAACCAATATGTGAAATTTTTCGTAAGACCAGAAAACACTCTGATGGATTTTGCGTCTATACACCATAAGGGTGGGCGTCTATGTCACCGGAAGTGATCTCAATGCGAGAGCCGGATGAGGCGACTGTCTCAGAACGGATGCTCCTGTCGTCGGGCCGCTATGTAAGTTTTGGGCCGTTTCGGATTGACCAGCAGCGGCAGGAAGTGTCGCGGGATGGGTCTCGGCTGAAGCTTCAGGGCAAGGTTTATCAGATCCTGCTCACACTCCTCGAAAAACCAGGCGAAGTCGTCACCCGCGAAGAGCTGCGCCTGCGTCTTTGGCCCGCCGATACGCACGTAAACTACGATGCCAACGTAAATACAACTGTCAACAAGCTCCGCCAGGCGCTTGGCGATTCCTCCGATAAGCCGCTCTACATCGAAACCATTCCGCGCAAAGGTTACTGCCTCCTGGTGCAGCCGGAGGTTTCGGACAAGGCCCCGCATCCGCACTTCACGCGGAACGAGCCATCGGCCGATTCTTCTCAGGAAACTTCGCGGAACTCGGGCGTCCTGACGTTTGCAAAATCAGATGTTTGGATTGTGCTCGGCGTGATCGGCTTGATTCTTGCCGGGATGCTCCTCGGGGCAGGAATCACCCGGCTCTGGATTTCTCACGCGGCGCCGATCGTCCCTCACGGCTTGACGATAATTTTTTCCCGGTATGTCATCGACTACGTTTTTCTAATTTTTGTCTGACTCTCTCGAAGTCTGGCCTGACCGGAACTCCGTCCAAGGGCCCGCCTTCATATCCCGCAAATACGGTTCTTCCCAAGCGAACTCGGGATGCGCCGCAAGGAATGGCTTGGCCAGAAAATCTCCCCCGCAAGGATGACCCATGCGAGCCACGAACCGCATGTCCTTCGCCATAGTCGCATCCGTCGCCTTTCCTTGCACCGCTCCTCCCGGATAGTACGGTTGCCAATTCCACTCTTTTACGCCGCGCGGCGATCCGTCCACGTGCCCGCACAGAGTCCTCTCGTTCGGTTCTTCCTTTTTCTGGGCCGTGTCGGAATGGTCGCCGAGCATCTTTTCCGCGAGCGCCACATCGATCTTTCCTTTGTTTTCCGCCAGCAATTCCTCCCACCGCGCCCGTCGCGCGTTCGGCGAACTTTCCTTATTATTTGGATCGAACTGCGGCGTGTCTTCCTTGAGTACCTTCGGGTCGCGCGCCCAGTTTGATCCCGCCAGTACGCCATCCTTCATCCTCCACAGCTTGTGCGCCTTTAATCCTAGTTCGAGTTGCGCGATTTCGCCGGTCTTCCGGTCGCCCAGCAGCCAGTCGTTGGCGTATCCCCCGTTGTTTCCGTCCAGCATAATCTTCGCGTATTCGTCGATCGAACCCGCATACTGCAGCGCCTTTCGTGCCCGCACAAATTCCGCCTTGCCGTTCGGGTCCCAGCCCTCAAACTGGGTGATCGTCGTTTCCGTCACCATCAGCCCGTCGCTGTTGATGCCGAAATCGTCGTCGCTCGCGATCACTCCGGGAAATCCATCCATCAGGATTCTGTAACCGTTTTTCGGCGCGATGTCGAACACAATCCGCCACCGTTCTCCGTTCCGGTAGCTTGTCCAGTTGTTATGCGCCATCACGATCTGCCCGTCTTTGGTCCAGCTTCCCGTAGCCACGAAAGCGCTGCAATTTCCCGGGCTCTTCAGGTTCGGCGCTTTCGCCGTTTTTTGCCGCTTGTTCAGCCAGGGCACGTAATAATCCGGCAGCTCCTCGAACGCGTTGAACGCCACGATGTCGTCCACATCCAGCTTCGACCCGGTCCGTGCGCGCAGCCCCTCGACGATCCCCTGCAGCTCTTGCCGATATTCCGCATCAATTTTTTGCCACAGCATTTCGTGCGCGGCTTTGCGGAAGTATTCCCAGTCGCGTTCGGTGGAGTGCATCATTCCTGCGCTTACCGCCGCGAACGCGTCTTCAATTTCCGGCGCCAGCAGGTACCCATGCTGATACCCCATGGCGCCCGGATCTCCTTCGAGATGCACGTAGATCCAGCCGCCTTCTTCGAACCGCGACGCCCCTTTCAGCCGAGGATCGTTCGACGCTGCGTGCTCCCGCGCCGCCGCAATCGTGGTCACCATCGCGTCATTCGCCGATGCCGAAGCCCGCGCTCCGCTGCCCGCCCACCACAGCGCCGCTCCGCCCAGGATCACCAGCAGAACCGCCGCCGCCCGCCTCATCGAATCCGCGCCCATCTCGCCCCCTACTTTCCCGCGCCGTTTCTCCGTGTAAAAATCATACCGCGCGTCCGGCCGGCATCCAGTGTGAAACCTTTCACGCCTTGCTGTTGGTCCCTTTCGAACTGAATCGAGATTTGTTCTTCATTCATTTCAAACTTATCGGCCGCCGCAGCTTCGAACGCAATCGCAGGAAGATTGCCGGTGTGCGCGGAGCCGGTTGCATCCAAGAGAGCAATCACCTTCAGCTTGCCATCCGCAATTCCCAGCCGGTACGCCACACCCAATTCATCGCTCCAGTAATCGCCCTGGTAGCTTCTGATCTGCTCCGGCGTCAGCGAAACCGTTTTCTGCTCCTTCTCCCGCTTTTCTGGCATTTCCTTGTTTGCTTCTTTGGGCTTCATCAGGCTGGTCAGATAGACGTCCGCAACCCGGTGTGCGCGCTTCGACGGCCTCGCGCTTCCCAGGTTGCAAAGGCACGCCACGGAAAAGTGCTGTTCCGGAAAACGCAGCAATTCCGCGCGGTATCCGCCCCAGGACCCGCCGTGGCTCACGGTATGCAATCCGCGGTAGTCCTGGATAAACAATCCCTTGGCGTAATCCAGCACTTTGCCATTGTTTAGTTTGCCCTGTTCCTGGATCTCTGCGAGGAAGTCTTTTCCGCCGACCTGCCCACCGTAGAAATTTTCGTCCCACTTGAGCAAATCTTCCACTGACGTGTGCACCGCTCCATCCCCGGTTTGCTCGAAGTAGGAAACGTTCAAGCGAAATCCTACTCCATTTTCCTTGGCGTCGTAGGCCAGCGCGCGGTTCGCGATCAGTGATGTGTGGTCTTCGCGAAACTGCGTATGCGTCATCTCCAGCGGCGTGAAAATATTCTCCGCCGCGAATTCCCGCAGCGTCTTCCCGCTCACGTGCTTCACGATCACCGACAGCAGAAAAAACCCCGTGTTGCTGTAAAGCCAGTCGCTTCCGGGCGCAAAATTCGGCGCTTTCTGGCGGAAAATCATCTGCAATGCGTCCTCATCCGTTGTTACGCCGTCCGTATGGATCCCCGCCAGGTCCATCAGCGTAAGGTAATCGCGCAGGCCGCTGGTATGATTCAGCAGGTGAAGAATCGTCACTTTTTGCCCGTAATCCGGAAGTTCCGGAATGTATTTCCGGACGTCGTCGTTGACGGAGAGTTTGCCCTGTTTTTCCAGAAGCAGAATGCTCGCCGCCGTGAATTGTTTGGATGTCGAGCCGATGTCGAACACGCTTTGCGGCGTTATCGAAACACTTTCCTCGAGGTTCGCTAGGCCATATCCTTTGGAATAGACCATCTTGCCGTTGCGGTAGACGCCTAGCGCGCATCCCGGCGAGCCCGCTTTCGTCAGGTCCACGAAAATTTCATCGACGGCCACTGCTTTCTTCTCATCGGCCGTATTCCCAGCCGCCGCAACCGAGCCGCTGAAAACAAGGACGCCCGCCAGAAATCCCGCGCCCATCCTTCGACCAATCGCCATTCCAGCTCCTCGCTCTGGTTCGATGCCGAGTCTATACACTCCGGCGCGGCGTCTCAACGATATCTCGTGTAGACTCTTTTGCTCGCCATGCTCACCGCCATAACGCGTGCCGTCAGCCCGGCCATCGTCCATTGCGAACTTTCCTTCATCGACCGCAAGCCCATCGATTTGGCCATCGCCCAGGAGCAGCATCATGCTTACGAAAAGCTCCTCGGCAAACTCGGTGTCCGCGTCATTTCTCTTCCCGCCGAACCCGCTCTTCCCGACTCCATGTTTGTTGAAGATCCTGCCATCGTTCTCGATGAATTGGCGGTAATCCTTCCGCTCGGAACGGAAAGTCGCCGTCGCGAGGCTCAGTCGCTGGCTCACGCTCTCGCCAGGTTTCGAAAGCTTGAATATGTTTCTCTTCCCGGCACTCTCGAAGGCGGCGATGCCCTGCGCATCGGCCGAAAGGTCTTTGTCGGCCTCACCCAGCGCAGCAACGCGGAAGGCATTCGCCGGCTTGCCGCTATTCTTGCGCCTTACAACTATGAAGTCGTCGCCGTTCCCGTCACCGGCTGCCTGCATCTGAAATCGGCCGTCACGCATCTCGGCCGCAACACGCTCCTTGCAAACCGCGCATGGTTTGAAGGGGCCCCGCTCGGCGGTCATGAGTGGATCGACGTCGATCCCGCGGAGCCTCACGCCGCCAACGGCCTGGCGCTCGGCGGCACGGTTATTTTTCCCGCTTCTTTTCCGCGTACGCGCGCACGCATCGAAGCCCGTGGCTTCCAGGTCACCCCGCTCGACATCTCCGAACTCCAGAAAGCCGAATCTGGCTTAACTTGCTCCAGCCTTCTCTTCGAAAACACAAATTCGTCTGGCTCCTGAGACGACGCAGACTGTCGCGGCGTGTCTTGGGTTCCGGCCATCGGCTTCTCAGCAAAGAAAAGCGGCCACGCGGAATGGTTCCGCATGGCCGCTTCTTCACTTCGGTTTGTTTCAACAATTTGTTTCCGCGACGTCTATGGGTGGAAATTGAACTCCAGCTGCGTTGTGGTTTCTCCGCCAGCTGGCGCGTATTTCCAATTCTTCAGCGTGTCCTCGACTACGCTTACCAGGATCGGGTGTCCGCCGATGACATTCTTTTCCTTGATTCGGCCATCTGCGCCGATCACCACCTGCACCTTCACCACGCCGGTCAGGCGCATCCTCCTAGCCACCTCGGGGTAAACCGGGACAGGGTTGGACAGCACCTTGCGCCCTTCCTGCGCCTGCAAATTCGCCGCGCCCAGGCTCAGCGTCATCGCCAGCAACGCACCGCCCAGAATTCTTCCCTTACGCTCGTTTCTCATCTCCACGTTTCCTCTTGAACTGGCGTTCCGTGATTTCTTGAACGCTTGGATTTACCATCGTTGGGACAAGCTTGGAACTAGTCTCCACACTACCCGGAACCCGCCGCCCGCGCATTCTTTCCACGGAACAGGTGTTTCTCACGCAAAACTGCCCCGCCGGACTAAGGAAAAACCTGTAGAGGGGCCAGGTAGATCACCGGAGGCGGTTTTCCGGTCCTTTTTCCAAACTTTTCCTTCACTTCTAGCGACACCCGTGCTACTCTTCCCCTCGTGATGAGGACTGCCACCGCCAAGCGAATTACTTCCAAGTCGTGCATGTCGATTACCTCGACTACGACTAAGAAGACTATTTCCGCTTCCGGCGCGTGGAGAAACACCTAGCAAAGCTAGAAAAAGTTTCCAACCCACCGCCGGAAGCGACCTGGCGGTGGGTTTCTTCTTTTAAGCCCCCTCCAAAGACGCTCCAGCGCCACTGGAAACAACAAACCAGGAGCGCAGGCCATGAGTCTTGAAAATGTTCAGGAAGATGTTTCAGGCGAAGGCAGCCCCGCCGCGTTACGAGCCGGCCATTCCACGGCCGCTCATGACGAGGTCGTACACTACGCAGGCGGGGTAGCCAGGCAACTCCGGGAGATCGTCGCTTTCAAGTTCGGCGGCAGTTCGCTTCTCGGTGCGGACCGCATGCTCCACGCCGCGGGCCTCGTTCGGTCCGCCGCCCGGTCGTCCAATGTCGTCGTGGTTGTCTCCGCCATGAAGGGCGTCACCGACCATCTCCTTTCCATTGCTCGGGCGCTCGCGGGCGGCAAACTCGCTCACGCTCGCCACGAAGCCGAGCTCGTCCTGGATCTGCACCTCGATGTGCTTCACGATTTGCAGCTCAACGAACAGGAGAGCCTTCGCGTGCGCCATGAGTTGCAACTCTTGGGACGCGACCTTCTCCACGAAGTTCCCGTTCACGGCAGCGTCGCGGCCGACGCCGAACTTTTCGATCGCTTGGCGTCCTTTGGCGAACGTTTCAGCGCCAGACTCTTCGCGGCGGCGCTCGAAAAGTCAGGCGTCCCCGCAGTTCCGGTCACTTCCTCGGA
>WNFT01000287.1_pt1 | contig 39357 bp, 35 predicted proteins | sample 5400191 | NCBI WGS metagenome assembly WNFT01 (sample SAMN13153359, study PRJNA577476) | soil metagenome | isolation source: 80 cm saprolite under Madrone tree | place: USA:California | collected 2016-06-14 | reverse complement strand
CCGTCGAATAATCGCGGACGCCTGTCATGAGGCCGACCTGGTGGTCGACGAGAACGAGAGCGGCATTTTCCGACGTTAGTGGCTGATAGGGTTGGGCTTGACCCTTCATAGTGCTCTCCTTGGCTTGGCGTGGTTTGAGACGCTGCTTCGACGATCGAGGGTGCCAAAATGGGTTCCAGATTTGATCGGGCGGCAGTCTCCATTCCAGCGTTCAATTGTGTCGTCGATCCTCACGGCGTTCGACTTGACCGAGCGAAGAGACCAGCCCTTCCGACGCTGTCGGGTGAGTGAAAATCGCATCGCACAGTAAAAGGCATTCGCCCGACCATCGGTTTGGACGGCGGTCATAAGTTCCCTCGCCTCGACACCAAACGCGGTGAATCCCAGGATCTCGTCGCTCCGCACGCCAACCTTCCAACCTGGCCAACATTGGGTAGACGACACACCAAAGTACCGCCGCGGGTTGTATGAAGCTACACCTCCGTAGGTCAATCACCACTGGTTCCCCGTGCAAGCCACCTGACCTGGGGTCGCTGGACGCGGTTCTCGGAGAGAGTTCTGCAGCGTTGCGAAAGTTGTCAGGAGGTCTTATTTCCATAGCCCGTCTCCCACGGGGAAGCGTGGGTCATAAGCACGCCCTTCCAGCCACGCAGGCACTCGCCCACGCGGCAGACATGATGCTGACCAATCCTCGACGGCGCGATACAACTGAAATGCAATTACCGTTGATACCTTCCGAAGAGTTTAAGCGTTCTGGACCGCCTTCGCGGCCTTGCGGATCACATCGAGCACAAAGCCGGGTTGGGAAAAGCATCGGGACGTGGCTGCTGTTGGTCTCGAAAGTGGTCGCGCCCATGCGCTTCGCGACGAAGCGTTGCAGCTCGGGTTGGACGGTGCGGTCCTTAAAAACCACTCGGCAAATCAGCGATTCACCGAGGGGCTATTCCCTGCCTCCGAGCTTCGGAGGCCAACGCTCTCTATCCACCTGAGCTACAGGCGCATGTCAGGAAATCTACAGACTTACGCGACGCGAGTCAACTGCACGATCGGCTCTTATGCCCGAAGTTATGCCCGCGAGCCGTGATAAACCTCAAGACGGCCAAGGCGCTTGGGCTGACGATCCCGCAGTCGGTGCTCACCCGAGCGGACGAGATGATCCGATGACAGGACATGGACTCAGACTGGCCGTCCTCGTCTTCGCTATCCTCGAGGTGTTGAAGTGACGCGACTACTTCGGCACGGGCGCCGGCGACCGCTCGCGCTCGAACTGGGCCAAGGTGCTCCTCAGAACGTCCCGCGCGTGCTGGTGCCGTACCTCGCGAGCGCCTCCCGGACGATCGCAAAGGCTCGCTCGCGTTCGCCCTTCCGCCAGTGGGCCCAGGCCATCCGGTCCCACGTCTCGGCGAGCTTGTAGGGGCTCACCTCCGCGCCGCGCGCCTCGATCAGGCGCCTGCCGACCTCGATGGCCTCGTCGTAGCGGCCTGCCTCCATCATGAGTTGGCTCAGGTTCTGGGTGAGCGCTTGGGTGGTGTCGCCGACCATACAGTTGGCGCAGTTGTCGGTACGCCGGCGATGCGTGAAGTAGCGCTCGTAGCCGAAGCGCGCCATGGCCAGGCGCTGCGGATAGTCGCGCTCGACCCAGAACATGAGATCGATGGCGGTGGCGACGACGTGCTCGTCGTCCGGGTGATCCACGATTCCCTGGTAGGCGGCCTTGAAGAACTGCCGGTCGCCCGCGGCGCCACTCGGATGCCCCTGCCAGGCAGAGAGCAAATCGCCTACGTTGTCGATGAGGTACGGCGTCGTCACCTCGTCCCACCACGCCGGCCGCGGCGCGGCCGAGACGAATGCGGCGATGAAGTTGCGCTGCCGCGCCTGACGCGCGGCCTCGACCTCCGCCTGCGCCGCCTCCGCCCGGCGCCGCTCACCGTCTTGCCGATAGTGATAAGCGGCGCCCGCGGCCGCCCCGACGGCAATCACCGCGACGGCCACGCCCGCCACGATCCGCGCGTGCCGACGGCGCCGCACGGGCTCGACGCCGACGAAGGTCCGCCACGCTCCGAGGAACAGGAGGAACAGGACGCCGCCGGCAGCGGCGTACGCCCAGCGCGGCACGCTCGCGTCGCGCACCAGGAAGCGGTAGTTCCATGAGTGCGCGCCGCTGTCGTGGGTGTAGAGATCGCCAACGATGCGGCCGTCCTTCCAAGCGCCGAGGCGGAACCGATAGTACTCGCCGTCGGCATTCGGCGGCAGCACGAGCGTCACCGCCGCCGCGCCCGTCGTGGTGCTCAGGACCTGTCGTTCCGCCGACCGCTGGTCGCACGAGACGGCGGCGATGCTGTAGCGATATTCGGCGCCGTCGACGATCGGCTCCCACGCGAACCCGACCTCCGCGACCGGGGTCCAGGCGTAGCGCGGCGTCTCGAACCGCGGCTGCTTCGCGCAGCCGCCGGTCAGCATCCCCTCAAGCGAGCGCCCGTTGTCACCCGGGCGGGTGAGATGGATGAGGCGCGGCAGGTCCACGATCAGCCGCTCCGGTCCCGTGGCGGTGACCTCGAACATGAGCTGCGCCTCGTAGTCTCCCGGATAGCGGCGCGGGTTGGCCGGGTTCTCGTCGATGCTGACGTGCATCCGGTACGGCCCGGGCGCGAGAGGCTCGAGTAGGTACTCGCCCCGCGCCTCGCCCTTCTGCACGCGGCAGCTCACCCAGCTTCCTCGGGTGACACTGAAGCACGAGATGTCCGGCGGAGCCGTCGGCGCGAACGGGTGCCCGTCGAAGCGCAACTCGAGTGGGAGCTCGGCACCGGCGCCGCACGCCAGCGCCAGCACCGCCACCGCAGCGGCCGCCGCGAGCGGGCGCGGTCGTGTGGCCACTAGGCCGCCCTCCGCGGCAGGATCACGAGAGCCTCCCCCGCGCGATCATCCCGTCGCGCTGATTGACCGCCTCCAGCTGCAGCGTCACCTCGCCCGGCGCGCCACGCCCCCGCAAGCGCCCGCGGCACCAGGTGGGGTCTCGGCAGTGTCAGTGTTAGACATCATCGGTTTTTGCTTAGGGCAATCGCCGCGATATAGGCTCTGGTCACTTTCAAATAGTCTTTGGAGGGGAGGAGTATCTGGAGCCCGCGGATACCTGCGGAAATCGAAATCGTTTCAAACCCTCCAATCTTCTCATCCGCATAGAGCGGGTAATCTCGCTTCGCCGCGAGGGCGGTGACGCCACCGCGGACATAACCAGTGAGTTTCTGCAAATCCTTCACGGGAACTAGGTGGACCTTGCGATTGTCGGAAGCGGCCGCCAGCGCTTTGAGACTTAGCTCTGTATCACCCGGAATGACCGCCATGCAGATGCCATGCCGATCACCGTGGGCAACCAAAGTCTTGAAGACTTGGCCCCGGCGGGAGTCCGATCTTGACTGCGACTGTTTCCGCCGCGAGATCTTCGGGATCCACGGGGTACTCACGAAGTTCGTAGCGAATGTCCATTGGTCCAACAGCCGAGCTGCGTTGGTCTTTTGTGGCATTGAACGCCCATCCCGAATTTCAGACATCATGTAGAACTAGAAGGTGAGCCTTTTCGGCGCCGCCTCGAGCCTGGAGGCGCTTCGCCGGCGCTAGTCCAGCCAGTCCTTCTCCTTGAGCTTTCTGGGTAGATAGGTCTTGGTCAGGTAGCGGAAGTCCTTGTTGGCCAGCGCGTCGAGCTCGTACTTGAGGCCGGTGGAAAGCATCTGCTTGATCTCGTCCTGCCAGGCCTTCTTCTGAAACCAGCGGTACTTGAGCAGCTCCTTGGCCCGGCCGATGTCCTTGTCGTTGAGCTTGATGCCGACAGTGCGCGGGAGGCCGTAGGTGCCGGGATCGGCGCTGGAGAGGCCGATGAACTTGGCCTTCGGAATGGCCATCCGCTCGCTCTCGAACGCGAGGTTGATCGATCCCTGCTTGACGACCGAATAGATGTAGTAGCCCCACGGGTCGTTGTCCACGAGAACATAGACGGGCAGCTTGTGTTCATCGTGCAGGCGACGGGCCAGGCGCCGGACGCCGCGTGGTGGCTGGCCGTTGCCAGTGAGGAGGACGCAATTGTACCGGCGCCAGAACTTGTCCTCCGAGAGGCGGTTCCACTGGGTGCCCTTCTCGACGAGCAGGACGAAGTCCGCCGTACATCGACGGATCTGGATGTACTCCGGCTCGACGATGGACGGAACCGAGTAGCCGCCCTTGCCCAGGCGCGCGCAGTCCACCCGATCGCCGTCGTCGGTGAGCATGAGCGGCCCCACGACGCTGCCGGCGTTCTCGGCGCGTACGTGGAGCTCCTCGCGCAGCGCCGCCAGCGCGACCTCGAGGTCCTCGATGAGCGGGTCGGACTCGTTCTGGGCGTCGAAGGTGTTCTCGGGCGAGCCCTTCATCGTGTGCTTGGTGCGGTAGTAGATCTCCCGCAACGAGGTCGTGAGATTCGCCCGCTGCAGCTCGGCGAGGGCGTCGGCCACCAGCACCGTCTGCATGAACTTCTTCGCCATCCCCACGTTGAAGAACGTCCGCGCCTGCTTCCGCTTGCCCATCTCGATGATGCCGCGCTTCTCGTTGAAGTTGACGTTGGCGAGGCTGCGCACGGGAATCGACAGGGTCGGGTCCCGACGTAGCTCGGCGGCCGTGATCACGACGTCGGCCACGCCGACGAGCTTCTTCTCGACCGCTTCGGACGTGTTCGCCCTTGCTCGCGCCATGTGTCCTTCTATCTTTTTTTGCGCTTCGCCGCCTTGGTTGGTTCGCGCTTTGCCGCCTTGGTGGTGCGCTTGGCCGCGTTGGTGGACCGGGCCGCCGCCGGTTTGGCCTGGGCCTTGTGTCGCGCCGGCGCGGGCTTGGCAGCCTCGGGCCCGGGCTCGCTCGGCGGCGCGCCATCGCTCCGCCCGGCGGCGGGCAACGCCGGTGCCTCGCCTTCCGGCCCTTCGGGAGTAACGATGATCGAATGGGGGAGGCCCTCCGGGCCGCCGTCGTGGCCCAGGATCTCGTCGGTCCTGGTCCCGCCGGTCCGCTTCATGGCGATCCTCTGCAACTGGGTCCGGAGCTTCTCCTTGGCCAGTTTGCCGCCCTTCAGGCGGGCGCAGGCCTCGACGACCTCCTCGATGTAGAGCTCGAAGATGTTGCGCCGGCGGAACTCGCTCTTGGCGCGCGCCCGCCGCCGCAGGAAGACGCCGAGCCGGCGCCCGCACTCCTGCAGCGCGAGCTTGATCTCCTTGCGGATCTCGTCGTAATCGGCGATCGCTTCCTTGGACTCGCTGGTGAACGGCACCCAGACCGAGGCCATGTGGACGAACACCACCATGGGGCCGGCCGGGAGTGCGCCCTTGGACTGCGCCACGCCATAGTTCCGCCAGGCGGTCTCGAGCACGGCCTTGAAGGTCGCGCAGGCCGACTGCTGGTACAGCAATGGGACGCGGTTGGCGTAGCGAATGACACGGGCCAGCTCATCGTCGTCCTCCCGCTGCTCGCCTTCGGCGAGCGGGACCGCGGGCGCCTCCGGGGGCGCTGCCGCCAGGTCCGGGCCCTTGCCGTAGGCGAGCCCCGCCTCGATGATGAACGGGTTCCCGCGGTACACCGCGGGCGGCCGAGTGACCGCCGTGTAGAACTCTCCCTTGATCTGCTTGTACAGCCCGTGGAGGATCGCCTTTTCCCCGATGGGCGAGACGCAGTTCGACGGCGGCGCCATGATCTTGGTCGATTGGATGGCCTTGTAGAGCGCCTCCGCGTCGGCGCCGCGGATCTGTCGCGGCCGCGCGTTCGACGAGAGCTTCGCCGTCCGGCAGACCTCCTGGGCGACGGCGGCGGAGACCCGGCTGAAATCGGCGGCGAGAAACCCCGCGAGCGAGTGGCTCCCGGTGTCCTGGAGCATCCTGAGGAGGACGCCGAACTCGATCCCGTAGGGATGCGGCTTGATCTCGCGCGGCTGGGGCGGCAGCTCGTGAATCGTCCGCGGGTACTCCCGGGGCTCCCCCTCCGGCGTGCGGTAGACGAGCGTCACGTGCGGATTGGCGATGGCCGTCTGCTCGAGATACTCGTCTACCGAGGCGCGGCCCTTCTGGTAGCGCCCCTCGATCTCGAGCGTCACCTGCGTGCCGCGCGGGCGCTCCCAGTCGATCGTCTTGCTCTCGACGATCCTTGGCTCGTTCTTCTTGGTATCGATCTGGACTTCGAAGTAGTGGGCCGCCGCCCGAGCGCCGGTGCGCGAGATAATCCGCACCGGCTTGCCGGTCGTCAGTTGCGCGTACATGCCGGCCGCGGAGATTCCGATCCCCTGTTGACCTCGGCTCATGCGCAGTCGGTGGAACTTCGAGCCGTAGAGGAGCTTGGCGAAGATCGGCGGAATCTGCTGGCGGACGATGCCGGGACCGTTGTCGGTGACCGTGACGCGGAAGCGGGTCGCCTGGCTGGCCGGCGGCGGCGACGCGCCGTTGCTCGGCGCGACCTCCACCATGACGACGACGTCGGGGAGGATGCCTGCTTCCTCGCACGCGTCGAGCGCGTTGTCGACGGCTTCCTTGACGCAGGTGAGGAGCGCCTTGCGCGGATTGTCGAAGCCGAGCAGGTGGCGGTTCTTGGTGAAGAACTCAGAAACCGAGATCTCCCGCTGGCGGGCGCCCATCTCGGCGGCGGATATGGCGGCCTTCGGCCCGGCGGTCGGGGTCCTGGCGAGCACGGCGGACATCTCCCCCTTTAGATACCAAACCCGTGCTCGGGGACGCTCCTTTATAGTCATCGAGCCCTCGGGCGTGGCAGAATCGTCGTATGAGCATCTCCACACGGCTGGCCGCGCTCAGCATTGTCTTCGCCATCGGCGCCGGCGCGGCCTACGCACGCCTCCTCGGGTCGCGGTCGTTCGGAACCATCCGGAGGGCTACGTGCTCGCGTTCGCGCTCGCGACGGCGCTGGCGGCGCTGGCCGTGGCCCGTGCGCGCGTGCGGCGGTGGCCCGCGTGGCTGGCGCCCGGGCTCTCGAGCCTCCTGCTGGTCGCCGGCGCCTGGTTCAACTTCGTCGTCGCGCGAGTGCCGGACAGCCCGACGGCGCTGCGGGTGGGCGAGCGCCCGCCCGACTTCACACTGCCCGACGCGACCGGCCGGCCGGTGTCGCTCGCGAAGTACCGCGGTAAGAAGCCGGTCGTGCTCCTCTTCTACCGCGGCTACTGGTGACCGTTCTGCATGGCGGAGCTCCAAGGGCTTGGAGCGCAGCTGTCCGAGGCCGAGCGGGTCGGCGTCGAGATCGTCGCCGTCTCGCCCGATCCGAACGAGCGGAGCCAGAAGATCGCGGAAGGCTTCCACCTCGGGTATCGGTTCCTCGCCGACCGCGACCTCGGCGTGACGCGGCGCTATGGCCTGGTGCACGCGGGCGCGGGGCCGAACGGCCAGGACGTGCCGCGCCCCGCGACGGTTGTGCTGGACCGCGACGGGGTCGTGCGCTGGTTCTCGGTCAGCCGGAACTTCCAGGTGCGCCCCGACCCCGAACGACGTCCTTCGCGCCGTACGCGGCCTCTAGTTCGCGGCAGCGGGGCTACGACAGGAGGTCGGCGACACGGATGGGCGCCGACGGCGTAGCGAGGGGCGTGATCGTGGCGTCGCCGCCAAGCGTCTCGACGGCTCGATAGAGGCGTCCTCGTCGCGGAAGACGTGGTCGACAGCCACTCGTATTCGTGGCGGCCCGGGCGCCGCGGGACGCTCGTTGGCGAGACGTGGGACTCACGGCGATCCGGCTCGGAGCTGGCGCGGCGATCGAGGCGACCAAAGAAACTGCCGTGCGTCGCGGGCTACGAGGGCGCGGGACGTGCGCGGGCAGCCGCCAGCTTCACGGCGCGCTCGCGACGCGCGGGCGTGCCAAGGCGCTCTGACCAGACCGCGAAGTCAGCACGCGGTCCCCTCCAGCGCAGCGCGTCCACGTCGGCGCCGATGGGCGCGTCGGCCCGTAGCGTGGCCAGCTGCCGAAACAGCAGCGCGCGCTCGCGCTGCTCCGTGAGCGTCGTGGCCAGCCGAATCGCGCCCTGCACGGACACGCCCCACTCGGTGGCCCGCGTCGGGATGTGCTCGAGATGCTGGTAGCGGGCGAGCACCGTCGCTGCAGACTTCTGGCCCCAGCCCGGCAGACCGGGGTAACCGTCTGCGCTGTCGCCCACGAGCGCCAGCCAATCGGGAATCGAAGCCGGTGGGACACCGAACTTCTTCCGCACCGCCGCCTCGTCGCGCAGCTCACGCGTGCGCCGATCGAGCTGGACGATGCGGTCGCCCCGCACGCACTGCGCCAAGTCCTTGTCCGGCGTGCACACGACAACCTGCTCGACGCGTGCATCGGCGGCGGCCATGGCCGCCGCGGCGGCCAGCGCGTCGTCGGCCTCGAACTCGACCATCGGCCAGACGACCACGCCGAGCGCGCTCAGCGCATCCTCGAGCGGCTGGAACTGGGCGTAGAGCTGCGGATCAATTCCCTCCCCCGTCTTGTAGCCGGGCCAGAGCGCGTTGCGAAAGGATTCGATGACATGATCGGTGGCCACGCCCAGGTGCGTGACGCCGCCTTCGAGCATCCCGAGAATCGATGCGACGACGCCGCGCACCGCTCTCAGCTCCTCCGGAGCGGTCCGGTCGAAGGCCGCCGCCGGGGAGAAGAAGTGGCGGAAGAGCTCGAACGTCCCGTCGATGACATGGACGACCACGATCGGAACGATACGGCAGGGCGGCCGCCGAGGGAAGCGAGCCTCCCGCGGGAAATCGCCGACGCGGATGCCCGCGGACGGCGCAGCGAGCGGCGTGATCGTGGCGCCGGCGCCGCGGTGCTCGACCGCCGCGTAGCCCCAATACCGTCCGGCCGGACACGGTCTCGCCGGCTCGCGGGACCTTCCAGCGCGTTCTTCTGCGTCTGTTGGAGCCTCAGCGCCGCCGCGGCGTCGAACTGACCGCACTCCACGATGTCCGGCGGGACGTACTCGCCGAGCTCGTGGCAGTAGACCGCAGGGGCGAGCTTATCGCTCCCCAGGCCACGCTCGCCGCTTGAATGGCCGCCCGGTGCCGCTAGTATGTCGGTATGGACGGAGGCCCCCCGATGAAGCGGCGGGTTTTCTGGCTGATCCTCTTCGTGGTCGTAGCGTGCAGCTTCGCCGCCCTGAGTAGGAGGCGTTCGCCCGCCTGTGTTGGCCAGTTAGGAAATGGTGGAGGGTACGGGATTCATAGTCTCGCCATCGCGACTTTCCGTGTATTTGGCCGAGAACTCGGAGCGCCAGACGGCACTGGAGTGTCCCCTGGAACTCTTTCGCGTCCCCATACGTCCCCACTTTCCCCGCCGTCGACGCCGCTGGCAGCCCCCCTGGACCGCCACGACGGATCGCGCCGGGGTTGAGGCACGCGCGAGCGATGCCGGGACGGCAGTCTTGGCCGCAGGCGGGGCTGGCGATTCGCCGAGCGCTCGGAGTTCCGGAGATCCGGTGACCGTGGATCGGGACCTGGCCGAGCCCTGGCCGCTCGATCGCAGTGTGGTTTTCCTGAACCACGGCTCGTTCGGCGCGTGCCCACGCGAGGTCCTCCGGCACCAGGCGGCGCTCCGCGAGGAGATGGAAACCCAGCCCGTACGCTTCCTCTCGCGCGAGCTCGACGATCGCCTCGACGCCGCGCGCGGCGTGCTGGCGGCCTTCGTCGGCGCCGACGCCGACGATCTCGCCTTCGTCACGAACGCCACGAGCGGCGTCAACGCTGTGCTCCGCTCGCTCACCTTCTCGCCGGGCGACGAGCTGCTGACGACCGACCACGCTTACCCCGCCTGCCAAAACGCCCTCACCTTCGTCGCCGGGCGGGCCGGCGCCCAGGTCGTCGTCGCGAAGGTCCCGTTCCCCGTCGCGTCGACCGACGAGATCGTCGACGCCGTGATGAGGAGCGTGACAGCGCGGACACGACTGGCCTTGCTCGACCACATCACGAGCCCGACGGCGCTCGTCCTCCCGATCGAGCGCCTGACTGCTGAGCTCGGCGAGCGCCGCGTGGAGGTCCTGGTGGATGGCGCGCACGCGCCGGGCATGGTGCCGCTCGCCCTCCGGGACCTTGGCGCCGCCTATTACACCGGCAACTGCCACAAGTGGCTGTGTGCGCCGAAGGGGTCCGGCTTCCTCTGGGCCCGCCGCGACCGCCGAGCCGACATCCGTCCCCTCACCATCAGCCACGGCGCGAGCGCCACCCAGCCGGGGCGCTCGCGCTTCCGTCTGGAGTTCGATTGGACGGGCACGAGCGATCCGACCCCCTGGCTAGCAGTGCCGAAAGCGATAGACTACCTCGGCTCGCTGCTCCTCGGAGGCTGGCCCGCCATAATGGCGCGAAACCACGAGCTGGCGCTCGAGGCGCGGCGGCTTCTCTGCACCGCCGTCGGCACTCCGCCCCCATGCCCGGATGAGATGATCGGAACTCTCGCCAGCGTCCCCTTGCCCGACGGCCGGGCGGCCGAGATCGGCTGGCGCCGCCCCGATCCACTCCAGAGGCGGCTCTTCGACGGGTGGGGCATTGAAGTGCCGGTGGTGAACTGGCCGGCAGCCCCCCGCCGCTTCGTCCGAGTGTCCGCCCATCTCTACAACTGCCGCGAGCACTACGCGCGGCTGGCCGAGGCCTTGGGCCAGGAGCTCGCCGCAGAGCACCTCAGCCGGTGAGGGCGAGGTCCGTTCACCTTAGGGGGCCGAGCCGAGCACTCGAAGAACCGCGAGTGACGGAGTAACACCATGGAGACTAACAGCCTGTATGGCAGTGCGTACCATCACAGTCCTGGCTCTCGGAGCGACCCCGGAGGCTCAGCTCCCAAGGAAGGGAGAGAACAAGGCGCACGGAACCCCCCTCGGCACAATCAGCGATTCATCGAGGGGCTATGTCCTGCCTCCGAGCTTCGGAGGCCAATGCTCCAGCTCCCGGTCTTACCTGGAACTGGGTGGGAGCAGCGTGGCGGGCTGGCACTCGGGGCGAGCCGGCCGTGGTAGAGCGCTGTGCCCTGCGAGGCGTTGTCAGCCGCCGCCGTGTCCTCTCCGGCCGAGGAAGCCAATTCGCAGGCCGACTTATCGGGAATCCGGCCTGACGCCCGCTCCCGCTTTCACGCTGGCCTGACCCCGGTGTTATATGGCTGGAGTGATGGCAGACGACGACCCCTTCGAGGCGGTGGTGGGAGCCCACCACGCGGAGATCCGCCGGTATCTGCTGCGGATCACGGCGCGCGTGAGCGACGCCGATGACCTGTCCCAAGAGACCTTCCTCCGCGCGTTCCGCGCCCACCGCTCACTGCCGCCCGGGGCCAATGTGCGAGCCTGGCTCTTCGCCATCGCCACAAATCTCTGTCGCAACCACTTTCGCGCGCAGACGCGGCGGCGCCGGGCCTACGCGGCGGCGGCCCTCGACCGGTCGGAGACGGATCCCGTCTGGCCGGAGGGCGAGGCCGTGGCCGGCGAGACCCGCGCCCGCATCGAGGGAGTCGTCGCGGGCCTGCCGATCAAGCAGCGGCTCGCCTTCATAATGAGAAAGCTGCACGACCTCGACTATACGACCATCGGCGGCAGCCTCGACTGCTCGGAGGAGAGCGCCCGCGCCCATGTCTTCCAGGCGCTCCGGAAGATCCGCCGAGGTCTGGACGGCCTCATCCTGGCCAAGACGGAGTCCCAGCCATGAGTTCCCCGCATCCTGCCTGTCTTGAGATCGAACCGGACCTCCTCGCCGTGGCCTCGGGCGAGGCGGCGCCGGCCGCGGCCGAGCGTGTGGAGGGACACGTGGTCGGCTGCGGCCCGTGCCGCGAGGAGCTCCGGCACTACCGCGCCATCGAGGGGTTCGTGGGCGCGCTTCGGCGTGCCCCGCTGCCCGGGGACGATGCGGTGCTCGCCCGCGCCGAGCTCGAGTCGCGCCTGGCCGACCTGCGCCGCCGGCTCGTGAGCTTCGGGATCTTCTCCTCGCCCCTCGGTCCCATCCTGATCGCGCGCTCGGAGCTGGGAGTCTCACTCGTCAGGTACCTGGCGGGCAGCGGATCGGTAGCTTCCGAGGTCCGCCGGCACCTTGGCGAGGAGGCGATCGAGGACCACGCGGCGACGGACGCGCTCTACGCCGAGCTCGTCGAATACATCGAGGGCCGACGCACCCGTCTCGACTGGCCGCTCGATCTGCGGGGAGCGCGGAGCGACTTTCAGCGTCGCGTGCTCGACGCAACGGCCCAGCTCCCCTATGGCGCAGTCGCGTCGTATGCGGGCATCGCCCGTCGGATCGGGGCGCCGACCGCGGCGCGTCCGGTGGCCCAGGCTCTGCGCTGGAACCCTCTGCCCATCGTGATCCCGTGCCACCGGGTGATCGGAAGCTCGGGTGCCTTGGTCGGGTACGCGGGTAAGAGGGTGGCGCTCAAGCAGCGGCTGCTCGCCATCGAGGGCGTGCGGGCCGTGCCTGCGCGCGGTGACTTCCGGGTGCCGCGCGAGGCGATGTACGCCCTCCACGTGGGCGAGTCTGAGTACTGCCTGCCGATCTGCGGCTCGCTGGCCTCCAGGCCCTTGTCGGAGCTCGTGCTCTTCGGGTCGCGCGAGCGGGCCGAGGCCGCCGGCTTCGCGCCGTGCACGACCTGCCGTCCCGACCTGCATCCTCTCTCCGCCTAGCTCGCGCTCGCTCCCTTTCTGGGGAGAGGACGGGGCGAGGGGAATCTCCCGCCGGCTTCACACCGCTCCCCCACCGGTGTCTTAGAGAGCAGATGGAGGTGATGGGACGATGGAACTGACGATCCTGACCGACCTTATCTTCCTCCGCCGGGTGCTCACGATCTCCGCGGCGGTCGTGCTGCCCGCCCTCGCCTTCCACCAGGCCGGGGAGTGGCTGCGATCACGTCGCCAGAGCGCTCTAAGACGACCGCTCCCCGGCGCTGCCGGGCGGCGGCCCGCGTCGGGTCGCGAGAACGAAAGGGCGCTCCGCGTCAGTCAGGCCCGTTGGAAGCTACTTCTGTGAGCGAAAGGCGGGTGCGGCAATGAACCTGCAGTCAGAGATCGTAGGCGCAACAGTGACGGTCATTGGTGTGTTCCTCGCCATCGGCAGCCTCCTGTGGCTCGGGCGACGCATCGAGGAGCGGCGGTCGGCGGGCATCGCCCGACAGATCGCGCTCACGGACGCCATCCATTTCGAGCTCGGCGCGGTCGCCGCGCCCGAGGTGCGGAAGGCCTGGCTGGGCGCCTGGACCGTCTCCATAGCGGTACCGCTCGAGCGCGAAGGCACCGTCGGTGCCATCGTTCGCATCGCGCACGCCCTCTTCTCGACCCTCGACCGCGTCGACGCGCCACGGATCCGGATCGTGCTCGCGCCCCAGGACCAGAGGCTGGCCCGGCAGGCCGCGCCGGCACCGGCGCGCCCGAAGCTCACGAGGGCCGGCGCGCAGCTCAGCTGACGCGGAGATACGCCATGAGCATGACCCTCTATATCGCCCAGAAGCTCACGGAGGCGGGCATGCGTGATCTGCGCGCCGCGGGCGCCGCGGGATCCGGGAAGCGTTTGGCCAGGCTCTCATCCAGGCCGGCGAGGACTGCTGCGGGAGCACGCCACGGCGTGCCCGGGGAGAAGACATGACGCCTTTGCGGGCAGGTGAGGCAGAGCACATGGGTAACATCACACGGGCGGCTCGGCTCAGCATTCAACCAGCGCCCCAAGTCGGTACCCGGCCCGAACCCGCGTTGGGGCCGGCCCGGATGGGCAGTTTCATAGACCGGGGATTTCTGGTCCTGGCGGATATTTCGGGCTTTACCGCCTTCGTCACCGCGACTGAACTCGAGCACGGGCCACAGATCATCGCGACGCTGCTGGAGAAGGTCATAGGGCAACTCTCGCCCCCCCTCGAAATCCAGGAAGTGGAGGGCGACGCGGTCTTTGCGCTAGGTCCGGACAGGACCCTCCAGCATCCCGGCAGCCTCCTCGACCTTTTCGGAAATGCCTTCGTCGCCTTTCGGGAGGGCCAACGCGAGACGTCGGGGCCCCCAATCTGTTCGTGCGGGGCGTGCGAGAGGATCTCCACGCTCAGTCTCAAGATCGTCGCCCACTACGGGAGTTTCCTCCGGCAGACGGTCGGCGGTCGGGCTCAAGCGGCCGGGCCCACCGTCATCCTCGCGCATCGCCTGCTGAAGAACCGCTTGGACCGGAGGGGTGGCTACCTGCTCCTCACGGACGACGCCCGCCAACGAATGGGGGTCGACCCGACGGGGGCGGGCTGGCGGCCGCATACCGAGAGCTATGAGCACTTGGGGGACATCCCTCTCCTTGTCGGTGACATAGAGTCCGTGTGGGCCGACACGTCGCCGTCACGAGAGGTCGCTTCAGTGGGAGCGTCGACCCCCTAGGCGTCGCGCCAGGCGCTCGCGCGGTCGAGGGTCGCGGTCGCCTCCTCGTCCAGGCGGAGGTCGATCCCGCCGAGCAACTCCTTGAGCTGAGCGACGGACGTCGCGCTGGCGATCGGCGCCGTGATGCCAGGGCGGTGGGCGAGCCAGGAGAGCGCGACCTGGGCCGGCGTCGCGCCCGCCGCCGCCGCCACCTTCTCGACGGCCTCGAGGATGGCGAAGCCGCGGTCGGTCATGTAGGTCTTCTGCACGCCGCTGGCTCGCGCCGTCGCGGGCAGATCCCCGCCGCGGCGGTACTTGCCCGATAGGAAGCCGCTCCCGAGCGAGGAGTACGGGATGACCCCCACGCCCTGCTCGAGACAGAGGGGCTCGAGCTCGCGCTCGTACTCGTCGCGGAAGACGAGGTTGTACTTCGGCTGGAGCGACTCGTAGCGCGCGACGCCCCGGCTCTCGCTCTCCCCGAGGGCACGCGCAAGCCGCCACGCGTGGTAGTTCGAGGCGCCGATATAGCGCACCTTGCCCTGGCGCACCAGGTCGTCGAAGGCGCGCAGCGTCTCCTCGAGCGGGGTCTCGCGATCGTCCCAGTGAGCCTGGTAGAGATCGATGTAGTCGGCTTGGAGCCGGCGCAGCGAGGCCTCGACTCCCTCCATGATGTGCTGGCGGGAGAGGCCGGTATCGTTCGGGCCGGGCCCCATGGGCGCCATGACCTTGGTGGCGATGACCACGCCGTGGCGGTTTCCGCGTCCCCTGGTCCACGTCCCCAGCACGGTCTCCGATTCCCCGCCCGCGTGGCCCGGTACCCAGCGGGAGTACACGTCGGCGGTGTCGATGAAGTTGCCGCCGGCCTCGACGTAGGCGTCGAGCACGGCCTCCGACGCCTTCTGGTCCGTCGTCCACCCGAACGTGTTGCCGCCGAGACACAGGGCGGCGACTCGCAGCCCGGAGCGACCCAGCTTCCGCATCAGCATGACGATTCCCCCTGGGCGCCGTCCGCGCCGGTCCTATGATAGGGACGGTCCGTCGCATCCTCAATGGGTGGATCTAAGGGTAGAATCGGGGCGGTTCGCGCGCTGCTGAACACGGGCTCGGCCGCACCCTCGGCGAGGAGTCGACCATGACGGTTCAGAACCGCCACGCCTTCCAGCTCCGCCCCGGTATGCGACGGGGGGTTCGCACGCTCGCGCCGCTCCCGACGCGGCTCGTCTCCAACGAGGAGTTTCCGCCTCTCCCGCAGACGGCCGCCCAGCGAGCGGTGGAGGATCGGATCCTCGCGAAGGCGGGCCGGCTGGCGCCGAGGCTCGGGCTGAGCCGCCGTGATTTCCTGCGGCGGAGCGGCGGGATGGCGACGTCGCTCCTGGCCATGAACGCGGTGTTCGGACGGTTCTTCGACGTGCTCGAGGTCGAGGCGGCCGATCCATCGGCGTTCCGGGAGCGTTCGGGCGCGCCCGTCTTCATCTTCGACGTGCAGCTCCATTATGTCGGCGCCGGCTACGACCCCGGCGATGCCGAGGCGAGCCGCAAGGGCGCGGTCTCGAAGGGGGGGTTACTCGGGCTGCGCCAGCGGGCGCGGCGGATGAACCCGGCGCTCGCGTCCGATCGCGGGACCCTCGCCGATCTCTCGTGGGAGAACTTCGTCAAGGAGGTGTTCCTCGACAGCGAGACGGCGATCGGGCTCGTCTCGACACCGCCCGGACCGTATCCGCAGGAGGCCGTGGTGCCGCCGAAGGAGATGACCCACATCCGCGACGAGATCAACCGCATCACCCAGTCCCGCCGGATGCTCGCCCATGGCCTGGTCACCCCGCAGCTCGGGCGCGCCGATCTCGACTTCATGGACCTCCAGGCGGCGGCGCTCAAGGTCGATGCCTGGAAGGCGTATACCGGGGCCGCCCCCAAGGGGTTCGACCGAGGCTGGTTCGTCGACGACGAGAAGATCGCCTATCCCATGCTCGAAAAGGCCCGTGCGCTCGGCGTGCGCCGCTTCTGCGTTCACAAGGGACTGCCCCTCGGCCCCGTTGCGGACTACAACCATCCACGCGACCTGATCAAGGCGGCGACCGATTTCCCGGACATGGACTTCCTCGTCTACCACGCCGGGTTGCTCGGCGTATCGGCGGCCGGCCCGGCGGGGGACGTCCCCTGGACCACCGAGTTCTGTCAGGCGAAGCGGAAGGCGCCGGGCCTCCGAAACATCTACATGGAGCTGGGCTCCACCTTCGGGCAGCTCGTCACGACGAACCCGACCGCGTGCGCCCACCTGCTCGGCCAGGTCATCGACGCCTTCGGCGCCGACCATGTGCTGTGGGGGACGGACTCGATCTGGTACGGGACGCCGCAGTGGCAGATCGACGCCTTCCGGCGCTTCGAGATCCCCGACGCGCTGGTGGAGAAACACGGGTACGGGCCGCTCACGCGCCCGGTGAAGGAGCAGATCTTCGGGCTGAACGCCGCGCGGGTCTTCGCCATCGATGTGAACGCCCAGCGGAACGAGCTCCCCACGGACTACCTGAGCCGGATCAAGATGGCGTACCTCGAGGACGGCGCCGCCCCCAGCCACCGGTGGTACGGATGGGTCGCGGGATGACGCCACCGGAATCGGGGGACGCCGACCACCTGACGCGGCCATCGGTCACTGAGAGACTCGCCCGGTGAAGATCACGAGCGTCCTGGCGACCTGGGTCCACGTCCCGATCCCGTACGAGCGGCAGCACGTGAGCGACTTCGGTCGCATCGCCTCGTTCGACTCCGTCCTCGTCAAGGTCGAGACGGACGACGGCCTCGTGGGCTGGGGCGAGGCGAAGGCCGGCGTCGGGAGCGCGGCATCGGGGTACGGCCTCGCCGCCATCATCAACCGCGACCTGGCGCCGCTCCTCGTCGCGCAGGACCCGCGCGACGTGAGCCGGCTCTGGGACGTGATGTACAACACGCCGCGCGAGGGCTTCGCGCTCGATCGCGGCCACGTGCTGCCCCAGCTCGGGCGGCGGGGCCTCTCGATCTCGGCGATCGCCGGCGTCGACATCGCGCTCTGGGACCTCCTCGGCAAATCGCTCGGCGCGCCCGTCTGGCGCCTGTTGGGCGGGCGCCGCGCCGAGCGCATGCCCGCGTACGCGTCGGGGGGGTGGGCCGACGAGGCCCGCATCGGCGAGCAGCTCCTCGGCTACGTGGAGCAGGGCGGGTTCCGCGCCGTCAAGATGCGCGTCGGCGTGATGGACGGTGAGCCGCATCGCTCCGCGGCGCGGGTGCGCGCCGCACGCACGGCGCTCGGACCCGACGTGAAGCTGATGGCCGACGCCCACGGCACGTGGACGGTGGCGGAGGCGAAGGCGTTCTGCCGGATGGTCGAGGACTGCGACCTCTACTGGCTCGAGGAGCCGGTGACGGCCGACGACAAGACCGGCCTCGCCGAGGTACGCCGCGCCGCCACGGTGCCGATCGCGACCGGCGAGAGCGAGTTCACTCGCCACGACTTCCGCGAGATCGCCGAGCTGCGCGCCGCGGACGTGCTGCAGCCCGACCTCGCGATCGCGGGCGGCATCACGGAGGGCGTTCGGATCGGCGCCATTGCCTCCGCCTACAACTTGCGGCTCGCCCCGCACCTGTGGTCTGGCGCGCCCGCCTTCGCGGCCGGCGTCGCGCTCGCGGCGAGCCAGAGTGCCGGGTTCATCCTCGAGTATTCGCTCGGCGCGAACCCACTCCTGCACGAGCTCGTCCACGAGAAGTTCGCCGTGGTGGACGGCCAGCTCGAGGTCCCGGACCGGCCCGGCCTCGGGATCGTGATCGACGAGGCCTTCGTGCGCCGCCACGCACGCCAGTGACGAGCCGCCCTTCCCCAGAAAACGGGAGTGCGGGGACCATCGGCGCCCGCGGACATCCGACCCGCCCGCTCGATTATTGATGGTCCGCCTGCCGGCGACGGCCGGGGGCGTTCTGCCACCCTCGTCGCGCGGGCGCATCGCGTCGTGCCTGGGCTCCCGGAACGACTGGACCGCACGCCCGCCGTGACCGACTGCCGCGCCCGCGGCCATCGCCATCGCGACGACGGTGGCCCCGGCGATGCCCGCGTCGACGCGTCGGCCATCCTGCCCTCCTCCGCGAGCGCGTCGACCCACCAGGAGCCGACGAGGCGGCGGGTCGCGCCGTCTTCCCCGCGTGGGGCAGGGTCGTCCGGGGCTCGCCCTCGATCAGTGCGGCTTCGGCACGTCGAGTGCCGGGTTTTGCCCAAAGAACCCGTCGGGCTCGAGCGTGAAGCTCGCGCGATGCACCGGCATGACCGGCCAGTCTTCCGGACGCGGAATGTGGGTCACCCCCAACGTGTACCAGAGGACGATGTCGCGGTTGTCGATCGACCGGTTCGCCTGGACCCATGTGGCGAGCCCTCGGGTGCGGGGCGCCTGGTTGACGTAGGCGCCCGCCGCGTACATCTCCGCCGGGTCATAGGCGGTGATCCACACATGCGCTTGGATGAACCCGGCCCGTTGGCCGACGATGGAGTCGGGTCTAGCGTAGGCCCGGACATTCTCGCCGGGGACCAGCGCGTATCCCGCTGGCTGGCCGAGCTCGGTCCGGGTCGCTGGATTAATGACCCTCCAGCGGCGGCTCGACAGCGGGCTGATCTGGCGGCGGGCACTCGCCTCGTGCCGGAGCGGCGTCTCCTTCACCGAGAATCCACTCCCCGCTGTCCCCGGCGCGGGGACGGTGTCGACCTCCACCACCCGATTCTTTGGGCCGTCGACGTCGACATCCAACCGAAAGTTGAACCAGTGCTGGTGTGGAACCGCCGCCAGGTGGGGCGCCACTAGCGGAATCGACCGCCCCGGTCCAGTGGTCGCGACGCCCTTGGGGAGCACGATCCCGGTGAGGATCGCCTCCACGGTCAGGGTCCCGTCCTGGCGGAAGATCCAGTTGAACCCGTACTCGTAGTTGCCCTGGTTGCCGACCCACGTCAGCACCAGCTCGCGCGCTCGCCGACTCTCGTTCACGCGCGGGTAGTCAACGTGCTTCCACAGGAGCCCGCCGTCGCGTTCGTAGAGGGCGAGAGCGTTCGGGACCTCGTAGGGGACGCCCTTGTCGTCGGCGATCACGGCGCTGACAAATACGGCATTCCTCGGGACGTCCGTTCCCGGCTCGAGGCGAGTTGCCCACCGCCCCAGATCGATCTCTCCCTCGTCAAAGGCGTTTCGAAAGGCCCAGGCCGGGCTCGGGTCGGTGTACTGCACGAAGAGCTCTGACAGCGAGGCTCGGTAGAGAATCGGCCGAAGTCTTCCCTGGTCCTCGTACGCGACCGTGTAGAGCACCAGCCCCTCGCGCGGGTGCATCCCGAACCGAAATTGCCACTTCTGCCATCGGACGAGGGCGCCCGCGATCGTGAAGCTCGGGCCGTGCGGCTGGATGATCTCGAGGGAGTGCGGCGGCTCTCGCTGGGGCGCGAGGGACGCCTCGTCAAGCTCCCGCGGCGTCGTCTCCAGCGGGACCACGCCCGAGTCGAGGAGTCGAATGACCCGCTTCGCAGTCAGATCGACGACGGCGATCACCCCTTCGATCGGCCGGGCATACGCGTTGTGAGACGAGGCCTTGTAATAGGCCACCGCCTTGACGATCCGCCGGTTCCGCTCCTCCGGTGAGAGCGCCTCGCCCGCCGGCCAGGGATCGACGTACACGTTGCTGAGGTCGCTGATCCCCCGTCGGCTCATGGCGGCTTGCCAGAGGGCGTCGTGCCGGACGATGTCTCCGGTGAGGGCATACTCCTCCGTCAAGATCGGGGGCTGAACCCCTGGGATCTGCGTCCAGGAGCGCACCTGCCGCGCGCCAAGGTCGATCGCGGCCTCGAAGGTCCTGTTCGCGGCGCGCTCGTAGACAACGACGAAGGCCTCGCGTCGGATGGGCTGGCCAGGGACGAAGCCGAGCACGTCCTCTTTCGGTGGTTCGCGGAGCGCGATGAGCGAGAGTCGGCTGCCGGCGTTCGTCCGACCGCTGGCCGCGAGGATCTCGACGGCTGCCGCGAGCTCCTCCCGGGTGAGCGGATCCAGCGGATGTGGCCGGATGGACACGTCACCGGCGAGCGGACCTCCCCCCAGGACCAGCGCCGTGGATATGAGCCATAGCGAACAGAGGCGCCAGCGCCGTCGTCCTATCCGACGAATGTCTTCCTCACCTCCTGGCGTGACCACTCCGCCGGACGACCGCCCGCAGCCAGGGGTCCGACGAACTTCGCCACGCGTCTGGGCTTCGATGCGAGGCGGTCCCCGGAGCCGGGCCGCGCGGCCGTGCCCACCACGGATCGCGTGTCGGCTGGCCGATCGCCCACACGTCACGCTTCAGGACTTCCTGAAACTGTTCGCCGTCTAACCCCGCCGCAAGCGTTCCGCACTGGGGAGACGTTGTCAATGGCGCGACCCCACCTCGCGCTGGCCCTGGCGCTCCCCCGGTTCTCGTGCGTCGAGGGACCGGGCCGAGCGCTTGCAGGGTGCGACCCGGCGCCCGCGGCGGGGGGTTTTTGCGATTGACAATCGACGTTCGCCAGTGGTACTCGTGCGCCCAAAACTTACAGAACAAGTGCAAGGTTTGGTCGCGCCCTATCTCAACATCCACACGACGGCGAAGGCGGCGGGGGTCAGTCCCTCCGCGTTGCGCCTCTGGGAGCGTCGGGGCCTCGTCGTGCCCACGAAGACGGCAAGCGGGCATCGGCGCTACACCCAGGACGACGTGAGCCGGATTCGCGACATCCGCCGGCTCCGATCGCTCCAGGGGCTGAACCTGGCGGCGATCGCGGCCACCCTCGGCGTCAACGGGGGCGGTCCCGCCCGGGGCGGACTGCCGGAGGCCGTTCGCGAACTGGGACGGCGGCTCCAGGCCCTCCGGGCCCGCACCGGACTGACGCTGCGCCAGGCGAGCCGGAAGACCGGCCTTGCCCCCTCCTTCATCAACTCCATCGAGCACGGGGTGGGCCAGCCCTCGGTCGCGAGCCTCCAAAAGCTCGCGCGGTGCTACGGGACCACCGTGTCCGGCCTGACCGCGCGCCGGACCGGCGCGGCGGGGAAGGTGATCCGCGCCGGCCGGTACCGCGTCCTCCCCATGCTCGGCGAAGGGATCAAGATCGAGCAGCTCGCCGAGGGCCGGCTGGCCATGGACTGCCAGCGCTTCACGCTCGCCCCCGGGGCCGGCAGCGAGGGCCAATACGCGCACGAGGGCGAGGAGTTCATCCACGTCCTCTCCGGCCGGTTCGAGATCACGCTCGCCGGCCGCGAGCGGTACCGGCTCGGTCCGGGCGACAGCATGTACTTCAAGAGCAGCGCCCTCCACGCGTGGCGCAACCCCGGCTCCGACCTGACGGCGCTCCTCTGGATCAACACGCCGCCGACGTTCTGAGGACGGACGCGCGGAGGACTCATGGGGCAAGAGCAGGCGATGACGGTGAATTGGTCGACCGCGGGGCCGTGGACGACCGCCCTCGGGGCGCGTCGGCGCGCGGCCATCGGCGACCGGGCGACGCCCGCGATGACAACGACGGGTCGATCACAAGGAGGAATCGTATGAGGTCACGTCGGACCCTGGTTTCGTGCCTGGCCCTGGCGGGCATGCTCCTGGCCGTGGGCGCGCTCGTCGCCGCCCAGGAGAAGCAGTGGTGGCCGTTCCCGGTCGAGGACCGCGATCCGCCCTTCAACATGGAGGGCAAGAAGATCAAGAAGATGTACGTGCCGCTGCTCGAGAAGGCGGCCAAGAAGTGGAATATCTGCGTCTCCTTCCCCCACATGAAGGACGCCTACTGGATCGCGGTCGACTACGGCGTGGTCGCCGAGTCGCGCCGGCTCGGCGTCAAGATGCAGCTCGTGGAGGCAGGCGGCTACACGAATCTGGCCAAGCAGATCAGCCAGATCGAGGACTGCGTCGCCCAGGGGGCCGACGTGGTGGTGATCGGCGCCATCTCCGAGACCGGCCTCAACAAGCTCGTCGAGGAGACCGCCGCCAAGGGGATCCCGGTCATCGACGTGATCAACGGGATCAGCTCGCCGAAGCTCTCGGCCAAGTCCCTGGTCTCGTTCGGCGAGATGGGGGCCAAGGCGGCCGAGTATCTGGTGAAGATGCACCCGAAGGGCTCGAAGCCAGTCAAGGTCGCCTGGTTTCCCGGCCCTCCGGGCGCGGGATGGGTGGTCGCCGGTAACAAGGGCTTCGAAGAGGCGGCCGCCAAGGGCGCCATCCAGATCGTCAGCACGAAGTACGGCGACACCGGCAAGGAGATTCAGCTGAAGCTCGTCGAGGACGTGCTCCAGGCCTACCCGGACATCGACTACATCGTCGGCACCTCGCCCACGACGGAGGCGGCGGTGGAGGCGCTCCGGGACGCCGGCAAGGCGGACAAGATCAAGGTTCTCGCCTACTACTTCACCCCGGGCGTGTATCAGGACATCAAGCGCGGCGCCGTGCTCGCCGCGCCCACCGACTCGGCGGTCATCCAAGGCCGGATCGCCATCGACCAGGCGGTGCGGATCCTGGAAAAGAAGCCCTACACCAAGCACACCGGTCCGGAGATCTACGTGATCGACAAGTCCAACATCAACACCTTCCACTACGAGTCGTCCCTCGCCCCCGCCGACTTCAGGCCGACCTTCAGCGTCGACTAGGAGCGCGCGCGGTGGCGGTGACCGATACCCAGACGGGCGGGGCCCCGGAGGTGACCTCCGGGGCCCCGCCCGTCCTCCGCCTGCGCGGGGTGACGAAGTGGTTTCCCGGCGTGCAGGCGCTGCGCCGCGTCGACTTCGACCTCCGGCCCGGCGAGGTCCACGTCCTGTTTGGCGAGAACGGAGCCGGAAAATCGACCCTCATCAATATCGTGGCGGGCGCGCTCCGGCCGGACGCGGGAGAGATCGAGCTGCGGGGGCGACCGGTCCAGTTCCGCTCCGTTCACGACGCCCGCCAGCGGGGCATCAGCGCCGTCTTCCAGGAGTTCAGCCTGGTCCCGGGCCTCACCGTCGAGGAGAACCTCTTCCTCGGCGCCGAGCCGACGACCGGGGCCCTCATCAACAAGCCCGAGATGCGCCGGCGCGCCGAGGAGGCACTGCGCCGCCTCGGATTCCCCATCCTGCCTCGGATGCGGGTGAACCGGCTGTCACGGGCCGAGCAGCAGATGGTCGAGATCGCCAAGGCCTTCCGCACGAACCTCTCCATTCTGATCCTGGACGAGCCGACGGCGGCCCTGACCGATCGGGAGACGGATCGGCTGTTCCAGCTGGTCGAGGACTCCAAGCGGCAGGGGGTCGGGATCATCTACATCACGCACCGCATGAACGAGCTCCATCGGATCGGCGATCGCGTGACCGTCCTCCGGGACGGCGGCCGCGTCGATACCCTTGCCGTGCGTGATGCCACGCCCGAGAAGCTCGTCGAGTTGATGACGGGCCGCAAGATCGAGGCGTTCTTCCCCCGCATCGACCACCGCCCGGGAGAGGAGCTGTTCGCGGTGGAGCATCTCACGGCGGGGACGCTCGTCCACGACGTCTCGCTCACCGTCCGGGCGGGCGAGATCGTCGGCCTGGCCGGACTCGTCGGATCCGGCAAGTCGGAGGTGGGGCGGGCGTGTTTCGGGCTCGAGCCGATCCGCGGCGGGACGGTCCGCCTGCTGGGGCGGAGCGTGGGCAAGCCGACGCCGGGCGCGATGCTCCGGGCCGGCCTCGCGTACGTGCCGCCGGACCGGCGCACGGAAGGGCTCGTGATGGAGCGGAGCGTTCGGGAGAATATCGCGCTCTCGGCGCTGCCGAGCGCTCACTTCAGCGGGCGCTTCTTGCTCCGCCGGCGGAGCGAGCGGGCGATCTGTCTCCGGCTGGCCCAGCAGCTCCGGCTGGTACCGACGGGCATCGAGCGCTCGGTCGCTCTCTTCTCGGGGGGCAACCAGCAGAAGGTGGTGCTGGCCAAGGGGCTGACCCGAAACCCGAGGGTGTTCGTCATGGACGAACCCACCACGGGGGTCGACGTCGGCGCCAAGACCGAGGTGTACACCTTCATGAAGGACCTCGTCGAGCGCGAGGGGGCGGGGATCCTCCTGATCTCCTCCGATCTCCCCGAGATCCTCCATCTCGCCCACCGCGCCTACGTGATGCACCGGGGGCGGCTCCGGGCCGAGCTCGGACGGGCGGAGCTCACCGAGCAGGCCGTGCTCTCGCACTTCTTCGAGACGACGACCACCCATGGCTGATGCCGGGCTCGCGACCGTCGAGCGCCGCCCCCGGGTCGGGATGGCCCTCCTCCGGCTCCTGCGGCAGACCTTCGTTCACCTCGGGGTCCTGCCCCTCCTACTGGTCATCCTCCTGGTGGGCTTCGGGACCTGGGAGCCGCGCTTCCTCTCGAGGCAGAACCTCTTCAACGTGGCGCGGCAGGCGACCTACCTGACCGTCGTCTCCATGGGGCAGATGGTCGCCCTCCTGACCGGGGGCTTCGACCTCTCGGTGGGCGTGATCCTCGCCATGACGAGCGTCGTGCTCGCCAAGGTGATGGCCTCCACGGTGGCGAGCGACCCCACTGCCGTCGGCCTCGCCATCGGTCTCGGCATCCTGGCCGGGCTCGGCGCGGGCACGACCATGGGCATCGTCAACGGCATCGGCGTCGCGGTCCTCAACGTCTCGCCCTTCATGATGACGCTCGCCATGGCCTCCATCGCCTTCGGCCTTGCCCTCTTCATGACGGGCGGCGTTCCCGTCTACGGGATGCCGAGCCAGTTCGGGGCGACCCTCGGCTTCGGCAAGCTCCTCGGGGTCCCGGTGCCGGTGTACGTGACGGCCGTGCTCGTCCTCGGCATGTACGTGCTCCTGAACTGGACGCGCATGGGCCGCTACTTCTACGCGATCGGCGGTAATATCAAGGCCTCGATCCTGAGCGGCGTCGCGACCCGCTGGTACCTGTTCATGGCGTACGTGCTGGTCGGGTTCCTCGCGTCGGTCGGCGGGGTGATGCTGACGGCCCGACTCGAGACCGGGGAGGCCAACATCGGCGCCGCCATGCCGCTCAGGTCGATCGCGGCCTGCGTGATCGGTGGCGTGAGCCTGCGCGGCGGCACCGGCCGGCTCGGGAGCGTGGTGCTGGCGGCGGTGTTCATCGAGTGGTTCGAGAACGGCATGAACCTCGTGCGGATCCAGTCGTACCTGCAGATGGTGGTGCTGGGCGTGCTCCTGATCTTCGCGGTCGTCATGGACGAGGTGCGGCACCGGTACGTCGCCGGGATGCGGGACGGGTAGGCCCGTGGCTGATCGCGTGGCGGTGATCGGTCTCGGGCGGATGGGCCTCCCGATCGCCCGCAATCTCCTCGGCGCGGGCTTCGCCCTGACCGTCCACAATCGGACGCGGGCGCGGGCGGAGGAGCTCGGGCGCGAGGGCGCGACCTGGGCCGACTCGCCCGCCGCGGCCGCCCGCGAGGCGCGGATCGTGATCACGATGGTGGCGGACGACCTGGCCCTCGAGGCGGTGGCGTTCGGCGAGCGCGGCCTCGTGGCGGGGCTGGGGCGGGAGGCCATCCACGTGGGGATGAGCACGGTGGAGCCCGCGACCTCGCGGCGCCTCGCCGAGGCCCACCGCGAGAAGGGGAGCCGCTACGTCGCGGCCCCCGTCTTCGGCCGGCCGGAGATGGCCGCGCAGGCCAAGCTCTGGGTCGTCGCGGCCGGACCGAGCGCGGCGGTCGAGACGGCGAGGCCGCTGCTGCAGGCGCTCGGTCGCGGGCTCTCCGTCGTCGGGGAGGAGCCGAGCCGGGCGAACCTCCTGAAGCTCGCCGGCAACTTTCTGCTCGCGGCCATGGTGGAGGGCCTCGGCGAAGCGCTCACCCTCGCGGAGAAGGCCGGGATCGACCGCCTGGAGGCCCTGCGGACGCTGAACGAGGCGCTCTTCGCCTCCCCGGTCTACCAGACGAACGGGGAGCGGATCTGCCGGGGCGCCTTCAGCCCGGCCGGCTTCCAGATGACGCTCGGGCTGAAGGACGTGCGCCTGGTCCTGAAGACGGCGGACCAGCTCGAGGTGCCGATGCCGCTCGCGGCCGTCGCCCACGGGCACCTGCTGGCGAGCGTCGCCCGGGGCCGCGGGCAGCTCGACTGGACGGCGATGACGGAAATCCTGCGGGAGGCGGCCGGGCTCACACCGCTCGGGCCGGCGTAAGGAGGCATCATGCCCGGTTCGCATGGAGGGAATCGCGCGATCATCGACGTGCTCTCGGCGACGGCGGACCGCCCCGCCGTGACCTACCGCTACGCCGGAGACCGGTTCATTCTCGTCGAGTACGGCGAGATGGTGCTCGACCTGACGACGAACTTCCGGATCTTCGGCCTCAACGACGCCGTCAAGAAGGCCGGCCTCGACGGCCTGATCGAGACCGTGCCGGCGCTCCGCAGCATGCTGCTCCACTACGACAGCCGCCGCCTGCCGACGCGCGAGCTCGTGGCGACCTTGAAGAAGCTCGAGGACACGGTGCCCTCGGGAGAGAACCTCAACATCCCGAGCCGCCGGGTGGAGCTGCCGATCGCCTTCGGCGACCGCTGGACCCGGGCGGACATCGAGCGCTACGTCAAGTACACCCGGCAGGACGCGCCCAACATCGTCGACGGGCACAACATCGAGTACATCGCCCGCTACAACGGCCTCCGGAACGTCCAGGAGGTGGTCGACTACATCTGCGCGACCGAGTGGTGGAACGCCTGCATCGGCTTCTGGCCCGGCCTGCCCTTCATGTTTCCCCTGGACCCGCGCTACGCGATCGTGACGCCGAAGTACAATCCGACCCGTCCCTGGACCCCCGAGGGGGCCGTCGGGATCGGCGGCCCCTGCGTCGCCATCTATCCGGTCGAGTCTCCGGGCGGGTACCAGCTCTTCGGCCGGACGATCCCGGTCTTCGACCTCAAGCAGCGGAACCCGGCGTTCACCGCCAATCCGATCCTGCTGAAGCCGGCCGACCGTATCCAGTGGGTCCCCGTCACCGACGAGCAACTCGAATCGACTCGCGAGCGGGTGCACGCCGGCACCTACCGCTATACGATCGTCGGCTATGAGGCGCTCAACGTGAAGTCGTACCTCGGATTCCTCGAGGGGATCAAGGCCGAGGTCACGGCCTTCCAGCAGCGCCAGGCCGAGGCCGTGCAGCACGTGGCGATTCCGTAGGAAGGAGCGCGATCCATGTTCGAGGTGCTCGAAGGCGGCCTCCAGACGACCGTGCAGGATTACCCCGGCCGGGTGGGCTACCTCGACCTCGGCACGTATCCGGCCGGGCCGATGGACCACTTCGCCTTCCGGATCGCGAATCTCCTCGTGGGCAATCCCGAGGGCGCCCCCGCGCTCGAGGTCACGGCGGGCGGGCTCAAGGCCCGCTTCCACGACGCGCGGGCGGTGGCGATCACCGGCGCCGACATGCAGCCCACGCTCAACGGCACGCCGGCGCCGCTCTGGGAGACCTTCGCCGTCGGCCCCGACGACCTGCTCGAGCTGAAGTTCGTCAAGGGCGCCGGGCTCCGGGCCTATCTCGCCGCGAGCGGCGCCTTCGACGTCCCCGAGTATATGGGGAGCCGGGCCACCTTCACGGTAGGGGGGTTCGGGGGCTTCGAGGGCCGGGGGCTCAAGAAGGGCGACCGGGTCCGACTGAAGCCCGCCGGCCCTCCCGCCGGCCAGGTCGGGCGCCGGCTCCGGACCGATCGCCGGCCCCAGCACGAGACGCACTGGGAGATCGAGGCGATGCGCGGGCCCCAGGCAGACCCCGACTACATGACCTCGGAGGACATGGACTTCTTCTTCAGCCACGCGTGGAAGGTGGACCGCAACTCGAACCGGATGGGCGTGCGCCTCGAGTCGCACAAGTGGCAGTGGGCGCGGAAGAGCGGCGGCGTCGCGGGCGGGCACCCCTCCAACATCCTCGACAACGGCTACGCCGTGTGGACGGTCAACGTGTCCGGGGATCAGCCGATCATTCTCGTCGCGGACGGGCCGAGCCTCGGCGGGTTCATCTGTAACGCCACGCTCATCTACGCCTCCAGCTGGAAGGTCGGCCAGCTCATGCCCGGCCGCGACACGATTCGGTTCAAGGAGGTCACCATCGACGAGGCGACCGCCCTGGCCGCCTCGATCGACGAGGCGATCTCCGAGCGGTCGATCGAGAGGAGGTAGCGTCATGACGGCCAGGATCGATATCAACGCCGACATGGGCGAGAGCTACGGGCGCTGGACGCTCGGCCACGACGACGAGCTCATGCCCTTCCTGAGCTCCGCCAACATCGCGTGCGGCTTCCACGGCGGCGATCCGCACGTGATGCGGCACTCCGTCCGCCTCGCGAAGAAGCACGGCGTCGCCGTGGGCGCCCACGTCTCGTTCCCCGATCTCATCGGCTTCGGGCGCCGGCGCATGCAGATCTCGCCGCAGGAGCTGAAGGACTACGTCGAGTACCAGGTCGGCGCCCTCCAGGCGTTCGCGGCGGCGGAGGGGGCGCGGGTCGAGCACGTCAAGCCCCACGGGGCGCTGTACGTGATGTGCACGGAGGACGAGGCGTACGCGCAGGCCGTCTCGGAAGCGGTGAGGGAGCTGGGCGAGGGTCTGATTCTCCTGCTGACCGGCGAGCGGGTGGCCGCCGCCGCGAGGCGGGCCGGCGTGCCCTTCGTCATGGAGGGGTACATCGACCTGGACTACGACGCGAAGGGCTCCCTCATTCTCGAACGGGCCAAGAAGGCGCGGGACCCCGAGGACGTGGCCGCCCGCGCGGTCACGCTGGCCACCGAGGGCAAGGTGCCCGTCCGCGACGGGGGCTGGCTGCCGCTGGGCGCGCGGAGCGTCTGCGTCCACGGTGACGCCGACAACGCGCCGGCCATCGCGCGAACGGTCCGGGAGCGGCTCCTCAGGGCGGGTGTCGAGGTCGCGCCCTTGCGCGCTCTCCTCTAATTCCTCACCACGGGGGGCGAACGGATATGGCGAACAGCGTCGATGTGGTGGCTCCGGTTCCCGGGCTCGTCGCGAACGTCGTGGCGAAGGTCGGCGCGACGGTGGCGGCGGGCGACCCGGTCGTGACGCTCCAGGCGATGAAGACCGAGATCGCCGTGGAGTCGGAGCACGCGGGCACGGTCGAAGCGATCCTGGTGCGGGAGGGGCAGGAGGTCGATCTGGGAGCCGTCCTGGCTCGGGTGCGCACCGCGTAGCGCCGGGCATGCCCTTCGACAAGGTGCTGGTCGCCAACCGCGGCGAGATCGCCGCGCGCGTGCTCCGCGCCTGCCGCGAATCGGGCCTCCGCACCGTCGCCGTGTGCTCGGAGGCCGATCGCGACAGCCCCTATACCCGCCTGGCCGACGAGGTGCGCGAGATCGGCCCCGCCAAGGTGGCCGAGAGCTACCTGAACCTCGACCGGATCCTGGAGGCGGCCCGGGCCACGGGGGCGGGGGCCATCCACCCCGGCTACGGGTTCTTCGCCGAGAACAGCGCGCTGGTCCGGAAGATCGAAGAGGCCGGCCTGGCGTTCATCGGACCCTCGAGCGCCAGCATCGCGCTGATGGGCGACAAGCTGGCGGCCCGCCGCACGGCCACCGAGGCCGGGGTCCCCATGCTGCCGGGCACCGAGCGGGTCGACGGGGTCGAGGAGGCCCGCCGCCTCGCCGCCGAGGTCGGCTTTCCGCTCGTCCTGAAGCCGGCGGGCGGCGGCGGCGGCATCGGGATGGCGATCGTGCGCGACGCGGCGGGCCTCGAGCGCGCATACACGACCGCCTCGCGCCTCGGCGAGCTGACGTTCGGCAACCCGGCGGTGTACCTGGAGGCGCTCCTGCCGGAGGCCCGCCACGTCGAGGTCCAGCTCATCGCCGACGACCATGGCCACTACGTCCACCTCGGCGAGCGGGAGTGCTCCCTCCAGCGACGATACCAGAAGCTGATCGAGGAGGCGCCCTCCCCCGCGGTCGACGACGCCCTCCGGCGGGCGATGGCCGAGGCGGCGCTCCGGCTGGCTCGCGCCATCGGCTACCGCAACGCGGGCACCGTCGAGTTCCTGCTCGGCCCCGACCGCCGCTTCTACTTCCTCGAAATGAACACCCGCATCCAGGTCGAGCATCCCGTGACCGAGATGGTGACCGGGATCGATCTCGTGCGAGAGCAGATCCGCGTCGCGGGCGGACTGCCGCTCAGCTTCGGGCAGGACGATGTGCGGCCACGCGGTCACGCGATCGAGTGCCGCGTCTACGCCGAGGATCCGGAGCGGAACTTCATGCCCTCGCCCGGCCAGGTCAAGGCGTTCCGTCCGCCGCTGGGCCCCGGCACCCGTCTGGACGGGAACGTCGAGGCGGGGATGCAGGTCTCGATCCACTACGACCCGTTGCTGGCCAAGCTCATCGTCTGGGATCGCGACCGCCCGCAGGCCACCGCCCGGATGCGGCGAGCCCTCGCGGAGCTGCTGGTCGAGGGCGTCCGTACGACCCGCGATCTGCTGTCTCGGATCCTCGAGGCGCCGGAGTGGCGGGCGGGACGGCTCCACACGCGGCTGCTGGAGGAGGAGCTCCTGCCGCGGTTCAAGGCGGCCCCGCTCGGGCCTGGATCCGCACCGTGAGCGAGTGTCGATCCCCCGCCCCCACAGCATCGGAATGCGGTCGACCAACTCGTTGGGCTTCTGAACCGTTCAACGTGGACCCTGCCGTGGAAGCGTGATCGCTCCTCGACATCGATGCTCGCGGCCGTTCTGAAGGGACGCAGGATCGCGATCGTCCCGCCGTGCACATGGGCCACGCGTCGCGCGACTGTCGGTCCAAGGCCGGCACTCGGTCTGCCCTCTTCGTCCCTGAGGGTGGGGTGACGGTGAGACCGGGTCTCGTACCCCTCGGAGTCGTCGCCTCCCCGACGTGCGGCCTCGTGCAGAGGTGGAACGGGCGGGAAGGAGCCATGCCATGACGTTCGAGAAACTGACCCTGAAGTCGGTCGATCTCCGGCCGGTCCTCGTCCCGCTCAAGCGCCCCGTCGTCTCCAGAGTCGGTCGCTTCGATCAGTGGCCACTGATCCTGATCGACCTCTATACCGAGGAGGGAATCGTGGGGCGGAGCTACTTGGAGCCCTATCTAAAGCAGGCCGTTCGGTCGATCGTGCCGGCGATGCACGATCTGGCCGTGGCCCGTACGGGCCAGGCGGTTCGGCCGTTCCATGATTTTGAGAGTGGGCGCAAATCGCTGAATCTCGTCGGGTACGAGGGCGTCACCCTGATCGCGCTCGCGGGCCTGGACATGGCCGCGTGGGATGCGCTCGCCAAGGCGGCCAACATGCCCCTGGCCGTGTTTCTGGGCGGTTCGCTGGCAGCCGTTCCCGCCTACAACAGCAACGGGCTCTGGCTCACCGACCTGGCGACCCTTGGCCGCGAGGCTGTCGCGCTCGTCGCCGAGGGCGGGTTCACGGCGTTGAAGTTGCGCCTGGGCCGTGATCGGTTGCAAGAGGACCTGGACGCGATCAAGGCAGTACGCGGCGCCGTAGGCGATCACGTGAAGCTCATGGTCGATTTCAACCAAGGGCTGACTCTCGGGGATGCGCTCCACCGGTGTCACGCGCTGGACGACCAGGGGCTCTACTGGTTTGAGGAGCCGATCACCTACAACAACCTCGCCGGCTATGCGCAGCTCACACGTGAACTCAACACACCGGTCCAGCTCGGCGAGAACTTCTACGGTCCTCGCGAGCTCTTCCGGGCTCTCGAGATGGGCGCGGGCGACTACGTGATGATCGATCTCATGCGGATTGGTGGCGTCTCAGGGTGGCTGCGGGCGGTGCCAATCGCGGGCGCCGCGGGCATCGAAGTCTCGACGCACCTGTACCCGGAAGTGGCGGCCCACCTCATGCGGGTCACCGAGACGGCGCACTGGCTGGAATGGCAGGACTGGGCGGAGCCCGTTCTCGCTGAACCGTTCAAACTCGAGAAGAGCCAGCTCGTCATTCCGGCGAGGCCTGGCTGTGGAATCGAGTGGAACGAGGACGCGGTAAAGCGCTTCCGCTACGATCCATGACGGCGACCGACAGTGGCGGGCTCAACGAGCAGACGCCGAGCGCGCTCGAGGTGATGGTCGAGGCCGGGAAGGAAGGCGAGCCGCTCATGGACAAGGGCGATTGATCGATCGGGAGCTGACCGGGTACCACGGGCGTCGAGGGTGCGGGGCGACCGCGTGGGCCATCGCGCCCTTCCCTCCGCCGCCGTACAGGCCGTGATTGGTGGACCTGACTACGCCAATCTCGAGATCGAGCCGCTTCATCGGGCCGCTGGACGCGGTGCTCCATGCGGTCGCCGTGGAACGCGTCCTCGGACATCTCCGCGACATCGCGGAATCGGGCTCTACCGCGCACTGATCGCCGGCGACCTCAGGAAGGCCGCCGGCGCTGGCTGCGTGCGCCTAGACGCGGGGTGGAGCCGAAGGATTATCCGTCCCACTGCGCCGAGCTTTTCTCAGCTCGGCTTCGCGGCGCCGGCGCGCGAGACGTCGGAGTCTCCGAACGGCGCGATTGGTCTTGGAGTGCGTAGCCATACTCCCCCCCGAAGAGGAAGGACCTCAATTGCGCTCCACAGTAGCATGATTGAGGACCTGTGAGGCAGGCGCTTCCCGGCATGCTTCTACTACTTGATGAACGCGGCGGGCGCCGATAGGCGCGACGGGCTCGGTATTTGAGCGGACGTCGTGGCTGGTCGTTCGGCGCCCAGGGCGCCCGCCTTTCCCGTCGAGGAACTCACGGGGCAGGTCCTGCCGGCGTGCTCGGCCTCTGATACCATCCTCTTCCCTCGCCTTCGTCGCAGGATCTCGATCTCCACCTGCGTCTTCCCCGGCAGCCGCTCGGGTCGGCGCGGTGCCGCTATTTTTCGCCGTGAATTCGCCCTAAAATACCGCGTCGAGACGGGTCGAGGATCGCCAAGCGCGGCGTCAGACAGGATCGAGCGTGCCGCACTCTGGCCCGTGACCAGCTGGGCGGAGGATGGTATCTGATGGGGCCACCGCGTGCCCGTCAGGGGTCGTGGTCAACGTGGCTCGAACATTCGTTTCGTTACGGCTGGCCTCGCCGAGAAATGCTCCTCCGGCGCACGCACCGCCGTCCGAACGGGACCGATCCAATCGTTCGAGCGGGCGTCTGACTGTCAGACGGCGTCGGTCAAGGACCAACGGCAAAGCTGGGAGTGTGCGAGGGACGGATGACCGATCAGGCTCTTTATGATTACGGCGTGGGTGTCTATGACGACCCAGGTCGAAATAGAAGAGAACGTGCGTGGCGGCCGTTCAGACGTCCTTACCGGAGATGATCGTGGTCGCGCTCGTGCTCAGCCTCCTCGTCGGGCTGTCGCTCGGGCTCCTCGGTGGCGGCGGCTCGATCCTCACGGTGCCGATCCTCGTGTACGTGGCCGGCGTCCCGGCCGCGGCCGCCATCCCGATGTCCCTGGTCGTGGTGGGCCTCGTCAGCGTTCTTGGGGCCATCCTCTACGCGCGGGTCGGACTCGTACGGGTCCGGGCGGCGCTCCTCTTCAGCAGCGCGGGGGTGCTGGGTGCGCTGCTCGGGGCTCGCCTGACGCGGCTCCTCCCCGAGCGCTGGCTGCTGACGCTGTTCGCGATCCTGATGCTCACCGTCGCCGCGTCGATGGCCCGGAAGCGGTCTGAGCCGGTCGGGGACCGCGAGTCCCGGCCCACCGTGATGCTGGGGGTCGGTTTCGGGGTCGGGCTGCTCACGGGATTTCTCGGCATCGGGGGCGGCTTCGTGATCGTCCCCGCGCTGCTGTGGGCGGGCCGGCTTCCGATGAAGGTGGCGATCGGGACGTCCCTGACGGCGATCTCGTTCAGCAGCGCCGCCGGCTTGCTCGCTCATCTGGAGGAGGCGCCGATCGACTGGCGCCTCACCGCCGAGTTCGCGGGGTGTGCAGGAGCCGGTATGGTCGTGGGTCAGCTGGGCGCGCGCCGCGTGCCGGCCGATCGCCTCCGCCAGGCCTTCGCCTTGCTGGTCGCCGTCGTCGGCGTCGTCATCTTGCTCCGGCAAGCCACCCTGCTCAGCGGCGCGGGCAACACGCCGTGACGCGCGTGCCCTTCCCGCGAGACTTGAATCGGGGATCGAGGCCCAGGCTTCAGGCCCCGTGGTGCTCGGGTCGTCGCGATGGCCTTGGCGGCGGCGGCGCGGCGACGCCCGACGGCCGTGCCCGTAGGATGAGGGGTTGAGCCGGCAACGCGCCGTCGCCGCGATCCTCGCCCTCGGCGTCCTGGGCGGGGCGGTGACTGTCGGTGTCGGTCAACCGAGCACCGGGCAACCGGTCGCACCATCGAAGAATCGACTTCCGGGCCCAGCGCCGGACGAGGTTCCGGACGGACCACTGGGAGCGTCGATCCGGTACGGCGAGAGGATCCTCACGCAGACTCGGGTCTACGCGAAGGAGTACACCGGGAACGGGCTGAACTGCACGAGCTGCCATCTCGACAAGGGGCGGAAGGCCTACTCCTCGCCGTGGGTCGGGACCTGGGGCGTCTTCCCCGAATACCGGAGTCGGAACGCGAAGGTGAATCTCCTGGAGGACCGCGTCAACGATTGCTTCGAGCGCTCGATGAACGGCCGGCCCTTGCCGCGCGACGGCGAGGAGATGCGCGCGATCCTCGCCTACATCTGGTGGCTGTCCAGGGACGTCCCGGTCGGCGTGGAGCCCCCGGGGCGCGGATTCCTGAAGCTCACGCCCGTCAGCCCGCCGGACAAGAGTCGCGGGGAGGCGGTGTACGTCGCCAAGTGCGCCGTCTGTCACGGTCGCGATGGTCAAGGGCTGAGGGGCCCGAGCGGGGACTACCTGTTCCCCCCGCTCTGGGGGCCACAATCGTTCAACATCGGTGCCGGTATGGCGCGCCGGAACACGGCAGCGGGCTTCGTCAAGGCGAACATGCCGTACGGACAGGACGGAACGCTCACCGATCAGGAGGCGTACGACGTCGCGGCGTACTTCACGGAACAGCCGCGACCTGACTTCCCGAGGAAGGACGAGGATTGGCCGAAAGGCGACAAGCCACCGGACGCGCGCTACTAGAGCCTGCCCCTTGGGCCCGAGCGCACCTGACGCTCGTCCGAAGCTCCATTCTCACCCGCCATTCTAGGACCGCAGCAGCCGTATCCGGCTCGCGCGCGGAGACGCCGGTATCGGTCGAGGCCCAAGCGCCTGTGCCCAAGCGCCTGTTGACAGTCGCCGGCGGGTAGTTTAGAAGACTGATCAGCGCCTTCGGGGGACGAAGGAGGGCTTCCGCCGATGCGCGCGTCCCGGTCGCTTTCCCACAGCAGAGCCGCATCCATCTGAACCCCTGACGCATACCTTGAGGAGGCCGAAATGGACGACAACACGAAACTTCAGGGCGACCGCCGCGATTTCCTCGGTCTGGCGGCCACGGTTGCCGCCGCCGGCCTTGGCGCCATGGTACCCGGCCCGACTAGTGTCGCCGCCGCGGACGGTCCGAGCACTGACTTCACGCGCTGGCTCGACAGCATTTCCGGCAAGCGCCGACAGCTCTACGACATGCCCGAGGTCAACCGGGGGATGGGGCTCGTGTGGTCGTGGGCGTTCTTCATGACCGGTCCGGAAGCCTTCGGCGTACCCGAGAGCGATCTTGGCGTGGTGATGGTCCTGCGCCATGACGCCCTTCCGCTGGCGCTCAACGATTCGGTCTGGGCCAAGTACCAGCTGGGTGAGGTGTTCAAGATCGAAGACCCGGACACCAAGGCGCCCGCTGTCCGCAACCCGTTCTACCTCAAGCCAGGCGCCCTCCCCGTGCCGGATGCTGCGCTCCAGAAGCTCATCGCACGGGGCGTCAAGGTGAGCGCGTGCAATCTGGCCATCACTTTTTACAGCGCCATGGTCGCCCAGAAGATGGGCCTGAAGCACGATGACGTGAAGAAGGACTGGACCGACGCCGTGCTGCCCGGGATCCAGGTCGTGCCCTCCGGCGTGGTCGCATGCAACGGCGCCGTATCACGCGGCTGCGTGTACGTCTTCGCCGGGTGATTTCGAAGAGAACAGGCGCACAAGTCAGGGCCAGGACGGCGCCAAGGACAAAGAAGAGATCATCGGGACTCTGGCGGTTGGGATGACGCTCACATCAGTCAATAGGGCCGATGATGTGGAGTGATTCTCCGCCCCCGGGCCTTGATGGACACCTCGTCGGAGGTATTCGAAAAACAATTCTTGACAATGTTGACCGGGAATGTAGTTAAATGCGCGAGCGGAGGGCCAAGCGGTCAAAACTGATCAGGCGTGAAGGGCCAGGTCCCGTAGCCTCTCGGTCAGAGAACACACGGTTCGAAGGCAGTGCCACGGCCTCTCGGTCGCTCGTGAAAGGGTCTTCGTGGAAAGACGTAGCGGGACTCGGGGAGGCCTACCGAGACTTTCTGAAACGCAAAACGGATCCAAGACGGGTGGGGGAATATCATGACGAAACTGTCGCGGAGGCAATTCATGCAGAGGTCGGGAACCTTCGTCGGAGCCGCGATGGCCACGTCGTGGGTGTCTTCCGCTCGAGCGGGAACTGCAGCGCGGGAATTGATTCCCAAGAAGTTCCCGTTTCCTCCCAACGATCAATTTGGCAATTACGAGCCGACAATCACCGGGGACGGCAATACCGTCTACTTTGCCCGCTTTGCGGCGGCCGGCGACAAACGGGTCAAGACGACGGATCTGTTTGTCACCCATCGAATCCGTCAAAGCGGCGAGTGGCCGGGTTCGAACGGAGACTGGACGGTTCCTGAACGACTCCCCGATATCGTCAACAGTGACGCGATGGATCTGGAGCCGAGAATCTCCCCGGACGGGACGACCCTGCACTTCATGAGCACGCGGGCGGGCGGCCACGGGGCCACAGACATCTATGTCGCCCATAAGCAGTCAAACGGCGAATGGACGAAGGCCGAGAATCTTGGACCGAACGTGAATTCGCAGTACGTTGACCACTGCTTCATGCCGAGCGGCATACCCGGTCAGGAAAATGTGTCGGTCTTCATCTCGATCAGGCCCCGAGAGCCGGGAGCCGATCCCTCACCCGACGTGTATACGAGCACCCTGGAGCGGAGTGTATGGCAGCCCGCCAAGCGGCTCGACAGCAAGGTACTCGACTCGATAGGTTTTAAGTGCCGCATCAGCGCGGCGGCAAAGGACGGGCTGGTGCTCGGCGTCGCCTCCGTCCACGACTTCGGAAAATTCCACAAGATGGTATTCCTTCACTACGACCCGTCGACTAAGCAGTGGAAGGGACCCATCGTGGAAGCTCCGTTCAATCTTCCGAATGTGGATGGGGCGTGCCCGCAGTTCACGGCAGATGGTGACAAGATGATTTGGTCGTCCGGGCAGGACCGCGGGCCCGGGCCGATTTCGGGGTCGGACGGGAGCGGATCGGTCTACGATCTGTTTTGGTTGAAGACGAGCGACGTCGTCGCCTACTATCGGGCAAAAGCACGACTGACGTAAGAGGGACGTCGGTCAGCACGTAGGGGCGATCGCGCTGCTGCCCGAGTGCGGTCACGGAATGGTGTGCCCGCCTCCCGAATACCCTCGTGCCCGGGGACCGCGACCCCGCCCCGTGAAGTCGATTGCCCCGCTGGTGCTCGTCCTTGCCGTCTGCGCACTGACGGGCACCGCGGCCGGCCACGCTATGCTTCAGCGGACCGAGCCGCGCGTCGAGAGCAAGGTGAGGCGTTCTCCCGACGAGGTGAAGCTCTATTTCACCGAACCCCTCGAACCAGCCTACAGCTCGGTCCGTGTCGTGAACGATCGCGGAGGGCAGGTGGATCGCGGGGACAGTCGCGTTGACCGCTCGAACCCGGTACTGCTCCGCGTGACACTCCCGGCGCTTCCTCCAGGAACGTACAGGGTGAGGTGGCGGGTGCTCTCGATCGACGCCGACGTGACCGAAGGCGGCTTCGCGTTCAGAGTCGAATGAGGCTCTTCCTTCTCGCTGCGTCTTGGGTACACCTCGCCTCCTCCATCCTCCTCACGGGGGCGTTCTTCATGCTCCTCCTGGCGGGCAACCCGAGCGAGCGCCCGACCGCGCGCCGGTGGGAGAGGACGATCGCCGTCTACTCGCGCCGCCTCCTCCTCGTCGCGCTCGGCTCGGGGATCGCCTGCCTGCTCGCTCGGACGGCGGTCTTCGAGGGCCGCCTCGAAGCGGCCCTCGAGCCTCGAGCGGTGTGGCGCGCTCTGCTCGATACGCGTCCCGGACTCATCTGGCTGGCGCGTCACGGTCTCCTGGTCGTGCTCGGGGCGTTTCTCCTCTTGCCAGCGGACGTCAGGGAGACCAGGAACTGGATCGCCTCCCGCGTCGAAGCCCTCGGGCTCGGCATGCTCGCGCTCGCTCTCGTGAGCGGCTCCAGCCACGCGGCCGGTGTCGCCCCTCGCACGGTGCTGGCCGTGGCCGTTGACGTCGCGCATCTTCTTGGGTCCGGCATCTGGATCGGTGGGCTCGTCCCGCTCGCGCTCTTGCTGAGAGCGGCGAGCCGTGACGCCGATGCGGACTCACGCCTCTATGCAGTGCGCGCCGTCCGCCGGTTTTCCGGCGCCGCGTTCGCGACGATGATCGTCCTGATCGCGTCGGGATCGATGAACGCGGTCGTGCAGGTCGAGAGCGTCGCCGGTCTCGCGGGGACGGCATACGGCCACCTGCTCTTGGCAAAGCTGTCGGTCCTCGTTCCGGTTCTCGTCCTGGCGGCGGTCAACCGCGTGCGCTTGCTTCCTGCGCTTTCCCGACCGACCGCCACCGTCGAGTGTCCGGCGATGCGCCGCCTCGCCGCGTTCGTCGGACTCGAAGCCTTCCTGGCGCTCGTCCTGCTTGCCCTGGTCGCGGCGATGACGCTGACGACGCCCGCCCGCCATGAGCAACCAGTCTGGCCGTTGCCGTTCCGATTCTCCCTGGACGCCGCGGTCGAGACGCCGGCCACGCGCTGGCGGGCACTCCTGGGCAGCCAACTCGTCTTGCTCGGGACCGCAGCCGCGATCGCGTCCATTTTCGTGCGCCGCCGGCGCGCGCCGGTGCTCGCCGGCGCGCTGGGCCTCATCGCCGTCGGCGCCGGCGGCGGCCTT
>WNFT01000330.1_pt1 | contig 39506 bp, 45 predicted proteins | sample 5400191 | NCBI WGS metagenome assembly WNFT01 (sample SAMN13153359, study PRJNA577476) | soil metagenome | isolation source: 80 cm saprolite under Madrone tree | place: USA:California | collected 2016-06-14 | reverse complement strand
GGTATGTACCGACTGGTTGGTACAGATGACTGTCACCAAGACGGCGGCGAGCGGGAACAGAGGCAGAGTCGGGCGGTCGACGCGCGAGGCGATTCTCGAAGCGGCGAGCCGTCTGATCCACGTCCACGGCTACAACCACACGTCGCTCGACGACGTGCTCCGCGAGAGCGGCGTCGGCAAGGGCAACTTTTACTACCACTTCAAGAGCAAGGAAGAGCTCGGCTACGCGATCCTCGATCAGATCATCGCGTCCTTCCTCGCCGAGACGCTCGCGCCGTGCTTCTCGGACCCCCGGGGCAGACCGCTCGGGCAGATCCGGTGCTTCCTGGACCGGGTGCTCGAGATCCAGCGGGAGCAGAACTGCGTGGGTGGCTGCGCGCTCGGCAATCTTGCGGCCGAGCTCTCGGACGTGCACGAGGGATTCCGTACCCGCCTGGCCGTCGTCTTCAGCGCCTGGCGTGAGCGGCTGACCGAGGCCCTCCACGACGCACATCGCCGCGGCGACGTCGGTGGCGACTGCCGCCCGGATGCGGTCGCGCACTTTCTCGTCGCCGCGCTCGAGGGCGCCATCCTCTTGACGAAGCTCACGAAGGACATCGCCGTCATGGAGCAGTGCGTGGCCGAGATGAAGCGCTATCTGTCGATCTACGAGCACGGAGCGTGACGACCGGGGAGACGCGGAAAGCCGACACCGACGCGGGCCTCGTCGAGGCCCTCCGGCGCGAGGACCCAGAGGCGCCCGAGCTGCTCGTGGAGACGTTCGGCGACCGGGTGTACCGCCTCGCGCTGCGCATCACGGGGTCGAACGAGGACGCCGAAGAGGTCGCGCAGGACGCGCTCTGGACGGCGGCGCGCAAGATCCACACGTTCAAGGGCGAGTCGGCGTTCGGCAGCTGGCTCTACCGCATCGCCGCGAACGCGGCCTATCAGAAGCTCCGAGCGCGGAAAGCGAAGGCCCACGAGGTCGCGCTCGAGGACGTGCTGCCGGCGCTCGACGGGAACGGCCAGCACTTCGAGCCGATGGACGACTGGTCCAATCGGGTAGACGAGCAGGCGCTGCAGGGCGAGCTTCGGCGCGTGCTCACGACGGCGGTCGACGCGCTGCCCTGCACGACATCGAAGGGCTGTCGAATCCGGACATCGCCGAGACGCTCGGCATCAGCCTGCCGGCGGTGAAATCGCGGGTGCACAGGTCGCGCCTGTTCGTGCGTCAGCGCCTCTCCGAGTACATGAAGAGCGCCTAGCGCGCCCGAGCGCAGGCCGCCCTCATGGCTCCTCTGGAATGGGACGCGACATGGGGACCGGAGCCAGGCGCGCCTGGTCTCAGGCCACCCACCGATCGCACCGTCCTCGCGGTCCCCGCTACAATCTTGCGCGAGGCGTCGCCGTGTGGTCAGATAAGGGCTCGTCACTCGAGGCGGTTGAGAAAGGTCTGGGTTATGGAGGCAGTCATCGCGACCGGCGGCAAGCAGTACCGCGTGGCGCCGGGGCAGGTCATCTCGATCGAGAAACTGCCCGGCGAGACGGGCTCCTCCATCGAGTTCCGGTCGGTGTTGCTCGTGACGCGCGACGGCGAGGTGATCGCGGACCCGAAGGCCCTCACGGGCGCCAGGGTCTCCGGCGAGGTCGTCGGTCAGGGGCGTGGGCGGAAAGTCAGGGTCGTGAAGTTCAAGCGCCGGAAGAACTACCGTCGCCATCGTGGCCATCGCCAGTCGGCGACGACGGTCCGCATCACCAAGATCGAGATCTGAGAGTCGAATGGCTCACAAGAAAGGCGTCGGCAGCTCGAGGAACGGCCGGGACTCCAATCCGCAGATGCTCGGCGTCAAGCGGTTCGGCGGACAATTCGTGACCGGCGGATCCATCCTCGTACGCCAGCGGGGCACGCGGTTCAAGCCGGGTCCCAACGTGGGGCTCGGCTCCGACGACACCCTGTTCGCGAAGATGGACGGCTACGTCCGGTTCGAGCGGCGCGGAGACTCACGCTACGTGAGCATCGCCCCCGAGCGCGCGTGACCGCCGGCGGGCCTCCCCCAGGCCCGCGTGGGTGGGTATGTTCGTCGACGAGATCGATATTTTCGTCAAGGGCGGCGATGGGGGCGCCGGCTGTGTCAGCTTCCGCCGTGAGAAGTACGTTCCCCGCGGCGGCCCCGACGGCGGCGACGGCGGCGACGGCGGCAGCGTCTGGCTCGAAGCCGATCCCGCGCTCACCACGCTCCTCGACTACCACTACAAGCGCCACTACCACGCCGAGCGCGGCCAGCACGGCGAGGGGTCGAACCGTCACGGCGCGAGCGGCAGTGATCTCGTCCTCAGGGTCCCCCTCGGCACCGTCGTCGCCGACCGCGACACCGGCGAGCGCCTCGGGGACCTGACCGCGGCCGGCCAACGGATCCTCACCGTCCGCGGTGCGCGGGGTGGGCGGGGCAACGCACGCTTCGCGACCTCGACCAACCGGGCGCCGCGGCGCGCTGACCTCGGACGGCCCGGCGCGGAGCGGTGGCTTCACCTCGAGCTCAAGCTCCTCGCCGACGTCGGCGTCATCGGGTTCCCCAACGCCGGCAAGTCGACGCTCGTCTCGCGGGTGTCGGCGGCCAAGCCCAAGATCGCCGACTACCCCTTCACGACGCTCGAGCCGACGCTCGGCATCGTCCGCGTGGACGACGAGCGCACGTTCGTGATCGCCGACCTGCCGGGCCTCATCCCGGGAGCGGCGGAGGGCCGGGGCCTCGGTCACCAGTTCCTGCGGCACACCGAGCGGACGCGGCTCCTTCTCCACATGCTCGATCTCGATCCGCAGACGGCGCGCGATCCCGTGGACGACCTCGACGTCACCAACCGGGAGCTCGGGGCTTACTCGCCGGCGCTCGCCGCGCGTCCCCAGATCGTCGTGGCGAACAAGGCCGACCTGCCCGAAACCCAGGCGCGCCGCGAGGCGATCGAGCGACACTGCGCCGCCCACGGCCTGCCGTTCCACGTGATCTCGGCGGTCACCGGGGCGGGGCTCGTGGGTCTCCTGAAGTCCGTCGCGAAGAAGCTGGAGGAGCTCAGATGGGCGGGAGTCGCAAGCTAGGCCGCGTCCGCCGCCTGGTCGTCAAGGTCGGGAGCGGCCTCGTGACCACGGCCGGCGCCGGCATCGCGCCGGACCGCATCGACGCGCTCGCCGCGGAAATCGCCGCCGTCCGCGAGGGGCGCCGCGTCGTGCTGGTGACCTCGGGGGCCATCGCAACCGGCGTGGCGCGCCTCGGGCTCGCCGCGCGGCCGCGCTCCATTCCGGAGAAGCAGGCCGCGGCGGCCGTCGGCCAGTCGGCGCTCATGTGGCAGTACGAGGCCGCCTTCTCGCGCCACGGGATCCCGGTGGGGCAGGTGCTGCTGACAGCGCAGGATGTCAGCGACCGCGCGCGCTACCTCAACGCCCGCAACACGCTCGACGCCCTCCTCCGGTTCGGCGTCCTGCCGATCGTGAACGAGAACGACACGGTCGCGGTGGAGGAGATCAAGGTCGGCGACAACGACAACCTGAGCGCGCTCGTCGCCTCGCTGATCGACGCCGATCTCCTCGTGCTCCTCACCGACGTGGACGGGCTCTACACCGACGACCCGACCGTGAACGCGCGGGCGCGCCGGCTCGAGACCGTCGAGGCGGTCACGGACGAGATCGCGCGGCTCGCCCGCGATCGGACCGACGGCGTCTCCGTGGGCGGCATGGCGACGAAGCTCCAGGCGGCGCGCAAGGCCGCCGCCGCGGGCGTGCCGATGATCATCGCGAGCGGGCGCGCGCCGAGCGTCCTGCGCCGCCTCCTGGCCGGGGAGTCCGTCGGGACCTACTTCGCGCCGAAGGCCGCGCGCCTCACGGCGCGCAAGCGCTGGATCGCGTTCGCCGTGGCGCCGCAGGGTAAGCTGACCGTTGACGCGGGGGCGCTTCAGGCATTAACTCAGCGTGGCACGAGCCTCCTGCCGTCGGGCGTCCTCGAGGTCGAGGGGGAGTTTGCCTCCGGCGACGTGGTGGCGCTGCTCGCGGGCGCGACCCGCCGGGAGTTCGCGCGGGGCGTGGTGAACTTCGACGCCGACGAAGTGCGGAAGATCCGGGGGGCGAAGACGACGGAGATCGAGGGGCGGCTGGGGTACCGGAGCTTCGACGAAGTGATCCACCGCGACAACCTCGTGCTCCTCTAGGAGAGAACCATGGACGTCCGCGACCTCGTGCAGGCCAAGGCCCGCGCCGCCCGCGACGCCGCGCGCGCGCTGGCGCTCTGCCCGACGAAGATCAAGAACGACGCGCTCGTGCAGATGGCCCACGGACTCGTCGAGAAAGCCGGGTCGCTCCTCGAGGCGAACCGGGCCGACGTCGAGCGGGCGCAGGGCCGGGGCGCGACGCGGGCGTTCCTCGACCGTCTCACGCTGACCGAGAGCCGCCTCGAGGAGATGGCGCAGGGGCTCCGGGAGATCGCCGCGCTCCCTGACCCCGTCGGGACGGTCGTGGAGGTGTGGCGGCGGCCGAACGGCATCGAGATCTCCCGCGTCCGCGTCCCGCTGGGTGTCGTCGGGTTCATCTACGAGTCGCGGCCCAACGTCACCGCCGACGCCGCGGGCCTCTGCGTCAAATCGGGCAACGCGGTGATTCTCCGCGGCGGCAGCGAAGCGATCGACTCGAACACGATGATCGCCGCGGTGCTGGCCAAGGCCGTCGAGAAGGCCGGAGGGCCCGCCGACGCGATCCAGTTCATCGAGACCACCGACCGTGAGGCGGTCGCGGCGCTCCTTGAGCTCGGCGGGCTGGTCGACCTGATTATCCCGCGAGGCGGCGAGGAGTTCGTCCGCTGGGTCGCCGAGCGCTCGCGCATCCCCGTGCTCAAGCACGACAAGGGGCTCGTCCACGTCTTCGTGGACGCCTCGGCCGACCCCGCGATGGCCGCCCAGATCGTGGTGAACGCGAAGGCGCAGCGGCCGGGCGTCTGTAACGCCCTCGAGACCCTCCTGGTGCACCGGGAGATCGCCCCACGGCTCCTCCCCGCCCTGGCGGCGCGCCTCGCGGAGGCGGGCGTGGAGGTGCGCGGCTGCCCGCGCACGCGCGCGCTCGTCCCGTCCACCCGTCCGGCGACCGACGCGGACTGGGACACGGAATACCTCGACCTGATCCTGGCGGTCCTGGTCGTGGACGACCTCGACGCGGCGATCACGCACATCCACCGCCACGGCACCGGCCTCGCCGAGGCGATCGTGACCAACGATCTGGGCCACGCGCGGCGCTTCACGCGCGAAGTGGACGCGGCCGCCGTCCTGGTCAATGCGTCCACGCGGCTCGTGGACGGCTCGCAGTTCGGCATGGGCGCCGAGATGGGGATCTCGACCTCGCGCGTCCACGCGCGCGGCCCCGTCGGCGTCCGCGAGCTGACGACGACGAAGTTCGTCGTGGTCGGCGACGGACAGGTGAGGGAGTAGGCTCCGCATGCTCCCGGCGTCGGACTAGGCTTGGCTCGCACGGCGGTCTTCGGCGGGTCGTTCAACCCGATCCACTACGGACACCTCCTTCTCGCCGACGAGGTGCTCGAGGTCCTCGACCTCGACCGGATCCTCTTCGTGCCGGCCGCCCTCCCCCCGCACAAGTCGCCTGCGTACTTGGCCCCGGCGGCGGATCGCTACGCGATGGTCGAGCTGGCGGTGGCGGGACACCCGAAGTTCGCGGTCTCCGACCTCGAGCTGCGCCGCGCGGGGCCGTCGTACACGGTCGACACGCTCGCGGCGCTCCGCATCCCGCGCGCGGACCTGTTCCTCCTCGTGGGCTCTGAGACGTTTCTAGACCTCCTGACGTGGCGCGAGCCGCGGCGGATCGCCCGCCTCGCCCGGATCGTCGTCGTGCCCCGGGTGGGGAGCGCCTTCGACCCCGAGAGCGCCGCGGTGCGGAAGGTGGTGCGCGAGATCGGCGACGAACCGCTGATCGCGCGCGCGACGTCCCTCCCGATCTCGGCCTCCGACCTGAGGCGCCGTGTGCGCGAGGGGCGGTCCGTGGACTACCGGCTGCCCGAGTCGGTCATCGCGTTCATCCAGGCGAAGCGGCTGTATCGGACCGAAGGGGCGTGACGAGGCTCACGGCCGAGCGCAAAGTCCGCCGCGCCGCACGCGCCGCGCTCGACAAGCGCGCGACGGACCTGATCGTGCTCGACGTGCAGGGGCTCTCGAGCGTCACCGACTATTTCCTCGTCTGCAACGGAAAGTCCACGACCCACATGGAGACCATCACCGACGCGATCCGCGACGAGCTCAAGCGTGAGGGGGTGCGACCCCTCCACGCCGAGGGGGTCCCCGCGAGCGGCTGGATCCTGCTCGACTACGGCGACGTGCTGGTGCACGTGTTCCTCGAGGAGACCCGCGCGTACTACGCGCTCGAGCGGCTCTGGGGTGACGCCCCGGCCGTGTCCCTCGACGGTTCGTGACGGCGCGCCCGTGAAGATGTTGCGCGCTCCCCGGACGCGTGTTAGCGTCTCAATCTTAAGTACGCACCACCGGAGTCGCGAGGGAGGTCCCGATGCGAAAAGATCGACTGGCGTACTTCAAGAAGCGCTTGCTCGAGAAGCAGCGCCAGCTGGCGGACGAGGTCGGCCGGACGGCGCTTTACGGCAAGGACCAGGAAGACGACTCGATCAAGGACCTCGGCGACCAGGCGAATACCGCGTACAACCGGGAGTTCTTCTTCGAACTCGGCAACGGCGACCGGCGCCTGCTGCGCGATGTCGTCTCCGCCCTGCAGAAGCTGGAGGGCGGCGGCTTTGGTGCGTGCGAGCGGTGCGGAGAGGCGATCTCCGAGAAGCGACTCGAGGCGCTGCCGTTCGCGCGCTACTGCATCGACTGCCAGCGGGTCATCGAGCAAGAGGAGCGCATGGCCACGGGCTAGGCGCACGCGGCCCCGCCTCCCGACGCCAGCCGGCGCACCCGTCCTTGCCGTGACGCTGCTCTCCTCGCTCCGCACCCTCGTCTCGGTCGGCTTCGACCTCAAGCGGCTCTTCGACCGACACCGCGCGTCCCCGTCGGGCGAGGACGACTCCGAGGCCACGGCGCTCCTCGCCCGCGCTGCCGAGGTCAGCCGGGCGGGACGCTCCCAGGAGGCAGGGACGCTCTATCGGCAGATCCTCCAGACCCGGAAGAGCCATCTCGGCGCGCTGCGGGGCCTGCGCGACCTCGCCGCCGCCGCCGGGCGGTGGGCGGAGGCGCTCGACCTCGAGCAGCGGATCGTCGGCGCGGTGGCGCCCGCGGAACGTTCACCCGAGACCGAGTGGCTGGCGGTCATTCACTACGAGCTGGGGCGCGCCGAGCTCGCCCGTGGGCACCCGGCCGCAGCGGTTGCCCACTTGAGGAACGCGGTCCGCACGGACCGATCGTTTTTGCCGGCGGCGCTCGCCCTCGGCGACGCCTACGAGGCGACCGGCGATCGTCGCGAGGCCGTGCGCGTCTGGGAGCGTGCGGCGGAGACGCAGCCGGCGCTGCCGCTCCTGGCGCGCCTCGAGCGCGCCTTCCGCGAGGACGGGCGGCCGACCCGGATGATCGCGCTCTACCGGCAAGCCCTGGATAAGGCGCCCGACGAGCTCGCACTCGCCGTGGCGCTCGGCCGTGTCTTCTTCGAGCTCGAGATGCTGGACGAGGCGGCCGACCAGTTCGAGAAGGTCGAGGTGCGGGCCCCGGCCCTGCCGGTCGTCCATGCGTATCTCGGCGCGGTGTTCGAGCGGCGCGGCGAGACGCGGGCAGCCTTCGACGAGTATCGACGCGCGCTTCAGCTCGGTCACGCGTTCGACTGGCCGCACCAGTGCGCCACGTGTGGAGCCACGAGCGCCTTGTGGCAGGACCGGTGTCCGTCCTGCCACCGCTGGAACACCCTCCGTCCCGTCCGCGGCTGACCCCGTTGTCTCTCGCGGTCTTCCCGAGGCTCGCGACCGCGGCGCTCGATCTCGTTTTCCCGGCCCTCTGCGCGGTGTGCGAGGCGCGGCTCGGCCCGCGCCGCCGCGACCCCCTGTGCGGGCCGTGCTGGGACGCGATCGACCGCATCGTCCCGCCCTACTGCGACCGCTGCGGCGTCCCGATGCCGATGCGCGAGCCCCCGGAGAGCTCGGAGCTGGGGGCGTGTCGGAGTGACCGCGGTTCGAGCGCGGGCTTTGCCCGCGCAACCCTTCCTGGGGGTGGCTCGGAGGGGGCCATCGAGGCCCCCTTCGATGAACTGGAGGAGGGTCCCCCGCCTCCCGCCGTCTGCTCGGCGTGCGTGGCCGACGGGCCGGCGTACGATTACTCGCGCTCGGCGGCGGTGTACGGCGGGGTCTTGCGGGAGGCGTTGCATCGGCTCAAGTTCGGCGGCCGGCGCGCGCTGGCCCGGCCGCTCGCCGACCTGGCTGTCGAGCAGTGCGGTCCCTCGCTCCCCGACGGGATCGCCGCGATCGTCCCTGTGCCGCTCGCCGGCGATCGGGAACGGGAGCGCGGCTTCAATCAGGCGGCCCTTCTCGCCGAGCGCGTCGCGCAGGGGCTCGCCTTGCCCGTTCGGGCGCGTTGGCTCGCGCGTGGGCGTGCGACCAGGCCGCAGAGCGACCTCCCCGCCGCCGAGCGCTCGGCGAACGTCCGCGGGGCGTTCCGGGCGGCGCCCGCGGTCGCGGGCCGCCACGTCCTGCTGGTCGACGACGTTCTGACGACCGGCGCGACGCTCGCCGAGTGCGCGCGGGCGCTGCGCGCGGCCGGGGCCGACCGTATCGGCGCCCTGACGGTTGCCCGTGTCCGCTGAGCGGCCGTATAATCGGCTCGAGTTGTTGTGATCGACGGTCCGCCGTCTCCACAAGGAGCCCTTCCATGAGCATTCGAGTCGGCGTCAACGGGTTTGGTCGCATCGGACGCGTCTTCTTCCGTACGGCCCTCGAGTCGAAGGACATCGAGGTCGTCGGCGTCAACGACCTGGCCGACGCCAAGACGCTCGCGCACCTGCTCAAGCACGACTCCGTCCACGGAGCCCTCGCCGCCGATGTGCAGGCCAAGGGGGAAGCCATCTTCGTCAACGGGCGCGAGGTTCGCGTCTGCGCCCAGAAGGACCCGGCCGCGCTCCCGTGGAAGGAGCTCGGGGTCGGCGTCGTCGTCGAGTCGACCGGCATCTTCCGTGACACGGCGACCGCTTCCAAGCATCTCCAGGCCGGCGCCAAGAAGGTGATCATCACGGCGCCCGCGAAGGACCCAGACGTCACGATCGTCCTCGGCGTCAACGAGAACGCCTACGAGCCCTCGCGCCACCGGATCATCTCGAACGCCTCGTGCACGACCAACTGTCTGGCGACGACCGTCAAGGTGCTCGACGACACGTTCGGCGTCAAACGCGGCTTCGCCTCGACCGTGCATTCGTACACGAACGACCAGCCCGTGCACGACTTCCCGCACAAGGACCTGCGCCGGGCTCGCGCCGCCGCGGTGAGCATGATCCCGACGACGACCGGCGCGGCCACCGCGGTCGGCCTCGTGCTGCCGAAGCTCAAGGGCAAGCTCGACGGGATCGCGATCCGCGTGCCCACAATCAACGTCTCCGTCCTCGACCTCGTGGCGGAGCTCGAGAGGCCGGCGACGGCCGACGCGGTGAACGACGCGTTCCGCGAGAGCGCGGCCGGCAAGCTCCGGGGCATCCTCGAAGCGTGCGAGGAGCAGCTCGTCTCGTGCGACTTCAACGGCAACCCACACTCGTCGATCGTGGACCTGCCCTCGACGGCGCTGATCGAGGGAGACCTGGTCAAGGTCCTCGCCTGGTACGACAACGAGTGGGGCTACTCGTGCAGGGTGCGTGACCTCATTCGATTCATCGGCAAGACGCTCTAAGTTGCCCAAGCTGACGATCGAGCGGCTCGACCTGGGGGGCAAGCGTCTCTTCCTCCGCGCCGACCTCAACGCGCCGGTCGCCGGCGGCCGGCTCGGCGACGAGACGCGGCTGCGTGCGGTCGTGCCGACGATCCAGCTGGCGCTCAAGGCGGGCGCCGCGGTCGTGCTCGCCTCCCACCTCGGGCGGCCCCGGGGCCACGTCGCGCCCGAGTACTCGCTGCGTCCGGTCGCCGAGCGGCTCGAGGCGCTCCTGGGCCAGCGGGTCGAGCTCGTGCCGGACTGCGTGGGCCAGGAGCCGCGCGCGCGTGCGGGCGCGCTCAAGCCGGGTGAGATCCTCCTGCTCGAGAATCTGCGGTTCCATGCCGGGGAGGAGGCGAACGACGACGGATTCGCCCGCGAGCTGGCCGCCCTCGCGGACTGCTACGTGAACGACGCGTTCGCGGCCGCGCACCGGGCGCACGCGTCGATCGTCGCGATCACGCGCCACCTGCAGCCCGCCGCCGCGGGCCTCCTGATGCAACAGGAGCTGTCCGCCCTCGGCCGCATCCTCGAGTCGCCCGAACGGCCGCTCGTCGCGATCCTCGGGGGCGCGAAGGTGTCCGACAAGCTGGCGCTCGTCGAGCACCTGCTCGAGCGGGTGGACGCGCTCCTGATCGGCGGGGGCATGGCGTTCACGTTCCTCCTGGCGCTCGGCCACGCCGTCGGCCGGTCCCTCGTCGAGTCCGACCGCGTCGAGACCGCCCGGGCCGCGCTCGAGGCGGCGCGCCGTCGGGGCGTCCGCCTGGTGCTCCCCCTCGATACGGTCGTCGCGGAGCGCGCGGACAGCGCCGCCGGGCGCGCGGTCGGGATCCGTGAGATCCCGGCCGAGGCCATGGGGCTCGACATCGGGCCGCGCACGGCCGAGAGCTTCGCGGTCGTGGTACGCACGGCGAAGACCGTCGTCTGGAACGGGCCGATGGGCGTGTTCGAGCGGCCCCCCTTCGCCGCCGGCACGCTCGCGGTCGCCCGCGCCGTGGCAGAGGCGCCGGGGTTCTCGGTCGTCGGTGGTGGAGACACGATCGCCGCGCTCGCGACGGCCGGCGTCACCGAGCGGATCGGCTACGTCTCGACGGCCGGCGGCGCGTTCCTCGAGTTCCTCGAAGGCCGGCGGCTCCCGGGCGTCGAGGCGCTCACCGAGGCGCCGGCGTGAGGACGCCCGTCGTCATCGGCAACTGGAAGATGCACGGGACCATCGCCGAGGCGCGCGTCCTCGCCGGCGCCATCCGCGAGGCGATCCGACGCCCGCGCGGGGTGCAGGTCGTCGTGTGCCCGCCCTTCACCGCCCTCGCCGCCGTCGCCGAGGTCCTCGCCGGCAGCCCGATCCAGCTCGGGGCGCAGACGTGTCACCACGAGCCGGCTGGCGCCCATACCGGCGAGATCTCGGCGCCGATGCTCGTCGAGGTCGGCTGCCGCTGGGTGCTCCTCGGCCACTCCGAGCGGCGCAAGGAGATCGGCGAGTCCGACGAGGTGATTAATCTCAAGGTCCGCGCGGCCATGGCCCACGGGCTCACGCCGGTCGTCTGCGTCGGCGAGACGGCGGAGGAGCGGCGCCAGGGGTTCACCTTCACGACGGTCGAGGGTCAGCTGCGCGCCGGGCTCGCGGGTCTGACGGTGGCGCAGCTCGGGAAGGTCGTCCTCGCCTACGAGCCGGTCTGGGCCATCGGGACGGGCGTCAACGCGACGCCGACCCAGGCCGGCGAGGTCCACGGGTACCTGCGCGGCCTGCTCTCGGAGCTCGCCTCGAAGGAAGCCGCCCAGTCGGTCCGGATCCTCTACGGCGGCAGCGTCAAGGCCGAGAACGCCGACGCGCTCGTCGCCGAGCCCGAGATCGACGGCGCGCTGGTCGGTGGCGCGAGCCTGAACGCGCCGGGATTTGTTGCTATCGTGAGGAAAGCGGCGCGGTCCGGGACCGCCCCGAAGGAGTGACGGGATGCACCTTGCCCTGATCGTCGTTCATGTCATCGCGTGCTTCGCGATCATTGGGATCGTGCTCCTGCAGGCCGGCAAGGGCGCCGACATCGGCTCGGCGTTCGGCGGCGCGGGAAGCCAGGCGGTCTTCGGCTCGATGGGCACGCCCACGGTGCTCGGCAAGATCACGGGCGCGATCGCCCTCATCTTCACGATCACCTCGTTCAGCCTTGCCCTGCTAGGCGGCGAGCGCGGCGGCTCCGTCGTGCGCGAGGCCGCGCCGCCCCCGGCCGGCGCGCCGGCTCCGGGGGCGTCGACGCCCGGCGCGCCCGCGGCTCCCGCGTCGCCGGTGGGTCCGCGGTAGCGTGACGCGCGGGGCCCTGCTCGCCCGGTTCGCGCTGATCCTGGCGCTCGGCCTCGCCGGCTGCGGGGGCGAGGCCGACAGCGCCGTCGACCACGCCTCGCCGAGCGAGAAGCCCGCCTACGGCGACACCTTGATCGAGGCACTCACCGGCAACATCTCGGGCCTCATCCCGAACGTCCTCAGCGACAGCGCCTCGTTCGAGGTCGGCTCGCTGATCTACAGCGGCCTCGTCACGCGCGACCGTGATCTCAACGTCATCGGCGAGCTCGCCGAGTCGTGGCGGTTCAGCAAGGACTGTCTCGACCTCACGTTCCACTTGCGGCGCGACGTGCGCTGGCACGACGACACGCCGTTCACGGCGGCGGACGTCGTCTTCACGTACGAGACGATGATCAATCCGAAGACGCCGACCGCGTACCGCGAGGACTTCCGCGCCGTCGCGTCGGTGGAGGCGGTGGATCCGTACACGCTGCGTGTCCGCTACCAGCAGCCGTACGCGAAAGCGCTGCAGAGCTGGGGCATCTGGATGCTGCCGAAGCACGTGCTCGAGCCCTACGTGCGTGAGGGTCGCCTCCGCGAGGCGCCGCAGAACCGGGCGAACCCGGTGGGCACGGGCGCGTACCGGTTCAAGGAGTGGAAGCCCGGGGAGAAGGTCGTGCTCGTCGCGAACCCCGGCTACTTCGAGGGGCAGCCGCACATCTCGCGCGTGGTCTATCGGATCATTCCCAGCCAAGCGACGATCTTCCTCGAGCTGAAGGCAAAGGGCGTGGACTCCGCCGGCCTCACCGCGCTCCAGTTCAAGCGCCAGACGGAGTACCCGGCCTTCAGGAAGGCCTACCACAAGTACGAGTACCCGGCGAGCGCGTACACGTACCTGGGCTTCAACCTTCGAGATTCGCGGTTCGCCGACCGGCGCGTCCGGCAGGCGTTCGCCCACGCGATCGACAAGCGCGAGATCATCGACGGCGTGCTGCTCGGCCTCGGGCGCGAGGCGACGGGCCCGTACAAGCCCGGCACGTGGGCGTACAACCCGAGCGTGAAGACGTACCCCTACGACATGGACAAGGCGCGAGCGCTGCTCGCGGAGGTCGGCTGGACAAAGAACGCCGACGGCGTGCTGGTGAACCGGCACGGCCAGCCCTTCGCCTTCGAGCTCCTGACCAACCAGGGCAACGACGAGCGCAAGAAGGTCGCGGAGATCGTCCAGGCGTCGCTCAAGGAGCTCGGGGTCCAGGTGGACATCCGCGTGATCGAGTGGGCGTCGTTCCTCAAGGAGTACATCAAGAAGCGGCGGTTCGAGGCGATCATCCTCGGCTGGGGCATCGGCCTGGATCCGGACCAGTACGAGATCTGGCACTCGTCGAAGACGGGCCCGGACGAGCTCAATCACGTCTCGTACGCGAACCCCGAGGTGGACGCGCTGCTCGAGCAGGGACGCCAGTCGTGTCGCGAGGAGGAGCGGAAGAAGTCCTACGCCCGGCTCCAGGAGATCCTCGCGGAGGACCAGCCGATCATCTTCCTCTACTTCCGCGACGCGCTGCCGGTCGTCTCGTCGCGCGTGCGCGGGATCGTCCCCTCGCCCAACGGGATCCTCTACAACTTCAACAAGTGGTACGTCCCGAAGCACCTCCAACGCTACACCGCGGGGTGACATCAGCGGCTGGGATACAATAGCGCGCCATGCTCGGGTACGCGCTGCGGCGGCTCCTCCTCGCCCTCCCGCTCTTGCTCGGCATCACGTTCGTCTCCTTCACCGTGATCCATCTGGCGCCGGGCGAGCCCGCCGAGATCCAGACCGGCGACCTCTCGATCCAGTCCGACGCCCAGGCCCGACAGCTCCTGCGCGAGATGTACGACCTCGACAAACCGCTCCACGTCCAGTACGGGAAGTGGCTCGCACGCCTCGGCCGGCTCGATTTCGGCAAATCGTTCTCGCCCGACGGCCGGCCCGTGCTCCAGAAGATCGGCGAGCGGCTGCCGGTGACGCTGCTCCTGAACATCATCGAGATGCTCATCATCGTCGCCCTCGCGGTGCCGATCGGCGTCCTGTCCGCCACGCGCCAGTACTCGCTCTTCGACAAGGTGACGACGGTCTTTGTCTTCCTGGGCTTCGCGACACCGGACTTCTGGCTGGCCCTGCTCCTCATGATCCTCTTCGGCGTGCAGCTCGGCTGGCTGCCGATCTCGGGGCTCCGCTCGCTCAACTGGGAGTACCTCTCGTTCTGGCGCCAGCAGTGGGACTTCCTGGGCCACCTGGCCCTGCCGATCCTCGTCGCGACCTTCGGTGGGCTCGCCGGCTTCTCGCGCTACATGCGGCAGTCGATGCTCGAGGTCGTCCGCCAGGACTACATCCAGTCGGCGCGGGCCAAGGGCCTGGCCGAGCCCATCGTGATCGGCAAGCACGCCCTCCGCAACGCGCTGCTCCCGATCGTGACCATCCTCGGCCTCTCGCTGCCGGGACTCATCGGCGGCAGCGTCATCGTCGAGTCAATCTTCGCGATCCCCGGCATGGGGCAGCTCATGGTGCAGGCGGTCTTCGAGCGCGACTATCCCGTGATCATGGGGAACCTCGTCATCGTCTCGACGCTCACGCTCGTGGCCAACCTCGTCGCGGACGTCACCTATAGCTTCGTCGATCCGCGGATCCGCGTGGGCGCACGCCGGGGACGCCGCTGAGGGCGTTCTGGCGCGCGCTCAGGCGGAACCGCCTCGCGCTGGTGGGCGGGGCCGTCGTCGTGTGTCTCGTCCTCCTCGCGCTCCTGGCCCCCGTCATCGCGCCCTGGGACCCGAACCGGCCCGACATCAAGAAGATCCTCGACGCGCCGTCGAACGCGCACCCGCTCGGGACCGACCAGCTCGGGCGCGACGTGCTGTCGCGCATGCTCTACGGCGCGCGCGTGTCGCTCGCGGTCGGGTTCGTCTCGGTCGGGATCGCGTCGCTGATCGGGGTCGTGCTGGGCTCGCTCGCGGGCTACAACGGCGGCCTGGTGGACGGGGCGACCATGCGCCTCGTGGACCTGATGCTCGTCTTTCCTCGCTTCTTCCTCCTCCTCGCGGTGCTCGCCTTCCTCCGGCCCTCGATCTGGACGATCATGGCAGTGATCGGCCTCACGGGATGGATGGGCGTGGCGCGGCTCGTCCGCGCGGAGTTCCTGGCGCTCAAGGAGCGCGAGTTCGTCATCTGGTCGCAGGCGGTCGGCGCGAGCGGCTTTCGGATCGTCTGGCGCCACATCCTGCCGAACGCGATGGCGCCCGTGCTCGTGGCGATGACGCTCGGCATTCCGGCCGCGATCCTCACCGAATCGGGCCTGTCGTTCCTCGGGCTCGGCGTCCAGCCACCGCACGCGACCTGGGGCAACATCCTCAACGAGGGCAAAGACGCGATCGAGATCGGCTGGTGGTTGTCCCTGTACCCAGGGCTCGCGATCCTCGTCACCGTGCTCTCGTACAACCTCTTGGGCGAGGGGATCCGCGACGCGCTCGATCCGCGCCTGCGGCAGAACGCCGCGAGGTTTGTCAGCCGCGCGCGGTAGCGGTATACTCCGGGTTCGCATTGCGCCGAAGTGGCGGAACTGGCAGACGCGCACGTTTGAGGGGCGTGTGGGGCAACCCGTGGGGGTTCGAGTCCCCCCTTCGGCACCATCGGACCGGGGCCGTCCCATCGGATCGCGCGTGGAGGATCGCCGTCCACTCGAGGATCGAAAGGACTGACGCATGAGGGAAGCGCTCATCGCGGGTGAGGTGAGGGTGCCCATCGATTCCGACACGGACATCGTGGCGGCCCGTCAGAACGGGCGAGAGCTGGCGGGATGGTGCGGCTTCCCCGCAACCGACCGCGTCCTCGTGTCGACCGCGATCTCGGAGCTGGCCCGAAACATCGTCCGCTACGCGACGAGCGGCGAGATCATCCTCAGGCTGGTCGACGACGGCGGCAAGCGCGGGGTCGAGGTTCTGGCCGCCGACACCGGGCCCGGGATCCTCGACGTCACACTGGCGATGCGGGACGGGTTCTCCACCTCCAGGAGCCTCGGGCTGGGCCTGCCGGGCGTCCGGCGGATCATGGACGAGTTCGAGATCAGCTCCGAGTGGGGCAGAGGCACGACGGTGACTACCCGCAAGTGGATGTGGGCGGGCTGGGGACCTCTCGAGCTCGACGATTGGCTCAGCCGATTCGGACAGGCGTGGGCGACGGGAATTTCGAGAATTTCGGCCTGAGGGAGGGGATGAGCGACCCTCACGCCCGCGTCCGACCAGGCTAGTTCCCCGGCTGACGCTCCACCGCGAACGACTCTCCGTTCTCGTCCACCCGTCGCCCGAACGTTGTTCCCGCCGTATGGCATAATGATTCGGTTTGAGCGGACGGAGATAAGTGCTAATGACGCGCTCACTTCCCGTGATCCAGCCTTCGAGCCTCATCCCGGAGGGGCGCAAGCCGGCGTGGCTCAAGGTCCGCGCCCCCGGCGGCCCCAACTACATGCGCCTCAAGAGTCGGATGCGCGAGTGGAACCTCCACTCGGTCTGCGAGGAGGCGCGCTGTCCCAACATCGGGGAGTGCTGGGAGGACGCGACCGCGACGTTCATGATCCTGGGCGACGTGTGCACCCGCAACTGCGGCTACTGCGCGATCGCGCACGGCACGCCCGTCTGGGAGGATCGCGAGGAGCCCGAGCGGATCGGCCGGGCCGTGCGCGAGCTCGGGCTCGAGTACGTCGTGATCACGTCGGTCAATCGTGACGACCTCGCGGACGGCGGCGCCGCGCACTGGGCGGCGACGGTGCGTGCGGTGCGCCGGCACGCGCCGCGCTGCCGCGTGGAGGTCCTGATCCCCGACTTCCAGGGACGCGCGGCGTCGCTCGAGACGGTGCTCGACGCGCGGCCGGACATCCTGAACCACAACACCGAGACGGTGGAGCGCCTCTACAAGGCCGCGCGGCACGGCGGCCGTTACGCGCGTGCGCTCGGGCTCTTCCGCCACGCGCGCGCAGTCGCGCCGGAGATCCCGACCAAGTCCGGGATCATCCTGGGTCTCGGCGAGGAGCGGGACGAGCTGGTCGCGACCCTGCGCGACCTGCGCGCGGTCGGGGTGTCGATCCTGACGCTCGGCCAGTACCTCCGGCCGTCGCCGCAGCACCTGCCCGTCTCGCGCTACTACCATCCCGACGAGTTCGCCGAGCTCGCGGGGATCGGTCGGGAGCTCGGGTTCACCCATGTCGAGGCGGGACCACTCGTCCGCAGCTCGTACCACGCCAAGCGTCAGGCGGACGCCGCGGCCTCCGGTGGAATGAACAGCGCCATGCCGAACGGAGCCGGGTCGCACCTCGTCGCGGGCCACCCACCGATGGCGCCGGCCCCGCGGACCCCGGATGGAATGAACAGCGCCATGCCGAACGGAGCCGGGTCGCACCTCGTCGCGGGCCACCCACCGATGGCGCCGGCCCCGCGGACCCCTCTACAGTGACTTACGCCCCTCTGCTCATGACGTTCGCCTTCGCGGCGCTCGTCGCCGGCGCGCTGCTCGGCATCCCCAAACTCCTCGCGCCGCGGCGGCTCACGCCGGTGAAGGCCGAGCCGTTCGAGTGCGGCAAGGACCCGATCGCCGTGGCCGAGGGGCGATTCGCGATCAAGTTCTCCACGATCGCCATCTTCTTCATCCTGATCGACATCGAGCTCATGTTCATCTGGCCGTGGGCGGTGATCTACCGCCGGCTCGGCTGGTTCGGGTTCGCGGAGATGATGGTGTTCCTGGGAGTCCTCATGCTCGGGTTCCTCTACATCTGGCGCAAGGGAGGACTCGAATGGGACTAGGGAGCTTCTTCACGTCCAAGCTCGACGAGGCCATCGGCTGGGCGCGGAAATACTCGATCTTCCAGTACCCGTTCGTGACGGCGTGCTGTGGCATGGAGTACATGGCCACGGCGTGCTCCCACTACGACATCGATCGGTTCGGCGCGGGGCTGCCGCGGTTCTCGCCACGCCAGGCGGACGTCCTCTTCGTCGTCGGGACCATCAGCCACAAGATGGCGCCCGTGCTCAAGCGGGTCTACGATCAGATGACCGAGCCGAAGTGGGTCGTCGCGTTCGGCGTCTGCACGTGCACCGGTGGCTTCTATAACAACTACGCGACCGTCCAAGGCATCGACACGATCATCCCCGTGGACGTCTACATCCCTGGCTGCCCACCCCGCCCGGAGTCGGTCATCGACGGGCTCATGAAGCTCCAGGACAAGATCGCCGCCCAGGCGCAGAGGTACTGATGGACGGAGCGGCGATGCTCGCCGCGCTCACGGCGCGATTCGGGTCGGGTGTCGTCGAGACGCACGACCACCGCGGCGACCACACGGCGGTCGTGACCCGCGAGGCGCTCCCGCGCGTCCTCGCGTACTGCCGGGACGAGCCCGCGCTCGCGTTCGAGATGCTCACGGACCTGACCGCGGTCGATTACTCGAAGTATCCCGGGCGCGAGGACGGTCCGCGCTTCGAGGTCGTCTACCACCTCTATTCGCTCGCGCACAACCACCGGCTGCGATTGAAGGTGCGGGTCGACGAGGACGACGCGGTGGTGCCGACCGCCATCGACCTCTGGCCGATCGCCGACTGGTTCGAGCGCGAAGTCTGGGACATGTTCGGCGTGCGCTTCGCGGACCACCCCGACTTGCGGCGCTTGCTGATGTACGAGGAGTTCGTCGGTCACCCGTTGCGGAAGGAGTATCCGATCGACCGGCGCCAACCGCTGATCGGTCCGCCGAACTAGGCACGACGATGGCGGAGACGGCGCGACGCGAGTTCATGCTGGGCGAGGGGAGCGGGACCGGCAGCGGGAGCCAGAGCCTGCACGTCGGTGTGGGGCCGGCGCACCCGGCCATGCACGGGATCATCCGGATCCTGACCGAGCTCGACGGCGAGGTCATCCTTCGCGCCGACGTCGAGATCGGGTACCTCCACCGCGCGTTCGAGAAGGACTGCGAGCAGGGCGGCTACAACAACGCGATCCCGTTCACCGACCGGCTGAACTACGTCTCGCCGCTCATCAACAACTTCGGCTACTGCGCCGCGGTCGAGAAGCTCCTGGGCATCGACGTCACCGAGCGGTGCAAGTACATCCGCGTCATCATGTCGGAGATCTCGCGGATCTGCGACCACCTCACGTGCATCGGCGCCTCGGCGATGGAGCTCGGCGCGTTCACCGTCTTTCTCTACATGATCAAGGCGCGCGAGTTCCTCTGGGAGCTGGTCGAGGACGTGACGGGCGCGCGGCTCACGATCTCGTACGGGCGCGTGGGCGGCGTCAAGGCGGACCTGCCCAACGGCTTCACCGAGCGGACGGCCAAGGCGTTCAAGGAGACCCGCGAGGTCCTCGACGAGGTCCACCGCCTCCTGACTGGCAACCGCATCTTCATGGACCGCATGGTCAGCGTCGGCGCGCTCAGCCGCGAGGAGACGATCGCGTACGCGATCACGGGTCCGCTGCTCCGCGCGGTCGGTGTCCCTTACGACGTGCGGCGGGCGCGGCCCTACGATGTGTACGACCGGCTCGTGTTCGAGATCCCGACACAGAAGGACGGCGACAACTACGCCCGGTACCTCGTCCGGATGGCCGAGATGGAGCAGTCCATGCGGATCGTGGAGCAGGCGCTCGCACTGATCCCGGGCGGCCCGATCAACGTGGACTCCGCCGGGCGCCCGATCGATCCCGCGGCGTACGTGGACCGGGGCAAGCAGGGCAAGACGGAGGGGCTGCTCCTCGTGCCGATCACGCTCTCGCCCAACCTCCAGGGCTCGGAGCGGCCGGCCCACGAGCGGGTCAATGCGCCCGACAAGCGGATCGTCCTGCCGCCGAAGGAGACGACGTACGGGTCGATCGAGGGGCTGATGAACCACTTCATGCTCATCATGGAGGGCTACGGCATCCGGCCGCCGCGGGGCGAGGCGTATTTCGCGGTCGAGGGGGCGAACGGCGAGCTCGGCTTCTACGTCGTGTCCGACGGCAGCGACCGGCCGTACCGGGTCCGCTGTCGGCCGCCCTGCCTACCGCCGATGGCGGCGCTCCATCGGATGATCGAGGGCCAGATGGTCGCGGACCTGGTCCCGACGTTCGGCTCGGTGAACATGATCGGCGGCGAGCTGGACCGGTGAGCGGACGGAGCCACCGCGGGGCAGGCCACCTACGGTGAAAGCCGGCCACGCGGACCCCGCGACAACGACACCCGCGTTCTCCGCCGAGCAGCTCGGGGAAGTCCGCCGGCTCCAGGGGCTCTATCCGGACCGGCGGGCGGCGCTCCTGCCCGTGCTCCACCTGGCGCAGGAGACGTTCGGCTACATCTCGCTCGAGGTCGAGAGGTACGTTGCCGGGCTCTTCGACCTGACGCCGGCCCACGTGCACGAGGTGGTGACGTTCTACACGATGTTCTTCCGCGCGCCGAAAGGCCGCCACGTCGTCGCCGTCTGCCACAACCTCTCCTGCCACCTGGCCGGCGCGCCCGCGATCGTCGCCCACCTCCAGGGCCGCCTTGGCATCCACGTCGGCGAGACCACGGCTGACGGCCGGGTGACGCTCCAGTCGGTCGAGTGTCTCTGCGCCTGCGAGCACGCGCCGATGATGCAGGTGGACGACCGCTACGAGTTTGGCCTGACGCCCGAGAAGGTCGACCGGATCCTCGAGGGTCTCCGGTGACGGCCGAGAAGATCCTCACGCGCAATTTCGAGCGTGCCGACTCGCACACGCTCACGGCGTACCTCGAGACCGGCGGCTACACCGCCTGGCAGAAGGCCCAGACGCTCCCGCCTGCGGCGATCACCGAGGAGGTCAAGCAGTCCAACCTCCGCGGGCTCGGCGGTGCGGGCTTCCCGACGGGGACGAAGTGGTCGTTCATCCCGAAGAACCACACGGGGCCCGTGTACCTCGTCATCAACGCCGACGAGGGCGAGCCCGGGACGTTCAAGGACCGCTACCTGCTCGAGCGCGACCCGCACGCGCTCATCGAGGGGATGCTCATCGCGGCGCGGGCGATCCGCTCGGCGACCGGCTTCGTGTACGTCCGTGGGGAATACGTCGAGCCGTATCGGCGCTTTTCGACCGCCGTGAGCGAGGCGTACGACGCCGGCTATCTCGGCAAGGGATTCGACGTCGTCGTGCATCGAGGCGCGGGTGCCTACATCTGTGGTGAAGAAACCGGACTGATCTCTTCGCTGGAAGGGAAGAAGGGCTGGCCCAAGCTGAAGCCTCCTTTTCCAGCGATCAAGGGCGCCTTCGGCGCACCGACGATCGTGAACAACGTGGAGACGATCTGCCACGTGCCGCACATCATCACCCGGGGCGCCGGGTGGTTCGCGTCGCTCGGCACGAAGACCCAGGGCGGCACGCGAATGTACTCGGTCTCCGGGCGCGTCAGACGGCCGGGCGTCTACGAGGCCTCGGTGGCGATCACCCTACGTCGGCTCATCGACGAGCTGGCGGACGGGGTCACGGGCAACGGGCGACTCAAGGCGGTCGTCCCCGGTGGCGCGTCGGCGGCGATCCTCCGTGCCGACGAGATCGACGTCACGATGGACGTGGACGGGCTCCGCAACGCCGGCACGATGGCGGGCTCGGCGGGCGTGATCGTGATGGACGAGACGGTGTCGATCCCCGAGGCGCTGATGGTCGTCGCGCGGTTCTACGCGCATGAGAGCTGCGGGCAGTGTACGCCCTGCCGCGAGTCGACCGGCTGGATCTATAAGATGGTCCGTCGGATCGTCGAGGGGCGGGGGCGGAAGGACGACCTCGACACGATCCTGGACGTGGCTCGACGGGGCGCCGGCACGACGATCTGCGCCTTTTACGACGGCGCCGTCGGGCCCTACATCTCCTACATCGAGAAGTTCCGGGGGGAGTTCGAAGCCCTGATTGACGGCGCGGGCGCGCGGGTCGTCGCCACGCCCGCGTCCCGCGCGGCCACCGCGCATGCCTAAGCTCACGATCAACGGCCACGCGGTCGAGGTCCCGCCCGGGACGAACCTCATCGAGGCGGCGCGGAGGGTCGGCGTCGAGATCCCGCACTACTGCTACCATCCCGGCCTCTCGATCGCCGGGCAATGCCGCCTCTGCATGGTGGACATCGAGAAGACACCCCGGCCCACGATCGCCTGCAACACGCTGGCGGCTGAGGGGATGGTCGTGGCGACCGAGACCGACCGCGTCAAGGAGACGCGGAAGTCGATCATGGAGTTTCACCTGATCAACCACCCGCTCGACTGCCCGGTGTGCGACCAGGCGGGCGAGTGCTGGCTACAGATCTACTACATGGAGCACGGCCTCTACGACCCGCGCATGCGAGACGAGAAGGTGCACAAGCCGAAGGCGGTGCCCCTCGGCCCGCACGTCATGCTGGACGCGGAGCGGTGCATCCTCTGCTCGCGCTGCGTGCGGTTTTGCGACGAGGTCACGCGCACGGGTGAGCTCGGCATCTTCGACCGCGGCGATCACTCGGAGATCGGGCTCTTCCCGGGGACGGAGCTCGCCAACAAGTACTCCGGCAACGTCGTGGACATCTGCCCGGTGGGCGCCCTCACCGACCGCGACTTCCGCTTCGCGGTGCGCGTCTGGTACCTGGACAGCGCGAAGTCCGTCTGTCCGGGCTGCGCGCGCGGCTGCAACATCGAGGTGCACGTGAACCGCCGGCGCCCGCACCACAACGAGGGGCGCCGCGTGGCGCGCCTCAAGCCGCGCTTCAACGCGGACGTCAACCGCTGGTGGATCTGTGACGCCGGCCGCTATGGGTTCGCGTTCGTGGACGACAAGACGCGGCTCGTGGCGCCGGCGCGGCGTGAGGACGGCGCGGTGGGCGACGCCACGTGGGAGGAGGCGATCGGCGCGGTCGCCGGCGCGCTCCGCCGCTTCGCGCCCGACGAGATCGGCGTCTTCGCCTCGCCGAAGATGGCGAACGAGGATCTCTGGGCGCTCCGGCGCGTCCTCGAGGCGCCCGGGATCCGGCGCGTCGCCTTCCGCGTGCCCCCCCGGGAGCCCGGCGACGCGGACACCCTGCTGATCCGGAGCGACAAGAACCCGAACTCCCACGGCGCCGCCCTGCTCGGGCTCGACGGCGACGGCGCGGCCATCCTCGCCGCGGCCCGCGCCCGACAGGTGAAGTGCCTCTGGGTCTTCGGCCACGATCTCCTCGCGGGCGCCTGGCCGGAGGCCGAGACCGACGCCGCGCTGCGCGCGCTCCCGCTCCTGATCTTCACCGGGACCAACGCCAACGCCACGAGCGAGCGCGCCCACTGGGTCCTGCCGGCCGCCGCGTGGGTGGAGCGGGAGGGAACGTATACGAACTTCGAGGGACGGGTGCAACGCTTCCGCCAGGCGGTCGAGCCCCTCGGCCAGGCGCTCCCCGAGTGGGACATCCTGGGCCGCGTGCTGCGGGCACTCGGCGTGGAGGTCGGCGCGACGCGGGCCGAGCGGTGGTTCCGCGAGCTCGCCGCCGCCGTCCCGGCCTTCGCCGGGCTCACCTACCAAGCCATCGGTGACACGGGAGCGGTGCTGAGCGCCCCGACCGCAGGCCACCCACGGTCGGAGCCGGCCTCGCGGACCCCGCTAGAATGAGCGCAACGGACCTCGGCATCGCCTTCGGGCGCGTCGCCTTCGTCATGCTCTTCGTCCTCAACCTGGGCGGGCTGCTCACGTGGGTGGAGCGCAAGCAGTCGGCGATCATGCAGGACCGCATCGGGGCCAACCGCGCGTCGATCCTCGGGCTTCGCCTGCTGGGATTGTTCCACCCCCTCGCCGACGCGATCAAGATGCTCACGAAAGAAGACTTCCGCCCGGCGCGCGCCGACCGGTTCCTGTTCGGCTTGGCACCATTCGTCTCGGTCTTCTGCGCGCTCGTCGCCTTCGCGGCGATCCCCTTCGGTGACGTGCTCCGCGTGGCGGGGCGCGAGGTCCCGCTGCAGGCGGTGACGCTGAACGTCGGGATCCTCTACGTGTTCGCGATGCTCTCGCTCGGCGTCTACGGCGTGATGATGGCCGGCTGGTCGTCGGCGAACAACTTTGCGCTCCTGGGTGGCCAGCGCGCAGCGGCCCTCATGATCTCCGCGGAGATCGCGATCGGCGCCTCGATCATGGGCGTGGTGATGATCTACGGCTCGCTGAACATGCAGGACATTGTCCGCGGTCAGGGCGACTATCTCCTCTGGGGCTGGCTCCCCAAGTGGGGCATCGTCACCCAACTCCCGGCGTTCGTCATCTTCCTCACCGCGGGCATCGCCGCCACCAAGCGGATCCCCTTCGACATGCCGGAGGGCGAGTCCGAGATCATCGGCTACTTCGTCGAATACAGCGGGATGAAGTTCGGGATGTTCGCGATGGCCGATTTCCTGGAGACCGTGGTCATCGCGGGGATGACGACCTCGCTCTTCCTCGGTGGGTGGCAGGTCCCCTACCTCGCCGCGGACGGCTTCCGGTTCCCGTGGGGCGGCGCGGTCCTTCTGCCCCACCTGCTCGTCGTCCTCCTGCAGGTGGGCGCGTTCGTCGTCAAGGTCTGCGCGATGATCTTCTTCATGATGCTCGTCCGGTGGACGCTGCCCCGCTTCCGTTACGACCAGGCGATGCGTCTGGGCTGGCTCGGACTCTTCCCGCTGTCGATCCTGAACATCGTCGTCACCGGGCTCGGGCTCCTGCTCTTTGGGGAGCCGGCGTGAACCTCCGGCAGCGCTTTTACCTCGCGGAGGTTTTGTCGGGGCTCGCTCTCACGGCCGCCCACTTCTTCCGCAACATGGGCCGCCACATCGCCCACGCGCTCGGGCGGTCGGACGCGCGGGGCGCAGTCACGATCCAGTACCCCGAGGAGCGCCGGCCGTACTCGCCGCGTCTCAGGAGCCTCCATCGGCTCGTGCGACGCGAGGACGGGTCGCCGCGCTGCGTGGCATGCATGATGTGCGAGACCGTGTGCCCGGCGCGCTGCATCTACATCGTCGCGGACGAGCACCCGAACCCGGAGATCGAGAAGGTCCCCGCGCGCTTCGATATCGACCTGGGCAAGTGCGTCTTCTGCGGCTACTGTGTGGAGGCGTGCCCGGAGGACGCGATCCGGATGGACACGGGCGTGTTAGAGTTCTCCGCCTACAGCCGGGACGGGATGATCTACACGAAGGAGACGCTGCTGGCCCTCGAGCCCGCGGGCCCCGACGGCCGTCCGACCTCGCCGGTCCCGATCCCGGCGGATCGGAGGCCGTGATGGCGTACGCGGCCTTCTTCGTCGTCGCGGCGATCGCCGTCAGCTCGGCGCTGGGGCTCGTCCTCAGGCGGAACGCGATCCACGGGGCGCTCTTCCTCGTCGTGAACCTCGGCTCGATCGCCGCGCTCTACCAGACCCTCGGCGCCGAGTTCCTCGCCTGGGCGCAGGTGATCGTCTACGCCGGGGCGATCATGGTCCTCTTCGTCTTCGCGATCATGGTCCTCATCCCCGGCAAGGAGGAAACCGGCCCCGACCCGCGGCGCGCCTGGCGGCTCCTGGCGCTCCCCGCGGGCGCGCTCCTCTTGCTCCAGCTGATCTTCGTCGTGGGCCGGGCGCCAGGCGGAGCCCCAACGGGGTCGCCGCCCGTCGGCGGTGGCGTCGAGTCGATCGCCGGCCTCCTGTTCACCCGGTATCTGTTCCCCTTCGAGCTGACCTCGGTGCTGCTGCTCGCCGCGATGGTCGGGGTGCTCCTCCTGGCGCGGCGGAGGGTGTAAGGTATGGTGCCCGAGTCGTACTACGTCGGGCTGTCGGCGATCCTCTTCACGATCGGGGTGGTCGGCGTCGTGATCCGGCGCAACCCCCTCGTGATGTTCATGTCGATCGAGCTCATGCTGAACGCCGCGAACCTCGCGCTCGTGGCCTTCGGCCGCCGCGTCGGCAACCCCGACGGCCAGGCGGTCGTGTTCTTCGCCATGGCCGTCGCCGCCGCAGAAGTGGCCGTGGGGCTCGCGATCATCGTCACGATCTTCCGTCTCCGCCGGCGGCTGTCGGTGGACGACCTCAGCCTGATGCGCTGGTAGCTGGAGGGAGGCATGGCCAAGACGATCCCGGAGCGGAAAGGGCCGTCGGCCCTCGGCGTGGACGCCGAGCTGGCGCGGCGGCTCCTGCACGACATGCTCCTGATCCGCCGCTTCGAGGAGAAGGCGGCGGAGGCCTACGCCCTGGGCAAGGTCGGCGGGTTCCTCCACCTCTACATCGGCGAGGAGGCGGTCGCGGTCGGCGCCACCTCGGTCCTCCGCGCCGACGACTACGCGATCTCCGCCTACCGCGATCACGGCCACTGCCTCGCCAAGGGCGCCGACCCGAGGCGGGTGATGGCCGAGCTCTTCGGCCGCCGGGACGGGCTCTCGAAGGGCAAGGGCGGATCGATGCACCTGTTCGACCGGAGCGTCAACTTTCTCGGCGGCCACGCGATCGTGGGCGCGCACCTGCCGCTCGCCACGGGCGCCGCCTTCGCGATCAAGTACGAGGGGCGGGACGCGGTCGTCGTCTGCTACTTCGGCGACGGCGCCGTCCCCCAGGGGGAGTTCCACGAGTCGCTGAACCTCGGGGCGCTCTGGAAGCTCCCCGTGATCTACCTCTGCGAGAACAACCGCTACGCGATGGGCACCTCCACCGACCGCGCCCTCGCGCAGACCGAGATCTGGAAGTTCGGCCAGACGTACGGAATCCCGTCGGAGAAGGTCGACGGCATGGATGTCCTCGCGATCCGCGAGGTCGTCGGCCGGGCCGTCGCTCGGACGCGGCGGGACAAGACGCCGTCCCTGATCGAGGCGGACACCTACCGGTTTCGTGGCCACTCGATGCGCGACCCGGCGGGCGCGGTGTACCGGACGAAGGAGGAGGTCGAGCGGGAAAAGCAGCGCGACCCGATCGTGATGCTCCGCGAGCGCGCGCTCAAGGCCGGGATCCTCACCGAGGCCGACGTGCGGGCGATCGAGAAGGACGTCAACGACCGGATCGACGAGGCCGTCGCGTTCGCCGACGCCTCCCCGGAGCCGCCCGACGAGGAGCTGTTCACCGACATCTACAAGGAGGACTGAGATGGCGGTGATGACCTATCGCGAGGCTCTGAACCTGGCGCTCCGCGAGGAGATGCGCCGCGACCCGCGCGTGTTCGTCATGGGCGAGGAGGTCGGGCTCTACGAGGGCGCCTACAAGGTGACGCAGGGGCTTCTCAAGGAGTTCGGGCCCGCGCGGGTCGTCGATACGCCGATCGCCGAGTCCGGGTTCACCGGCCTCGGCATCGGGGCCGCGATGCTCGGCCTCCGGCCCGTCGTCGAGATGATGACGTTCAACTTCGCGCTCCTCGCCCTCGACCAGATCGTGAACTCGGCCGCGAAGATGTGTTACATGTCGGGCGGCCAGTACAACGTGCCGCTCGTCATCCGCGGGCCGGGCGGGCCGGCGGCACAGCTCGCGGCGCAGCACTCGCAGTCGATGGAGACGTACTTCTACCACGTGCCGGGGCTCAAGGTCGTGCGTCCGACCACGCCGATGGACGCGAAGGGGCTTCTGAAGTCCGCGATCCGGGACGACAACCCCGTCATCTTCATCGAGGCCGAGACGCTCTACCCCGTGAAGGGCGAGGTGCCGGAGGATCCCGACTTCGTCATCCCGCTCGGCCAGGCGATCGTGCGCCGCGAGGGCACCGACGTCACCGTGATCGCCTACATGGGCATGATGTACCGGTCCATGGAGGCGGCGGACGAGCTGGCGAAGGAGGGGATCTCGGTCGAGCTCGTCGACCCACGGACGCTCCGCCCGATGGACGTCGACACGATCATCGGGTCGGTGCGGAAGACCCACCACGTCGTCGTGGTGGAGGCCGGCGCGGGGTTCGCCGGCATGGGCTCGGAGATCTCGGCATTCGTGACCGAGCACGCCTTCGACGACCTCGACGCGCCGGTCGAGCGCGTGACGGGGGCCAACGCCCCGATGCCGTACGCGCGGAACCTCGAAAAGCTCAAGACGCCTTCGAAGGACAAGATCGCAGCCGCGATCCGCCGCGTCTGCAATGCGAACGGGAGCTGACGATGGCCGTCACCAAGGTCGTCATGCCGAAACTCTCCGAGGCGATGGAGACCGGGAAGATCATCAAGTGGCTCAAGAAGGAGGGCGACCGGATCCAGGGCGGCGACATCCTCGCCGAGATCGAGACCGACAAGGCCGACGTCGAGATGGAGGCGTTCGGCGCCGGGGTGCTCCGCAAGGTCCTCGTGCCCGCCGGCGAGAAAGCGCCCGTCGGGACGCTGATCGGCGTCATCGCCGAGCCGGGCGACGACATCGCGGCGGTGCTCGCGTCTGCACCGGCACCGGCGGCGGCCGGGGTCGGGGCGGCGGGGAGCGCTTCCGCTCGGAACGACACTCGCTCAGCGCCCCCCGCCGCCCCGACCCCCAGCGCGGCACCAGCACCCGCGCCGCCCCCGCGACCGGCCGTGGTGTCGACACCGGCCCCCGCAGCGCCCGCCGTCAACGCTCCGGCCGTTGGCATCCCGGCCCCAACCGCTCCGACGGCGGTGGCGACCGGGCGCGTGAAGGCGTCACCATTGGCCAAGAAGATCGCGGCGCAGGCGGGTGTGGATCTGCGGCTGATCCGGGGCACCGGACCCGGTGGTCGGATCATCCGGCGCGACGTCGACGCGGCCGCCGTGACGGTCACGGCCGTGCCGGCCGCCGCGCCGACCGTCCCGGCCGTCGAGTACGAAGACCGGCCGCTCTCCCAGATCCGGGCGACGATCGCCAAGCGTCTGCCGCTCTCGAAGGCGCCCGTCCCGCATTTCTACGTCACGAGCGAGGTCGCGATGGATCGCGCCTGGGAGCTCCGCGAGGAGCTGAACGCGCTGGAGGGCCAGCCGAAGGTCTCGGTGAACGACCTCGTCGTGCGCGCCTGCGCGCTGGCGCTCCTCCGACACCCCGGCGTGAACGCCTCCTTCCAGGGCGAGTCGATCCGCGTCTGGCACCGCGCGCACATCGGCATCGCGGTCGCGCTCGACGACGGGCTCATCACGCCCGTGCTCCGGGACTGCCAGGCGAAGTCGCTTGCCCAGATCGCCGTCGAGGCGCGTGATCTCGTCGAACGCGCCCGGGTGCGGAAGCTGCGCGTCACGGAGCTCTCGGGCGCCACGTTCTCGATCTCCAACCTCGGGATGTACGACGTCGTCGAGTTCTCTGCGATCATCAACCCGCCCGAGGGCGCGATCCTCGCCGTCGGCTCCGTGCGGCGCGTCCCGGTCGTCGACGACGGGGGGCTCGGCGTCGGGCGGCGGATGGCGTTGACGCTCTCCTGCGACCACCGGGCGATGGACGGCGCGATGGGCGCGCGGTTCCTCCAGGACGTCAGGCGGTTGCTCGAAGAGCCGCTGCGGCTCCTGGTGTAGCACGATGGCTATTCGCGTGGCCGTGCGAAGCCGCAGCACGTCGGGGTTGCCGCAGGCGCCCCCGTGCGAGGCGAGCCTGTGAAGGGAGTGCGAAGCCGCAGCACGTCGGGGTTGCCGCAGGCGCCCCCGTGCGAGGCGAGCCTGTGAAGGTCGATGTCGCCGTCGTCGGCACGGGGCCCGGCGGCTACGTCGCCGCGATCCGGTGCGCTCAGCTCGGTCTGTCGGTGGCGGCCGTCGAGGACGATCGGCCCGGCGGTGTCTGCTTGAACTGGGGGTGCATCCCGACCAAGGCGCTCCTGCGCAACGCCGAGGTCGTGAACCTCTTCGGGCGCGCCGCGGAGTTCGGCATCCGGCTCGCGGGTTTCGAGGCGAGCTACGCCGAGGCGATCCAGCGGAGCCGCCGCGTCGCCGACCGCATGTCGAAGGGCGTCGAGTTCCTGTTCAGGAAGAACAAGATCACGCTCGTCCCGGGTCGTGGCGTCCTCAAGGCGCGCGGTGCCGTGGAGGTGTCCGGGCCGGGCGGGACCGAGACGATCCAGGCCACGTCGGCAATCCTCGCGACCGGCTCCGAGCCGAAGTCTCTGCCCGGCGTCCCCATCGACGAGAAGACGGTGCTCTCCTCCAATGGCGCCGTGCGCAACGAGCAGCCGCCCAAGTCGATCATCGTGATCGGCGCGGGCGCGGTCGGCGTCGAGTTCGCCGACGTCTACGCCTCCTACGGCGTCCAGGTGACGATCCTCGAGGCGCTGCCCCGCCTGGTACCCCTCGAGGACGAGGAGGTCTCCAAGGAGCTTGCGCGGGCGTTCCGGCGCCGGTCCATCGAGATGAAGACCGGCGTGAAGGTGGCCTCGGTGAAGCCCGGGGGCGCAGGCGTGGCCGTCGAGACCGACGCCGGCAGGCTCGAAGCCGAGCAGGTGCTGATGGCCGTCGGCCGCGCGGCAAAGGTGACGGGTCTCGGTCTGGAACCGCTCGGCGTCCGCCTCGACCGTGGGTTCGTGACGGTCTCGCCACGGATGGAGACGTCGGTGCCGGGCGTCTACGCGATCGGCGACATGGTCGGGCCGCCGCTCCTCGCGCACAAGGCGATGGCGGAGGGCGTGGTGGCCGCCGAGGCGATCGCGGGGCGCGATCCCCGGCCGCTCGATTACGGGAACGTGCCAGCGTGCACCTACTGCCGTCCTCAGATCGCTTCGATCGGCGTGAGCGAGGCGCGCGCGAAGGAGAACGGGCGCGAGGTGAGCGTCGGGCGATTCCCGTTCACCGCGAACGGCAAGGCCGTCGCCCTCGGCGACACGGAGGGCTTCGTCAAGGTCGTCGCCGACAAGGCGACGGGCGAGATCCTGGGCGTGCATATCGTCGGCCCGGAGGCGACGGAGATCATCCACGAGTTCGCCGTGGGCCGGACCGTCGAGGCGACGCTGGAGGAGGTCATCCACACGATCCACGCCCATCCGACCCTGTCCGAGGCAGCGCTCGAGGCGACGCTCGGCGCGCTCGGTCAGGCGATTCACCTGTGAGCCGGGATCGGGTGGTGGCACGGCGGGCGGCGTTCGCGCTCCTCTTCACGGCGCTGGTGGTCGTGGCCCCTGTGATCGCCGCCGCCAACGTGCCCGATCCGACGTGGGTCGGCGGCTTCTACGACGGCGCGGACGGGGACGAGCTCCTCGCACTCGTGTGGGACCAGGCGCCGGCGCTCGTGTTCGAAGGCATCGCGGTCGTCCCGCCGTCGCCTGCGCCGGCGTGGCCGCTCCCGCAAGACTCGCCTCCCGCGGGTGTGCGCGCGCTCCGGCGTGCGCCGCGCGCGCCGCCCCTCGCGTAGCGTTCGTCGGGCTCTCGACGCACACGAATGCCTTCGCGAGGAGGAGGTCGGCCATGTTTGGACTGGGGAGTCAGGAGCTCATCGTCATTCTCATCATCGGGCTCGTGCTGTTCGGCGGGAGCAAGCTGCCCGAGCTGGCGCGCTCTCTCGGACGCTCGATCAACGAGTTCAAGAAGGGCATCAACGAGGGCGCGCAGGCAGCTGACGCGAAGGAGAAGGACGCGAAGGCGAAGGACGAAAAGACGTAGCGCGGCGGCCGCCGCTGCAGGGGGGGCGCATGACGAGCCTGTTCGTTCCCGAGATCGGAATCTGGGAGAAGGTGCTACGGTCGGTCGTCGTCTACCTGTTCGTGCTCCTGGCGTTCCGGTTCACGGGCAAGCGTCAGGTGGGCCAGCTCACCCCCTTCGACCTCGTGGTGCTGCTGATCATCTCGAACGTGGTCCAGAACGCGGTCATCGGGCCCGACAACTCGCTCGGGGGCGGGCTCCTCGGCGCGGCGGTGATTCTCGGCCTCAACTACGCCTTTGTCGACGTGACGTTCCGCTCCAAGCGGCTGCGCCGGCTCCTCGAGGCGACGCCGACGCTCTTGATCCACAACGGCCAGATCCTGCACCAGAACCTCAAGAAGGAGCGGATCACGCTCGACGACCTCCACGCCGCCCTCCGCCGCGGCGGGATCGTCGACGCCGAGCACGTGCGGGTGGCCGTGCTCGAGGAGAACGGTGGGATCAGCGTGATCCCGCGCGCGGCCGGCGGGCCGGGCCCGTTCCCGGGCCTCTAAGCGGCGCGTCGAGCGCCGGCTTTGCCGGCGCAATTGGGGTTCGAGTGGGGAGGAATCGGAGGGGGCGCCGCGCCCACTCCGATGTGGTCAGTCCGCCGGCATGGCCGGGGGCGCGGCGGAGTAACGACTGTTCGAGCGCGGGCTTGCCGGCGTCATCGGTTTGGGGTCGCCACCGCCGCGGGTGACCGGTGGGGGGTCGCGGGGGGAGCGGCGCCGCCCCCCCCGGATGGTCAATGGTGGAGGAAGGGCAACACGAAGAGCTGGGTGAAGCCGTTCGCGGTGAGGATCGCGCCGATCACGGCGAGGACGAGCGAGAACGCGAACATCGGCCGTAGCGTCGACAGGATGGCGACGGACGCGGTCACGATGGCGATCTGGAGGAAGACCTCGGCAAAGTCGAAATACGGGTCCCGGTTCCGGTGGCGATCTCGCTCGCGCTCGAGCCTCTTCGCCTCCGCCTCGATGTCCTTCTTCTCCGTGTTGTAGCGCTTCTCCTCCTCACCGAACCGTTTCGCGAGCGCGTCGAGCTTGGCGCGCTCGCTGCCCTTGAGGCTCGAGGGCTCGGCGAGCTGCGTCTCGAGCTGGAGCCTGAGGCCACGGTACTGGTGCTCGCGGATCACCTTCGCCTGGTAGAAGGCCCACTGGTCGGAGGACTGCTGCTGCGCGAGGAGCATCTCCTTCATCGCGTTGTTCCCCCCGAGCGACGCGATCGCCAGGACCACGGCGTAGATCGCTGTCGTGAGGGCGACGCGCCGGCTGAACCGCTTCTCGCGCCGCTCCTCGAGCTCCTCGGGGTTCGGCAGCTCGAGCTCAGGCACGCGGCGGCGTCGAGCCCTTGCGGATTTCCTCGCGCATCGCGTCCTTGCCGGCCTCGAAGGCGTTCAGGAGGCGCTGGGTCTGCTCCTCGAAGAGCTCCCGGCTCTTGTCGAGCCACTCCCCCGCGCGCCCCTGCGCCTCGGCCGCGAACTCTCCGGCCTTCTTCGCGACCTCGCCGCTCTGCTGGGTGAGGAGCTCGCGCGTCTCCTGGCCGGTCCTGGGCGCCAGCAAGAGGGCCGCCGCGGCGCCGAGCACCGTGCCGAAGAAGAACCAGCCCAGGTATCCCGCCGCGTTGCCTTGGTCGTCACTCATGGTCGTCTCCTTGTTCCTTCCGGAGGCGGTGGACGAACGCCTCCACGCCTTTCTTGACCCCGGCCGCCACGCCGACGATCTGCCCGGCGCGTGTCAGGCCGCCCAGCACTCCCACGAGCCGCGCGAACCCGTCGGCGACGCTCTCGACCTTCTCGGCCACGGCACCGATGCGCTCGAGCTCCCGACCCGCCTCGCGCGTGAGCGCGCGGACGTCCTCGGTCAGCGCGTGGGCCTGGCCCACGAGGGGCCGCAGCTCCTCCTCGACGATCGTCAGCACACCCGCGGCGCGCTGCGCGACCCGCCGGAGCGCCCAGACGGCCGCCACGAGCGCCAGCATCAGCGCGAGGGCGGCCAGGGTCAGGAGCGTTTGGGCCCAGAGAGGCATGGGGTCTGAATTATTGGTGGAAAACGGAGCGAAAGTCAATGAAACTAGGAGCTTGATGTGCCCTCAAGATAAGTTCGACGAGCTTCATCGGCGCCACGTGGAGGCCGAGCTCGCCGGCGGCGAGGATCGGATCCGCCGGCAGCACAAGGCCGGAAAGAAGACCGCGCGCGAGCGGCTCGAGCTCCTGCTCGACCCGGGCTCCTTCACGGAGATCGACAAGTTCGTCGTGCACCAGACCCAGGACTTCGAAATGCAGAAACAGAAGATTCCCGGGGACGGGGTGGTGACCGGGTCGGGCCGGATCCACGGTCGGCCGGCCTTTGTATTCGCCCAGGACTTCACCGTCTTCGGTGGCTCCCTCTCGGAGGCGTACGCCCGCAAGATCTGCAAGGTGATGGACCTGGCGATGAAGACCGGCGTGCCGATCGTCGGGCTGAACGACTCCGGCGGCGCGCGGATTCAGGAGGGCGTGGTCTCGCTCGCGGGGTACGCCGACATCTTCCTGCGCAACACCCTCGCCTCCGGCGTCGTGCCGCAGATCTCCGCGATCATGGGGCCGTGCGCCGGGGGCGCCGTGTACTCGCCCGCGATCACGGACTTCGTCTTCATGGTGAGGAACACGTCCTACATGTTCGTCACGGGCCCCGACGTCATCCGGGCCGTGACGCACGAGGCCGTGTCCGCGGAGGAGCTGGGCGGCGCCACCACGCACACCACCACGTCAGGCGTCGCCCATTTCGCCGCGGACAGCGAGGAGGAGTGCCTCGCGCTGATCCGCGAGCTGCTGACCTTCCTGCCGCAGAACAACCTCGAGGATCCGCCCCTCCGTCCCACGCAGGATCCGGTCGACCGGCGTGACGAGTCGTTGCAGACGATCGTGCCGGACCAGCCGAACAAGTCCTATGACATGCACGCGATCATCCGGACGGTGCTGGACGATCGGTATTTCTTCGAGGTCCAGGCGGCCTTCGCGCCGAACATCGTCGTCGGCTTCGGGCGGCTCGGCGGCCGGCCCGTCGGGATCGTCGCGAACCAGCCCGCCCACCTGGCCGGGTGCCTCGACATCAATGCGTCGCTGAAGGCGGCGCGCTTCGTGCGGTTCTGCGACTGCTTCAACCTCCCGCTCGTGACGTTCGAGGACGTGCCGGGCTTCTTGCCGGGGACCGCGCAGGAGTTCGGCGGCATCATCAAGCACGGCGCGAAGCTCCTCTACGCCTTCTGCGAGGCGACGGTGCCCAAGCTGACCGTGATCACGCGCAAGGCGTACGGCGGCGCCTACTGTGTCATGTCCTCGAAGCACATCCGGGGCGACGTGAACTTCGCCTACCCGACGGCCGAGATCGCGGTCATGGGGCCCGACGGCGCCGTGAACATTCTCTACCGGCGCGAGACGGAGCAGGCGAAGGACGCCGCGGCGTTCAAGGAGGAGAAGACACGGGAGTACCGCGAGAAGTTCGCGACCCCGTACGTGGCCGCCGAGCGCGGGTACGTCGACGAGGTCATCGAGCCGAAGGACACGCGCGCGCGCCTCATCGCCGCCCTGGAGCTGATCCGCACGAAGCGCGACGCCAACCCGCCACGGAAGCACGGGAACCTCCCCCTATGACCGCCGGGCGAGACCCCGAGCCCCCGCGCAAGCCCGTCTACGGTCCGGACGACGTGCGGAGCGAGCGGTGGCGGGACGACCTCGGCGAGCCCGGTGCGTTTCCGTTCACGCGCGGGATCCACCGCGAGATGTACCGGGCGCGGCGCTGGACCATGCGACAGTACGCCGGCTTCGGCTCGGCCGCCGAGACGAACAAGCGCTACCGCTTCCTGCTCGAGCAGGGCCAGACGGGGCTGTCGGTCGCCTTCGACCTGCCGACGCAGATGGGCTACGACCCGGACGCGCCGCTGGCGCGCGGCGAAGTCGGCAAGGTCGGGGTCTCGATCGCGTCGATCGAGGACATGGAGGACCTCTTCGAGGGGATCCCGCTCGACCGTGTGTCGACGTCGATGACCATCAACGCCACGGCGTCCGTCCTGCTCGCCCTCTACGTCGCCACGGCGAAGCGGCGGGGGATCGCCGCGACGGCGCTCGCCGGGACCGTGCAGAACGACATCCTCAAGGAGTACATCGCGCGCGGGACCTACATCTTCCCGCCGGGCCCCTCGATGCGGCTCTGCACCGACACCTTCGCCTACTGCCGCGACCACGTGCCGCGCTGGAACACGATCTCGATCTCCGGGTACCACATGCGTGAGGCGGGATGCACCGCGGCCCAGGAGGTCGCGTTCACGCTCGCCAACGGCATGGCCTACGTCCGCGCGGCGCTCGACGCCGGCCTCGGGGTCGACGAGTTCGCGCCGCAGCTCTCGTTCTTCTTCAACGCCCACAACAACCTCGTCGAGGAAGTCGCGAAGTTCCGGGCGGCGCGGCGGCTCTGGGCGCGGATCATGCGAGACGCGTTCGGCGCGCGCGATCCGCGGTCACTGGCCCTGCGCTTCCACGCCCAGACCGCGGGCAGCACGCTGACGGCGCAGCAGCCCGAGAACAACATCGTCCGGGTGGCCGTCCAGGCGCTGGCGGCGGTGCTGGGTGGCTGTCAGTCGCTCCACACGAACTCGATGGACGAGGCGCTCGCGCTCCCGACGGAGCGCGCCGTGCGCATCGCGCTCCGGACCCAGCAGATCCTCGCCCACGAGTCGGGCGTCGCCGACGTCGTCGATCCCCTCGGGGGCGCGTTTGCGATCGAGCGATTGACGGACGAGATCGAGGAGGCCGCCCGCGGCTACATCCGGAAGATCGAGGAGCTCGGTGGGGCGGTCCTTGCCATTCCGTTCATGCAGCGTGAGATCCAGGACGCGGCGTACCGGTACCAGCGGGAGGTCGAGGACAGGGCGCGCATCGTCGTGGGTGTCAACGAGTACGTCACGGACGAGTCGCCGCCCACCAACCTCTTCCAGGTCGACCCGGCCGTCGGCGATGCTCTCGCCGAGAAACTCGTTCGCGTTCGGGCGAAACGCGATCGTGGCGAGGCGGAAAGCGCGCTCGACGCGCTCGAGACCGCCGCGCGCGGCTCCCAGAACCTCGTCGCCTGCATCGTGCGGGCGGTCGAGGCGCACGTCACGCTCGGCGAGATCTGCGACCGGCTTCGCGGCGTCTTCGGGGTCCACGCGCCGTCGGTGACGTTTTGACCCGCCCTCACGCCCGGGTCCTCGGCGCGCTCGTGGCGCTCGGGCTCCTGGTGCACGAAGGACCGGCGAGCGCCGGACTCGCCGACCGCGTGGGCGCGACCTTCGTGCTGATGGCCGAGGACTTCGTGCGCGCGTTCCAGCCGGTCGAGGGGCTCGTCGTGGGGGTCGAGGGCGACGCGCTCTACCTCGACCTCGGGGAGAGTCGCGGCGCGCAGACGGGCCAGGAGCTGACGATCTTCCGCCGCGGTGAGGAGTTCTACCACACGGTGACCGGTAAACCGCTCGGGCATTACGAGGAGACCCTCGGCTGGGCGCAGATCCGGCGCGTTCAGGCGCGGTTCTCCGAGGCCGTGTACGTGCCCCTCGAGGGCAAGCCGCGCCCGGAGGCGGACGACGGCGTGCGCATCACGCGGGGGCGCATCAAGATCGCGATCACACCCGTGCTCGACCTCACCCAGTCGAAAGCGGACCTGCGTCGCGTGCCCTATCTGCTCGCGATCGTGCTCGAGCGCTCGAAGCGGTTCCAGGTGGCGGACCCGCTCGCCGTCGCCGAGGTTTTTGCGCCTGGTGGGGCGCGCGTCGAGGAGGTGCTCGGCCTGCCGAACCGGGCGACGCGGCTGGCGAGGACGCTCGAGGTTACCGGCTGGGTGGTGCCCGTCGTGCTCGAGCGCCGCGGCGTCACCTACCTCGACACGACGTGGATCTCCGCGGTCACGGGGACTGCCCTCTTCTCGCGCCGCCAGCCTCTGGTGCCCCCGGCGGCGGCCGAGGAGCAGCGCTTCCCGTGGGAGCCGCCCGTCGAGGACTGACGCGCAGGGCGAGCCGCAGCACGTCGCGGGGCCGCAGGGCGAGCCGCAGCCGCAGGCGAGGCGAGTCTGTGACCGAGCCCCCGCCGCGCGAGGCGAACGAATACGCAGGGCGAGCCGCAGCACGTCGCGGGGCTGGGGCCCCGCCGTGCGAGGCGAACGAATATAAGGTGTGTGCTATCTTATGGGCCGTTATGGGCCGGGGCACGAAGCACCGCCTCACGCTGTGGCTCGCGCTGGTCCTGGCGCTCGCCGGCTGTGCCACCGTGCGCCAGGCGCTCGGCGTCCCGTCGCTCGGCGATCCGTCCGTCACGATCAAACCCGCCGAGACCCGCTGGCTCTTGATCAAGAACCCGCGCTTCGAGCGAGCCGGAGTACATCTGGGTGGAGGAGGACAAGATCCCCTTCACGTTCACGGGGCTCATCAACAAGAACGCGCTCATCGCCCCGCCGGAGATCGTCGCCAAGTACGGCCCGCCGCCGGGCGGCGGCAAGATCAGCGCGCGTCAGGGCGTGCCGACGCAGACCTCGGCGCCGTCGCCGGAGCCGCCACGCGCCGCGAGCACGGCGCCCGCACCAGCCCGCGCGGCGCCGCCTGCCGCGGGCGGGCGGGACGGCGCTGCCGCCGTGCCCGAGATGCCCCGGCGCGGCATGGTGGTCTACGTGGACACCAACCGGATCGTGATCGACCTCACCGCCGCCGACGGCATCCGGCCGGGGACGCTCGTGAGCCTGCGGCGCGACAAGGTCCCGATCGTCCACCCGCTGACGGGCGAGGTGCTCGGCGAGCTCGACGAGGAGATCGGCACCGCCCGCGTCACCGAGACCCGCGAGAGATTCTCCGTCGCTCATCTTGAGGTGGTTGCGTCGGGCGAGCAGATCCAGATCAAGGATCGCGTTGTCCCGAAGTAGCGCCGCCTCGTGCCCACCCCGACGCTCGAGCAGGTCCTGAGAGAACGTGTCGCCGGCCTGGTCGGCGACGACCTCGAGGCGGTCGAGGCGGAGATCCATCGGGAGCTGTACTCGCCAGTCGCGCTGATCCAGGAGATGGGCGGGTACATCGCGAGCGCCGGCGGCAAGCGGCTGCGCCCGATCCTCCTGCTGCTCGCCGCGCGCGTGGCCGGCTATCGCGGTCCGCGGGGCGTGCGGCTCGCGTGTGTGGTCGAGCTGCTCCACACGGCGACCCTCATCCACGACGACGTCGTGGACCAGGCGCCCCTCCGGCGCGGGAGGCCGTCGGCGAACGCGCAGTGGGGCGACGACGCCTCGCTCCTGGTCGGCGACCACCTCTACTCGAAGTCGTTCGCGATGCTCGTGCGCGACAACGATCGTGCGGTGATGGAGACGCTCGCGCGGTCGACGGTGTCGATGACGGAGGCCGAGGTCTTTCAGCTCGAGTTGAAGCGGAGTGGCTTCACGTCGGAGGCCGACTACCTCCGTATCATCACGCTGAAGACGGCCTCGTTCATGTCCGCGTGCTGCCGGATCGGCGGGCTGCTCGGTGGCCTCCCGCCCGAACAGGTCGAGGCGCTCGCCCACTACGGCCTCGACATCGGGGTCGCGTTCCAGATCTCGGACGACTCGCTCGATTTTGTCGCGGACCCGGAGCGTCTCGGCAAGGCGATTGGCGCGGACCTGCGCGAGGGGAAGCGCACGCTCCCGCTGATCGCGATGCTCGACCAGCTCTCGCCGCCCGAGGCGGAGCGCGTCCGGGCGGTCCTCCGGCGTCCGAGCCTGGTACCGGCGGAGCTCGAGGAGATCCGCCGGCTGGTCCTCGAGCACGACGGCGTCGAGTACGCCCGGGCGCAGGCCCATGCCTACGCGCACGCCGCGAAGGCCGACCTCGAGGTCTTCCCGCCGTCAGAGGAGCGCGAGACGCTCGCGCTCGTGGCGGACTTCGTCG
>WNFT01000725.1_pt1 | contig 39584 bp, 36 predicted proteins | sample 5400191 | NCBI WGS metagenome assembly WNFT01 (sample SAMN13153359, study PRJNA577476) | soil metagenome | isolation source: 80 cm saprolite under Madrone tree | place: USA:California | collected 2016-06-14 | reverse complement strand
CGTACGTCTCGACAAGCCCCGCTTGATCGAGTTCAAGGCCTTCGGCGACTTTTCCACCGATGCATCACGATGGATTTTGCGAGCCACGGACACAGGAACGGACGTGACGCTCGACTGGAACCCCATCGTGGAGAAACCCGTCATTAAATTGCTTTCTCCGTTATTGAAACCGGTTTTCCGGTGGAATCATCGCTGGGCCATGAAGCTGGGGGAGAAACAACTAGTGGAATACTTGCGCCGAGATAATCGGGGCGCGGGCTAAAGCCCGCGACTACATTTAGGATTCAACCTGGTTCCCAAATGTAGTCGCGGGCTTTAGCCCGCGTTACCCAGGCCCGGGACTACACTTCTTCTCTCACCTGCGGGAGCAGATAGTCCAGCCAGAGGCTGCCGAGTTTTTCCTGGACGGTGTTCTGCTTGAGGCGAGTGTTCAGGTTCTTGAAGTCGACGTGGTCCATGGGCTGGTCCTGATTGGAACACGAAAAGATAATGGTCTCTTTGCCTGTTGTGGGATCGACATGCCTCTGCAGGCATTGCGCACAAACCTCTTTCATCATGCATTGCATCGGCGAATTGATGCTGGCGATGGCGATGTGATTCGGCTGAAGCAGCGGCTGGAGAACACCATGACGCGCTTCCTTGACGGCCGCCATCATCCGGTCGGAACCGATGGCAATAATCCTGTGAATCTCTGAAAGCGAGAGCAGGGGCGAACCCAGTTCGCCGCGACCGTAAGCCGTGATCGCTTGAACGATGTTTCCACGGAAGTGAACATCCTGAGGCCGTCCCGGCTCAATCGCGGTTCCCATGTCCGTGCTCCAGATAACCTGGTCGGTGGCCCCTTCGATTTCTTCGCGCTTGAAAAGATCTTCTCCCTTTTTGTAACCCGCGAAGTAGATGACGCGATTCCCTCGTTGTCGCATCTCCCGGGCGATCGAGAACAGAACCGCATTGCCCAGTCCGCCCCCCGCAAGGAGAACATTTTCTCCGGTTTCGATTTCGGTTGGCGTTCCGGTCGGCCCCATTACCACGACCGGTTCTCCCGGACGGAGATAGGCACAGAGGCGGGAGGAGATTCCCAGCTCGAGGGCGATCAGCGAAAGCAGACCTTTCTCTCGGTCCACCCAGGCGCCGGTGAGTGCGATGCCTTCCATCAGGAGTCGTGTGTCCTTTACGCAATGGGCCTGTGTTTCGTAATTTTGCAACCGATAGAACTGACCGGGATGGAAACGCCGCGCCGCCGCAGGCGCATGGACAATGACCTCGACGATGGTCGGAGTAAGACGGCGGACTTCCGCTACTCGAGCCACCAGTTCGCGCTCCAGATCCGCAGTCAGCCGCTGCCACGCGAGATCCCGCTCGCCCTGCTTGCCGGGATCGAGCGCTGCGAGCTCATCGGCGAAGAGATCCACCACATGGGGAAACCCGTCGCGTGCAGAAGCCATCGCCTTCACGACGTTGCCGGCGTAGAGCGGATGATTGTCACCGTAATAGGTAATAAACCGTCCATTTCGGTTGTAGGACGTGAAGACTGCGCCCGGAGTATCGGCGGATACCGACTCGAGCGAGAAGCTCCCGTCGTCATTCCGTTTCACCGAGTGGGCCGCGAAGAATTTTTTCTTGCTGTCGAGCAGGAAAGTTCCCGAATTTTCTTTTTCGTAAGTGATGTTCGGCGTAGTTCCTGCGGCCACCATCACGGCGTGGGCAGGTAACTCGACCGCACGATCCTTCGTCCGGAAACGCATCGCGCGGACGTGATCGTTTTCGTCGACAACGGCTTCTTCTGGGTTCATTCCTTCGACAAATGAAATCCCTTCTTCGAGCGCTTTAATGACTTCTTCGTGGTTCAGCCGATAGGCCGGCGAGTCCACGAGCCGCTTTCGATAAACGATCGAGATTCCACCCCAGGAACGCACGAGCGGGACGAAGTTCGGCTTTTCGTTGGCCGCCGCTGCGCGCGCACGCTCCGCACGAACCGCAGCGCCGTGTTCCAGAAACTCCTTCAGGATCTCGAGCTCCTCTTTGTTGAAAGGCGCAAGCACAGCTTCTTCGCCTGTCTCTTGAACAAGTATTTCGTACCGCTCGAGCGTCTTTTCGACTTGAACGGGATAATAAGCAAACAGCTCGGTGGCCGTATCGATAGCCGTCAGGCCGCCGCCGATGACCAGTGCAGGCAGACGCACCTGGAGATTGGGCAGTGCAGTTCGCTTGAATGCTCCCGTGAGTTGCAGCGCCATGAGAAAATCCGAAGCCTTGCGGATGCCGCAGGCCAGGTTGTTCGTCAAGTCGATGATCGTCGGACGCCCGGCGCCGGCAGCCATTGCAATGTGATGAAATCCCCAATCCCATGCGTCATTGATGGTCAGCGTTCCGCCAAATCGCACACCGCCGTAGATGCGAAGCAGGTCGCGTCGAGAGAGCATGAGGTGCAGTAGCGTGAGGAAATTCTTATCCCATCGCACCGTGATCCCGTATTCGGAGACGCCGCCAAATCCTTCAAGGATCCGGCTCTCGAGAGGCTGATAGATTTCAGACCAATTGCGGATCGGGCGCGGCGGCTGGTTCGGTGTTCCGGTGAGCTCTTCGTCCAGTGGCTCGATTTTCAGTCCATCCACACCCACGACACCGAAGCCTTCGTTGACCAGGAAGTGCGCCAGTGTATAACCCGCCGGACCCATGCCGACGACGAGGACGTTCTTGCCGTTGTACGGGAGAGCATACGGCCGGGCGATGTTCAGCGGATTCCACCGTGTCAGGAGACCGTAAATTTCCACGCCCCACGGCAGGTTGAGCGTATCGGTCAGCACGGCGGTCTCGATCTGCGGGATGTTGACCGGATCCTGCTTCTGGTAGATGCAGGCCTTCATGCAGTCGTTGCAAATGCGGTGGCCGGTTCCCGGGCACATCGGATTGCTGATCATCACCAATGCCAATGCGCCGATGGCATCGCCGTTCTTGCGCATGAAATGCATTTCGGAAATCTTCTCGTCCAGCGGACATCCGACAAGAGGAATGTCCAGAGGATTGATGGCAATCTTTCCGTCGGCTGTCTTGATGCCCTTCGAGCAGGTGTCCTTGTCCCGTTCGTGGCAGAGGATGCAGTAGTGGATCTCGCTGAGAATCTCGCGGGGCGCCATGCGAGGGTCGGTCAGGGCGAAGCCATCGCGGCGCCGCAACCGGCTGTCCGGACCGATGAGCGATTCCGGAAGATCCGATTCAGGCCTTTGTATCTGGACCAGGTTGAAGTGGTCGAGCGATTCCGCGAACCGAAAGCTCACCCAATGTCGATAGGCGGGGTCATGCAGGTGAATGGCGCACCATTGCATCAAAGCTTCGAGTAACTCGTCTTGTGCCGGCGAGCGTTCGGCCCGCATTATTTCGACGGCGGCCATGGCGGTCGCAAGCTCGGGATCGAGTTCGCGTCCCGCCGCCTGCATCGCTTTCTCCTGAAGCTGCCGGATCCGCTCCTCCAGGAGGGCACCGTCCGCCGGCGGCGCGATCTTTTTCAGGGCTGGGATCACGCGACGCCGGACAAAATCGATTTTGAAGCGGAAGATTGGATTTTGATCGGCTGTGGCGGCGGCAAGGGCCTCAACCTCCGTGTCGATGCCGAAAAGCTTCGTCAGGAACTGGCTGACGTGCCCGGCCATTGCCACGAGGAGCGCGGAGATCTCGGTGGGCGTCCGCGGCTTCTCAGGATGATTGCGGTAGTCGTCCCAGGCTGCGAAAAACTCCGGATTGGCCGCCGCAACTTCACAATCGAAGATGTCGAGAAGTTCCTTAAGCCGTTCGGGTATATAGAGATCCGGATAAGTGAAACCCGCTATACCCAGACGCAGTTCAATCGGTCCGGTGTTTCTCGTTTGAATTGGACTCATAGATTGGATTGGGACTGAACTCGCAGCCTGGGCAAGGAGAAGTCCTGTCGAATCATGCCTCCCCGACAAGTAGGTTCAAGCACCATTCTAACAACAAGGCTTTAATTAATTTTGGAGTAATTTTCGGTGGCGGGGTCGGTGCTCATAGACCGCCGTTACAGGATCTGGTCCAGGTGATGCCGCATGTGGACGAGGTAGTCGCGAACGACGAATTCCAGGTCCACATCCTTGCCATCCGGTGCACGCCACGTGTTGCGGAGAGCCTTCGGGTCGATATTGCGAATGACCTCGACCAACTGAGTGTTGTACACCTGCCACATGTCGATGATCTCGCGCCAGGGCCTGTCCTGATAGTGCTGCAGCCGGACCCACTCCTCTTGATCGTATCCGGGTAGCTCGAGATGGGCGGTGAGTTGCATGCGCACGAAGCGCTGATGATTGTTTGTCGCCGAATCGATGAGATGGCCGAGAATTTCTTTCTTCGACCATTTACCGGGAGCGGGCCGAACAGAGGCGCTCCTGTTATCGATCTGGCGGAGATTGTCCCCGATTTTCAGGAACAATTTGAGTTCGTCGGCCACCAACTCCATACAGCTTATCGTGGCACTTTTCGCCGTCTAAAAGCCACTCCTAAAAACCAGCCGGTCACTGGCGAAAAAATTCACGATCGAGCACGTACCTATCGCGATGAGATTCGCGAGGAAATAGTGCAAATGCAGCCGGGAGACGAAAAGCCACATCAAAACCAGGTTTCCCGCGATTGAAATCAGACCATTCGCCAGATGAAACCGAAAGAGGCGGCCGATGACTCCGCCGGCTTTCTGCCGCGTGCGCTCCACCCAGGTCCATCGCTCGTGCCAGATGAAATTGTGAAGGACCGCGGCCTCGACGGCCAGAAACGTTGCGACGAGGTAATCCGCTCCAAGGCCGGTCCTCAGAATGGCCAGCGCCGCTAACTGTACACCGACGCCGATGATCCCGACGGCGTTGAACTTCAACCACGTTCGGAACACTCCTGTCACGGAAGGCGTTCCTCGCGGTAGAGCCTGATGGTATTGCGAATCGAATTGATGATGGCGATGCTGATCAGGCCGATGATGGCAATGACCCCGCTCACGTCGCACAGCAGATAATGCCGGCCCGCGACGGTGACTATCGGCTTGTACAGCAGTACGAAGCTTCCGATGGCCAGCACGATCCGGAGTTCGGTGGGTCCCCAGACGCCGAACGAGAGGCGAAAGATGCCGATCGTATACGTCGCCAGGTAGATCTCGATGGCCAGCAGGAAATACGCAATGATCAACACCAGCGCGACCGTTCCTGTCATGTAGCCCGACAAGCCGAGCCCACCGATCAGAAAGATCGCTCCGAAAGAATCGACGATGTGATCGACATAAAAGCCGTAGCGTGGCCGCTGCCGGTTTCGAACTCGAGCGAGCGTGCCGTCCAGGCTGTCTCCGAACCAGTTGACGGCCAGAAACACAACGGCCCCGACAATCGCGAGCGGACTGAAGCGCGCGAGGTAATAGCAAACACCCGCGAGGACCATGCCCAGAAACCCGAGAATGGTCAGATGGTCGGAGTTGACCCAGCCAGGCATTCGTTGTGCCAGCCAGATGAGGGTCTTTTTCTCCAGCGGTGCCAGCAAGCTCTCCTGCTGCCGGGACGCTGATTTGAAGGAAGATGTGGACATGGGGTTTTCAACAACCGGGGAACGCGGGCTAAAGCCCGCGACTACATTTGAAAACCGAGCTGAGTGGCCCCCCAATGTAGTCGCGGGCTTTAGCCCGCGTTTCCGCGGCTAAGACCCCATTCTACCAGCGGGTGGAACGGCTGCTTGCGCGACCCGTGAAATCCTTCTTCACCATGGGACGCGCTTCGTTGACCGTCAGCGCGCGGCCCCCGAAGTCCTTGCCATTGAGCGATTCGATTGCCTTCTCGGCGTCATCGTCGCCCATCGAAACAAAACCGAAGCCTTTCGAGCGCCCGGTGTCACGATCCGTAATGATACTTACGGATTCGACTGCACCGACCTGTTCGAAAAGACCGGCAAGTTCTTCTTCTGTCGTTCGAAACGACAAATTACCAACGTAGATTTTCTTTGACATGTTTTTCCTAATTCAATTTTTGTAAGGAACTTCGAGGACTTGCGGGAAAGGGATCAAGAACAGAATCAACTCTCCAGACAGGGACAAGAGGCTCCTAAGTCAATATGGCAGCAACGGGCATCGCTGCTGCAGTTACGGCGGAGAGAATAGCACGATCTGGATCAGTCTCGCCCGGGTTTTTTAAGAAACCCTTTGGATACAGCGTCATCCAGCAACGCCCGGGCGCACTCCCAAAGACGAGTCGAACCGTCCGCAATGCATTCATTCCGTTCGAGGACGCGATCGATGGTGATGCCGTGTTCGTTCCAGGATCTGCCCTGGGTATGATAATTGTGCAACTGGGGCATGAAACGGTCGAGAGCCCCCGCGAATCGAGCTTCCGGGGTCCGGCGCCCCTCAAATTCTTCCCACAATTCCCGGAATTCAGCGGCCTGGTCCGGGGGCAGCATTCCAAACAGCCGGTCGGCCGCGGTCCGCTCACGATCGGCCTTGTCCGCCGCCGCTGCCGTATCGTAGAAATACGTGTCCCCTGCATCGATCTCTACGACGTCGTGAATCAGCACCATCTTCACAACACGTGAAACATTGACCGGTTCGTTTGCGTGTTCGGCCAGCAACATCGCCATGATTGCGAGATGCCAGCTATGCTCCGCGGTATTCTCAGCGCGGTCCGCGTTCAGAAGGTATGTGCGGCGAATGATCGTCTTGAGCTTGTCCATCTCCAGAATGAAACGGATCTGAAGGTCTAATCGTTGAGAGGCTTGCCTTTCTCCTTGCTCCATTGAGAGCTATTGTATCAATCGTCGAAAGACGGGGCCAAAATGGACAAATTGCAGAACTTCCTCGGCGGCTTGCGAGACGAGGTCGTCGTTCTTGACCTGGGATGCGGGTACGGAAGCTTTCATTACGAAGTCTGCAATTGCCGCATCATTGCCATGGATGTCAACCTGCCGGAGGGCAGTACGGGCAGTACGATCTCGCGTGTTGAGTATGTTCGAGCGGATTCAAGGGCAATTCCCTTGAACAACGAGTCCATCGATGCTGTCATTTGTCATCACACATTGGAACACTTCGCGGACTACAGAACGACACTGTCTGAAATCGGCAGAGTACTGACTCCCGATGGATGGCTCTGGATCGCAATTCCCGATGGCAATGGATTCGACGACGCTCTGTATCGGCTTGTGTTCTCTGGTGGCGGGCACGTCAACCGGTTCAGCTATGAGAGTCTCATCACAGATGTTCGACGCATTACGGGGCTGCAGCTGGCCCAGTCGTGCCTCTTGTTCAGTGGTTTCGTTTATTTAAAGAAACCGACGCCTCGGGAGCTTCAGCACTTTCCACCAACCGCACGCTTTCTTGCGGAAGTACCCGATGGCTTCTCCGTCTTTGGAAGACTCGCGTTAAACACCGCGACCAGGATCATCGACAGAATATTCGGCTCTCGATACAGTCAATACGGTTGGGCATTTCTTTTCACAAAGACCACGATAGCGATGGAGGAATTACCGTCGTATTTCAATGTCTGTAGCCAGTGCGGTTCCGGCAACTCGTCGGAATCGGTCAAGGCGAACTCCAGCCGGTCCTTCTTTGGCTTTCGCCTGTACCATTGCCCACACTGCGCGGAAATCAACGTCTTTGTTCCGCCTCCTCGAAACCTTCAATAGAGGCTAATTGATTTTCAAAGTGCCGTTTTCAAATCGAAGACAGTATCGGCAGGAATTTGGAAAAGTGTCCACAACCTCAACTTGAATATCCATACGACGCAATGCCACTTGAGTAGCGGACAGGAGTGTCAGCTGTTCGAAGAATCGCGGAAATGACCCATAGTAAATCGTTTCCTCTATGGCCGGCGGCGGAAGAGTACGGAGAGAATGGATGAACGCTGCATATTGGTCTGCCAGGAAATGCTGGGTTTGGTTGTTAGCGCTGCTGACCCGTTTTTCTCTCGAATAGTGAACTGCACCGAGAATGGCAAACAGGACCAGTCCAGTAGCCGCAGCAGCCCTTAGAGGCATCCTCTTCCGGAGCGCCCTCTCGACGCTACCCGCGAAGACAGCGGCCAATCCTGCGATGCCAAAGAAAGGAATATACCAAAAGAACTCAAATCGATGATTTACGAGAAATATCACTGGCAGGAAAGTGACAAAGACATAACCTGAGAAAAACAACGCTCGCCAGGCGCGCCGATAGATAAACAACGCACACAGAATAACGGAAGTGATCATCCAGGCGCCCCATCGAAGCCTGAACCCATAGAGGTGATCGAAATACCAGCCGTATCCTCGTCCAAAAGTCAACACGGAGAAGTTCATGTAGTACGGGTGATCGGGCAAAGGGCTGCCCATACTCGTGACTTTCAGATATGCGAAGGTCAGACCCACCAGCGCGAGCGCCGAATACAGAATGAGCGTTCTCCGATTGAACCCGCTGTTTCGTAGTGTCATGTCGTAAAGCAGGAGTACGCCTGGTAATGTGACGGCCATCTCCTTGGACTTCACCGCGAAAATGTACAAGACGACGATGGCGACGGACCCTAAGAAAGATCCGGTCTCCCGCGTGTGTACCAGTAACGCGGTCAGCATCAGAAAACAGGCCAGCAGTTCGAAGATTGTGCTGAAGCTCCAGTAGATCTCCGTAAAGTTAGAGCGAAACGAGAACAGGAGCGCACCTACGGCCGCAGCATAGGATGAATCCGCGATTCTCAGGACCAGAGTATAAAGAAGAGCGACATTCGCCGTGTGAAGGCCCCACGCGAAAAGGTGATACGGCAGCGGATTCAAATCGAAAGTGTTCCAGAAAATCCAATAGAACAGCATGCCGAAGGGGCGGAAGAAGGTACTCAACGGATTCAAATTGAACCAGAGGATTTGCCAGCCACTTACGCGTTCGGTCCAGTAGAGATTATTGAAGTCATCCAGCCAGAAATATGAAAATCGCCATGCGTAAAACGTGGACGCGAGAATCAACGCAATGATTGAAACTGGCGCGACACGTTCTACGCAAAAGGTAGAGACACTTCCGCGCGGTGGACGAAGCGGCGGGGAAACAAAGCGCTTCAGCACTGGAACGATATTCATAGACGATAGCCCTCTCCCCAAAAGGGAAGAGGGCTAATCTTCTGCGTTACTTCTTCGGTTTCGCCTTTTTCTTAGCCGTCTTTCGAGCGGCTGGTTTGCTGGCAGGTTTGGTAGCCTTTTTCTTCGGCTTCGTTTTTGGTTTTGGTTTTGGTTTTGGTTTTGGCTTTGGCTTTGGTTTTGGCTTCGGTTTTGGCTTGGGTGCCGGTTTCTTTTTCGGTTTCGGTTTGGGCTTTGGTTTTGCCTTCGGACGATCTGGGCTGGGCGGTGGTTCAGGCGGCTCAGGTTCAGCTGATGGGTATTCCATCGGAGGCTCGGAGGCGTCCCCCTCGCCAAAATCCAAGTCCAGGTCATCCGGCGACTGATTGACGTCTTCCAATTCGTCTTCATCTCTGCTCATGCTCTTCTCCTATGCAGGAGGCCGCTGTCTCACCGCGCTGGGCCTCTCCTTTTTCGCGAGACATGATACCGCTTCTGTAAAGAGGCGGGAAACAAAGACACAAAGCAGGGAACTGTAGCGGCGGTCTATGACCGCCGGAAATGCCGGCGGTCATAGACCGCCGCTACAGTTCCCTGCTTTGTGTCTTTGTGGTTATTCCGTGCTCCGCGGCGGGCCAATGGGCACACTAAAGCACACCATGAAACACACTGATCATGAGGCAGATAGCTTTTTTCAGGATATTTAGTTAGACGCATGCTCACCCTCGTCGTCTAACTAATCTGATGTTTGAACAGCTTCCGGAAACAAATCCGGTCAGAAACAACAAGAAATTAAGGGCTTTTGTCGTAGCAGTGCTGATACAGGCCGTCCTGGTGACCGCCGTTATCGCAATCCAAATGGTCATGCCTGAAAAGCTTGGCCAGTTGCGCCTTCTGGACACTCTTTATATGGCGCCCCCTCCACCCCCGCCGGCGCCTGCGCCGGCCCCGGCAGGCCCGGAACCCAAGAAAGTGGACCGTGAAACCCGCAAGGAAGCCGTAGCGAATACACCTGTTCCCACGATCAAACAAGAAGTGCCCCAACCGGTCGACCATCCAGTCATTGCGCCAGCAACGATTCCGAAAGACATCGCTGGCATTCTTGAATCTCCGGTGCCGGGCGCGATCCCCGGCGGGGTGCCAGGTGGAGTTCCAGGCGGAATCGTCGGTGGAATCCCGGGCGGAATTCCAGGCGGAGTGATTGGCGGCGTCTCCAACACGCCGTTGCCGCCGCCGAAGGAACCCGTCCGCGTTGGAGGCAACGTCCGCGAACCCAAGGTCGTTAAATTGGTCGAGCCTAAATATCCACCGGCGGCAGTTCGAGCTCGTGTCCAGGGCGTGGTCATTCTTGAAGCGGTGGTCACCGAACAGGGAAACGTGGACAAACTGAAGGTAATCTCCGGCCCACCACTACTCATTCAGGCGGCCATTGAGGCAGTCCAGAATTGGAAGTACGAACCGACCGTCCTCAATGGACAACCGGTTCCAGTGATTCTTACCGCCAAGGTAAACTTCTCGCTGGGCAACTAGGGGAAATAGCGCTAAATTTCCCCTCCTATGTTTTCGAACAAAGTCGCAATCGTTACCGGGGGAAGCCGCGGCATCGGCCGGGCAATCGTGCAGGCATTGGCGCGCGAGAATGCCAGGGTCGCATTTACGTATGCGCAGAACAAGGCACTTGCCGATGAGATTTCGAATGGCGATACGGTGCTTGGCTTTCAAGCGGACGTCACAAGCCTCGAACAGGCAAAAGATCTTGTGAAGCAGGTGAAGGAGAAGTTCGGCCGCATCGATATTCTCGTCAATAATGCCGGCATCACCCGTGACAAACTCCTCGCCCTGATGACTGAGAAGGACTGGGACGACGTGATGGACACGAATCTAAAGGGCGTGTTCAATCTGACGAAGCCCGTCGTGGGAGTGATGCTGCGGCAAAAGTCCGGAACGATCCTCAACATCACTTCGATCAGCGGCATCGTTGGTATGGCCGGCCAGGTCAATTATTCATCCTCCAAGGCCGGGATGATCGGCTTCACCAAAGCACTTGCGAAGGAAATCGCAAAGGTGAATATCACCGTCAACGCACTCGCTCTGGGCTTCGTTGAAACCGACATGACCGGAGTGCTGAACGAAGAGTATCGCGCGAAGGCGCTCGCACAGATTCCGCTCGGCCGCTTCGCAACACCCGAAGAAATGGCCCATGTCGTATTGTTCATGTTGTCGCCGAAAGCGGGCTACATGACCGGGCAGGTCGTTCAGGTGGATGGGGGCCTGGCGATCTAAAGGATAGAAACCACAAGAACCACAAGAGGTGTGGGAACCCGACCGCTTCCTGCAGATGCTGACCGGCAAGTGCGGGACGCTGCACATCGTACTTTCCTTTTCGATCCTTATATGAAATCTCGCAGGGCTCATCCGATTCAAAGAATAGAACCTGGCAGAGACCTTCATTGGCGAATACCCGCACGGGCACGGGTGCAGTGTTTGCGATAGAGACGGTGACGAAGCCTTCCCACTCCGGTTCGAACGGCGTGACATTGACAAGAATGCCGGTTCGCGCATATGTCGATTTTCCGACACAGAGGGTTAGAACATTCCGCGGAATACGCAGGTATTCGACAGTGCGTCCTAAGACATAGCCATTAGGCGGGATATCGCAAAACTGGCCGTGATGGTCGCGGTAGTACTCGGGCGGGATTGATTTGGGATTGAGAGTTACGCCGTTCGGCGGGGAGAAAATCTTGAAGTCGTCGGCGACTCGGAGATCGTATCCATAAGAAGACAAACCATAAGAGATCATGCCTTCTGCGACTTGCGAAGGATTGAATGGCTCGATCATACGATGGGCCTCGGCCATTGCTCTTATCCACCTGTCTGCTTTAATTGGCATTGCCTAACTCCCCTTCTGGTGTTAAAAATATGTTTACAAAAGAGATAGCAGTTGTAGTCACGGGTTTTCGACCAGCGGTCCCAAAATGCGACGACGGAGGTTCCAGTGATCAAACTTGACCTTGTCAATCAGATCGTAGAACGGACGGGAGTCAGCAAGACCAAAGCAGAACAGGCAGTAGACACTATCTTCAATTGCATGAAAGACGCCCTCAAGGCCAATGATCGGATTGAGTTGCGGGGCTTCGGCGTCTTCTCGGTCAAGCCGCGGAAGACTGGCATCGGACGGAACCCTCGTACCGGCTCTGAAGTGAACATACCCCCGGGAAAAGCCGTGCGCTTTAAGCCAGGCAAAGACTTGCAGTCGCTCTGAGTGTTCAGAAAGAAGTTTCAAGCGTTTCATGAACAACACGTTTAATCCGCCCGCCGAGATTCTGTTCGAGGAGGCTCCACAGCAAAGATTTCCCTGGTTGAACATCGCCTTATTCGCGTTGACGTGCCTGACCACGCTCACCATCGGAACTCTTCTGATGGCGGACTTTACCCACACACTTGGCGACAACGTCGGCTCTTTCATCCGCGAGATCGCGCGAAGACCTTCACTGCTGCTCAAGGGTCTTCCGTTCAGCGTCGCCGTCATGGGAATTCTGCTCGCGCATGAAATGGGACATTACCTGACTTGCCGTTACTATGGCATCGACGCGAGCCTTCCTTATTTCATTCCAGTTCCGTGGCCTCCAATTGGAACCATGGGCGCTTTCATCAGGATTCGTTCTCCGATTCATCATCGGCCGGCGCTGTTGGATGTTGGTGTGGCCGGTCCGATCGCTGGATTTGTATTGGCGATTCCGACTCTCGTCATCGCTCTGAGCCAGTCACGTTTCGAGGTGGTCGATCCATCGGCCACCACATTCGGACTCGGTGAACCGCTCATCTTCAAAGCTTTTGCGGCGCTCATGGGCAAGACACCGCCTCCGGGCATGGACTTATCCCTCCACCCGATCGGGCTGGCCGCGTGGTTTGGATTCTTCGCGACCGCGCTCAACTTGCTTCCGGTGGGTCAACTCGACGGAGGCCACATAGCTTATGCGTTGTTCGGCCGCATCCACAAGAGGATCTCCCAGGGATTTCTCTTAACGCTTATTCCTCTCGGAATCTTTTATTGGCAGGGATGGCTCCTGTGGACAACCGCCCTGCTGTTCATCGGCCTGCGCCATCCGATCACGCTCGACGACTCGGTTCCACTCAGCCGCCGCCACATCTGGCTCGGATGGTTCGCGCTCGCGATGCTGATTCTCTGTTTCACGCCGATGCCGTTCTACATCTACTAAGCGGCTGACGTTTCGGAGCCAGGCATGGAAACCTCCACATTTCTCCGAGATCTCGTCGTTCTTTTCGGAATTGCGGTGGTCGTATCGTACGTATTTCGTGTGCTCCGGCTGTCGAGCATTGCGGGATTTCTGGTGGCGGGCGCCTTAGTTGGACCTTTCGGCCTGCGGCTCATTTCTTCGGTTGCAGAAGTCGAGCGGATCGCGGAAATCGGCGTGATGCTCCTCCTGTTCAGCATCGGCGTCGAGTTTTCCACGGACAAGCTGCTGCGGATGAAGTGGCTCGCTCTCGGTGGCGGGTCTCTGCAAATGCTGATAACCGCAGCGATCACGGCTCTGATCGCAGGACCATGGGTCCAGTCTTCGCGCCTGGCGCTCTTTTCAGGCATCCTGGTCGCGCTCAGCAGCACGGTTATCGCGCTGCGTCTTCTCTATGAGAGAGGACAGGCATCCGCACCGCAAGGCAGCACAGCACTCGCGATCCTCGTGTTTCAGGACATTGCTGTGGTTCCCGCGATGATGTTTCTGCCCATTCTCACGGGCCAGCAATCTTTCGATCTCCAAAGTTTCGCCGCAACCCTGGCGGTGTCGCTCGTTGCTGTCGTCGCAATCCTGATTGTCGCGTGGTTTGTTGCGCCACGCGTCATTGCAGCGACGATCGCTGCGCGCAGCCGGGACATTTTCATTCTTTCCGTCATTGTGATCGTTCTCGGGATTGCCTATCTCACATCGCGAGCCGGATTGAGTACGGGGCTCGGGGCCTTCGTTGCCGGCATCGTGATATCCGACTCGGAGTACAGCCATCAGGTGCTTGCCGATGTGCTGCCTTTTCGCGAAACATTCAACAGCTTGTTCTTCGTGTCCATTGGAATGCTGCTGAATCCGTCGTTTCTTGCCTCGAATCTCGTCGTTGTTCTGCTGTGCGCTCTGGCCGTGCTGGCGGGCAAGACCGTGATCACCGCCGGCGTCGTCTCACTGCTTGGAATGCCGCTGAGGATCGCGCTGATGGTTGGGCTGTATCTGGCGCAGATTGGAGAATTCTCTCTGGTTCTATTGACGGCCGCGCGTTCTGTTGCCGCATTCCCGGAGACTTTCGATCAGATGGCGCTCTCCGTGATCCTCGTCACGATGGTGGCGGCGCCGTTTCTGGCGATGATTGCAGATCGGGTTGGCCTGATGACGACCGGAATCCGGCCGATCGATTCCGAGGCGATAGACATCGCGGATCACACCGTCATCATCGGATATGGATTGAATGGACAGAACGTGGCGGCCTCCCTCCGCGCGATCGGAATGCCCTACGTGATACTGGAGATGAATCCGAAAACCGTACGCACGGCGCGAGCGGCGGGCGAGCCGATCTATTACGGAGACGCGATCAGCGAGATTGTCCTGGGCAGTCTGGGGATGGCACGAGCCCAGTGCGCCGTCCTGGCAATTTCGGATCCGGTCGCGACACGTCACACCGTCGCGACGGCCCGGCGGCTGAATGCTGATCTGTATATCATCGCGCGGACGCGATACATCGCTGAGATCGAGCAGCTCTATGAGGCCGGCGCCGATACGGTCATCGCGGAAGAATTCGAAACCTCACTGGAGATCATCCGACGGATTCTCGGCCGGTTCGGGTATCGACCATCCACGATCGACCGCGAGGTTCTCACGATGCGCCAGCGGCGATACGAAATGTTTCGCGGAGGACCCATCGAAAAGCTTCCGATCCAAACGGAAGTCGGCTTCGAACCATTCGAAGTCGAAGTCCGGACCAAATCCCATGGTAAGTCCCTCGCGGATCTCCGGGTCCGAGAAAGCACCGGAGCCAGCATTATCGCTGTCCGCCGCGATTCCAGTGTCGTCCCCAATCCGGCTTCTGATTACACCCTCCACGAAGGAGACCACGTCTACCTGATCGGCGGAGAAGAAGAAATCCGCCGTGCCATGCGGTTGTTGTAGTTGCCTCTTGCGGAGTCCCCTCGCCAGCCGCGTAGCGGCGAAAGAATGTAGTGTTGGCTGTATCGGAGCAGTGTCCAGCCCCGGAGGGGCGTCAGAATGTAGTGGTTGGCTGTATCGGAGCAGTGTCAGCCCCGGAGGGGCGTCAGAATGTAGCCACGGGCGTAAGCCCGTGGGCTATGTTACATGGCGACTCAGCCCCGGAGGGGCGTCAGATTCACCGCCAAATGTACCTCTCGTCGTACCCGATGTTGTGCTTCTTCAGGAACGCTAACAGCTCCTCCTGAAAGGAAATCTTCTTATGGTGTTCCACCTGATTCGTAATGTACCGCGAGACCTCGCCGACGCTGGATTCGCTCACGCTGAATCCCGCATAGCCCGCCTGCCATGCAAAGGTCCGATGCAGCACGCGATCCTCGTGTATCCAACGGGACGAATTCGTCTTTATCACCTTCACGGCCTCGGCGATCGCCATTGAAGCAGGTAAACGAACCAGGAGATGCGCGTGGTCGCCGGGACCGTTAATATTCAGAGCAATTCCCTTGAGTTCGCGCACGATCCCGCCCATATATGCGAAAACATCCTCGCGGCGATCCTCGCGCAGGTAAGGTAGTCGATCTTTTGTGCTGAAAACGATGTGTGTGAGAAGGTTGGTGTAGGTGTGCCCCATCTCCGTAAATCCGGGAGGGAAGGGCAGAGAAATTATACAGCAGTCGAAGAAATCTTACGCCCCTCCAGGGCTGGAATTACCGATACTACCTGACCACGGGCTTCGCCCGTGGCTACATTCTTTCGCCGCTACGCGGCTGGGGAAACATACAACATCGCCGCTACGCGGCTGGGGAAACATATAACATCGCCGCTACGCGGCTGGGGAAACATATAACATCGCCGCTACGCGGCTGGGGAACATACAACATCGCCGCTACGCGGCTGGGGAAACATACAACATCGCCGCTACGCGGCTGGGGAACATACAACATCGCACCAACGCGGCTAATGCTTTTGGCTTTGCAGAAACTCAAGAAGCTTGTCCGCGGTGGGCGTGAGAAGTTTCTGGCGGCGATAAATGATCCCGATCGGGCGGACGAGTTCGGGCATGTCGAGAGGAATGGCGGCAAGAATGCCCGATTCGACTTCCCGGATCACGCTGGGCTGCGGAAGGATGCTGACACCGGATTGGATCGTGATCGCGTGCTTGATCGTTTCAATGTTGTCGAATTCCATCGCGACGTTGATATTCACGCCACGCTGGCGCAGCGCCTTGTCGATTGCGCGGCGAATGCTCAAACTGCGGTCGAACGCTGCAAAGGACTCGCCTTCAAGGTCCCGATATGAAACGGCCTTGCGCTTCGCCAGCGGATGCGATCGATGGCACACAAACACCATGGGCTCGGAGTGCCATGGAACGATCGTCAGGGAGCGGTGCGGGGTCGGGAACGAAAGAATGCCGAGATCGGCCTCGTCGTTGATCACGGCCTCGACAACTTCGTGTGGATGCAGGTAGGCAAGACGAATCTTCGCCTGCGGATATCGCGTCGTGAATTGCTGCGTGTAGAAACCCATATCGTGAAGGCCGACCGAGTAAATGACCGCCACCCTCACCACGCCGCTCACCAGCGTGCGCTGTGACGTGATCTCGGCTTTCGCCTTCTCGAAATTCTCGAGCAGTATCAAGCAAGCCTCGAAGAACTTCCGGCCCTCCGGCGTCACCATGAAAGGCCGTTTTGTCCGGTCGATGAGCTGTGCGCCCACTTCCTCTTCGAGCTGCCGGACGGCCTGGCTGGCCGCCGACTGAGAAATACGATGGTTCGCTGCGCCGAGCGAAAAGCTGCCGGACCGGATCACGTCGCAATAGAGGCTTAAGGTGTCAAGATTCATGTTTGTAGCTGCTTCGCGCTTCCAGGAGCCAGAACATACGGTATTAGATGTACTTATGCAAAGTACTTTTATTTTTCGGGCTGACTTATCCTCCAAAAACGAATAGAGTTAGCTCAACTAGAAAGGCAATTAACGTCAGCTCCGAGGCCAAACCCATGTATTCAGCCCTACCGCCAAAACAAGGTTTGTACGATCCTCAATTTGAGCACGACAGTTGTGGTGTCGGTTTCGTGGTCGATATCGCCGGCCGCAAATCGAACGCAATTGTGAGGAGGTCACTTCAGGTTCTCCTGAACCTGCAACATCGCGGAGCGAAAGGTTGCGAAGCGAACACGGGAGACGGTGCCGGAATCCTGATGCAGATTCCGCACGAGTTCCTGAAGGCTGAATGCAAGAAATTGGGCTTCCATCTTCCGTCGCCGGGAGGATACGGCGTCGGAATGGTCTGCCTTCCTCGCGATGCGCACTCGCAACGCTGGTGCGAGGAAATCATCGAAGCGTCCATCGCGCGCGCGGGACAGAGACTCCTCGGATGGCGCCTGGTGCCGACCGATAACTCGCCCATCGGCGATTCGGCGAAAGCGGTTGAACCTGTCTTCAAGCAGGTGTTCATCGAGCGAAATTCCTATATCCAGACGACTGCCGAGTTTGAAAGAAAACTCTATCTCATCCGGAAGCGAATCGAAAAAACGACGACCGAACTCTACTTCGGCAGCCTTTCCGCGAATACCCTGATTTACAAAGGAATGCTTTCGGCGGAGCAGATGGAGCTCTATTTTCCCGATCTCGCAGATACCCGGATCGAATCGGCCCTTGCCGTGGTGCATCAGCGTTTCAGCACGAACACGTTCCCAAGCTGGTCGCTGGCGCATCCATTTCGGTACATCTCTCACAACGGCGAAATCAATACGCTGCGCGGCAACATCAATTGGATGAAAGCGCGGCAGGCCCTATTCCAATCCGAATTGTTCCGTGATGACATCAAGGACCTGGTCCCGGTGATCGTCGAAGGCGGCAGCGACTCGGCCACGATCGACAACGCCCTCGAAATGCTCGTGATGTGCGGCCGCTCGCTTCCGCACGCGATGATGATGCTGATTCCGGAAGCGTGGGACGGCCACGAGACGATGAGCGACGAGAAGAAAGCCTTCTACGAGTATCACTCGTGCCTGATGGAGCCCTGGGACGGACCCGCGTCGATGGTCTTCACTGACGGCACTCAGGTTGGAGCGGTGCTCGATCGCAACGGGCTCCGGCCATCACGTTACTGTGTCACCAAGGATGGATTGGTCATCATGGCTTCCGAAGTCGGAGTGCTGGATATCCCGGCCGACAACGTCCTTCTGAAGGGGCGTCTTCAGCCCGGCAAGATGTTCCTCGTGGACACGCGGGAAGGCCGCATCGTTGACGACACCGAACTGAAGTCCAGGATGGCGACAGAGAAGCCTTACCGCCAATGGTTGAACGAGAACCTCGTTCGCCTGCCGGATCTGCCGCCGCAGCACGTGCCCGAAGCCAACCACGAAACGGTTCTTCTGCGGCAACAGATCTTCGGCTACACGCATGAAGATCTTCGAATCCTGATGATGCCCATGGCAAAGGCAGGCGAGGAAGCGCTCGGTTCGATGGGAACCGACACGCCGCTGGCCGTTCTATCGGATCGCGCGCCATCGCTGTTCAATTACTTCAAGCAGTTGTTTGCGCAGGTCACGAACCCCCCGCTCGACGCAATCCGCGAAGAGCTGGTCACTTCGATGGCTACAGCGCTGGGCCCGGAGCGAAACCTGTTGAAGCCGGAAGCGGAAAGCTGCCGGATGATCAAGATTCTTTCGCCGATCATGGACAATGATGATCTGGCGAAGCTGCGCCACATCTCGCTGCCCGGTTTCCGGTCCGTCACGCTTCCGATGTCGTTCAAAGTGGCCGAAGGTGGTGCGGGCATGAGGCAAACGCTGGAGAACCTGTTCGAGACGGCGAGTCTCGCGATCAGATCCGGCGCAACGATTCTGATCCTTTCAGATCGTCAGATTGATGAAGAGTACGCTCCGATTCCGAGCCTTCTGGCAACTTCCGGCCTGCATCATTTCCTTGTTCGTGAGGGAACCCGGACAAAGGCGACGTTGATTGTTGAAACAGGAGACGCGCGAGAGGTCCATCATTATTGTCTGCTGATCGGATACGGCGCGTCGGCGATCAATCCGTATCTCGCGTTTGAGACGCTCGATGACATGATCCGCCAGAACCTGCTCACGGGCATCGATCATCGCAAGGCGGTCAATCACTACACGAAAGCCGTCAAGAAGGGCGTCGTGAAGGTGATGTCGAAGATGGGCATTTCCACGCTTCAAAGTTACCGCGGAGCGCAGATCTTCGAGGCGATCGGTCTCGACGAGAAGTTCGTCGATGCGTATTTCACGAACACACCGTCACGCATCGGTGGAATCGGGTTCGACGAGATTGCCCAGGAAACCATCACGCGTCATCGGCACGCGTTTCCCGAGCGTCAGGTACGCCCGGCCGATTTGGATTGGGGCGGACAGTACCAGTGGCGCCAGGACGGCGAGTACCACATGTACAACCCGGAAACGATCCACAGGCTCCAGTACTCGACGCGTACGAACAACTACAAGATATTCAAAGAATACACAGCGCTGATGAACTCGACGAGTCAGAAGCTCTGCACGCTGCGCGGCTTGATGGACCTCAAGTTCGCCGAGAAGCCGCTTCCGCTGGAAGAAGTGGAACCCGTTGAATCCATCATGAAACGCTTTGCAACAGGCGCCATGTCATTCGGTTCGATCAGTAAGGAAGCGCATGAAACGCTCGCTATCGCCATGAACCGTATTGGCGGCCGAAGCAATACCGGCGAGGGCGGCGAAGATCCTGCCCGTTATGTCCCCGATCCGAATGGCGACTCGCGTTGCAGCGCGATCAAGCAGGTCGCCTCGGCGCGCTTTGGCGTCACGAGTCAATACCTGGTCAGCGCGAATGAGCTTCAAATCAAAATGGCGCAGGGCGCAAAACCCGGCGAAGGCGGACAGCTTCCCGGATACAAAGTCGATGAAAACATCGCGCGCGTGCGGCACTCTACACCAGGCGTGGGACTGATCTCGCCGCCCCCGCACCACGACATTTATTCGATTGAGGATCTCGCGCAGCTCATCTACGACCTGAAGAACTCCAATCCTCTGGCTCGAATCAGCGTGAAGCTGGTGGCCGAGGTTGGCGTGGGCACGGTTGCGGCAGGCGTTGCCAAGGCGCATGCGGATGTCGTTTTGATCTCGGGCGACAGTGGTGGGACGGGTGCATCCCCCGTCACAAGCATTAAGCATGCGGGTATCCCATGGGAACTCGGACTGGCGGAAACCCACCAGGTGCTGGTCATGAACAACCTGCGCAGCCGTATCACGGTACAGACCGACGGCCAGTTGAAGACCGGCCGTGATGTGGTCATCGGGGCGCTCCTGGGAGCGGAGGAATTCGGATTCGCAACCTCCGCGTTAATCGTTTCAGGCTGCATCATGATGCGCGTTTGCCATCTCAATACGTGTCCGGTCGGAGTCGCGACGCAGGATCCCGTGCTTCGAGAGAAATTCAGCGGCAAGCCGGAGTACATCGTGAATTACTTCCGGATGATCGCCGAGGAAGTCCGCGAGTTGATGGCTCAACTGGGTTTTCGTACCGTGGACGAGATGGTCGGCCGCAGGGACAAACTGGATACGCGACAGGCCATCGAGCATTGGAAGGCGCGTAAGCTGGATCTCACCCCCGTGCTGTACATGCCCGAGGTCCGGGAAAACGTCGTGACGCGGCACGTCCACGAACAGGATCACGGTTTGGCCAAGGCGCTCGATAATCTGCTCATCGAGCTCGCCAAGGATGCGCTCGAATACAAAACTCCAGTCGAGTTGCGGCTTCCGATTCGCAATGCGAATCGGACTGTCGGCACGATGCTCGGCAGCAAGATCACGCGGCGTCATGGCGCCGAAGGTTTGGCTGACGATACGATTCGCATCCGGTTCACCGGCTCTGCCGGCCAGAGCTTTGGCGCCTTCATTCCGAGGGGTCTCAGCATGACTCTCGAAGGCGACGCGAACGACTACTTCGGCAAAGGACTGTCGGGAGGCCGGATCGTGATCTTCCCTCCCGCGACGGCCACCTATCGGGCTGAAGATAATATTATTATCGGGAACGTCGCGCTGTACGGCGCCACTTCGGGAGAAGCTTTCATCCGGGGTGTTGCCGGCGAACGGTTCGCGGTTCGAAACAGCGGCGCGATTGCCGTAGTCGAAGGCGTCGGCGATCACGGCTGCGAATACATGACCGGTGGAAGAGTGGTGGTGCTTGGCCGCACCGGCAGGAACTTCGCGGCAGGAATGAGCGGCGGCATTGCGTACATCATCAACGACGAGGGCGATTTTGCCCAGCGATGCAATCTTCAGATGGTCGATCTCGAGAAGCTCGATGATCCTGATGAAGAACGGTTCGTCCGAAGTCTGATCCAGCGCCACGCAGAACGTACGAAGAGCATTCGAGCGGAGACGGTTCTCCTCGATTGGGAAAAACTTCGGGAAAAAGTGATCAAAGTGATGCCGCTCGATTATCGGCGCGTACTTGCCGACAAGAAACAGACAACCTTAAAGGCGGTCGCAATGGTGCAACATGGGTAAACCCACCGGCTTCATGGAAATCGCTCGAGTCACATTTGAGCGACGGCCGATCGAAGAACGGATTCTCGATTGGAAGGAAGTCTACAAAGACTTTCCCGAAGACCAGCTGAAGGCCCAGGCCTCGCGATGCATGGACTGCGGGGTGCCTTTCTGCCATCAAGGTTGTCCGCTTGGAAATATCATCCCGGACTGGAACGACCTCGTTTATCGCGATCAATGGAAGGACGCGCTCCAGCGGCTTCTTGCAACCAACAACTTCCCCGAGTTCACCGGACGCATCTGTCCGGCGCCCTGCGAGGGTTCCTGCGTCCTGGGAATCAACGCGGATCCGGTGACGATCAAGAACATCGAAATCAGCATCATCGATCGCGCTTTCAAGGAAGGAATAGTCAAGGCTTCACCCCCGGCCGTACGCACAGGAAAGAAAGTCGCAGTAGTGGGATCCGGCCCCGCGGGGCTCGCCGGAGCGGCTCAGCTGAACCACGCAGGACACTGGGTCACCGTTTTCGAGCGCGCCGATCGAATCGGCGGCCTGCTGCGATATGGCATTCCCGAATTCAAAATGGAGAAGCGTGTCCTCGACCGGCGGCTGAACATCATGACTGAAGAGGGCGTTACGTTCAGAACCAATGCGAATGTGGGCGTGAACGTCTCTGTTGAAGAACTTCGGGGCAACTTTGACGCGATCCTTCTTTCGGGCGGCGCCACCGCACCGAGAGACCTTCCCGTTCCGGGCCGCGATCTAAGGGGCATCCATTTCGCGATGGAATACCTGCCGCTCCAGAACAAACGCTGCGAAGGCGACACGATTCCCGATTCGCAGTTCATTACGGCGAAAGACAAGCACGTCGTCATTATAGGAGGTGGCGACACGGGAGCGGATTGTCTGGGAACTTCCCATCGGCAGGGCGCACGCTCCATCGTTCAGTTCGAATTGCTTCCGAAGCCGCCTCTCGAGCGCGCCGCCGACAATCCCTGGCCCAACTGGCCGAACATCTTCCGAACATCGTCAGCACATGAAGAAGGCGGTGGACGCGAGTACTGTGTCTTGACGAAGAGTTTCACCGGTCGCGACGGCCAGGTCGAACAGCTTCACGCTGTGCGCGTGGAATTCGAAGGACGGAACATTCGTGAAGTCCCGGGATCGGAATTCACCATCAATGCCGACCTTGTTCTTCTGGCAATGGGTTTCCTCGGCCCTGAACGCAACGGCATGCTTGGGCAGCTCGGAGTGAATATCAATGAGCGCGGCAACGTCGCCACCGATACCGAAAAAATGACCAGCATCCCGGGCATCTTCGCCGCCGGCGACATGTCGCGCGGCCAATCCCTGGTCGTCTGGGCCATCCGTGAAGGGCGAAACGCCGCCCGCTCCATCGACAAATACCTGATGGGCTCCACCGAACTGCCGTAATTTCGGGACCATTTTCCCACTGTAGCGGCGGTCTGTGACCGCCGGTTTTATGGCATGTTGCGAGGAAAAACCGGCGGTCATAGACCGCCGCTACAGTGTCTTCGTGTCGTATGTTAATCTCGGAACCATGATTGTAATGAAGTTTGGCGGCACGTCTGTCGAAGACGCGGCCGCCATCGAGCGCTCCTGCTCAATCGTCGCAGAAAGAGTTTCGCGAAAGCCGTTCGTTGTCGTCTCCGCCCTTGGAGGCGCGACGAATGGACTCCTGGAAGCAGGAGCCCTCGCCGCACGTGGAGAAGTCCGCAAGGCCACTGCAATTGCAACTGCCCTCGAACGGCGACACGCGGAGCTTCTACCATCGGCAGCGGAACACTTCGTCCGATTGCGCGAGCTTCTGAAGGCGCTCAGCGCGATCGGCGAGTTTTCTTTCCGCACCCAGGACCTGATCGCTTCTTACGGCGAAGCTCTTTCCTCACTCATCTTTACCGATCGCCTGAAACGCATGGGATTTGACGCGATTCATCTGGATGCACGCCAGTGCATGATCACCGACGATAACTTTGGCAAGGCTGCGCCGCTCATGGACCGGACCACGGCACGGCTCGAAGAAATGGCCATTCCACACCTGGACGCCAGCCGCGTCGTGGTGATGGGTGGTTACATCGGTTCGACGACATCCGGCACCACGACGACGCTCGGGCGCGGGGGCTCCGATTACAGCGCAGCCATTGTCGGCGCCACGCTGAATGCCGAGGAGATTGAGATCTGGACGGATGTAGACGGAATGATGACCGCGGATCCGCGCATCGTGTCCGGAGCCTCGAAGGTGAAAGAGATTTCCTTTGATGAAGCCTCCGAGCTGGCCTATTTCGGAGCGAAGGTTCTCCACCCGTTGACTGTATTGCCGGCCGTGGAAAAAAACATCCCGGTGTACATCCTCAACTCGAAAAAGCCGAAGGGGACTGGCACGCGCATCACGCGTGAGGCGCGGCCCTGCAGGAACGTCATCAAGTCCATCGCGTATAAGAGAGGAATTACGGTTGTAACTGTTTCATCCTCGAGAATGTTGATGGCGCATGGATTTCTGAAGGCTCTATTCGAGGTGTTCGATCGTCACCGGACATCAGTGGACATGGTTGCCACTTCGGAAGTCTCGGTTTCTCTGACGCTGGACAACGTCTCGTCGCTCAACGCAATCGTCGAGGATCTGCGCCCGCTGGGGGATGTCGAAGTGGCTTCAACAATGACGCTGATCTGCCTGGTCGGAAGCAATCTCAAGTACACGCCGGGCGTCGCCCGCCGGGCCTTCACCAGCATTTCCGATATCAATATCCTGATGGTTTCTCATGGCGCCTCGAACATCAACTTCAGTTTCATCGTCGATGAAAAAGACACCGACGCGGCGATCCAGAAACTCCACGCCGATTTTTTTCACGAAATCGATCCCGAAGTCTTCGAACCGCCGGGATAATTCGGGGACAGACGCATAAATCACCTAATTACGAATCAAGAACGTTTGAACGTAATTAGGTGATTTATGCGTCTGTCCCCGAATTATCTCTAGTGGCCGGCGACCGACGTGTCGACCGCACCATGGATGAGTACGACCTGCCAGTCGTTTCCCGTCTTCTTGAAAACCAGACTGTTCGTGCCCTTGAAGTTATTGGTGCCCTCGATCGTGTAGTTGAAACCAGCCCAGGCACCGGTATCCCAGGTCTGGACCCGGAGATTAGAAATGGCAAGTTTTCTCGGGGGATTCGCGGTCAATATACGGTTATACCAGACTGTTGCCTGGAGATGATGGCCATCCTCATCAAGCCAGACCGCATCAGGTGCGACGATCTTCTGAAAATAACCCGTGTCCCGATTGTTGAAGGCGGTCACGATCGCATTCACCATGTCTGCAATTGGACCTGTCGCGGTAGGTGGTGGCGCAAAAATGTTGGGCCTTCCACCGCGGCCCTGCCCGCCTCCAGCCGGTGCCTGGGCCAGCGCAATGGTCGTCATTGTCATCACGGTCAGGAAGACAAGAATCGATCTCTTCATAAGCTCCTTCCATTTGGAATAGGGATAATCAAAGTCGGGGAACATTATAACGCGACGTTTCGCAAGCGCAGTGCATTGGTGATGACCGACACAGAACTGAACGTCATGGCAGCGCTGGCGATCATCGGGCTGAGAAGCAAGCCGAAAAAAGGATAGAGCACGCCGGCGGCGATTGGAATTCCCATCGTGTTGTAGATGAAAGCGAGCAACAGATTCTGGCGGATATTCTTCATTGTGACGCGGCTGAGAGCGCCGGCGCGGAGGATGCCGCGAAGGTCGCCTGACAGAAGAGTGATCTCGGCGCTCTGCATGGCGATGTCGGTTCCACTGCCCATCGCGATGCCGACATGTGCCTGGGCCAGTGCGGGTGCGTCATTAATGCCGTCGCCGGCCATCGCAACGATTCGGCCTTCCTTCTGAAGCTGCTTGATCGCTTCAGCTTTGGCCTGCGGCAAAACTTCAGCTTTCATATCGTCGATGCCGAGCCTGGCGGCCACGGCTCGCGCCGTCGTCCAGCTGTCGCCGGTTAACATGACAATGCGAAGCCCGTCGCGGTGCAAGGCCTGAATAGCTTCAACAGCTGACGGCTTTACAGGGTCGGCCACGCTCACCAAACCGGCGAGTTTCTTGTCGATGGCCAGGAACATCACGGTCTGACCATCCCTTCGAAGTCCTTCTGCTTTGTCACGAAGCTCACTCGCATCGACTGCGAGCGTTTCCAGAAGTTTGAGATTCCCGAAAGCGACCGCCCGGCCGTCCACGGAACCGACAACGCCCTGGCCTGCAACGGCACGGAACTCTCGTACCGGTGCCAACTGGTGATTCCGCGCCGCTGCGGCGCCGACAATGGCGGAGGCGAGGGGGTGTTCGCTCGCACGTTCGAGGCTGGCGGCCAGGCGCAGGATTTCAGATTCACTGAAGCCCGCACTTGCCGTAATGCTCGCGAGCGCGGGTTTGCCTTCGGTCAGCGTCCCGGTTTTATCGACAACCAGCGTATCGACTTTTTCCATGACCTCCAGCGCTTCTGCGTTCTTGATCAGAACTCCGGCAGTTGCGCCGCGGCCGACGCCCACCATGACCGACATCGGTGTCGCCAGACCCAGAGCGCACGGACACGCGATGATCAGGACAGCGACAGCATTCAGGATGGCATGCGAAAAGCGGGGCTCCGGACCAGTGAAAAGCCAGACGAAGAACGTAACAACGGCCACAGCGATCACCGCAGGCACGAAATAGGCAGATACAACATCCGCCAGACGCTGGATAGGTGCCCGGCTTCGCTGAGCCTGGCTGACCATGGCGACGATTTGAGCCAGGAGCGTCTCGCGGCCGACGCGTTCGGCACGCATAAGAAATGTGCCGTTACCGTTGATGGTCCCGCCGATAACGCGGTCGCCCGGCGTCTTCTCGACAGGTATCGGCTCGCCGGAAATCATCGATTCATCAACCGAGCTCTGGCCTTCCATGATGGTTCCGTCGACAGGAACCTTCTCCCCCGGACGGACTCGAAGCACGTCGCCGATATGCACCTGGTCCAGGGGAACGTCGCGCTCGGACCCGTCTTTTGCCACAACTCTCGCTGTTTTGGGAGCCAGACCAAGAAGAGCCTTGATGGCCAAACCGGTTCGGCTGCGGGCCCGGAGTTCGAGGACCTGGCCGAGCAGGACGAGTGTGGTGATCACGGCCGCAGCCTCGAAATAGATGGGAACACCGCTGAAGAAAAGCGTCGCGATGAGGCTGTGGAGATACGCCGTCCCGATACCGATTGCGATCAGCGTAAACATGTTGGGACTGCGGTTGACCATCGACGCCCAGCCGCGTTGGAGCAAGGGCCAGCCAGCCCAGAGGACGACCGGCGTCGCGAGGGCCAGTTGGACAATCGGGTAGATTTCGAGCATCCCCAAAATGAAAACCGGCAGGCTCAATCCGGCGCCAATCCAGAATCGCCGGGTCATGTCCGTGAGCTCGGGATTCTCCTCTTCCTCGGCCGTGATCATTTCGGGTTCGAGCGCCATGCCGCATTTCGGACAAGAACCGGGACCGGGCTGGCGAATCTCAGGGTGCATGGGACAGGTGTAGAAACCCTGAACGATCTCGGATGGCGGATTCAGGGCTCCGGGTTTCGGGGAACCCACGAAGCGATCAGGGTTTGCGCGGAAGCGTTCGACGCATCGAAGACTACAGAAGTAATACGTGCGGCCCTTGTGTTCGTATTTGCCGACAGCGGTTTCAGGTAGGACCTTCATCAGGCACACCGGATCCGTTTCAAACTCCGGCGGTCGTGACGGCATGCCAAAAGTCCCAAGCTGAACCAGATCGTCCATGGCTCAATTATATGCGCACAGTGTGAGGGGCGAGGGCACTCACGAGGAAGGGCTGTGGGGGCCGGCTTTAGCCGGCGCCTACTCTTTCGATTTCTTCCGATAGGCGCGAACCACAACCGTGGCAATCGTCCCGAAGATGATGTACGGCAAAAACAGAAGCATCAGAATGCCGTGCGCAAAGCTGCTGGCAAGAAATTTTCCTTCGGGAGAAGACTCGAGTGCCGTTCGGCACATCGAACATTGGCCCCATCCGGAGGACTCAAGAGCAAGAATCGCTAAGACAATCAAGATCGCCGGTAAAAGCTTTCGCATACTCAACGCACCTGTATCACATGGCTTGCGGAGCCCATGGTTTCCGGGAACGTGAAAGAAAAGAAGATGATTGCCAGTATAAGCGGCGTGAAGGTGATCAGGATCAGGTTGATTCTCTCGTAGCGCAGGTGCATGAAGATTGCGGCGATTACCAGAACCTTCGCCAGCGTGGTGCAAACGAGCAGCAGCGCTTTGATCCTTTCAGGAATCGGGGCATAGCCGAGGCCCAGCGCGAGTCCCGTCAAGACCAGGAGCCAGAACCAGGTCAGCGCGTAGGTCCTGTAACTGATCGCGTGTGTATCATGTGCCATTCTCAAATCCTCTCTATTTAGCGTCGGGCCCACCGGCCAGCTTCTGCCGGTACACCGCCTTCGGCGGCCTCTTTGATATGCATTTGGCCGGTTCCCTCACGCCTACAGCAAGTAGAAAAACGCGAAAACAAAGACCCAGACCACGTCTACAAAGTGCCAATACAATCCGGCATTCTCGACCTGATCACCGGAGTACTTTCCCATCGCCGCACGTATGGCCACAACCGCCAGAATTGTGACGCCGCTGAAGACGTGAAATCCGTGAAAGCCGGTAATGACGAAGAAGGCGGCGGTGAATTGCGGTACTGCGGGCATCCAGGGATTGGTCCAGGGCCGCGCTCCTTCCTCGATGAAGTGCGTCCACTCGTAAGCCTGACATCCCAGGAAGATAATTCCGCCAATAATCGTCAGCACCAGGAATCTAAAGGCCAGTTTCGGATTGCTTGCGCGGGCGGCACCGACGGCCATGGCCATGACCGCGCTCGACGAGATCAGAGCGAACGTCATGAACGTAATCAGGACCATGTTGAAGATTTCGGTCTGCTTCGGCCATGCCGGGCTGATGCTCCTCATAAAACCGTACGCGATCAGAAATCCCGCAAATGTCAACGCGTCGGAGATGATGAAGATCCACATCATGAACTTGCTCCAACTGGTGCCAAACGGTGATTTTCCGCCGCCCCAATCGGAAGCGAGTATCCGTTGCTGTTCAGCAGCTAAGCTCGAATCCATTCAGATCTTCTCCGTTACTGTAGTGGCGCTCTATGAAGGTGTGAATGAATTGCAGGGAAGGGTGTTCCCCTCCTCGGAGAGGAGGGGTGGCTGCGCCATCAAGAAGATGCTGCGAAGCCTCCTTATGAAGGCGCAGACGGGGTGGTCAGTCCCGGATAATGTTACAACGTCAACTTTTACCATAATGACCACCCCGTCTGCGCCGCTTCGGAGGCTTCGCGCCTTTTTCTTACTGGCGCAGCCACCCCTCCTGTTCCAGGAGGGGAACACCCTGTCCTGGCAATTCATTCACACCTTCTATGAGCGCCGTCCGGCGGTCATAGACCGCCGCCACAGGTGATTTACGACAACAACAACAGCAGAAACAGATAAATCCAAAGAGCATCCATCACGTGCCAGTAAGTCGCGCACAGCTTCAGTGATTCGTGATTGAATGCCGTTAACCCGCTCCCCAGCGCCCTGTAAAGGACGTAGCTGAGCCCCACGATACCTCCCATAAGATGGAGGCCGTGAAGACCCGTCAGCAGGTAGAAAAAGGAACTCTGAAGGGTCGACGGCAGATAAACCCCTGCGTTCACCAACTGCCGCCACGCTGCAATCTGACCAGCGATGAAAGCCAGGCCCAGTACGCCGCTGATCGCGAGCCAGCCTTTCATCGTTTGAAGGTGATTCTTACGCACGGCCCGGCGCGAGAACTCAATCGTGAAACTGCTCAGAAGGAGAATGGCTGTGTTTGGCCAGAGCAGTGAAGGAAGCGCGATGTTCTGCCATGCCGGCACGCCGCGAAGCACGATGTAGGCGCTCGTCAGGCCGGCAAAAAGCATGACGATAGTCGTCAGCAAAATCCAAATTGCAATCTGATATTTGGATACAGGGAACGCCCTGAAATCGCCGGAGCCGCCTCCCTCTCCTCCCCCGTCGCCAGGCAAAACAGGCGGTGGGATGATGACGTCTCGTCGTTCTTCTGTAACTACAGGCATAACAACTCAGTGCTTAGCTTGAACTGTCGCCGGCACAGTCTGGGGAATGAAATCTTCCTTTTCACCGGGCACGGCAAAATCGAAGGCCCAACGGTAAACCGTGGGCAGCTCATCTCCAAAATTACCATGGCCCGGAGGGCTGGGTACCGACCATTCGAGTGTGGTCGCGTGCCACGGATTGTACTCGGTCACGCGCCGGCCCGCAAAAATGCTCGAGAAGAAGTTGAAAAGAAAGATCAATTGGGAAGTCCCGAGAATGAATGCCGCAATGGAGATGAAGACATTCACGGGCTGCTGCGGCACGAGAAACATGTACTGCGTCGGGTCGTAAATTCGACGCATCTGGCCGCCGATGCCGAGGATGTGCATGGGGAAGAACACGGCATACACGCCGGTGAAGGTCAGCCAGAAATGAAGCTTGCCGAGCGTGTCGTTCATGAATCTTCCGAACATTTTCGGGAACCAGTAATACAGTCCGCCGAACGCTGCAAAGAGTGGAGCGATGGCCATGACCAGATGGAAGTGCGCCACGACGAAGTACGTGTCCTGAAGTTCAATATCAGCCGCCGACGTTCCGAGGAATATTCCGCTCAGACCGCCGCTGACAAACATCGAGACAAAGCCCAGGGCAAACAGGCCCGCAGCCGTAAATCGAATACGTGCCCCCCACACGGTGCCTAGCCAGTTGAACGTCTTGATAGCGGACGGAACAGCGATCAGGAGCGTGGTCAGCGTGAACACCGAACCCAGGAATGGACTCATGCCGCTGACGAACATGTGGTGGCCCCACACTACAAAACTCAAAGCAGCGATCGCCACCATGGAATAGACCATCATCCGGTAGCTGAAGATGGGCTTGCGGCAGAAAGTCGAAAGGATGTCGGAAGCCATACCCATCGCGGGCAGAATCACGATGTAGACCTCAGGATGGCCGAAGAACCAGAACAGGTGTTGCCACAGCAGCGGATGGCCGCCGGCATGGCCCATGAGCGGCACCTGATTCATGATGATGCCGGCCGGCAGGAAGAAGCTCGTTCCACCCATTCGATCGAAGAGCAGCAGGATTCCGGCTGCCAGCAGAACCGGGAATGCCAGAAGGGCAAGGATCGCGGTGATGAGCAGCGACCACTGGGTCAGAGGCAGCCGCATCATGGACATGCCTCTGGTCCGCATGGTGAGAATGGTCGTGACGTAGTTCAAACCGCCCATCAGACCCGACGCCGTGAACAAGGCGATGGCCGTAATCCACAGCGTCATCCCGGTTGCCTGGCCGGGCGCGGCATCCGGAAGTGCGCTCAGCGGAGCGTAAGCCGTCCAGCCTCCCATCGGGGCGCCGCTCGTAACGAACAGTGCAGAGAAAATCACGATGCAGGAGAGCAGGAACACCCAGTAAGAGAGCGCATTCAGAAACGGAAACGCCATGTCCCGCGCTCCGATCTGCAGCGGAATCAGAAAATTTCCAAAGCCGCCCGTCAGGACCGCCGTGAACAGAAAGAACACCATGATGGTGCCGTGCATGGTGACGAGCGAAATGTAAAAGCCCGGCTCCATGATGCCGCCGTTGAAGGCCACCGGAAAGATCTTTGCCATGATTGGTGACAACGAAGTGGGCCACGCGAGCTGGTAGCGCATGAGCATCGAGAGAAGGCCACCGACGACTGCCATAGCCATCGCGGTGATCAGGTATTGAATACCGATGATTTTGTGGTCCGTGCTGAACACATATTTCCGCCAAAAGCCCAATTGCGGATGATGGTGTTCGACGGCGTGTGCGTCGTCCATGATTACCTACCCTTCTAGGTAGCCGGCTGGCTACTGCTGGGCTAATTGCTCCCGGTACCAGTTATCAAAGTCCCCCTGCGATGCGTCGATCGTCAGAGCCCCTTTCATTCTGTAATGCGCGATGCCGCACAATTCAGCGCAGGCAATCTCGTATGCGCCCGCCTTGTTTGGAACGAACCAGATTTCAATGCCCATTCCCGGCACCGCATCCTGTTTCACTCTGAGATTGGGGAGAAAAAAACTGTGGATGACATCCTTCGAACGGAGACGAACCTTCACTGGACGGTTAGTCACCATGTGCATCTGGCCGATAACGAGAATGTCGTCCTTCGCTGCAGCATCATTGCGATCGAGCCCGATGGTGTTCGTCGCGGTGATCAGGCTGGTGTCCGTTCGCCCAAAAGCACCGTCGGGGCCCGGATAATGGAAGTTCCAGGCGAACTGCTCACCGGTGACCTGCACCACGAGCGCATCCGCAGGCGCATCGGTGAAATAGAATGAGGCCCAGACGCGCTGGCCCATGAAGACAAGAACTGTGAGGATCACCGCCGTCCCGATCAACAGGATCGCTTCAGCTTTGGGATTGTCGTGCCAGTAGGCCGCGCGCTCGCTTCCGTTCTCACCATAACGCGCAATGAAAAATCCGAGCATTCCCTGGACAACGACGAACGCGACTCCGGTAACCACCAACACTACGAAGAAAAGACTGTCAATGCTTTCGCCGTGCACGGAGGCCAGGGGCGGAAACCAATATGGCTTTGCAATAAAGAGATACAGGGAAGCAAGAATAAGAATCAGAATCAGGGCCGCCAGGACCACTCCGCTGAGAGTAACTCGACCCGGCCCGCTGCCGTCGGCCATCATTCCCTCCTGAAGTACGAGAAACCACAGAACACTGAAATCTAACAAAGGTGGGAACTGGAAAGCCACGTCAAATTTTCGGAAAAAGTAACAAATACGTCGCCCAGCGGCTGATCGAAGGCGGCCCCTGCATCGTGTTCACGGTTTTTGTCGCCTCCGGCGCGGCCACGGACTACACTTTTAAGAATGAGTTCCAGGTCGGCGTCGGCCTATCCAGAAGTCGAAGACGACACCTCAGATAAGCTGCAGCCGCTGTATCACGTAATCCTTCTTAACGACGAGGACCACACGTACGACTACGTCATCGAGATGCTTTGCAAGATATTCGGGTTTGCGGAATCGAAGGCGCTGTCGCATGCCGTCGAAGTGGATACCAGGGGAACGACCATCCTTTTGACCTGCGAACTCGAAAAGGCCGAGCAGAAACGAGATCAGATTCACAGCTACGGCCCGGATCCGCGGCTTCCCCGCTCCCTGGGCTCCATGGCCGCGATTGTCGAACCCGCCACGGGTTGAGCTAATTCGGGGACAGACGTATAAATCACCTAATTAGCTTTCAAAGTTCCTTATTAATGCTAATTAGGTGATTTATACGTCTGTCCCCGAATTAGCTCAGTGTTTACATTCCGCACAGGGACAGAGCTCGCGCAAATACTCGAAACTATAAATACCAGTGCGATGCCCGTCGCTCCACTCGAACTGCAGCGCGTACTGGCCGACCAGTTCGATCTTCCGGAATCCGAGGTCGTCCGGGATGTGGATGGGAAGAACAATTCGAATTCCGGTCATCTCGTCTTTACAGGAGGCGCAGGGACACATTCCGCGAAGCGGTGGAGCCAGATGATGAGTCTCGTGGCCGTCGGCCCACTGGATCATCAGCTCGCCGGGATTAACCTTCTTGATCTTCGTGGGGGTCGTGGCTTGTACGTTCGCCGAGCTCGACATCATTCCACCTCGAGAACGGGCGCCTCGTAAGTCCGAATACTGACCTGCGCCGCCACTTTTTCGGCAATCTGACGCAACGTGCGCGCGCTCGGCGCATCCGGTTGGGCCACGACGAGGGGAACGCCGATATCCGATTGCGTTCGAATCGCCAGATCCAGCGGGACTTCGCCCAGAAAGGGAATGCCCAGTTGCTCTGCAGCTCTACTTCCGCCCCCCTGGCCAAAGATATGATCCCGAGCGTTGCAATGCGGGCAGATGTAGTAACTCATGTTCTCGACGATGCCCAGAATCGGCACTCGCGTCTGTTGGAACATGCGCAGCGTCTTCATTGAAATGCGCAGACCCACATCCTGAGGAGTGGAAACGATAACGGCACCTGTCAACGGAACCGCTTGCGCAAGAGTGAGGTGAACGTCACCGGTGCCTGGCGGGAGATCGACCATCAAGTAGTCCAGCTCGCCCCAATCGACATCAAAAAGGCATTGCTGCAGGGCCTTGTGCGCCATCGGGCCGCGCCAGATCAGGGGCTGCTCGGATTTCACGAGCAGACCCATGGACATAAATTTCAGGCCCGCGGACTCCTGCGGGATCATACGATTGCCAACGGACTTCGGCGGGAGATCCAAACCCAGCATGATCGGAGTCGTCGGACCGTAGATATCGCCGTCCAGCAGACCGACGCGTGCGCCCGCAGCGGCAAGCGCTGCCGCGATGTTCACAGCGATCGTGGACTTCCCTACTCCGCCCTTCCCACTGCCGACCGCAACAATGTTCCGAACGCCCTTCAACGCGCCTTTGTCAAGCTGCGGCGTCTGGCGTACCTCGCTGGTCATCTTGATCTCGACGTTGTGAACGCCGGGGAGCGCCTTTACCAGTGACACGGCTTCATCGCGCATCTGGTCTTTCACAGGGCACGCCGGTGTTGTAAGGTTCAGGTCGAACGCCACCAGGCCCTTGTCAATTTTCAGATTCCGAATGAATCCGAGCGACACAATGTCCTTGCGAAGATCAGGATCCTGAACTTTCTTGAGAACACCAAGAACCTGCTCTTCGTTGACCGGTCCGTCTTTGTCTTCTTTGTTCCAAAAAGCCATGTGCCTCAGTCCTTTTCATGGAAGCAACTTCAACACTTGATTGTAGCACCTGGGGCGCCTGACGTGTGGGGTGAACGCGGGCTAAAGCCCGCGACTACATTCAGGCCGAACGTTGATCCCAAATGTAGTCGCGGGCTTTAGCCCGCGTTCACCCACCCCTCTTGTATCAGGAGGGGAATGTCGAACCCGAGAAAGACGGGTTCGGGGACGAGGCGGATGCCGAATTTCGTCTCGACGCGGCCACGGATCTCTCGGGCTAAACGAAGGATATCTTCGGCGGTTGCTCCACCTTTATTGACCAGGGCGAGAGTGTGTTTCGAGGAGAGCGCAGCGGGACCAAGCGAATATCCCTTCGAGAAGCCGGCGTGTTCGATGAGCCAGGCTGCTGCCGTTTTCACCCTGCCCGGCCCTGCGGGATATCGAGGCACCGCAGCACCTGCTACCACCTGAAGCTCAGCAAACTGCTGTTCCGTGACGATTGGATTCTTGAAAAAAGATCCCGCGCTTCGACAATCGGGATCGCCTTCCACCAGAAGCATCGCTTTACGTGCGCGAATCCGGCGCACGGCTGCTCGAACCTCGCCCAGCAGGGGATTGCCCACCCTGCTTTCGAACTCGCGCTGGACATCGGGATAGCGGATGGCCGGGTCGCCGTGTCTGGTCAGGGAATAGGTCACGCGGAGAACAATGTAGCGGTCTTTGGCGATAGTGTTGAAAAGACTGCTGCGGTAGGTGAAACGGCAGTCTTCCCGGGAGAGTTCGACGATCGAATCGGTTTGCCGATCGTAAGCACGGACGGAAACGAGAACCTCCGAAACTTCCTGGCCGTAGGCTCCCACATTCTGCACGGGCGTTCCGCCGACAGATCCGGGGATGCCGCTCAGGCATTCGACTCCTGCAAGATCACGATCCACGCACAGGCCCACGAGTCGGTCCCATTCCTCACCGGCGCCGGCGCGAACGACGGCTTTATCCCGATGGGTCTCCCAATCGATGCCCGTCAGTCCGATTTTTATGACGAGACCCGGAAAGCCGTGATCGGCGACGATAAGGTTGGAGCCGCCGCCGAGCACAAACACCGGCAGATTCTGGTCTTTTGCAAACTGAATCGTGCTGAGAACAACGTTTTCGGAAGGAGCGTCTACGAAATATCGTGCCTGGCCGCCGATACCAAAAGTAGTTAATGGAGCGAGCGCAACGTTCTCCTGGATTCGTGCTTTCACCGCGTTTTCAGTTTAACATTGGGCCCATGCGAAGAATTCGAACCGCCATTGTTCTTGTTTTCCTGGCCCTTACGCTTGTGGCGCCCGCGCAAACGCAGGTCAAGCGGCAGCCCGCGCCTGTCATGGGAGCGGCCGGCGCAGACTGGCTCACGCGGCCGGAACGAATCGAAGAAGAAGAGCCCGATCGAATGCTGGCATCGCTCGACATCAAGAAAGGCTCGACTGTTGCCGATGTCGGCGCTGGTGTGGGCTATCACTCCTGGCGTATCGCTGAGATGGTGGGTCCAACTGGAAAAGTCATTGCGGAAGATATTCAACCGGAGATGCTCCGGATGCTGAAGCAAAACATCGACCAGAGGAAACTACAAAACGTGGACGTCGTTCTCGGAACCCCGACGGATCCCAGGTTACCGGAGAATGCGGTGGACATGGTTCTAATGGTCGATGTTTATCACGAGTTCGCGGATCCCGTTTCGATGATGACCAGAATTCGAAATGCTCTGAAGCACGACGGCCGTTTGGTGCTCGTCGAGTTTCGCAAAGAGGATCCGAAAGTCCCCATCCTGCCTCTTCACAAGATGACCACTCAGGAAGTTCGAGCCGAGCTCGAGCCGCTCGGTTTCAAATTTCAAAAGGTCTTGGATTTCCTGCCCTGGCAGCACATTATTATTTTCACGGCCGGGAAGTGAATCTTCAACTCGCCCAACTAGCCGCGCTCATCGCATACTCCGGGCTGTTCATTGCCTTCGGACTGTACATTTCGCGGCGCGTAAAAAAAGCAGACGACTTTCTGGTAGCGGGGCGCAGCCTCGGTCCGGGACTGCTGGCAGCCACTTTTCTCGCCGCCAACATTGGAGCCGGCTCCACCGTCGGCGCCGCCGGCCTCGGATACGCGTATGGTCTTGGAGCGTGGTGGTGGGTCGGATCTGCGGGCATTGGATCGCTCATTCTGGCCAATACCGTCGGACCGAAAATCTGGGCGCTCGCGGCAAAGAACGGATGGCGGACGGTCGGCGACTATCTCGATCATCGCTACAGCCGATCGGTTCGAGGTCTGATTGCAGTGCTGCTGTGGGCCGGAACGTTGATGATCCTTGCAGGCCAGCTCATCGCCATTTCGCAGATTCTTGAAGTCGTTGCCGGAGTGCCGAAGTGGCAAGGATGCATTATCGGCGGTGTTGTGGTCACAACATATTTTTCAGCCGGAGGTCTTCTCGCTTCCGCATGGGTCAACGTCATCCAGCTCACGGTGAAATTTGCCGGGTTCCTGCTTGCAGTGCCTGTGGGACTTCGCGCGATCGGAGGCTGGTCTGCCCTTCAACCGACGCTGGCCGCATCGCAGAAGCTGGGAATCGACGGCGTTCTCTACTACGTCGCGATTCTCGTCCCATCGTTCATCATTTCGCCGGGATTGATTCAAAAACTCTACGGGGGCCGGGATCAGGCCGCGGTTCGCAAAGGAATAAACTGGAACGCTGCCGGACTGCTCATGTTCGCTTTCGCGCCGGCGATCCTCGGAGCGATTGCGCATTCGCAATATCCGGACCTGGCGAATCGCGAGCTCGCCTTGCCGACCCTGATGACGAAGCTCCTTCCCGGGTGGCTCGGTCTGCTCACGCTCGCCGCTGTCTTCTCGGCCGAGATCAGCGCCTGCGACGCGATCCTTTTGATGCTGTCGAGCTCGCTGAGCATCGATCTGTACAAAACATTTCTGAGGCCGGCGGCATCGGACCGTGACCTATTGCTGGCGGGAAGGATCGCCGCGGTCCTCGGCGCGCTCATGGGCGTTCTGCTTGCGATCGAGTTGCCTTCGATCATCGCAGCACTTCAAATCTTCTATACGTTGATGGCAGTTGCGCTATTCGCGCCCCTGCTGGTCGGCCTCTACTCACGGCGGCCGACTGCCCGCCGTGCGATGGTCACGATTATCGCTTCCATCATCGTTACGTTATTCACACACTTCATAACAGGCGGCGCGGGGATATGGATACTGCCGCCTTCGTTAATAGGCATCGCAGCGGGTTTCGTGATAATGATTACGCCATGAATCGACGCGCGTTCGGTATAACCTTAGCTGTAGCCGCGCTCTGTGAGCGCGGGCTTTTCGGCGGGCGCAGACCGCCGTTGCAGCTTATGGAAGGCTTCATCACAGACGTCGACGGAATTAAGGTCGGTCACTTTACGGATTCTCGCCGGCCCACGGGATGCACGGTCATTCTCTACGAGAAGGGCGCCGTCACCAGTGTCGATGTTCGCGGGTCCGCCCCCGGGACGCGGGAAACCGATCTGCTGAATCCGACAAACCTGGTGCAGCAGACGCAGGCGATTCTGTTGACGGGCGGAAGCGCTTATGGATTGGACGCCGCGACCGGAGTGGTTCGCTGGTTGGAGGAACACAATGCCGGCTTCAAGGTTGGAACTGGTGTTGTGCCGATTGTGCCTGCCGCAGTCCTCTTCGACCTCAATGTGGGCGATTCCAAGATTCGGCCCAACGCCGATTCCGGCTACAAAGCCTGCCAGGACGCAAAGTCCGGCCGCATCGAAGAAGGCACGATTGGCGCAGGCGCCGGGGCGACCATCGGCAAGAGCGGCGGCGGCAGGCCGATGAAAGGCGGCATCGGAACAGCCAGCATCAAATTGCCGAACGGAATCGTTGTTGGCGCGATCGTTGCAGTCAATTGCGTCGGAAATGTGATCGACCCTAAAACAGGCAAGATCATTGCCGGCGCTCGAACCATGGACGGCAAAGGCTTTCAGGACATCATCGAGGGATATCGTTCCGGCCGCGGCATCGAACAACTGGGTGAGCCAGGAAGAAACACGACCATTGGCGTCGTTGCCACGAACGCCCCATTCACCAAGGTCGAGATGAGAAAGATCGCCGAGATGGCGCACGACGGTATGGCCCGCGCCATCAATCCCATCCACACCATGGCCGACGGCGATACTATCTTCGCCATGTCTACCGGCACTTTCACCGTCCGCGCCGACATCAGCGCCATCGGCGCACTTGCCGCCGAAGCCGTCTCCGAAGCCATTCTCCGAGCCGTGAAGAAAGCCAAATCGGTCCCTGGATACCCCAGTTTCGGCGGTCTGCACGTAGCCGTGGGCTTTATGCCCGCGTTCAAACACAATTAAAGAATTCTTCTGGCGGTATTTGAACGCGGGCATAAAGCCCACGGCTACGTGCTAAACCCAACTTGATTTCATTTGAGCAACAGGCCCTTACGCCCGGGGCTACATTCTGTCGCCGCTCCGCGGCTACTCATGGCGGCGCATCTCGAGTCTTTTCGAACCGGCAGCGTAAATCGCGAGCCCGATCAGATTGGTCAGGACGAGCACGGAGACGATCTTCGCGGTGAACGAGCGCCAATCCTTCACTTCAATGATGGGAAAAACCGAGAACACCGAATACAAGATCGAGACTGCGAGACCCGCGCATGCAGCGCTCTTGAGCCAGAGTGGCGGGCGTTCGCTGAGCCGGTGTGCAGCAAAGAACGGAATGGCGAACAGCGCGATGTAGGTGAAGGCATAGAAAATACCTGCCGCGTTCTCGAGCACCTGAAATGCTTCCTGCACGCCGACGCCGGCCTGGCCCGCAAGTGTGAATGCCGCAGTGAGGGCGCCGACGAAGAGAATGGAGTTGGTAGGTGTCTTGAATGCCGGATGGAGTCGCGAGAACCAGGCGGGAAGCAAGCCGTCCCATCCGGCCACCATCGGCAATCGTGTATTGCCCGCAAAGATCAGAGAGACGTTGCCGATTTGCCGCAGCAGCAACATCGCGATCAGGAGCGGCGCTA